>Ga0335072_10001139_pt1 | contig 44446 bp, 35 predicted proteins | sample Lox_Sample_21_FD_206725 | JGI IMG/M metagenome (GOLD analysis project Ga0335072, IMG submission 206725) | Soil microbial communities from Loxahatchee National Wildlife Refuge, Florida, United States - Lox_Sample_2.1 | ecosystem: Environmental > Terrestrial > Soil > Wetlands | place: USA... | reverse complement strand
TTGTGAAGCTGCAGAAGTTGTGCCGGCTGCAATGGTGAGCGTGGTGGGTACGGCAGCACTGGTTGTGGGCGTGACAGTTGAAGGGCTGAAGGTGCAACTTGCCCCGGATGGCAGCCCCGAACAGGCAAAGCTTACCGTGGAATTGAATCCGTCAACCGGAGTCACTGTGAGCGTGACTGTTCCCTGGCCGCCGGACTGCACAGTGAGTGACGTTGGGGATGCGGAGAGAGAGAAGCCGGGCGCAGCGGCGGCATTCACAACTTGAGAGACGGCAGCGGACGTGCTCGACTGAAAATTGCTGTCGCCTCCGTAGACGGCGACAACGTTGTATGTTCCTGCTGCCAGCGAAGAGTCGCTGAAGGTGGCGATGTCGCCATTGAGCGAAGCCGAACCGAGGGTTGTCGATCCACTGGAGAAAGTGACCGTCCCGGTAGCAGTACCACCGTATTCTTCGGTCACCGTAGCGGTAAAGGTTACAGCCTGCCCTACCGTAGATGGATTCGGGGACGACGCCAAGCGGAGGGAAGTTGTGGCCGTGCCCACTTCGACAGAAACAGCATTCGATGTACTGCCGGCATAAGTGGAATCGCCCACGTATGCGGCGGTAATGGAATTGGTCGCAACCGGCAAAGAGGTGGTGGTTAGCGTAGCTGTACCGCTGCTCGTCGTCGCGCTGCCGAGCGAGGTGGAACCAATCATGAACTGAACTGTTTCCCCGTCCGGAGGGGTGGCCGTTCCCGCCGCTACCGTAGCCGTAAGCGTGACCGGCTGGCCATAGACGGCACTGGTTGGAACAGCGGTCAGGGTGACCGTGGTTGCAGTCTGTCCGAGCGCGGCGACAAAGCCGTGAAGGTCGGAGTTGGTGTCGAGATAGGTCCCCGCCACCGTGCCGCTATCGTTGATGGCGAAGGCCACCGTTCCCTGGTAGACACCCGGACCCGCATCGGGATCAGCAAACTCGGTGATCGCGCCGGCCGGCGTGCGAATGAAGCTGTGCAGGCCCGAATCGCTGTCGGTATAAACGCCCGTGATCGCTCCCGGCGAGTTGATGGCCAGGCCCGCGGTTCCGTCAATCTCGGAGGGCAAGCTGACGTTTATATTGGCTGCTTCCAAAAGGCTGGCATTGTGCTTCATTGCGCCTGGGAATCCGCTCACCAGCCGCAATCTGCGCTGGGCAAAGCTCCTGAACTTAACGCCGAACTTGCTGCGCCGATAGAGGCGAGTAATTGAACTGTTCGATGTAGTCGGCATCGGTGCGGCGTCGGGGGCGGTAAATGTGGTAATGGTTCCAGCGGACGAGCGTACGAAGCCGTACACGACATCGTTGGAATCGAGGTAAACCCCGGACAAATCTCCCGCGGCGTCAAAGCGGAATGGATAGCTGACCGGGAAGATGCCTGGCGACGTCCCGGCAGTCGCTGGCGCGTTGAAGGTAGAAACAGTGCCGGTCGACGTGCGCACAAAACCATGGGCGATGTTATTTGAATCGGTATAGAGTCCGCCTACGTCGCCGGCAGAGTCGATGGCAGTGATGGCGGTACCCTGGGCAGAGCCGGTGCCGGCTGCGGACACGTCGATGGTGGTGATTGCTCCGCTCGATGAGCGGACAAAGCCATGAACAACACTGTTCACGTCAACGTAGGTTCCGGCAGCTTCTCCAGCAGTATTCACGGTAACATAGTCAGTACCGGGACTGTCTCCGCCCGCTCCGACGGTAACCGGAGCGGCCTGGAAAGTGACGATACTTCCGCCGGCCGGAAGAAGAAAGCCGTGTGTAACCTGACTTGAATCCACGTATATCCCGGCGACATCGCCAGCGGAGTCGATATAGGTGGGAATGGTATCGCCGGATATTCCACCTCCAGCGGTCCCCGCGCTGGTCGCATCGATGGATTTGATGACTCCGGCGGCAGAGCGCATGAAGCCATGCGTGTGGCCTGTGGAGTCAATATAGACGCCAACCAGGTCTCCCGCGGCGTCAAAGCCCATCGGAATGGTGGCCTGATCGGCAATTCCGTTTACCAGAGGGGCGTCGAATTCGGTAATCGTTCCTGCCGCTGAACGGACGAAGCTGTGAACCACATTGTTGGAGTCTGAGTAAACTCCTGCGACATCGCCGGCGGCATCGATGGCGAGCGCCACGGTGCCACGATACATTGCCGCGGACGCATCGGGCGCGTCAATGCTGACAAAGGCAGAGTTGTTCTGGCTCGGCGCTGCACTCCACGAGGGCGGTGAGCACGCGAGGAGAAGGACAAGGCCAAAGAGGATAAAGGTGAGACGCGATTGCCTGAATTGCGGCGCGGCGACACCAGCGCCTGCAGGTTTGGAGTTGAAGCTGAAGCGGCGCGATTGATTTGACACAACCCCCCTGAGAATTGGCGAAGCGACTCTAAGGCACGGATTAAGGGAAGGGGCCGCGGTTTTGCTCTTTGACGGGCCCATGCAACACATAATCCACTGTTTGTGAATACGATTAGGATGAGTATGCTCCTGGATTGGAACCGGGTCAAATGGAGAAGCGAGTGTAAGCGGGAACCACACGGGTCGCACCGTTGCTATAGAAAGAAGTCGCAAGGATGAGGCACGGGCGGCCTTCGCTCAGGAGGGGCAAATCTTATTGAGGTTGGGGTTGGAGCGCAGTCGGAGATGAGGCCCTGGACCCCTCAGCCGCGCCGCTTCAAAGTCCGGGCCTGAGGGCCCCATTGGTTTCGTGCTGCTCTTCAGAGGCTGAAGGCCTTTGCTGCTTCCGAGCTTGAGAGGCTTGAGCCGCAAGGCCGCACCACTCAGGGTGGTTGATATTCGCGGCGAATCGCAGTATTCTAAACATGCAAACGCGTTTGTCCGCCGGGCTATTTGACCGTGAGCGCACCGGGCTGGCGGAGAGATGAGTGGGCTGAACGCCCACTTTTTATTTGCGGTAAATTCCTGCCGGAGATTACCAATTTAAAGGGTTTAGACCGGCCGAGAGCGATGGATTTTCTCCGGGTATCCCGAGCGGCACGCCAGATTTGACGGCCGCAGGGGCAGATTCCGGGGAGACGAACAGGAATGTCAGTCAGGCTGGATGAAATCCGATCGGCGGCAGAACGGGTGGCAGCAAGCCATGGGCTGGCCGTGGTGGACATGGAGTTTGCCGGGCCGGCAAGGGAGCGGACGCTCAGGGTGTTCCTTGAAAAGAACGCCGAGGGGCGGGCGAAGCTGAAGGCCGAGATTGCGAGCGGGGCTGAGGGACTGCCGGAACGGCTGATGGAAGGCAGGTTGAGCGGCAACAGCAGGCTCAATACTGACCAGCTTTCAGGGGTAACGCACGAAGATTGCGCAGCCTTCAGCCGGGACTTTGGGGTTTTGCTCGATGTGGAGGACCTGGTGCCGGGCGCGAGCTACACGCTTGAAGCGAGCTCGCCGGGACTGGACCGGAAGCTGACCCATCCCGAGGACTTTGAACGGTTCAAGGGCTGCCTGGTGAAGGTGCAGACATTTGAGCCGGTGCGCAACAACCGGCACTGGCAGGGAAGATTGGTTGGGGTTAGTACCGGGGTTTCGGATTCCCCGGTCCCCAAAAGCGAGGGACCGGGGGCACCCAGTTCTGAGGAAGTAAATTCCCAGGTCTCAGAATCGAGAACCGGGGCACCCACGATCACTATTGACTTGTCTGCCACGAAGCAGAACAGCAAGAGCCGGAAGGCGGGAGTGAGCAAGGTTGAGATTGCGCTCTCGAACATTGAGAAGGCGCAGCTGGTACCGGAGATTTGAAAGAAGCAGGGACCAGGGACTGAAGGACTAAGAAACCTAACCCCAGAGGATGAGAGTAAGCAGTATGGCAACAAGCGCTTTGTATCAAAGCATCGAACTCCTGAGCTCGGAGAAGGGTATCGACCCCAGAATTGTTGTGGGCGCGGTGGAGGAAGCCATCGCCCTGGCCACGCGCAAGTATTACAAGACCCAGGAAAACATGCGTGGCGAGCTGAACAAGGAAACCGGCGAGATCACGGCCTATATCTATAAGACCGTTGTAGCGGACGAGGACGAGATTGAAGATCCGGTGAACCAGATCACGCTGACCGAAGCCAATGAGCTGGCTCCGGGCGTGGAAGTGGGCAGCGAGATCCGCATGTATCGCGATACCAGCCCGCTGGGGCGCATCGCCGCGCAACTGGCCAAGCAGATCATCTTCCAGAAGGTGCGTGAGGCGGAGCGCGACACGGTTTTTCAGGAGTACGCGCACCGCGAAAAGGAAGTGCTGAATGCCACGGTAAAGCGGGTGGAGGGCCAGGACTACATTTACGACCTGGGCAAGGCGGAGGCACGCTGTCCCAAGCGCGAGCAATCGCGTCTCGAGCAGTTCAGCGTGGGCGAACGCGTGCGCGTGGTGCTGCTGAAGGTGGATCGTGCGGCCAAGGGACCGCAGGTGATTGTGAGCCGCGCGGCGCCGGAACTGGTATCGAATCTATTCCAGTCGGAGGTTCCCGAGATTTACGACAACACGGTGGTGATCAGGGCCATTGCACGCGAAGCCGGCGAGCGCACCAAGATCGCGGTGCAGAGCCGCGACAAGGACGTTGACCCGGTGGGCGCGTGCGTGGGCATGAAGGGTATGCGCGTGCAGTCGATTATCCGCGAGCTGAGAGGCGAAAAGATCGACATCATCGAGTACAGCGACGAGATCACGACCTTTGCGGAGAAAGCGCTGCAGCCGGCGAAGGTAAGCCGCGTGTCGATTTCCGATTTGACGGATAAGCAGCTTGAAGTGATTGTGGACGATACGCAGTTGTCGCTGGCCATCGGCAAAAAGGGCCAGAATGTGCGGCTGGCGGCCAAGCTGCTGGGCTGGAAGATCGACATCAAGAGCGAGGAAGAGAAGCGCCAGGAAGTGGAGCAGCAGATGCAGGCGCTGGCCGGAGCGCCCACCACGCCGATCGAGCAGGTGGCGGAGCTTGGCGAGACGATTATTCAAAAGCTGGTTACAGCGGGAATCACCACGGTTGAAGCGCTGGCCGATATGACGCCGGAGCAACTGGAAGAGATTCCGGGCATCGGCGAAAAGACGCTGGAGAAAATCTCGATTGCGGTTCGCCACTACTTCGGGCATTTTGAAGAGGGCGAAGCCGGCGAAGAGGGCGCCGAAGCCGCAGCAGAAGGTGCTGCGGAGAAGCCGACTGCTGAAGCGGTTGAAGGCGGCGCCGAAGCGGAACTCGAGAATGCGGCTGAAGTGCTGGAAGAAGCTGAGTCAACCCGCGCTTCTCTGACCGAAGAAGAGCTGGCAGGGGCCGGCTCTTCTGAGGAGGCGGTTGCTGAGGGGCAGGCCGAAGAACAGGATGTTACCGCAGCAGAGCTGGCGGTTGAGAATGCGCCCGCAGCAGATGCGGAAGCGAACGAGATTGATACCGTAGAAGAAAAACCGGCCGGTGAGAGCAGCGAGTAAGATGAGCAGCTCGCAACAAGGCCGCACGAACCTGAACGCAAGTTTTAAGAGCAGCCATTGCCATGAGGTAGCTATGAGCGACTAAGGGCTTTTTGGCAGCACGTTGAAAAGAGGCGGATGAGTAAGATTCGAATCAACGATCTGGCGCGCGAGTTGGAGCGGAAGAGCCGCGAGATTCTCGACGTTCTGAACGAGATGGGCATGGGGGCGGGGAAGACTCACTCAAGCTCGCTCGAAGCAGACGAGGCGGAGAAGGTTCGCGCGCATTTTGGCGGCGGCGAACGCCCCGGCGCACACTCGAGTGCTGCGCCATCACGCGCAGGCCAAGCCATCACCCCGAAGATCGACCTCTCGCACATCTCCAAGCCCGGCGATGTGATGAAAGCTATCCTGGCCAAGAAGAAGGAAGAGGAAGAAGAAGCGCGTCACGCGCATGCGCCAGCCAGGCCCGCTGCCGCACCGCCGGTTGCAAAAGCGCCCGCGCCGGTTGCGGCGCCCGAACCGCCGGCCAAGCCGGTTGCCGCGCCGCCCCGCCCTGAGCCACGCAGAATTGTTCCGCAGCCGCGCTCGGCGCCGCCCATCGTTGCGCCTCCGCCGGCGCAGCCTGCCATTGCATCGCGACCGCCTTCGGGTCCGGTGATTGCCAAGGCTCCGGCAGCGGCGGCAGCTCCGGCGCGCCCGGTGATTGTGGTTGCGCCGCCCCAGGGCCCACCGGTGGCCAAACCATCCACCGCGCGCGAAGAGCATCGGCCGCCGGAAAAGCCGGTTATTTCAGTTAAGGCGCCCACGGCTCCCGTGGCCGCAACTCCTGCGGTAGCAGTTTCTGCGCCGCCGGTCGTCGCCGTGCCTCCGGTTCACGTTGAATTGCCGGCGCCCGCGCCGGCGATTGAGGCGGCGGAGAGCGCTCCGGCAATCATGGCGGCAGCGCCGGCCGCGACTGCTCTCGAAACCGGGACGGCGCCCGCAATCGCCGCTGAAACGGTCGTCAAAACGAGCCAGCCAGCTGCACCCCCTCCGCCGCCTCCGCGCCGCATGGTAGTTCCCCAAACAGGTCCGCGTCCGGTTTACAAAGCCACCGTCGTGTCTCAACCTTCGGCCGCGCCCTCCGCGGGCATTCAACGCGGAAAGCCGATCTTCGATCGGCGCCCCGCAGGCGGTCCGGGTGGATTTGCGCCGCGCCAGCAGGGCGCGCCTGCTGGTCCCGGACAGTTCTCGGGCGGCCCGAGGCCGAAGCATCCCACCCGCAGTGCGACTGGAGGCTTTACGCCGGGCGGAGGTCCAGGCGGTCCAGGAGGACGGCCCGGTTTCGGCCAGCGGCCTGGATTTGGAGCGCCGCGCCCCGGCTTTGGAGCACCACGGCCCGGAGCGGTTGGCGCACCGCCGCCTGAAACTGGTCGCCCCATGCGCGCGCCATCTCGTGGACGCGCCCGTGGACAACAGCAATATCCCAAGACCAAGGAAGGCCCGATGAAGGGCTTTGTGCCGCCGCCGCGTTACAGCGGCATGCATCTCGGCACCGAGCCCATTCCCATCACCCGCGAGATCACGGTCACCGAGGGAATCAGCGTCAAGGACCTGGCCGAGAAGCTTGAAATCCGCGCCAAGGACCTCATCGCCTCGCTGCTGATGAGCGGCGTGTTCGTCACCGTCAACCAGTCGCTCGACGCCGAGATGGTGAAGGATGTAGCGGCGAAGTTCGGCGCCGGCGCCAAGGTGATCACCTACGAAGAGGCGCTCGAGAACGAGGCCATCGAAGAGGTTCTCGACGAAGAGAAGACCGATTTTGTCGAGTCTCCGCGTGCTCCCGTCGTTACCGTGATGGGCCACGTGGACCACGGCAAGACCTCGCTGCTCGATGCGATTCGCGAGACCGATGTGGCCGCGGGCGAAGCCGGCGGCATTACGCAGCATATCGGCGCCTACAAAGTGAAGTTTGCAAAAGAAGGCTCGCCGGCATCGGGACGGGAGATTGTCTTCCTCGACACCCCGGGCCACGAAGCGTTTACACGCATGCGTGCGCGCGGCGCCAAGGTGACCGACATTGTGGTGATTGTGGTGGCTGCCGACGACGGCGTGATGCCGCAGACTCTCGAGGCCATCGATCACGCCAAGGCGGCCGACGTGCCGATCATCGTGGCCGTGAACAAGATCGACAAGCCGGAGGCTAACCCCGACCGCGTGAAGAAGCAGCTTGCCGATCGCGGGCTCATTCCCGAGGAGTGGGCGGGCGGCGGCGAGAACTCCACGGTGTTTGTCGAGGTGTCGGCCAAGAAGCGGATCAATCTGGATCTGCTGCTGGAGATGATCTGCCTGGTGAGCGACATCAAGGCGCCCAAGGCCACGCCGGGACGCAAGGCTGTGGGCTCGGTGCTTGAAGCCAAGCTCGATCGGGGGCGCGGCGCTGTTGCGACCGTGCTGGTGCAGGATGGAACCCTGAAGCTGAACGAGAGCTACATCGTGGGCAACACCTTCGGCAAGGTTCGCGCCATGTTCGACGATCGCGGACGGGCCCTCGAAGAAGCCGGCCCGTCGACCCCTGTGGAAGTGCTCGGCCTCGAAGCCATGCCCGATTCCGGCGACACGTTCCTGGTGGTTGCCGACCGCGACAAGGCCAAGGGCATTGCGCAGTACCGCAAGATGAAGGAGCGCGAGGCACAGCTTGCCAAGAGCTCGCGCGTTTCGCTTGAGGGACTGGCCGAGCAGATTCGCACGGCCGGAGTGAAAGACCTGCCGCTCATCATCAAGGGCGACGTGACCGGCTCGGTTGAAGTGCTGGCCGATTCGCTGGGGCGCATGTCGACTGAGAAGGTGCGCATCAAAGTCATCCACTCAGGCGTCGGTTCCATTACCGAAAGCGACGTGCTGCTGGCGACGGCGTCGAACGCCATCATCATCGGCTTCAACGTTCGCCCCGAGCGCAAGGCAGCCGAACTGGCGCAACAGGAGAACGTTGAGATCCGCCTGCACTCAATCATCTACGAGCTGCAGGACGAGATTCGCCTGGCCATGCTGGGATTGCTGGAGCCGACCTTCAAGGAGACCTACCTGGGACGTGCCGAGGTGCTCAACATCTTCAGGATTCCGAAGGTGGGCACCATCGCCGGCTGCCGCGTGCAGGACGGCGTGATTCGCCGCGATGCCGAGGTGCGCGTGATGCGCGATGGCGAGCAGGTCTTCAAAGGCAAGGTGGGATCGCTGAAACGCTTCAAGGACGATGCGCGCGAAGTGACCAACGGCATGGAGTGCGGCATCGGCATCGCCAACTTCAGCGACATCAAGGAAGGCGACACGATCGAAGCCTTCTCGACCGAAAAGATGGCCGCCGATCTGGGAGCGCTGACTTCGGCGAAGGCGTAACGCTCAATTCGGATGCAGGCTGGATGCCCGCGGCGCAAGCCGCGGGCATCTACTGCTCGCGACCATTCACAACGATCCAGATATCCATTTCGCGTGAGGGCAGAAAACCACGAATCTCAAGCTGCGTTCTTCCTTACTTTCTTTTTTCCGTTGCTCTTCGGGCTTTTCGCAACCGGCCCGGCAGTCAGCACCACCGGCTCCTGGTCCGGGAATGTAGCAATCAGCGTCAACTGTCCCCCCATGGCCGCGACCGTCTTGTGCATCGTAGAAAGGCGCGGTCCTTGCGCCGTTCCAGCCGCGAAATTTGCATCTGCCCAATGCCCAAAACCTCAGCCATCTTTGCCTGGGTAATCTTGCGGCCCTTCCGCATCTCAGCAAGCGTCATGCGCCGCGCGACACGCGCCAGCAATTCATTCCCGCGCGCCCGGATGGCATCTTGCCGCTTCCTGGGCAGTGCGGCAGTCACATCGTCAACTGAAATCATTGCTCGCATTGCGTGACCTAATTATGCTCTAAAGAGCATAAATTTTCGAGTTTCTCAATTCAGGCCTTTCTCGCCCAATGCTACGCGGATGCCTAACGTGGCGTCCTTGATTTTGCTGCCTGAAGGAGTACCCTTAGCTCATGCAGATCACGGTCGAGCTTCCGGACAATTTGGCCCAGCGGCCCGATGCTGCACGTGAGGCGCTGGAAGCTTTCGCCATCGAAGGCTACCGGTCCGGCGCGCTCTCTGCCTACCAGGTTCGCGTACTGCTCGGCTTCGAAACCCGTTATGAACTGGACGGCTTTCTCAAGAAGCATGAAGTCTGGGAACGCGCCTACACGGTAGAGGACCTTGAAAAAGATGCCGCCGGTTTTGCCCGTGAAGCATGATCGTAGTTGCCGATACTTCGCCGATTAATTATCTGGTCCTTATCGAAGAGATCGATTTGCTGCCCGCTCTCTTCGGGCGGGTGCTCCTGCCTCAAGGAGTCTTCATTGAATTAACCCACTCAAAATCGCCGACTGAAGTCACTCAGTGGATTTCAACTCCACCAGCGTGGCTTGAAGTGCGGATGGTGTCCACAGCGGCGGCGCCAGAACTCATGCAGCTCGACGTTGGGGAAAGAGAAGCAATCCAGCTGGCCCTGGAATCCGGTGCGGACGCCCTTTTGATGGATGAGACAGAGGGCCGTTAAATCGCTGAGTCACTGCACCTCAAGGTACGGGGCACATTGGGAATTCTCGAGCGCGCGGCGAAGCTCAACCTTGTCGATTTTCGCGCCGTGCTGGCCAGACTAGACCAAACCAGCTTCCGGGTCTCGCCAGCCGTACGTGAAGCTTTTCTTCGCCGCAACGCCTCCTTTTGACAAAGACCGACCCCGACGTAGACCCTCCGAAAGATTTCCGAACACCTGGCCCCGAGTTGCCGTCTTAGGCTATGTACGGGGAGTAACATCCTTTGCGTCCGGCGGAAGTTTTAAGCCTGCAGACTTATCTGTCACAGCCAGCGCCGAAACGGAGCGTAGACGCCTTGACCAGCGGCGAAGAAGCGGAGTTCGCAGAGCTGGTTCGGCGTCAATCGAGCTTCGTTTACCGCGTGGCTTACGCCGTGCTGCTTAATCGGGCCGATGCCGAGGATGCCGTTCAGGAGACGTTTTTGAAGCTCTATCGCAACGGCGGCTGGCGCAACGTGGAGAACGAACGCGCGTTTCTGGCGCGGGCGGCGTGGCGGGTTGCGGTCGATCGCCGGCCGCGGCCGACGGAGACGCTGAGCCTTGAGAGCGACACGGAGCGGGGGGTTGCGAATGAAGCGCCGTCAGCCGATCCCGGCCCCGAGCAGACCTTACTGCTCTCCGATCAGCATGCGCGTATCCACGCCATGATCGACGCGCTACCCGAGGAACTTCGCCTTCCGCTGATTCTCTCTGCCGGAGACGAGCTCAACTCGCGCGAGATCGGCCGGGTTCTCAGCATTCCCGAGGGCACGGTTCGCACGCGGCTGCAGCGGGCTCGTGAACTGCTTCGCCGAAAACTGGATGCGGCGGGAAGCGCGCAACTTCGCAATTCGGGAATCGGCAATCCGCAAGTAAAGGAGGCTCCCTATGCCTGAGCACGAGAATCGAAACTTGGAGCCCGGGGCCGAATTCGATCACCTGATCCGGTCCTCGCTCGAGACCTACGCCGATCCCGGTTCGGATTCCGGCCTGGCCCAACGCATTCTGGCCCGCATTGCCGCTGAAGGCGCGCGAGAACAGAGGCGCCGGCTGCTCGGCTGGGCGATTGCCCTGCCGGTCGCAGCGTGTTTAATCGTTCTGATCGTTCTATTGGGAGCGAATCCGAAGCGCAACTCTGCAAACCTCACCTCTGGAGCTGGCGTAGGCACAGCCCTGCCGAAGTCATCCAATGCCGGCGGACAAGGGTCGACTGCAAAGCCGCCGTCAATTGCGGCGCGGAGCAAGGATGTCTCGCGGCCGCAGCGGCGTTCGTCATACGGTGCAGTCACGGCGGGCGCCACGCGGCTGCCCAAGCTCGATGTCTTCCCCACTCCGCAGCCGCTCACTCCCGCAGAGAAAGGGCTCGTCGCCTATGTTGCTCACGCTTCGGAGGCGGAGCGCGAATCTCTGGTTGAGGAGCGGAAGCAGATGGACGCGCCGCTCACGATTGAAGCTCTCGAAATCAAGCCACTCGAACCGCCCGAACCTCAAGGGAATTAAGGAGAATTCAATGCACAAGATAACGATCGTTTGCCTTCTTTTGCTAGCCACCGCAGGGTTCGGGCACAAGACACTTGCCCAGGATCAGCCCAACAACCAGTCGCCGAGTATGCACGAGTCCGCTCCACCAGAGCACTTCTATCACCTCGACTTTGTCGTCGAAGATCTGAATGCGGAGGGGAAGGTCGTCAATAGCCGCAGCTACTCTACTGCGACTTCAACCAATTCGCGCCGCGCCATATCCATTCGCTCCGGCTCCAAAATTCCCATCGTCACAGGATCGTACGGCGGGGATGGGAAAGGACCGTCTTCATTAGTCAATACCCAATACCAATACGAAGACGTAGGCGCGAACTTCGATATTCGCGATGTTCATGAAGTCTCTGACAAGCTCGCCTTTGACGTAACCGCGGTTCTGTCCAGCGTGGCAGCAGCGGTTGAACCGAATCTACGTGAACCCATCATTCGAGAGAACAAGTGGGAGGCTGTGGTTTTCATTCCCATCGGGAAACAGAGCGCCATCTTCAGTTCCGACTCAGTGGATAGCAAGGGCAGCACGCGCGTGCTGGTTACGGCTACGGCGATTCAGTAGACGCGGCGCGACCTTGAAAATTAGCCCGACTTGCGGGCGCGATCTGTCCGGGATCGCGCCCGTTTGCTTTGGCCGAAACTTAGTGTTAGATTTAAGCCGCTTCAAACAAGGTTGTTAACTGATTTCTGACGGTCCGGATTTAGAGCGGTTCCAGAATTCATGTGCCCCCTCAAGATTGGTGAGAGGTGGCATTTTCTCGAGGAAACTGCCACTCAGCAGCCGTGGCTCCTGGGAATAGCAATTCTGGAACCGCTGTAGTCTGGGAAAACGAAGGCCCAAAGTTCCGACCAATCGGGTCACAATCCTGGTATTTCTCCCTGGGCCTTTGGCTGTTTTCCCCGATCCGCGAATGATCCGAATGAACGAACCAGGAGCAACGCTCTCGTCGCCTCGCAATCGACCGATCCGCCTCGAGACAACGTTGCGCCGGAAGACGGAGACCATCTATGCCCTCAAAGAAAGCCACTCGCCAGGCGGCGAAGAAAACGGTTAAAAGCGCCCCCAGTGCGGCGGCAAAGAAAGCAGCCAAACCTGCGAAGCCCGCGCCCAAACCAGCGCCAAAGCCCAAACCGGCGCCCAAACCGGCTCCGAAACCCAAACCAGCGCCCAAACCGGCTCGAAAGCCAGCGCCAAAGCCAACGCCCAAGCCCGCTCCCGGTCCCGCGCCGACGCCGGCGGCCGCCACTTACTACACGCTCGTCACCGAGCCGGACCAGGGCCTGACGCCCATTTACAACTTCATTGCGACCGCAACCAAATCCATCGACATGACGATGTACGAGCTTACCGACGTGACGGTGATGGACGCCTTCGCCAGCGCTGCTGCCAAAGGCATCACGGTGCGGGTGATTCTGGATCAGAGCGAAAAGACGACCAACACGCCGGCGTACACCTACCTCCAGAAGAACAATTGCAACCCGCACTGGTCGAATCCCGCATTTTCAGTTACCCACCAGAAGACCATCACCATTGACGCAGCGACGTCGGCGATCATGACGCTGAACCTGACTCCCGTGGACTACGCGACGACCCGCGACTTTGTCGTGATCACCAACGATGCGGCCGATGTGGCGGCGATCGAAACCACCTTTAACGCCGATTTCACAAACACCACGATCACCGCGCCCACCGGCGATAACCTGGTTTGGAGTCCGACGAACTCGTTAAGCTCGCTGCTGGCGCTCATCAACGGAGCCCAGGCTTCACTGCTGCTGTCGCAGGAGGAGTTTGAAGAGTCTGAGATTGAAAATGCGCTGCTGGCAGCGCTCCAGCGCGGCGTCACGGTCACGCTGGTGCAGGAGAATCTCGAGAACAAGTACAACACCACGCTGACGGCGCTCAAGAATGCCGGCGCGAAGATTGCGGTGTACACCTCGTCTACCGGCTACTACATTCACGCCAAAACGGTGCTGGCCGACTACGGAACAGCGACCGCAAAGTTGTTTGCAGGCTCGGAGAACTTTACTGAGAATTCGCTCGATAACAACCGCGAGCTGGGACTGATCTTTTCGGACGCGGCGTGCATGACGGGGGTTTATACGGCCGTCACGAAGGACTTCAACGGCGGAACGGCGTTCTGAGGTTGGTTTCGCTCGTCGTTTTCGCGGCGGGCCGTGACCTTGAGCCGCGCCTCCGCCGGTAAGACCACGGTGCTACAATTCGAGCCGGCTCACGGCGCGTGGCAGTTCTGCGCCCCGGTGCCGATGAGGAACTGATGAATCTCCGGGCTCAAATCCAAAGAAAGGCATTCCTGGCGCTATACATCGCTGTCTCCTGCGCGTTCACGGCCGGCGCAGCACAAGCGTTCGCACAAACTGTTAATCTCTTTCCGGCCGATTACCAAAGCCAGTGGACGCGCATTGCGATTCCGCCGATGCATCCGGTGAGCGACATAGCACAGTGGCACATCGATGCAGCGAAAGGCGAGATCAGGTGCGACGGCAACGGCGGCCACGAGTGGCTGCGCTTCAATCGCGAGCTGGGCAACTTTACCTTCCTCGTGAAGTGGCGCTTCATTCCGCAGCCGGGATCGCCCCAGTACAACAGCGGCGTTTTCTTTCGCAATGACGAAAATGGGGTTATCTGGCATCAGGCCCAGACGTCGACCGGCGGCGGATACATCTTTGGCCAAACCCCGGTCAACGGCAAACTCACGAGCTTCAATCTACAGAAGGACATGAAAGAAAACCGGCTGCATGAACCGGGACAGTGGAACACGTACGATATCCGCTGTTCAGGCCCCACGTGCACGCTAGCCGTCAACGGCGAAGTGGTGAATACGGTCCAGACCGGTGTCGAGAAGGGATATATCGGCCTCGAGGCGGAAGGTTTTCCAATCGTGTTCAAGGACTTCAAGGTGCGCGAACTGCCGTAAGCCGCGCCGCGGGCCTCAATTCAGATCGGATACTTCTCGGCGTCGATGCAGAAGCGCGCCGTGGCGCGGCTGAGCGCAACGGTATCGGCTGGAGTGAAGCGTGCGAGCCGGCGCAGAATGGCGAGCTGTGTGCGCAGCGCATCGCCTTGGGCGCACGCGGCCAGGATGTGGCGCGCGGCGCTTTCGGCGAGGTCCATGGCATCGTCGGCAAGCAGCCCCGCCATGGCCCCGGCAACGGGGGCTGAACCGCGCCCCGCGGCGGCCAGTTTTTGCGCGCGCAGCAATGCCGACTCGAGCGCGTAAATCTGTGCGATGGTATCGGCGAGGTCGGCCATGATCTCCTGCTGCTCTTCAAGCCCGGTGATGTAGCGCTGGCTGGCCACGCCGGCGGCAAACAGGGCGATCTTCTTTACCGATGCCAGCACCGCGGTCTCGCGCGCGAGCACGCCGCCAGTTTCGCCCGTGCCGTCGAATGAAGGAGGAGCCATCACTTCGTCCATCACCCGCTTGATGGCCGGAAGCAGCGGCAAGGCCCCCTTCAGGGCGCGTTTCATCAGCCAGCCGGTTACGATGAGCCGGTTGATTTCGTTCGTGCCCTCAAAGATGCGGTTGATGCGCGCGTCGCGATAGAGCCGCGCGGCGGAATAATCCTCAACGAAACCGTAGCCGCCCATGGTGGCCACCAGCTCGTCGGTCACATGCGCCAGCATCTCGCTGCCGTAGACTTTCAGGATGGAGCACTCGACGGCATACTCCTCGAAGACCTTTTGCGCGTCGCGCCCAGAGTGTTCTTTGTGTTCACCGAGTCCGGCCAGCCGGGCGTCGATCATGCCGGCGGTACGGTAGGCCATGGTTTCGGCAGCGTAAAGCCGCGCCGCGCTCGAGGAGATCTTCTGCTGGATCAGGCCCAGCTCGGAGATGGGCTTGCCGAAGGCCTGCCGCTGCTTGGCGTAGCGGATCATCTCGCCCAGCGCATTGCGCGCGCCGCCGATACAGGCCACGCCCAGCTTGAGTCTGCCCACGTTGAGCACGTTGAAGGCGATGTGGTGTCCTTTGCCGGCCTCGCCCAGAAGGTTGCCTTTGGGGACTTTGCAGTCTTGAAGAATCAACGGGCAGGTTGAGGAGCCGCGAATGCCCAGCTTGTGCTCTTCAGCGCCAATCGTCAGTCCCGGCGCGCCGTGCTCAACGACAAAGGCGGAAAACTTTTCGCCGTCGATCTTGGCGAAGACGGTATAAAGGCCGGCGATTCCGCAGTTGGTGATCCAGTGCTTTTCGCCGTTGAGGATGTAGTGCTCGCCGTCGGGTGAAAGCGTGGCCCGGGTGCGGATGTTCATGGCGTCGGAGCCCGAGGTGGATTCGGAGAGCGCGTAGGCGCCGATGAGCTCGCAACTGGCGAGCCGGGGCAGGTAGCGCGACTTGAGCTCGGGGGTTCCGTACCAGACCAGCGGCAGCGTGCCAATGCCGGTGTGGGCGCCGAACGCGGTTGAGAAGCTGGCCAGCACAGAGATGTGGTCGGTGACGAGCACGGAGCTGGTCTTGTCCATGCCCATGCCGCCGTACTCCTCTGGTACGTCGACGGCGGTGAAGCCGAGCTCAGCGGCCTTGCGCAACAAGCCGGCCATAACGCCCGGCTCCTTGGCTTCGATGGCGGCAATGTTAGGCAGAATCTCTTCGCGGGCAAAGCGGGCCGCGGTGGCGGCGATCTGGCGCTGCTCCTCGTTCAGGTCTTCCGGGGTAAAGATGTCAGCGGGTACGCGATCCTCGAGGAGGAAACTGCCGCCCGGGGCGGCGACGATGGGGGAAGCGGAAGTTGCAGGCATGGCGAACTTTCTCCGACTGCGAATTCAGAGTACGGCGCGGGGCGTGGCGGGGGCAAGGAAGCGGGTGGGAAAGCGGGTTAGCGGGTTAGCGGGTCAGCGAGTTAGCGAGTTAGCGAGTCAGCGAGTCAGCGAGTCAGCGGGTCGGCGAGTCAGCGAGTCAGCAAGTCAGCGAGTCAGCGGGTCGGCAAGTCAGCGAGTCAGCGAGTCGGCAAGTCAGCGAGTCAGCGAGTCAGCGAGTCGGCGGGTCAGCGAGTCGGCTCGGTGGCTGAGGCCTCCCACCTTTTTCACGATGAAGCTGTGAAAAGCGGCGCCGGATGTGTTGTGGTTTGGCGGGTTGGCGCTGCCTGCGTAGAGATGGCGAGTCGGCAGGTTGGTGCGGGGATTCGGGCTTTCCCTGGTCCCCAAATGCGAGGGACCAGGGGCACCCGGCATGGAAACAACTTGTAGCTTTTCAGCTTGTGAGCGCTGGTGCGGGACCGGTGGTACAGTACTTGCAATCAAGCGACATTGAAAAAAAGGTTGCAGAAGTGGTGGCTTGCGGCGGGATTTCAATCGCCAACTCCCGCGGGCAGGATACAACCGGCAGCGGAGGACAGGGCTGCACAGGAGAAGGCAAGTATGAAGCGCACTCTTTTTGTCCTATTCGCGGCGTTCGCAATGTGCGGCCTCATGGGCTGCACCGTGGCCTCGCCAGATGCGGGCCATGAAGTTGTGTGGGTGGAAAAGCCGCTCTTCTTTGGACACGGTGGAGTGGACCCCGCCCCGGTCACGACCGGCCGCGCATACGGGGCCGTCACCAGCGATGCCATCGACGTTGACATGCTTCCGCAGCGCGTCGACATGGAGTTCGATGACATGATGACCAGTTCCGGGGTGCCCGTAAGTTTCCACGTGGTCTGCACATTCAAGGTGACCGATCCGGTCAAGCTTGTGGGCCAATTCGGCGCCGACCGTTATTCACAGAACGACAGCGAGTCGAGAAGCTGGGGGTTCTGGAGGCGCAACCTGGATCAGCCCATGCAAAACGCAGTCCGCGATGCCGTAAAGAAACGCGATATGCAGGAGATGGCGATATCGCAGACGGCAGCGGATGCAGTGGGCCAGGAAGTGACCGACGCGGCGATTCAGATTGTACAAAGACTGGGCGTTCCCATCGTTTTTACTTCGGTAAATGTAGGCCGCGTTAACCCGCCCGACGCAATCAAGAATCAGCGGATCGAAACGGCGGCGCAGGAGCAGCGCGCCATCACCGAGCAGCAGACGAAGCTCGCAGAGGATCAGCGCAAGGCGGCTGAACAGAGCCGGGCTGCGGCGGATAATGCCTACCGAGAGGCGATGCAACTTTCTCCCGATCAGTTTTTGCAGCTTGAACGCATCAAGATGCAGCGGGATGTATGCGCTCACGGGGGAAACTGCACGTTTTTCATTGGCGGCGGGGCTACGCCGGTTCTCGATGTTGGCAGAAGATAATGTGGACGGATCGATTGCAGGAGTTCGTGCGGGAGTGGAAATGAGCTGGGGAAGGGTGGTGGTATCCCACCCTTTCCGCGGTGAGACTGCGGAAAGGATGGGGCACCCGCTTCTCGTGATCAGACTGAGGTCCGGGCCTGAAGGCCGCTAATCACCTCGGGTGACCGGCGGTTGCTCGTGGAGCGGCCTGTTCGGGTTCGAGGTATCCCATGTCTCAAAATCGAGACATGGGGCACCCGGCATTTTCACGAGTGATCTGAGGCATCCGGCCTTAATCCATCAATCGCTTACAATCTCTCTAGCCGGACCGTGGAGGCTTGCCCTGATTTCCGCAATTCTAAATGCTTTTGATTCTGCTTCTCTGCGGGTTGGCGCGCTCCGTTTCGAGGGCGCGTGGGCCGTGTTTTTTGCGCCGCAGAACGGCTGGCGCCACTACTTCAAATCGCAATACGCCGACACGACCTTCAAAGGCCTCTACCACTGGAACGCCTTCGATGCGCTGATGCTCATTCCCTATTTTGCGGTGATGATCCTGCTGGCGCTGTATGGCATCCACCGTTACACGCTGTGCTACCAGTACTACAAATACCGCAAGAACTACAATCCCCATCCGCCCGAGCAATTTGGCGAGCTGCCCATGGTTACAGTGCAGCTACCTATTTTTAACGAGCAGTTTGTAATCGACCGTTTGATTGACGCGATCTGCTCGATGGAATACCCGGGGGAGCGGCTCGAGATACAAGTGCTGGACGACTCGACCGACGAGACACAGGAGGTGGCCGCAGGAATCGTGGAGCGCTACAAGGCGCTGGGCCATCCGATCGAGTACATCCACCGGACGAACCGGTACGGGTTCAAGGCCGGGGCACTGGATGCGGGACTGAAAGTCGCCAAAGGCGAGTTTGTGGCCATCTTCGATGCGGATTTCGTGCCGCCGCCGGACTGGCTGATGAAAGTCATCCACCACTTTTCCGAGCCGGGTATCGGCATGGTGCAAACGCGCTGGGGCCACCTGAACCGCAACTACAGCATCCTGACGCAGATTGAGGCAATCCTGCTGGACGGGCACTTTGTAATGGAGCACGGAGCGCGGGCGCGCACGGGCGAGTTCTTCAACTTCAATGGCACGGCCGGCATGTGGCGCCGCAAGGCCATTGAAGACGGCGGCGGATGGCAGCACGACACGCTGACCGAAGACACCGACCTGAGCTACCGGTCGCAGATGGCAGGATGGAAGTTTAAATATCTGCCCGACGTGGAATGCCCGTCGGAGCTGCCCATCGAGATGACGGCCTTCAAGACGCAGCAGGCGCGGTGGGCCAAGGGACTGATCCAGACCAGCATCAAGATTCTACCCAAGATCTTCAAGGCAAACGTGCCGCGCAGCACCAAGATCGAGAGCGTGTATCACCTGACAGCGAACCTGAGCTACCCGCTGATGGTCATCATGTCGGCGCTGCTGATTCCTGCCATGATCTGCCGGTTTTACCAGGGCTGGTTCCAGATGCTGCTGATCGACGTGCCGCTGTTTACCGCGTCGACGTTTTCGATTGCGGTTTTTTACCTGATGAGCGAGCGGGAACTCTTCCCCAAGACGTGGAAGAAGACTTTTTACTATTTGCCGTTCTTGATGGCGCTGGGCATCGGGCTGACCATTACGAATACAAAGGCTGTGATGGAGGCGCTGCTGGGCATCAAGAGCCCATTCGTGCGTACGCCCAAATTCGCCGTGGCCAAGAAAGGCGAAAAGTCGCAGGCGGCCAAGTACCGCAAGCGGCTGAAGCTGGCGCCGTGGATCGAACTGCTGATGGGCTGCTACTTTGCCGCGGCCATCTGGTACACCTTCACCAACAAGAACTACTTCACCGCGCCGTTCCTGATTTTGTTTGTGGTGGGGTACTGGTATACGGGGCTGATGAGCCTGTTGCAGGGGCGGTTTGAGAGGTGGCGGAGCGGCGTGAATCCTGAGGAATCGAGCGCCAAGCCGTACCCGGTGGGCGTGTAGGGGAGCCATGGACGAGCCCGCTCGCGAGCCAAGAGTTCTATGGGATCCTCGCAAGGCACGGGCGAATCTTCGCAAACATAAAGTTTCCTTCGAAGAAGCTGCAACCGTTTTGAACGACTGGCTGTCAGTGACCAAGCCGGACCCGGACCATTCGGCTGATGAGCGCAGGTTTCTTACGCTTGGGCTATCATGCAATCAAAGGCTGATACTTTTAGCGCACACTGAAGACCCGGGCGAAATACGCATTATCAGCGCAAGGCTGCCCACGCGGAGTGAACAAGATGCCTACGAAAACGGTTGAGCCGGCGAGATTCAAGGACACGATGCGCACCGAATACGACCTGCGTGGCGGCGTTCGCGGAAAGTATGCGAGCCGATTCAAGCGAGACGTGGTGATGGTGCCGCTTGCTCCCGACGTGGCGGCCGCGTTCCCGGACGCGGATGCTGTGAATGAGGCGCTACGCATTCTGCTCAAAGCCGCAAAGAAGGCAGCGCCTGCAACCTGATGAGCCCGGTGCGGGGGCGGTTTGAGAGGTGGCGCTCGGGCGTGAATCCTGAGGAATCGAGCGCCAAGCCTTACCCGGTGGGGGTGTAGGGGGTTCAAGGCCGCCGCCCCAATGTCTCCTGAGTCCCAAGCCGCGATCAGGGCGATTGCCATTGTTGGCATGATCCTTTTTGCATTTCAACTCATTGAAAGCGGATTGCCGACTGGAAGAGCCGGGCTGCCACTTAGAGTTGCACCTTGGCCCCCCTCCCACAGAAGTTCAGGGTGTTTGGCCCAGCCTTTCAAGAGATTTCCCTGCCGGGCCATGTAGAATTATGAGAACCGGATGAATTCAACGACTCCAGCGGCTGCCAGCCAGGCATCCCGCTCCCAGCGGGACCCAGAGTCGCGGATGCCCGAAAACGACGGCCCAGTCATTCACGTTGAAAAGCTGACCAAAACCTACCAGACGCCGCGCGGCGTGCTGAATCTGTTTGACGGTCTCGATCTCAATGTCGGCCACGGCGACATGGTAGCCATTGTCGGCCAATCCGGCGCCGGAAAAAGCACTCTTTTGCACATTCTCGGCGCTCTTGATGCACCCTCTTCAGGAAAGGTATACTGCGCCTCAACCAATGTGGCCCAACTCTCGCCACAACAGGCTGCGGGATTTCGCAATCGCGAGATTGGATACGTATGGCAGTTCCATTATTTGTTGCCTGAGTTTACGGCGCTTGAAAACGTAGCACTGCCGCTGTTGGCGCACGGCGCAAGGAAACAGGAGGCGATGGCGATCGCGGCAAACTGGCTCAAAGAGGTGGATCTGGAGGATCGCGGACTCCATCGCCCGGGCGAACTTTCCGGCGGCGAACAGCAGCGCGTGGCGCTGGCGCGGGCGCTGGTGAACAATCCCCGGCTGTTGCTGGCCGACGAGCCAACCGGCGATCTGGATTCGATGACCGCCGGCCGGGTCTTTGAACTGATCGAGCGATTGCATGCAGGGCACGGGTTATCTTCGGTAATCGTTACCCACAACCTTGAACTGGCTCAGCGCTGTACTCGCGTGCTGCGCCTTGAAAATGGACGACTTAGAGAGATTTCGGCGGCTGGCTGACGGCCCGAAGAAACAAAGTAGTTCCTGCGGATAATGCAGCGTTTCTGGTATTTTTTGAGTCTTAATAGATATCAGCTTTTGCGTTATTGAAAGCGGCAGAGGCTGCAACAACAGGATGGGAGTCTTCCGGCAGCTCGTGGACCGGTGACGTGGGAGAAATGTCCCGGAACCATCCAAAAGAGCTGTTCGAGGGCGGGAACCTGATTTTCTCAAAGAAGAGGCTCTCGGCGGCGATTCAAGCGGAAGGGCACGCGCAGTTTGGGCTGAAGCCGTACGTCGAAGCTGGGCGACGGTCTCACACCGACGGGTGAGAGACAAGAATACGTCGCCAAGGTTCAATTTAAGCGGACGGCCACTGCTGCCGATAGCCTGGTGACTGGGGGTTCTAAAATGTTCGAACGCTACACGGAGAAGGCGCGGCGTGTGATCTTCTTTGCGCGGTACGAGGCCAGCCAGTTCGGCTCACCGTACATCGAGACCGAGCATCTGCTGCTGGGTCTGCTCAGAGAAGACAAAGCATTGACCAACCGCTTCCTGCGCTCGCATGCTTCAGTGGAGTCGATCCGCAAGCAGATCGAGGCGCACACCACCATCCGCGAAAAGGTTTCGACGAGCGTCGACCTGCCGCTCTCGAATGAGTGCAAGCGCGTGCTGGCCTACGCTGCCGAAGAGGCAGAGAGGCTGGGCCACAAACACATCGGCACGGAACACTTACTCCTCGGATTGCTGCGTGAAGAAAAATGCTTTGCTTCAGAGATATTGCAGGAGCGCGGCTTGAAGCTCGCCCAGATCCGCGATGAACTCGCCCGCGTGACGCAAGAGAAGGCTCCGCCGCAGCAGCGCCAGCGCGAGTCGAGCCTGTTGGCCGAGTTCAGCCGCGACCTGACGCAGGCCGCACTCGACGGACAGCTCGATCCACTGGTGGGCCGTGACGGCGAACTCGAGCGCGTGATTCAGATCCTGTGCCGCCGCACCAAGAACAACCCGGTGCTGATCGGCGAGCCCGGCGTGGGTAAGACAGCCATTGTTGAGGGTCTCGCCCAGCGCATCGCCGACGGCGAGGTGCCGAGCTTTCTGGCTGACAAGCGCGTTCTCGGCCTCGATCTTTCGCTCATCGTGGCCGGCACCAAGTACCGTGGCCAGTTTGAAGAGCGGCTCAAGACGATCATGAAAGAGCTGATGGAGAATCAAAACTCCATCGTCTTCATCGACGAGCTGCATACCCTGGTGGGTGCGGGCTCGGCCGAGGGTTCGCTCGATGCTGCCAACATTCTCAAGCCGGCTCTCTCGCGCGGCGAAATCCAGTGCATCGGCGCAACCACGCCGGCCGAGTACCGCAAGTCGATTGAGAAGGACCGCTCGCTGGAGCGCCGCTTCCAGGCTGTCAAAGTGCCGCCGCCGACCGAGTCTGACGCGGTGAAGATCATCATGGGCATCAAGGACCGCTACGAGAAGTTCCACGCGGTCAGCTATACCGACGACGCGGTTGAGTTCGCCGTAGCGCACTCCAACCGATACATCCCCGACCGCTTTCTGCCCGACAAGGCCATCGACCTGATTGACGAGGCCGGCGCGAGAGTAAAGCTGCGCCAGACCTCGCTGCCCGATGAAATTACTGAAGTGCAGAAGCGCATCAAGTTCATCGTGCACCGCATGGATTCGGCGATTGCCAATCACGAGTTTGAGAAAGCGCGCTTCTACAGCGACGAGGAGCGCAAGGAGCGCGAGAATCTGCGCGCGCTGCGCGACAAGTATCACCTCGACGACTCGGCAGCCGGCATTGTTGGCCGCGAGGACATTGAAGATGTGGTCAGCCGCTGGACCGGCGTGCCCGTAACCAGCATCAAGGAAGAAGAGACGCAGAAGCTGCTGCGCGTGGAAGAAGAGCTGCACAAGCGCGTGATCTCGCAGGACAAGGCGATTAGCGCGCTGGCGCGCGCGATTCGCCGGTCGAGAGCGGGTTTGAAGTCGCCGCACCGGCCAATTGGGTCTTTCTTATTCCTTGGACCGACCGGAGTGGGCAAGACGGAGATGGCGCGCACCCTGGCGCAGTTCCTGTTTGGCTCAGACAAGGCGCTGATCCGCTTCGACATGTCGGAGTTCATGGAGAAGCATTCGGTGTCGAAGCTGATCGGTTCGCCTCCGGGATATGTGGGCTACGAGGAGGGCGGCCAGTTGACCGAGCGCGTCAAGCGGTCTCCGTACTCGGTTGTGTTGCTCGACGAGATCGAGAAGGCGCACCCGGATGTCTTCAACATCCTGCTGCAGGTGTTTGAAGACGGGCAGTTGACCGATGGACTTGGCAACACGGTTGACTTCAAGAACACCATTCTCATCATGACCTCGAACATCGGCGCGCGGCACCTGCAGAAGAAGCAGGGACTGGGCTTCCAGAGCGAGCGCGAAGACCTGGTGAGCGAGAAGGTGGAAGAGCTGGTGAAGAACGAGGTGAAGAAGACCTTCAACCCCGAGTTCCTCAACCGTCTCGACGAAGTGATTCTCTTCCAGTCGCTCTCTGACTCCGACCTGATCCAGATCGTTGAGCTGCTGGTGGGACAACTCAACACCAACCTGGCGCAAAAGTCCATCACCATCTCAGTGACTGAAGATGCCAAGAAGTGGATTCTCGAGAAAACCCTCGGCGACCGCACCTACGGCGCGCGACCGCTGCGGCGCGCTTTGCAGCGCTACGTCGAAGATCCGCTCTCTGAGGCGCTTATCGCCGGGCAGATTATGACCCGTCCTGCGTTCCTTGAGGTCTACCTCGATGCCAACCAGCTCTTCTATCGCCCCATTACCGCGGACGAGACGGAAGAGAAACCGGCTGGAGTGCTGCTGTTCAGCAACTGAGCTTCACTGATGCATTCAATCGAAAGCCTCCAGGATAAAAACTGGAGGCTTTTTGTATCGGGAATGGATGAGATGCCATGAGGGAAATTTCGGCGGATGACTAACTTGATTTGTGGTAAAATAGTTAGGTAATAGGTGAAGGGCTATGGCAATCGATAGAACCACGTTAACGTTACTTACGTCGGTTCTCAGCTCCACGACAGTACGCAAGCTCTTTACGACTATTGCCAATAGCCGCATCGCCGAAAAGTCTCTTCTTAAGCAGGCCAACCCCGAACCCGATCAGGCTCTGGACGCCCTCAAGGAAGCCGACCTCATCGGCTCTGGATCGGATGGCGAGAAGTACTACGTCACTGCCAAGGGGCTAAAGGTTGCACGGGAGCTGGAACAGATTCCACTCGGTTAACCCGAATGTCCCAGGTCGCGCACACCGTCGACGCAGCATCCGCTCACCCTTACGCCTTTGCTTTCATGATTCTCCTCATGTTGATCTTTGGTATTGGGCGCATTGCGAAAGAGACGAAAACTTCGGTCAAGAAGTGGACTTCCTTTCTTCATTTCTGGATGTTTGCATACGTTGTTTTGCTCGGCGTACTGATGGGTCTCACTACGGGCAGGCCTTGGTTCTGCTCGTGGATGAGAATGGTGCACCAAGGGTAAACTTCATCCCTCCTTCAACAATTTCGCTGGCCGCAGCGGTAGTCGGCGTGTTCGGCTTTGAGTTTCTTTTCCGGAAGTTCGTCATTGGCTTCGGAGAGAACAAATTCGACCTCGATACAACTTTGCAGAACCTCGTAGATCAAGCCGTTGCGGCCACTCTAAAAAAAGAGACCGGAGGGCCCTGAAGAAACGGGCCATGAGTCGACTAAGCGGCGGCTCGGCGCCGCATAAATCTTATTGCGCTTTCAACTCCGCGCCCTTCAATTATCGGCATCGCCCCCATTCTCGCAGAGAGAGGGCGATTCGTCGATTCAGTTCATTAATGTAGCTGTGGCGGGGAACTTGGCCCGCCTGGAGCACGCCGAATGGCGCGCTTGGCGCGCTAAACCAATGGCTGCACGTACTAGCCGCGCGCTCGATACTCTGGATCGTCCCAGCCGGGCACGATGTGGGGCCCTAGAATCTCCTCCGGGAGAATTACACTTCCCGCTCATCAAGGTCAACAAAGGCAAAGCGCAATGGTCAATCCGGCGGCCGTCCGCGCAAACGCGAAGCGGCTGCCTGATCACATCCGCGCAGCCCAAAGTCGGGGGCGGTTTTTCCTTCAACAGCCGGTGATGATGGCGCAGGGGCCCGTCTGTGGCACAATGTGAGATGAGGCTGCAGTGATGACGGGAAATCGATCGAGAGACGCATGGATTTGGGTGACGGTTGCCGCCATCACGATCGCGTCGCTTGCCCGCGCGCAGTCCGGCATTGAAAATGCACGGGCTTACGCGAACCCCTTCATCGGGCTATTCTCCGACGGCCATCTTGCCGAGTCTGGAGCATCGGCGGCAGCGCATCGTTCGCTTTCATCCACGCATGCCGAGAATTCCGGCATCGTTCTCAATCTGCTGCCGGTCTTCTTTGTTGGCTTGGTTTCCCCGCTCAGCCTGCTGTTTGCCGGGTCGGCTCATTGCCTCAGACGTGCGCTTCCTGCGCCCGATCTGGCCGGACGGTTCCAGCGTCCACCTCCTCTCTTCGTTCCGTAAATCGCCCGGCCTTCAGCAGGCGCACGCAACCGCTGGAGCGATGCCATGCGCATCGAGTCCAAGCTGCTACTCGCCCGCTCCATCGAGAGGAATGCCCCATTTACACTGGAATTGGAGAAATTTGTGCAGTTAGACAAGGTTTTAACAAAGATTTTTGGCACCTCGAATGAGCGCATCATCAAGCGGCTCATGCCGAATGTGGCCGCGATCAATGCGTTTGAGCCGGCCATTAAGATGCTTTCTGACTGGCAGTTGCGCGAGAAGACCAACGAGTTCCGGGCTCGCATTGCCGAGCGCATCAAGGGATTGACCGACAAGGAAGAGGACAAGGAAGCGATTAAGGCCGCCGAAACGGCCGCGCTCGACGAAATTCTACCCGAAGCATTCGCGGTGGTTCGCGAGGCCGGTTGGCGCACCGTAAAAATGCGCCACTTCGACGTTCAATTGATCGGCGGCATGGTGCTGCACCAGGGCAAGATCGCCGAGATGAAGACCGGCGAAGGCAAGACGCTGGTGGCAACGCTCGCCTGCTACCTGAACGCACTGGCCGGCCACGGCGTGCATGTGGTTACAGTAAACGACTACCTGGCCAAGCGCGACGCCGAATGGATGGGCAAGATCTACACCTTTCTCGGCATGACCGTCGGCGTGATTGTGCACGACCTGAGCGACGATCAGCGCCGCGAAGCCTACGGGGCCGACATCACCTACGGAACCAACAACGAGTTCGGCTTCGACTACCTGCGCGACAACATGAAGTTCGAAATCAAAGACTGCGTGCAACGCGGCCATTACTACGCCATCGTCGACGAGGTCGACTCGATTCTCATCGACGAAGCGCGTACTCCTCTTATCATCTCCGGCCCCACCGACCAGACCACCGACAAGTACGCGCGCGTGCGCAAGATCATACCCCAACTGGAGCTGGGCGAAGAGGTGGAGTGGACCGACTCCAAGCGCCAGGCGGAACTGGGCATCCGGCTCGCCGAGGGCCAGAAGCATTTGACCGGCGACTACATTGTGGATGAAAAGCAGCGGACGATCGGTGTAACGGACGAGGGCTGGCCGAAGATCGAACAACTGCTCGGAATCGACAACATTGCCGACGCTGAAAACTGGGAACTGAAACACTACGTCGAAACCGCCATCAAGGCCCACGCGCTATACAAGCGCGACGTCGATTACGTGGTGAAAGACGGCGAAGTCATTATCGTCGACACATTTACCGGCCGCCTGATGCCCGGCCGCCGCTGGTCCGACGGACTGCATCAGTCCATCGAGGCCAAAGAAGGCGTCAACATCCGCAAGGAAGATCAGACGCTGGCCACCATCACCTTCCAGAATTACTTCCGGCTCTATCAAAAACTCAGCGGCATGACCGGCACTGCGGAGACCGAGGCCGCCGAATTCGAAAAGATCTACAAGCTCGAGATTGTGGTCATCCCGACCAACAAGCCGCTGCTGCGCGTGGAGAACCCCGACGTGGTTTTCCGCACCGAAAAGGAAAAATACAAGGCCGCGGCCGACAACATCGCCGAGCTGCATGAGAAGGGCCAGCCGGTGCTGGTGGGCACTACGTCGATTGAAAAGTCGGAGCGGCTTTCAGCAATTCTGCAGCGCAAAGGCGTTAAGCACGTGGTACTCAACGCCAAGCAGCACGAACGGGAAGCTGAATACGTCGCCCAGGCCGGCCGTCCCGGCATGGTCACCATCGCCACCAACATGGCTGGACGCGGAACCGACATTCTGCTCGGCGGCAATCCCGAGTTTATGGCCCGTCAGGAGCTGGTGAAGTCGAAAGACGCCACCGGCGCCTCAAAGGCGCGCGCCATCAGCACGGCTGAGGGCGCCATCAACCCCATGGCGCCTGCTGGTTCCCTGCGCTTCTATTACCAGGGCCAGGAGTTCGAAGTCTCCGAAGAAGACTGGCAGGCCGCGCTCAAGGGCCATGCCGAAAGTGCGAATAGCGAGCACGAAGAAGTGATCTCGACCGGTGGCTTGTTCATTCTTGGCACCGAACGCCACGAGTCGCGGCGCATTGACAACCAGCTTCGTGGCCGCGCCGGACGCCAGGGCGACCCCGGCGAGTCGCGCTTTTATCTCTCGCTTGAAGACGACCTGATGCGCATCTTCGCCAAGCAGTGGATCAGCACGCTGCTTGAGAAACTGGGCATGGAAGAGGGCGTACCCATCGAGTCGAAGATGCTTTCGAATCGCATTGAGGGCGCGCAGAAGGCCGTGGAATCGCAGAACTTCGAGTCGCGCAAACACCTGCTCGAGTACGACGACGTGATGAACAAGCAGCGCGAGGCTGTTTATGGCCTGCGGCGGCAGTTGCTCGAGGGCGTCGACCAGCGCGAGCTCATCCTTGAAGACTACGTTGGCGGAGCCCTGAGCGGACTGCTGGATGAGTTTGCCAATGAGAAAGTCCGCCCCGATCAGTGGGATATAAAAGGCCTGGAGCAGAAAGCCTTCGACCAGTTCGGTTTGAAGATCTCGGACATTGGGTTGAAATTCGAGGAGCTGAGCCGCCATGAACTGGGCGAGGAGATCTTCGCGAGGCTGACCGAGGCCTACGAGGCCAAGGAAAAAATCCTCAGCGCTCCCACGATGCGCTATCACGAGCGCATGGTGATGCTGAGCGTGATCGACGGACTGTGGAAAGACCATCTGCTCTCGATGGATCACCTGAAGGAGGGCATTGGCCTGCGCGGCTACGCGCAGCAGGACCCGCTGGTGGCGTACAAGAAAGAGTCCTACGACATGTTCGAGGCCATGATGATGAAGTTCCAGGAGGACACGGTTCGGTTCCTCTTCAGGATGCAGATCATTGGGCCTGACGGCCAGCCGGTGGATGCGGCGCCGCGGCCGACTCGAGTGGTTCCCAAGGCTCCGCCGGTGGCGAGCGCAGCACAACCTTTCGCAGGCGACGGCGCCCCGCGAGAGATCACCATTCCCACGCGCCAGCCTTCCACAACCATCGACGCGCTGGAGAAGGAGTTTCACCGCAAGAAGGAGCGGGAGCTGGCGGCGGCCAGCCGCGCCGGAGCCGGCGAAACCAGCCAGCCAATGCAGCGGCGCACCGGCGAGAAGGTGGGCCGCAACGATCCCTGCCCTTGCGGGAGCGGCAAGAAATACAAGAAGTGCCACGGGGCCGAGGGGTGAGGAAAGTGAAAGAGTGAAGTAAGCGAAAGAGTGAAGTAAGCGAAACAGTTGTTCTGCAGACTCGCTACCTCACTCACCGGAAAAAGCTGAACAGGCTTTTCTTTTCTTCGCGGTCGGCGGGCAGGCCGCAGGCAATGCGGGCCATTTGCCGGATGGCAATCGAAATCTGCGAGTCGTAGAGCGCGAGCGGCGTTGCCGTCGACTGCGTGCGCCTGGCGCTTGCCCAGTCGTCGGGAATCTTCCACTGCGTGGGCCGCGTGAGCGCCCGCTCGATATTCTTGTCGTCGAAGAGCAGCGTGGCAGGCTTGTAGCGGTTCAGCACGATCTGCAATCCCCAGTCACGCTTTTGGAAAAACCGCGTGATCATGCGATTGGCATTGCGCAACTCGGAGATTCCGACCTGCGTGATGAGATACACCTCGGCTTCGCTGCTGAACAGCGCGGAATCCATCAGATCGACGCGCGATCCAACGTCGACCACGATGTAATCGAAGTCCTGGCGCGCGACGCTGAGCAGTATTTCGAGGAACTCCCGGTTGGGCTGATCACCCTGAAACTCGCTGGGCGCTGCCAGCACCCCCACCCCCGACGAGTGTCGAGCCACGAGCGTATTCAGAAAGTTGGAGTCAAGCCGGGTTGGATTCTGGAGGGCATTGGCTATTGAGAATTCGGGCACGATGCCCAGGTTGATTGCCGCATCTCCCAGGGGCAACCCCAGATCGATCAAAAGCGTGCCGCGTTCTGACTCCTGCGCAAGCGAAATGGCGAAATTGGCGGCAATCGTGGTAACTCCGCACCCGCCTTTGGTGCCGAGGAAGGTAAACACCTTGCCCGAAGACCGGGTGGGCGCGCTGGGCGGGGCAGGGCGGCTCGAGGCGCGAGCCAGCGCCTCGGCCACCTCGCCCTTGTCGAGCGGCAGAGTGAAGAATTCGCGAACCCCGGCGCGCATGAATCGGATCGCCAGCCGCACGTCCGGGTCGGCGGAGTAGGCCATCACATAGGATTTGCCGCCAGCCGACAGGCTTTCGGCAAGTTGCACGGCAAATTCGGGATCGCTGTCGGCATCAACGACCACCACGTCGTATTTCTGCCCGAGCACTCTCGGCAATTCATCCAGGTCGCGGGGAAAGGCGAGATACTCGTGGATCATCGCACCGGGCTGTTCCGACAGAGCTTCAGCCATCGCCCTGCGCCGCCGTTCATCGGGGCCGATGAGCGCGACCGACATGGAGACGTTGTCGAAACTCCCCGTTGCCAACTTCAAGTCCGGCATAGCAAAACGGCTGCGTCACGCAGCCGGGTACGGTACATATTCTATCGTGCGACTGCGACTCTGTTGGCAGGATGTATCGACATAAGCGGGTGGGCAGCCTTGATGTATCGGTACACCCTAAAGCACGATCCGGCGACGTGTGCGTATTCTACCCTCAACCGCACAGCCGCACCAAACCCATTCAAAACCGGCTGGTGCGTTGGGGCGACTCTACGTGGCGCGATCAATTGGTTCATCGGCAATTTGAAGGTATTGATGACCACAAGACGGTAAAACAGAGTTACCAGGGGAGTGAAGGAATGAAGGGGGAGGCTTTTGAAGTATCCGGCTGTTCCCGTACCTGCACTATTCCTGACCCTCGCAGGCCGAAAAGGTCAGGTCCCTCGCATCGCTCTTGTGCTCTGCGCACCATTGCTCAAACAGCCGCCCATAACTCAAGGTCAGATAGCGCGATCGATCCACGCTCAGCCGGGTTGACGCTCGGTCGATCCAATCTCCATCGCCTTCAAGCTCCGCGTAGTTCCCAATCGGCGTTTCATCCACCACGCAGTGCCCCTCGCCATCGCTCCACTCGCTGCGCCATTTTTCGTAGCGGAACGCGGCAACCAGCCCAAGCGAGCGAAACACCTCAGCCAGCGCGTCGCCGTCGGTAATCCCGGTTTCTGTCTCTACCCGATGCTTGTGGGTGTCCTCTCCCGGACCATCCTCGGGCAGCCGTTTGTGGGTCAATGTCCACTTGCCGGCGTAACTGCGGATGCGCAGAATCTCGGTGCGGGCACGCAGCCGCCGATCGGGCGTGTCGTACAGAACATTGCTCTCAAAACTACGCGGTGTCACCAGGTGGAATCCCGCAGCCTGGAGGCTGCGCTCAAGTGTGGCCAGGTCATCGACGCGGAACTTGATCTCGGTCTCAACAGCCATGGTAATGAGCGAGTATACAAGAGTCGGTTATTAACTTTCGCACGTTCCAGCGGCGAGAATGGAAGAATGAAGACACTGCGGCTCAATGTCGACGCCAAAAAGACTGAGACGCCGGAGTTTGCCGCAGCGCTCGAAAAGGCCGCGCAAATCCTGCGCAAGGGCGGGCTGGTGGCGTTCCCGACTGAAACCGTCTACGGCCTGGGCGCCAACGCGCTCGATGCCGCCGCGGTCGAGCGCATCTTTGCAGCCAAGGGCCGTCCCAAATGGGACCCCATCATCGTGCACGTCTGCAGCCTCGAAATGGCGCGCGAACTCGTGTCTGCCGTTTCCGAGCCGGCGACGCGACTGATGCAGGCCTTCTGGCCCGGACCGCTGACCCTGCTTCTGGCGCGCTCCGCAGCGATTCCCGATGTGGTTACAGCCGGGCGGCCGCTGGCGGGCCTGCGCATGCCTTCGCATCCTGTGGCGCTTGAGCTCATCCGTCGCGCCGGCGTGCCCATCGCCGCACCCAGCGCCAACCGCTTCTCTCACGTCAGTCCAACCACGGCCGCGCACGTCCTGCACGATCTCGACGGCCGCATCGATGCGGTTCTGGATGCGGGCCCGGCGCTACACGGCGTTGAATCAACCGTTCTCGATCCCAACCAGAGCCCCATGCTCATCTACCGGCCGGGCGCAGTTACGCGGGAGATGATTCGCAAGGTTGCCGGTCCGGCTGAAATCTACGCGGGCCGCATCGAACCGAGCGAAATGCCGACGGAGGCGCTGCCCTCGCCGGGCGTCGGCCTGCGCCACTACGCTCCCAGAGCCCGGCTCGTGCTGCTTGAAGCTTCGAACCCAGAACCCGTACCGGCAGCGGCGGAACTTGCCTCGCGCATTGCCCAGGCCGCTGGCGAGCTTGGGGGAGAAAAAGTGGGAGTGATGCTGCCCGCGGGGATCGCTGCTCCGGCCGATTCCGCGGCTCTGCGCCTCTTCAATTGGGGAAGCTGGAATGCGCCCAAGGAGATGGCACAGTCGCTCTACGCCGGCCTGCGCGCGCTCGATGAACAGGGATGCACCGTCATCCTGTGCCCGCTGCCTCCGCATGAAGGCATCGGCGTGGCTATCCGCGACCGCCTACGAAAGGCAGGGACTAAGGGAGTGAGGGACTAAGGGACTGAGGGACTGAGGGATTGCGCGGCGGTGCGAGATGACAAGCGCACTGTTTTATTGGCCGAATTCTCCCAGCTTGTGCATGTACTTGATGGCAGATTTATAAACCAGCATACGAGTGCGCCCCCGCACTTTCAACGCGTTGCGGTCGTACCACTCGATGCAGCCCTCGATCTTCTCGCCGTCCTCGAGAACAATCACCATCGGCGTCTGCGATTGGATCTGTTTTTGCAGATAAAACAGCTCGGCATGGCGGTTCTGTGCGTCCATTTCAATACTCTGCGGAGAAAACCGGAACGGCATTGAAGTGGGAAGCCCTTTCTTCGCTTGCATGTTCGGCACGCCGTGCGCAACGAAACTCTCAAATCGCCTAGTTTGCAAAGTCGAGGGGAAACTCATACAGTATCAACCTTCCTCAAAAAATAGAGAAACAAATTCGCCGCCACGGCCTGCCGGGGGTTCGGATTCCTGTCTGCCACTCTTTGTCTGCAACCTCTCAGGTCCCGCTGCGAACAGGGAAAAAAATCCCGTACGCATCAAGACCATGCGTTTCTCATCTGCGGTATCGGCCCTGCGCTGGGGGATATCTCGTAATCCGAAAGATGCCCGGTGATCTGTGGAGGTTGCTCTTACCATTATGCGGTCAGTGTCAAGTTACGGGACGATCTCTCCTGTCCACGCGCTCGAAGACCTCAAATTGCCGGCACCACCAGGCGATCTGTTTGATGCGTTCGCGTTGCTCGCGGTTTCAGGCGCGGTCGAGGCTGAGCGCCATGGCGTCGAGCGAGAGCGACCGCAGCAGGTTACGCCGCATTCCCTGTTCAACCTGTGTAACCGCGCGAACAGCGGCGTCGATCCACTCAACACTCAGGCCGGCCGCCAGTTTGCCGAGTTCCGCTTCCAGATCCAGGTTGCGAATCAGCCGGGGGTTGCCGGCAACGGTGAGCAGCAGGTCCTCAAGAAGGCTGGAAAGCGCGCGCAGCAGGTTCACTGTTTTCTCCTGCCCATCGGCGCCGGCCCGATAGGCCTCGGTGGCCTGGAAAAGCTGCGAGTAGTCGCGCTCCTGGATTGCGCCGCGCAGAATCACCAGTGCGTCCTGGCGGCTCAAGAGGTACTTGTCGAGATCGATGGTCAGCGCCCGGCCCACGGCGCCTTCAGCAAGGCGCGCCGCCAGCGCCCGATCGCGCGGCTTCAGCTCGGGCCGCCGCTCGGCCAGCAGTGCCTCGATTTCGCTGGCCGGCAGCGCACCCAGCCGGTGAACGACCGCACGGGAACGAATGGTGGGCAGCAGCTCCTGCGGATTCTCAGTCAGCAGCACCAGGGTGGTGTGCTCCGGCGGCTCTTCGAGCAGCTTTAACAGGCTGTTGGCAGCCTCTTTCATGAACGCAGACGAGGTGAAGATGGTGAACGCGCGCCGCGCTTCCACCGGCGGGCGATAGTAGGCCACGTGGATGGCCTGCCGTACCTGTCCCAGCTTGATCATGAGCTGCGGTGGATCAGGCGGAATGACAAGCACGTCAGGGTGGGTCTGGACCAGGATGCGGGTCTCGCGCTTGTCGGTCTCGCGCAGCTCTTCGCGAGCAGCAACGGCCTCAGAAATCAGGCTTTCCAAGTTCCCGGCTGCGCCGATTCGGGTGCAGTTTGAGCAGCGGTCGCAAAAATCCGGCAAACCGTTGGTTTCCTTTGGATCGAGGCAGTTGGCCACTTTAGCCAGCATCAGCGCCAGGGTGTACTTGCCCGCGCCGGCCGGTCCGGCCAGGATGAGCGAATGGGGCAGCCGGCCCGCGCGCACGCTCTCGCGCAGGTGCGTCACTGTGGCCGCGTTACACAAAAACTCACTGAAGCCCACGGATCGAGGATAGACGACCCGGGCAGACGGTGGGTGGTGAACCGCGGGCGGTGAACGGTGGCCGACCAGTGCGCAAAAGCCCGTCCGGGCTCATATAAGTCAAGTTTCCTAATTATTTTGTCAATTACACTTGACAAATTTTGATCCAAATTGTAAAGTTTGATTGTCTTTAAGTAAAGGAGACCAATCATGCCCTTCTTACTCTGCAATTCAAAAAACATGGTGGAACGCCGTTATGTGTACCGCATGTGGGTGGTGGCAGGCCTCTGCGTCCTTAGCTCGCTTATTGCCGCTTTCACCCTTCGATTTACCCACTGGAAGGGACTGCCCGCTTACCCGGTGGCAGTGCTGCCCGCGTTGCCCATCCTGTGGGCTCTCTGGGAGACGGGCCGCTACATCAACGATGAGAAAGACGAGTTCGTGCGCAACGTGCTGGTGCAGTGCCTATTGGGTGGAATCGGCGGCTGCCTGGCCGTGACCACTGTGTGGGGCTACCTGACCGACTTTGCCGGCGCACGCCCCATGGACCTTATCTGGGTTTACCCCATCTTCTGGTTCTGCGTGGCGCTCTGCTACCCCGTGGTGAAAGCGAGGTACAGATGAAAAACCGGCTGAAGGTACTGCGCGCGGAAAGGAACTGGTCGCAGGCCGATCTTGCTGCGCAGCTCGAGGTGTCGAGGCAGTCGGTGAATGCGATCGAGACCGGAAAATTTGACCCCAGCCTTCCGCTGGCGTTCAAACTGGCGCGATTGTTCGGCGCGAGGATCGAGGACATCTTCGCAGAGGATGAGGATGCCAGCAAGTCACCGAGTCAGCAAGTCAGCGAACCGGCTTCGTGAGCCTCGTGCAGGCTCAAGACAGGCTGGCACGAAGAAGTTGCATTCAAGGAGGCCACTGTGTTCGACCATCGGTATTTATCTGAGATGAGCAAGGCGTTGCACATCTTCCTGGATTTTTCTTTTCTGAGTTGCGCCGTCATCACCTTCATCCGCGTGGCGGGGGCTGCCCAAACGGCGCAAGCTACCGCCAATCCGCCACGTGTTCAGTCACATGATCAGCCACGCTTTCAGGGTCAGACCGGTGCTTAGGCATGCGTCTACTGGATCGGCCGCTGATAAAATTCCGTATGCACAAACGGCTTCGCCTTCTTCAACTGACGGCTGCCCCAGCGGTTCTGCTGCTTTGCCTGGTTCTCCAAAGTTCTCTGGCGCAGGCGCCGGACTCGAACTCCTCTTCGGCCCAGACCGATTCCGCGTCAGCCCAGATCGCCTCGCTGATGCGCGGCGCCGGCCGGACGACAGTCATATCCCAGGTTGCCCTCTCTCCTGACGGCAAAAGCCTGGCCTGGACTGAAATGCGCCAACTCTATGTGGCGCCGTTGAACGACCTGACGAAGCCCTTGCGCATCACCGCCGCAACCTCGCCCGACAAGCGTTGCAGCGACGGCGATCCCATCTGGTCGCCCGATTCGGCGTCGCTCGCGTTCTTCTCAGACTGCGCCAGCGACAATGGCCAGGCCGATCTCTATCTCAGCCACCTGGATTCGAACCCGGCGCGCCGCCTCACCTCGCTCAGCGGATATGTCAACGAGCCGGCCTTCGCGCCCGACGGCAGCGCCATCGCTTTTCTTTACGTTGAAGGCGCAACGCGGCCGGCCGGGGCACTTGCGGCCATGAAGCCGCCTGCCGGCGTGATTGGCGAAGAAGGCATCGAGGTACAGCGCGTGGCCGTTGTCTCAGTCAATGGCTCTGAACCGGTAAAACCATCCTTTGTCACGCCCGCCAATCTGCATGCCTACGAGTTCGACTGGTCGCCCGATTCGACATCGCTGGCCTACATCGCCGCCAACCCTCCCGGCGAAAACAACTGGTGGACGGCGAAACTATACAGGCAAGAGATTGCCGGCGACGCACCCCATGTGGTTCTCGACCCCGTCACCGTCTCCGGCCCGCTCCATGGACTGCAGATCGCCGTGCCGCGCTGGTCGCCTGACGGCAAATTCATCGCATTCATCGGCGGGCTGATGAGCGATCAGGGCTCGACCGGCGGCGATGTGTTCGTGGTTTCTTCCAATGGCGGGCAGCCCCGCGACCTCACGCCCGGCCGCAACGCTTCGCCGCAGTGGATCACATGGGACGGCAACAACGGTATATTCATCAGCGAGCTTGCTGGCGGAAACTCCCAGCTGGTGCGCATGGACGTTCCCGTTTCCAGCGCCGATTCTGCCTCCTTTGGCAAGCCGGTCTTCAGCATTCCGGCCACAGTCGGCTCCGGCACCTTTGAAAGCAGCCTCTCGGCCACGGCTGACCGCTCGACCTTTGTCTTTCAGTCCAGCTCATTCGGCACGCCGCCTGAGATCCAAATGGCCCGGCGCGAGGGCTGTCCAACCTGCAGGTTTATGAGCTGGACGCTGTCCCAGGTTACCCACTTCAACGACGGCGTCAAGCCCTTCTGGGGCAAGACCGACTCGATCGAATGGACCAACGACGGCTTCAAGATCCAGGGCTGGCTGATGCTGCCCCGCGACTACGACCCGCACAAGAAATATCCGCTGATTGTGGAGGTGCACGGCGGCCCGGCCGCAGCCGAGACCTCGCGCTGGAGCGGGCGTGGCGGCCTGGGCGCGGCGGCGTTCTCGGCCCTGGGATACTTTGTGCTGATGCCCAACCCCCGCGGCAGCTTTGGCCAGGGCGAAGCCTTTACGCAGGCCAATCGCAAGGACTTCGGTTACGGCGATCTGCGCGACATTCTGGCCGGCGTCGACACGGTGCTCAAAAGGTATCCGATCGATCCCAAGCGCATCGGCCTCACCGGCTGGAGCTATGGCGGATTTATGTCCATGTTTGCCGTCACCCAGACCCATCGCTTCCGCGCTGCTGTGGCCGGAGCCGGAATCTCCGACTGGCTGAGCTATTACGGCGAAAACTCCATCGACGAATGGATGATCCCCTACTTCGGCGCCTCGGTTTACGACGATCCGGCAGTCTACGCCAAAAGCTCGGCCATCAACTACATCAAAAACGTCAGCACACCTACGCTGGTGGTCGTCGGTGATCGCGACGGCGAGTGCCCGGCGCCGCAGTCATTCGAGTTCTGGCACGCGCTGCGCGACGAACATGTGCCTACGGAACTGGTGGTTTACCCCAACGAGGGCCACGGCTTTGTGAATCCCGAGCATCGTCGCGATGTGCTTGACCGCGCGGTGAACTGGTTTGCGAAGTATATGCCGGCAAATGGACAGTGATCACTGGCAACTGCTCCAGCCTGCTCCCAAAACCGCGGTTTCCGAGTCTATTTTCTCGAGACACCCCAACAGCTTGCTTCATGGCAGAGGGGGGTCTGCCCTGATACACTTTTTGCTTGGAGTACTGATGAGATTCACTCGCCTTGAGGGCCGTCTGGATGAGGCTTTCCGGGCGATGCCGTGATGGCGTTGGCTGTCGGCGGCATGCCACTTTGCTCGAGTGCAATGGGCGATCTTATTTCAATTTTCTATTTGATGGGAGAGACCGTTCCGCGGTTCTTTCATGCGGGGCGGGGAGGATTCATGCGGCGGTTTTTGACGCTTGTCAGCTTGGTGTGCCTGGCTGTTCCGGCCGGGGTCAGTATCTCTGGTTGCTATCGCAATCCGGCGGGCAAATTCTGCAATGGTCTCGGATATGGTTTGACCGACACGCAGGTTGCTTCGATCATTCTTCAGCCCCAGGTATTCGGCATCTCGCTGACTTATGGCGAGACGATTCAGGCCCAGGCTCCAACCGCATATACCTGCAAGGGCACCACGGCGGTGGTTGGCAGCAAGTCGTATGTTTGGGGGACCTACAACAATCAGCTCGTCGACATTTCGCCTACCGGGAACATCTGCGCCGGCACCTGGAATCGCAACACCGGGGGCGGCATTTTAGACTACACCTATTGCTACCTCCCCAACCCCCTGCCCAATACCAACGGGCTGCCATATGCCGTCGGTTATATTTACGCCACGGCCGATTCGGTCAGTTCAAACCCGGTAGCCGTGTACGTCCACGCGCCGGTCACTTCTATCAGCCTTGCCACCCCAAGTACCGGGACCCCTACGACCAACGGCGTTGCGGCCTGCACTTCACAAGGCGGGGTGGTGCAACTTGATGCCCAGGCCTGCTACTTGAACAACGGCGTACAGACGGCGCTTTGCGCTCCTGATTATATAAACCCCGTAACCGGCGGCAACTCGTGTCGGTTCCCGAGCACCACGCCGGATATCATTGCCTCCGGCACCTACGTTTCAGGCGGAACAATCTCCGGCTCCGAAGGCCAAACCTGTAATCTGGCCAATTTCAACAACGGTTCTACCGGGGCTACCGCGACCGTTACTCTCACCGGCACAAACAGCATCGCCGGCGGAACTGCGCTTTCGATTACAGCTGGGGGCCTCAATGCAACCGCGCCTCCAACCTCCGCCCAGCTGTCGAGCGGCACGGCTACCTGCTCTGGAACAGCGCAGGTCTCTACCGTGATGACTCCGATTCCCACATGCGAGTCCTCGATCGGCACCATGAACTTTACGGTCGGCACCGCGTCGGTCGCCAGCATCAACAGCACCACCAATCAGATCACTGCCGAGCAGCCCGGAACCACGGCGATCACCGCTTCAATTGCGCAATCGGGCTCTTCGGCCGGCTATTTCTCCACCTGCCCGCCTGCCTCAATCAGCGTCACTCTGGCCAACGGCGCAACCTCCGGCACCGTTGCGCAGGGCGCGCCCGAAGGATTGACGACCACGGTGCTCGATACGAACGGAGTCACGATTACCGGCCTGAGCCTGTCGTACCAATCGACCGATCCCATCGATCTCTCGGTCGGCACCACCGGATCCATCTCGACGCTGTACCCCGGCACGGCCGCAATCAACGCCATCTGCCAGCCAAGTTCATGCAATCCCGCGCCCATCAACGAAATAGGGTTGAACGGAACCGGCGTGTCCATCTCCTCCAATCCGGTCTCCCTCACGGTCCCCGGAACAGCCACCGACTATGCATGGTTCGCCGCTCCCGGCAATTCGCAGTACATAGTTCCTGTTCAGCTGGTTACAGGCGCGGTCGGTTCCAGTATCCGGCTGCCTTATGTGCCCAACTCCATGGTGATGGACAAGACCGGAAACTCTCTTTACCTCGGCTCGCCCCATGAGCTGATGTCCGTCAGCACGTCGACCAATTCGATTGCGAAACAGGACCCAACCGTGCCCGGCGTTGTGCTGGCAGTTTCGCCGAACAACACCCAGTTGCTGATAAACGACCAGGCGCGGCAACTCTTCTATATCTACCCCGTCTCGGGCGGTACGCCCATCACCTTTGGGGGGATGGGTGCGGCCGCACAGTGGACACCCGACGGTCTGACCCTCTATGTCTATGACAACTCGCATCTCAACACGCCTGCGAGTTGCGGCGCAGTAGCGAACCCCATTACCGGCCATACCGATACGCTGTATGTTTACAATGCCAACACCGGATGGACGGTTGAGGCCTTGCCCCCGAGCCCGCCACTGCCTAGCGGCGGCGAAACGCCCTGCAACGCCGCGCCCAACACCACCATGCCCATCATGGCGCAGATTCCGGCCATCATGATCCCCGGCGTCGGCTCTTACTTGAGCGGGGATCCTACCGTTGCACACACCTGGTGCCCGTCGGGAACGGTCGGAAACAACGCCTCGGTCCAGTTCTATCCGCAGGGCGATTCGCAGGCCGTTCAGTCTGACATCGTGAACACAACCATTGACGGCGCTCATATCCTCGGCGCCACGGCCAATGGCGGCGGCACCATCACACTCAATGACATTCTCGATCCCATCCCGCCCGGCGCAACGCAAAGTAACGGAACGACCACAATTCCTACCCCGCAAGAGTGCAGTGTGACCACCAATTCTGCGACAGGCGTGCAGACGATGAATCCGCTGCTGATTAACGACGGGGGCGCTAAATCGAATTTCACGCAGAACTCCATCACCAGTGTGGACGCTTCGTCAGTGAATCAGGTGGTTACCGGATCGATTCCACAGGCCAGTGGAGCGAAGACGGTTGGCGCGAACATCGCGTTTGTAACTTACTCGCCGGCCTCCGCCTCCAGCAGTTCAAACGCGCTGCTGCCCTATTACATTCCGGGAACGGACTCGAGCCCGGGAAGCGTCAACTACGTTACGCTCACGCCCTGCTCGGGCTGCGCAAATGTGACCGCACCCCTGGCCGGCGCCTTCACACCCGATCACACCCTGTTCTTCGTCTCCACAGCGGGCGATAACGAGATTCACTACATCAGCGTGACCCCTTCAGTGAACGCAACCACGCCGCCCAAGGACACGCAGCAGATCAGCCCGAACCTTACCCCCTGCTCGCCGCCGCCGCCGCTTGGCACCGGCAACGATCTGGGCTGTACCTACACCGGCTCCGCGACCACCGTCCCGGCCACGGTCATAGAAGTCAAGCCGCGCCCGGTGACATAGACCACAGCAACAGTTTCACTACGATTGAGGCCGGCTCAGCGCCGGCCTCAGTAGTTCTTGGCAGGTCCGTATCTGGCGGCGCGGCCGTTTGCGCCTCAACTGTGCAATTGAGATGTTGTTATTAACTTCCCCGCCTGCGCGAAGGTTGATAACAGGCTCTAAAATCAAAACATGATCAAGGCCATATCCATCCTGCGACCCGCTGCCAGCGCCGTGGCCTATGAACGGCTGGCCGGCTTCTTTTCGGCGCTCGGGTTTGAACGCGGGGCGGGATGGCAGGAAGAGGAGTCGCGAGGCGCATCGTTCATCGCGCCGCTTGGCAATCTCGAGTTCGTCGATGGCCGCTTCCCGGCGACCTCCGATCTGCTCATCGAAGTCACCTCGCTCGACTCTGTTTACCAGGCAGCCGAATCGTGGTTTGGCGCCAACATTGAAGGCGATGCGGCTCCGCGCATTACCGGCATCATCGAGACTGACTGGAAATCGCGGCTCTTCACCGTCGAGCCCGAGGCAGGCTGCAAGTTCAGCTTCTGGGCGTGGACCGACCCCGCCAAAGGCAAGCCCGTCGCGCTGGAGGGAGACCTGTCGGCCGCGGGAATGCGCTTCGCCATCGTAGTGGCGCGCTGGAACGCGGTTATCACCGACCGCTTGCTGGATGGGTCGCTCGATTGCTTGCTGCGCAGCGGCGCCGCGCGTGCCGACATTCAAATCGTGCGCGTGCCCGGCGCGTGGGAGATTCCCGGAGCCGCACGCGAGATTGCAAATGCGGGCAAGCGCAATGCCGCGAGGATCGACGCGATCATTACTCTCGGCTGCCTGCTGCGCGGAGAAACCGCCCACTACGAGGCCATCTACAACGAAGTGGCGCGGGGCATCGGCCAGTCGCAACAGGAGACGGGCATTCCGCACAGCTTTGGAGTTCTCACCTGCGAGAATCTCGAGCAGGCCCTCAACCGCGCCGGCATCAAAGCCGGAAACAAAGGCTTCGAGGCGGCAGCGGCGGCCATTGAAATGGTCAGCCTGAAACAAAAACTCTCACAAGGCGGCCCCGCTTGACTCAAGGGACCCGGCGCAAATCCCGCGAATTAGCCATGCAGATGCTCTTCCAGGCCGACCAGGGAAAGCAGACGCCGGATGAGGTTCGCGCGACCTTTTGGCACGCCGCCGACGAGGTCAAGCCCGAGGTGCGCGGATTTGCCGAGGATCTTTTCCGCGTGGCCGTCGAGCAGCAGGCCAAGATCGACGAGCTCATCGTCAGCCACTCGCTGCACTGGCGCCTGGAGCGCATGCCGGCAGTTGACCGCAACCTGTTGCGCATGGCCGTAGCCGAGATGCTCGGCTTCAAAGGGACGCCGTTCCCCATCGTCATCAACGAAGCGCTGGAGGTCGCGCGCCGCTACTCGGCTCCCGAATCCATCAACTTTCTCAACGGAGTTCTCGACTCCATCGCGCACGCGCTGCTGCCCCAATAATCGCATCCGTGCCCATCGTATCTGCAGGTCGCCGCGGCAACCTGCAAACAGGATGGGAAACTGACAACCGACAGCTGAGCGCTACTGACTCACCGCCCCCCATCACCCACACCCTGATATTCTTGAAGCGTGAGTTTCCACTCAAAGATCAAGGGCATTGCTGCAATTTCGGTGCTTTTTGCCATCTCCGTGGTGGCTTGCCGCAAAGAGGAGCGGGCTGTTGAGGGAGTGGCCCAGAACGCGGTGAAGGCCGAGCAACAGGTCCAGGCAAAGGAAAGCCAGCTCGACCTGGACCGCGCGCAGCTCGACCAGATTCCGTTGCCCACCAAGAGTCTCTACATCGATATCCACGACCCGTCGCAGTGGGCCAATCCCTTCCTCGTGGTCGGACCCCAGAGCATCACGCTGCGCATTCTGCTGCCCGATGCCAACACCAGCACCGTAGGCCAGGGCACGCTGCTGCGGCCGGTGAGCGCGCGCCGCCAGGAACTGCAGTTGCGCCCTGCCGACCTGGACAAGGCCATCGTGGCTATCCCCGCAGGTGCGTGGCACTATGGCCGGGTGATCGCCATTGCCGAATCGCCTGAAGCTCCCCCCAAAGAACGCGCACAGGTTCGCCGCAACCTCGAAGCCGCCCTCCGGGATCTGAACAACCTGGGGCTGGTGGTGGAGGAGTGGCCGGGGCGGTAGTGCAACCCGCGGGTCACCTGGCCCTGGCGCCGAAGCCGTGGTCATTTCTCACTGCGCATAGCGGCAAAAGTGTGGAACAATTTTAAAATGTTTCAACTTCCACCCATCATTCAAGGCGGAATGGGCGTAGGCGTGTCGAACTGGCGCCTGGCGCAGGCCGTTTCGCGGCTCGGTCAACTCGGCGTGGTGTCGGGCACGGCACTCGATGCTCTGTTTGTGCGCCACCTTAATGATGGGGACAAGGACGGGGCCATGCGCCGCGGGCTCGAGGCTTTTCCGTTTCGGGCGATGGCGCGCCGGGTATGGGATGAGTACTTCGTCTCCGGCGGGAGATCGTCGGACACACCTTTTCGGCTGACGGCTATGCACCAGCGGAACGAATCGCGCAAGCTGTCGGAGCTGTGCATCGTGGCCAACTTCGTTGAGGTGTTTCTGGCGCGCGAAGGGCACTCGAATCCGGTGGGGATCAATTACCTCGAGAAGGTGCAGATTCCGCACCTGGCATCCATCTATGGGGCGATGCTGGCGGGCGTAGGGTGCGTGCTGATGGGGGCGGGCATACCGTTGCAGATTCCCGGCGTGCTCGACGCTTATGCGGCACAGCGTCCGGCAGAATACAAGCTTAGCGTAACCGGAGCGGCGACGGACTTTGACACGAAGATGCGCTTCGATCCCGCGGATTATGCCGAGGGCCCGCTTCCACAATTGACGCGTCCCGAATTCCTGGCGATTGTGTCGTCAAATACGCTGGCCACGACAATGCTGCGGCGCGCTTCAGGCACCGTGAATGGATTTGTGATCGAGAGTCCCACGGCCGGCGGACACAACGCGCCTCCGCGGGGAAAGTTGCAACTGTCTGAGGCAGGTGAGCCCGTGTACGGCGAGCGGGATCGCGTGGATCTGGCCGCCTTGCGCGCTCTGGGAACTCCGTTCTGGCTTGCGGGCGGGTATGGCAGCCCGGAAAAACTGCGCGAGGCGCTCGCAGAAGGCGCGGCCGGAGTACAGGTGGGCACGGCGTTCGCATTCAGCGAGGAGTCGGGCCTTCGCGAAGATTTGAAGCAAGAGCTTCTGGCGCGGGCCGCCGCGAGGAACGCCGAAGTGTTCACCGATCCGCTGGCGTCGCCCACCGGTTTTCCCTTCAAGGTTGCGCAGTTGGAGGGCACGTCGTCGGAGGCAGGCGTGTACGAGGGCCGTCCGCGCCTGTGCGATCTGGGCTTTCTGCGCGAGGTGTACGTGACGCCCGAAGGCAAGGAAGGTTATCGCTGCTCGGCGGAGCCGTTAAGCAACTACGTGGCCAAGGGCGGAGCGACGGAGGAAACGGTGGGCCGCAAATGCCTGTGCAACGCGCTGATGGCCAACGTGGGCAAAGGGCAAGTCCGGAGAGGCGATGCGACAGAGCCTGCGCTGGTGACGGTGGGCGACGATTTGAACACTGTGGGGCAGTTCCTGGCTGCGGGTGCAACGTCATACACTGCTGCGGATGTGGTCAATAGGCTGCTGGGCGGAACGCAAGCCTCCTGAATGTTGCGCCCCATTCGCGCTACCATTCCCTGGTGAGTAATTCTTCT
>Ga0335072_10001138_pt1 | contig 44492 bp, 43 predicted proteins | sample Lox_Sample_21_FD_206725 | JGI IMG/M metagenome (GOLD analysis project Ga0335072, IMG submission 206725) | Soil microbial communities from Loxahatchee National Wildlife Refuge, Florida, United States - Lox_Sample_2.1 | ecosystem: Environmental > Terrestrial > Soil > Wetlands | place: USA... | reverse complement strand
TTCCTTCCGTATCCCAGCAGGAGCAAGAAGCAATCGACTACGCAGATCTCGTTCTTGGGGACGAGTGATGGGCACCTGTGTCGGATCACTGGAACCGAGACTCCGTCTCAAGGAGCGCACTCCTCCCAACCAATCTCCCTGCTTCGATTTATTTTCCAGGCGGCTTGGCACCTTCTTCGGACCAAGATTGCGTGCAGCAAGATCCTGGTATACAAGACTAGCAATTTGGGTTTCCTAAGGCCACGAGTCATGGCCCGTATCCCTGTCACGTCACAAGAGCTTTCATACCTGCTATCTACGAGGCGTTGCTCTAGTTGCATCATAGATCTATCAAAGAAGATTTTCGAACGCTTTGTGGATTGACGCCTACGCCGTAAGCCCCCCTTTGCGGAAGTTAGTCCATTCCCGGGTTAGCTTTGCGAATCGCGCAGCAGGTCCGACTAAAGAACATGAGATGCAGCCTTTCGGATTTAGTTCTTGGGCAAGTTGTCAGATAGTGCACACAAATTTTGGGTCACTCTACCACGACCTGCACTATCTTCCTGCAAGGCACATGGCTAGGCGGATCCCGTCACATTCGCCGGCAACCGCGTCACCCTCCGAAATGACCTCCTATCACCAACCCACCGACTTATGCTAAACTAATCTCATACCCATAAACCTAGATTCTTCTCACTAGCATCTCGAGGATTCTTTTCCCTACGCCCCCACCTTTCTCACGTCCTGAATTGTTGGTGTGGCTGATCCCCTACGTCTGTCACCGCCGAGCATAACTCCCATACAATACGAATACGTTTTCATGTCCCTCGAAGCTTTCTTAAACAGAGGCTGTCAATAGTCGGTCGACTTCTCGATCCTGCCCACCCATCTCGAAGATCAAAGCTCCTATACAAAACAGTCATGTCTCCAGAGCTCAAGTCTGGAATTGTATTCGGCATCATCATGGTCTTGATTGGTCTCGCTGCCATATGGATCGTCCGATGGCAGACATATTTCTTACTCCAAAATGATGGTGCGGCATGGCTCGCGATCTACTTCTGGCAAACTAGTCTGCAGGCTTGGCCACTGATCTCTAGCAGTGCATCACGATCACAATGCAACCGAGCTCACTCGCTACAATCTATCTCCCGGAAATTCATCTGGCGCATCTACAGTCGTCTCGTCAGCTGGTACAACTCCATCCACGATGGAATCAGTGCTACCAGAACACCTTGCAACAGTCGCTACCGAGCCTCACGAACCTCCCAGACCAAGCTGAGGTACACCGTCGGATGACGATCGACCACAATACTGTCCTCAACAGCTGAGGAGTTTGCCTTGCCTCTCTTCAGAACGAGTCGACAGGCCGTGTCCTGCCGCCTGCAAGCAATAAAAGTGACTCCGCGTTGTTTTCATCACGAAGTCCCGCATGTTTAAGATTCATGAATAACACCACTTCACCTTCACTTCACTTCCACCAATTTCAATTGGGTTATGTGCACCCAAAAGGCCAAGATCACTCGGAGGGCTTTCTTGAGTATTGTTACATGAGCCAGCTCTTAGCACATGCTGAATAGACACAGCGATGGATAGAGACCGGCAGGGACTGAGGCTGTATAGAACAAAATGCAATGCTATTCGCTTTTTTGCCTTGACAAGGAAATGAGACGCTGCTGTTTGAATTTCAGCCCCAGGTCACCCAAGCTGTAATGGAAGCACTGTCTCCGTTCTATCTCACTGAACCTAGTTGTAACCATCTCTCTATACGACTTTTGAGAAACTTGTACCCGTGTAGGCACGGACCAACCCTCTTCGACAATATGTCTCACCACGATCCGTTCTAAGGCTGCTCCCCACTTGTACGCAACTCTCTATAGTTGGTGAGGCTCGTCAAAAGAGACAGCGGTGAGGTCTGTCATAGAGCTGGAGGTATGCTTGATATGGTATTGGTCTTTTGACGGCGTTGAATCGTCCTTGGAGGTTTCTGATGCCGGACTTCGCTCCGGAGTCGAATCGTTGTCCACGTTAGAGGTTTGATTGGTCAACTGGGACGCGAGGTGTACGGCGTGTTCCTCGTCGGTTATGGGGCCTGGGGAGGATCGTTAAATAGTATTTGTAGGTCGGTAAAGAGGAAAACTTACCTTGATGGCGGAGCAAGAAGTACGTCTGCCACCTAACGACCCATATGGCGGCAATGCCAATAACCGTCATTATAATGCCAAACACGATGTTCGTAATGAGATCTGGCGAAAGGGACATGCTTGGAGGCGAAATTGGACTGGTAACTCTAGCTTTCCTATAACGACGTGTGGGAAATGGAATATGGAAACAGAATGAAAGCGAGGAGGGAGAATCAATCATCAGGAGGACAGGATGAAGGTCATATATTCGCGAACCTGGAGCGTGATACATGGGGGAGAAGTCTCCCTGGGTTTCATTGTCAGGCTCACGCAGTAATTGGAGGAGAAATGTGCAGTAAAAGCAGGGGGTTAGCACAGCGGAGACATGTTGCTCGAAAAACTGCAGGTCAGCCCAATGTAATCCAAACTGGAGGAAACTCAACTACTACACAGACATCCCTTTGGCAAAGGTGCGCTTCCTAAATGATAGTTGAGAAGTCTTCCGGCGCCTCTTAATGATTGGTCGAGAGGCCTTCCTGCGCCTCTTAATGATCGGTCGAGAGGTATTCCTGCGCCTCTTAATAATCGGCTAAGAGGGCCCCGTGCATTTCCCCATGTGGGAAGCTTGGCCGACGGAAAACGTGAACGGGGTTCCCTAAACCCTCGCCAGTTAGGTGTGTTCAACCAGAATCCAAGAATGGGTTGGTGTCGATTTTAGCAGGACGCTGGAGGGGCCACAACGGCGGCAAAAGCGCTGGTCTAACTATCCTCGGTTTCCCCCCGAGGGTTGAGACGTAAGGCTGCTAGGTGGGGCGCTGGCAAATCCCGGGGAGGCCTTTCCGCGCCCCCCAGCGACTGGTCGAGAGGTGCTCCTGCGCCTCCTGATGACCCCAAGAGGGCCCTCTTGTGGTACCCCAAATGATAGGCGGAGAGGTCTTCTCTCCCGCTCGCGCTCATCCAATCGTTCCCAAGCAGCACGAAAATAATTTGAGACTCCAACGATTCGCTGTCGCGGCTCTACCGGTCCTATCCATTGGGTATGTACTTCCCAAAAGACGGCTCCCAAAACGGCGCCCCGCTCCAACTTGACAGCCGAGGTCCTGGTTGCTGGGACATGGCTCCAGCGGTATGACATAGCATTTTGCGGATGAGAACGGCATGACGTGGCCGCCAATAAGCATATCAGACACGAGCCAGTTAGCTCCCAAGTTTCTCATTGCGCGATTAAACCTGTGAACGCAGAATCCCGTTACAGTAAGTCTATGCTCAGCTTAATCGTCAGATACCCTACTGACGGAAGGCACAACACTAACGCGAATCATTTTCGTGGGAGCTGGACTCTATTCCATTCGTTCTGGCAAATGGCAGCACCCATGACCTCGAATCAGGAACTCCAAGCCACGCTAAAATCCTTAATTAACTCCCTGCACCTTGCTTGCTACCTAGGCACAATAGACGTGACTGATAACCAAGATCATCAACGGACTAAGGGTTGAAGAGGGACATAGCACTCTCTACAGTGAGCACTAGAGGGAGAGGGATCGGGACTGCCTGGCTTTGATGAATGGGACAAAGGTCTATAATCTGCCGGTGGCCCGGTTAAGCTTGGGAAACATCACTTCTTGTACAGGATTCATCCTCCGCTGATCCAAGTGCTCTCATTGCCTAGCTATTGTTCATTTCGATGGTTCTAGAATTGGCCACCCAGTTGGTCCCCAATGGCGTCCCAGTTATATATCTTTCACCTGCCCTTTCAGCCCGGCGTTGTCATTCCAGATACTTCCTCAACGCCAGTAACGTCTCATTCCGTGTTGCTCATAGCATTCATCATTCCCACAGGCTCCCTGTTCGACGGATTCTCAGGAAGCTGAGGGGCATGCGGCCGCTCCGCGGTTGTTTCAGTCTGGCCGTGTTGAAGGAGTGCGGGTGCTGTTGCCAGCATGAAGCTCTCGAGATCCGAAACTGTATGCGGCCCAGATTAGTAAAGGGGAGGTGAGAACGGGTAACACTGTGTGATAGCTTACCTTGTCTTCTGGTGACATCAACCATTCTGTCCGTCGACCACTTTACGATCCATATACCTGCAATCCCGATGACGATCATTACCAATCCGAAAGTAATGTTCGTTACCAAGTCCGGAGAAAGGCCCATTATCACCGCGATCAAGGTTAAGATACGCAATGAGTGTGAAAGAGAGGTGGTCTTGACGTCAAATAACGTCTTACGGATCCGTCTACCTGAGGAGTATCTTGCTGGAGACGGGTCCTAATTGGCGGCTCGTGAGGACTTCCACGACATTTCCAGAAAGGGCGCAAACAGGGAGCCAGTACTCGTGGTGAACAGTATCTTAAGTTACCAACGATTAAGGCTTCCCTGGAATGGAAAGCTGTAATTCAGTGGCAGATACTGTCAATAGTTGGAAGAATGTATTGAGCTTTGGTAGCGATGATAAAGGAAGGGGGACTGGGTCTTCACAAGGCTGAAGAAGTTGAACAACTACTTTGACAGAGTTCACTGCAGTTGTATCGAACGAACTCACCCATTTCTTTTGACTGGGGAACGGTCATATATCGGATTCAACAGCATTGCAGGACTTCGTAACACCAACTAGATTTTTACTAGTCATGGAAACGAGGGAAAAGGAATTGGGAACGAGCGGCGCGGCCATAGTAAAGGGCAACCCTGCAGCCAGAGCCCACTGTCTGTTTGAGGGACCAATCGTCATTGTCCCAGGGACCCATTGCGCAGGTCGCCCCTGCCTGCCACCCCCGGCGTGCCAAATTTCACCTGGCCGTCAGCTTTCGCTGCACAACCCATCCCTTGACTCCACTAGTAGCAGAGACGCGGTCCAAAATTGCTTTCCGGACGCTAATCTCACCGCCTCACGCAGTGAGGGCGGTGTCAGGAACGCCAGTTCATTGAATACAAGAACAGCGCTCGTACGTATGTTCGTCATTATTAAGCGCATACATACAGGATATATAAAGTAGAGCGTCTACTATGGGTAGAAAATTAGCATCATCTTAACGCGATGGAGTCTGGGTGACCCTAAGCAAAGAAAACGAGTACAATCCACGGAGTACCATAGTCGATTTGCCCACAGTTAAACTTCCAGGTAAGATTTGTGGAGATCGGTGCCCAAGCGCCTAGAGATTTAGGTGAGTTTTAGTGATAAAATTGTGGCAGAATTATCCTTGGCGGAAAGAACTTTTTGGACTGCGCCTCCGTACTCTAAATGGCTCGAATGAACGCAAGTCTTTGAGCACCGACCAACGTTTTCTTATCGTAGGTGCCTGCAAAAACCGAAGCAGCGAATAGGCGATGCAGAGACAATCAAGGGGGGGCACTTTAAGACTTGACCTAGGTCACCACGGCCAGAGTTCTACCCTGCGAATATTCCTCAGAAAGTTGATTGTCAGCAATCAGAGCAAGGCCCACAACTCGTCGTTGTCAAGGTTCGCTCACCATGAACATGCCCTGTCTTATCTTGTCCCGAAGGTAGGTTGTACCGCAGCTCCGTAGAGTCTTGCATCTTGGCCCGAACAAACCAAAATCAACACGCCCGGTACTGCGGAGGATTGGAGAGAGTGCCAAACCTAGGAGAGATTAGCTATGCCGATTTCCACTGCAGGGCTGACTTTGGCTAGCTACAAAACATTCCACCTTGAACCACATCAAAATCTGAATCGGCAGAAATTGAGATCTGCCAAATATCTATTGATTTTGCAATTATTGGCATATGTTGTCTTTGAGGAAAAGCCATGCTAATAAGCTACAGGCGAGGCTCTAGTGTAAAATCGCCAAACTTGCGACTTTACGTTGGTACTGTAGTTCCCAGTCCCAGCCTTACCCCGGCTGAGGCTCGTAAGGCTACCAATATTCTCTCCGCTGCAATATTGCCCGTGAAGCCGAGGTCCGCCGCACCAGCCTCCAAGACAACGGTAAATGACCTATCACCCAACCTTGGCTCGCCTTACGCGAAGATTCAAAAACATCGTCTCCAGAGGCATCTCGGCATTGGAGTGAGAATCTCTTCTCCAGAGGTCTGCCCAATTCACTTGACAAAGATGACCGAACGATTTTAGGACATCGGAACTAGTTGCGGGAACCCAGTTTCATCTTGTTCCAATGACGAAGCTTGTTTTCTACGCCAAGGGCTCTCCCTTCTCAAATTGAAATCGCTTGGGAGACACAGGCTGTTAGGTGGCTCCGGCTCTGCCTCGCTCTACATTACTCCAAGGGTAACCATTTCAGTTGAGACTTAGAATGCTGCTTTTTTCTGTTCCCGAACTTGAACTTTAGTCCACGTGATAGCGCATTTAGGGCGACCGGACCCCAACAATGTTAGATCAAACATCAAGTTGGCTGCTCATAGCTGGAGCTTCAAAGAATCAATTCCCAGCTTCTATCCTCCCATCTCATCAAGCGTTGGAGCAGCTTTTCACTCATATCATGTAAAGATGTTGTGTGTTGCAGTCGCGATTTTCGCTTGCTTGAGCTGGTGCACTCTCGCAGCGCCTGCGGTGAAACGACAGGGCCCATCCACCTCGCTCCAGAACCTCGCTCTTCAAAAAGTTCTACAAGATGCTTCACCCATTTTCGGTTACTACCAGAAGAACCAGAGCAGCACATCGAACTGGATGAAGGAATATCCCGACAGCACCCTTTTAGTCCACATGAACATTCCCGGAACACACGATACCTCAACATGGAACTACTCACTGGCCACTCAGGAGGCATTAGATCATGTGACAGATCTCAACGGGCTGCCTATCTATCCTCCTGAGGTCTTTCGATGCCAGGACATGCCCATTATCAGCATGCTCAATGCCGGCATTCGTGTCTTCGACCTTCGATTTGCTTTCGACGCGACGAACTCCACCCTCGTATTCTATCACAGCCAGGCTCTTCAATCCGAAACCGCGACAGTCGACGACGTTCTCTATGGGTACTACCAATGGCTTGACGACCATCCCAGCGAAGCTGTCCTTCTCTCTTTCAATTACGAGGGATCAACGGCAGTTCACGCCAGCGACGATGCCGCAGTCCAGCTCATGATCTTCAACACCCTGACTTCTGCTGCTGCCAAGAAGTATTTCGTGCAGACTCAGGGTGAATTGGGCACGCTTGGGGAAGCCAGAGGGAGGATCACACTACTTCGCCGATTTCCCTTGGATCAACTCCCAGATTCGTACTCGGAAGCGCTACCCGGGCTGTATTTTCCGGCATCTCAATGGACAGACAACGACCCAGACATCACGCTCGTTTACAACACGGAGAAAAACCTCACGGCCTACATTGAAGATCACTACGAGTTTGATTTGCCAGCAGGCACCCCTGCCTCGGTCGCCATTCAGATGAAGTATAATGCGACAACGGCCCATCTCATCAAAGCCGCCACTCAGTACCCGGATAGCTTATTTTGGTCCTTCGCTTCCAGTGAAGGTGATTACAATACTCCGATCGAGACGCCGCAGATCATGGCCATCGGCAATGGAACGGAGTACACTCCTTTAGGCGGAGTCAATCAGCAGCTTGTTCCTTTCCTTGGGAAGATGAAGGGAAAGCGTGTTGGCATCATTATGTTTGATTTCTTCGAGACATCGGGGGATCTCATTCAGACGATGTTGGATCTTTGAAGCCGTGCGTGGAGGAAGAATAATGGATGCAGAATCACTTGTTCCGCTAGTTTGCTCTGGACATCAAAAGCTCAAAAGTCATACTTTCCCGGGAGGAATGCCCCATGGTAAGGGATGCTTTACCTGCTACTACTCTGATTTTGATTTATCCTGACGTGATTCAACAATTATATGTGCCATTTATCCGCAAGATCTCCGCATCTAGATCCTACGCTTCACCGCCAGTATATTCATCCGCCTTCACCTCCAACGTCCTAGAATCGATGCTGACGCCGAAGTCGAGTGCCAGGTTCCACGGTATCCTCCCATGTAGACCAAAATGGCGCTTTTTCGGGATGCTCCGACATGGTGAGCCAGTGCAGCCATAAGTGCATATGACTTCGTACGCACTGTGGTATAGTACGTACTGCATAGAGGGTCAGGAGGAAGACTAGTATAGGAGCGTACACTGCGCTAGGCAGTAGTCAGCGTAGTTTTGAGGTCAGGCCATCCCGATTGGGCAAGAAGACAGAACCGGGGGAGGTTGTGGAACTTTTACCTACTGTTGCAAGCCCTCCTTCTCAACCTTCTCTCATCTCATACATTCTTCAACATGGCCAATTACGCCAACGAATCACCGGTCAGGGCTGTACTAGAAACTGAAGCTCTTCTAGAAGGCCTATATCTCTCCAAATCCACGGCTCTTCCTTCGTGGCGCACCTTCACAACAATCTACCAGAGTCCCTTATTTCTATCAATGGCAAGTCTTATCTGCAGGTAGATCACGCGACCAATCTCCGCAAAGGCACCTCAATATCGAGGCTGCGCGACACCGTAAAGTAGGTCTAGACTGTCATTCAAGCCATCAGTCAGCAGAGCGGCTTCGGGTGCTGAAGCTGCCTCATCGACAAGGGATCTGGAGGAGCATATGCTTTGGTGCGCTGCTCCGTTGGCATGACTTCATTTATTGTTCGCTCGTTCGCTCGCTGGTCTCGACGTCAGTACAGAGGTGAGTAGTTGCCGCCAAAGATAATTCTGCCACTTTCGAAGCTCTGGTTCCCAAATACCTATAATTCCCGGCGTCTCATCACCAAAACTCACCTAAAACTGTAGGCGGCTGCGCGCTAATCTCCACAAATCTTACCTAGAAGTTTTACTGAGCAAAAATTAATTAGGATGCTCCGCAGGTTGTAGCGGTTCGTTTTTGATATTGCGACTGAAGATCCCTACGTTTCACTGCCCTAGGAGAATCCTGGGTTGCCATGAGTTGTATGTGCCTTATGTTTCCTCACAGAAATGAGATAGGTGCCTGAAACTCCCATAGCCATAGCAGGGCACAGTGTTTCAAAGTTGTCTGTATTCGCTATTCCAAATACCTTTGCGTTCAAGCCACGCAAACATGCTCAAACAACTCCACGCACCATGCTCGCTGCACATGTGATAGACCAAGAGGAAAAAGGACCAGATGTCACAGGCAATGCCTCACCAAAATTGCTCGTGTCAGCCATCATCCTCTATCGGCCCCATGAAGCCAACCTCTTCCTGGGCGTCCTCTTCATCATCCATACTTTCCAACTCCCTTTCCAGTTCCCTCGCCAGTTCGTCATCACTCTCCTCTTCTTCCGCCTCCTCCCTTTCCTGCTCTTCTTCAATCTCCCTCTGCTCCCTTCTAATCACTTCATCTCCCTCGCCATTCACGTCTGTCGCTGGCGTCCTGCTCCCACTTGACTCATTCTCACTCGCAGCGTTCGCAACAGTCCTCAAGCCCGTCCCGCCACGGTCTCTTGCAGCACGCCTCTCACCATCTCCCTCGTCGTCGTCGGTATTTCCACCTGCACGTTTTCTTTTCCCAAGCCTGACACTTAGCGCCGAAGCGACTGAGTCGTTGTCCGAATCACTCTCTGCATCACTCCCCATGAACTCCTTCAGCTCTTTATCGATGTCTGCCCATTCATCCTGATCAATTGTAAGCGGACTCTGATCATCGATTATATCATCGCCATCTCTTGCCACTACTTCCCCGGTATTCAGTTTCAGCCTTTTCCTCTCCGGCTGTCCAACCTCATCCTCAGTATCAACTCCAGTGGTCTCATCCTCCGAACTGATCGGATACCCTGGCTCCTCAATAGGATTGTAGTTTTCCTCAATCCTCCCACCTTCGACTTCTTCAGCGCTCGCTCCGTCCGGACCCGTACCTGTTATATAGTAGGGCCTCTCATCCAATTTCCTCCACTGCTGAATACAATCCAACAGCCAATTCGTCCCAACGACCTTTATAACACCTCTCTTGGTCGCCTGCTTCACCTTTGCCGTCCCTGGCCGTGCGGCAATAACATGGGTCACACCCCTACCCACCTTCTCCGTGATTGTCGCCCCGAACGTCTTCGCCCAGACCGCTATATCCGCGTTCTGCACATCCGTCCCAAGCGGCAATACACCACTAAACACGATCGTCACTCCAGCCAGGACGCGCATCTTCATGGCCGGCATCACCTTCTTGACATCTGGTACAAAAAGCAGGTCCGAAGGTGCATCGTCGTCTTCGGAGGATAATGCGATCTTTCGTTTTCCTGTCAGAGCAGCTACACGGCCGCCCTTCCCACCCAGACGTTTGCGGTCGTATTCGTTGAAGAAAGCGGCATGGACAGCTTCGAGGCGAGACTGGAGATAGATGAGTTCTTGATCGTCGTTGCGGAGGATACTGTGTCGTGCTTTGGGTTTCGGAGACGAAGGTGGGGTGGTCGTTGATGAGTCGCTTGACGAGTCCGAGGAGTCCGAGTCGGTCGCGGTCATTTGCGAGTCTCCGTTTGTCAATGATTCAGTCGATAAGGATTCTGCCATTGATGCTGCTGCGGCAGCTTCCTCCTTCTCGTCTCTCTCGTCTTGTTCTCGTTGCATTTTCTCCAGTGGCTTCTCTTCGACTTGTGTGCTTATGATGACTTCTTGCCCTTTCGACTGAATCTGACGGATCGTTGGGTCATCTCCACCACCCATAGCTACGAGCTGCTCCAGTGCCGAGGTGTCGGTGTTGGTGCCATTTTCAATTGCACCGTTCGTAGGCCTTTCGCGGTCGTTCTTCGTAGCGTGGTCACCCTCAGCCTCCTGCGATCCACCAGCCGGTTTATTCTCAGGTAATGGAGTAGCTTGGATCTCCTGCTTCTTCGGAAGGAAGCTCGAGTTGATGTCGCCGATTCCTACAAAGAAGTCAAACGGCGTAACCCTTATCAGGTTTGCGCTCCACTTCCACACGTCACCCCTGTCATCGATGATGACAACCATTTTCGTGTCGACTGGAAACAGCCTTTCGAGATTCTTTGCAATCATGCTTCCACTCTCGTCTCGACTCAGAATCCGCTCTCCAAAATATTTCCGTTCTGGATCGACAATGTTCGCAATCTGCTGCGCATATTGCCGGGTGCCCATTGTGTATATGTGCAGCTCGTAGATTTGCGATACACTTTCCAGGAATTCCATCAGTCCTGGGCGAAGCTTGATGTAGTACCAGCACCCGCGCATTCCTGGCCCGTCATCTATGAGCTGGAATGCGCGGACATCCTTAACGGCTTCATAGTTTGGGTTGTCTTTGTCCTTCTGCCACTCAGCGATCGTTGGATCCACTGCTGCGTGTATGATGGTCTGGTCCAGATCAACCACCAGCGAGAGCTTTCGGTTCGCTAGCAGTCTTCGCTTTGCCTCCTCGTCTATTCGATTGGCCTCTTCGCGGCTGATTGTGAGGTGTTGGGTGTCATGCGACATCGTAATTGGTGCTCGGTCTGCATTTGTAGTATCACTATTAAAGGACGTCACTCTGGGCAAAATGTGTCAACCGCTGATATTGCGCATAGTAGTTGAAAAGGCAGGGACGCTTTTATCACTCACATGGTCATATCTTTCCCACAATTTGTGCACATGCCCAGGTACTGCACAGTATGAGCACAATCCTCCTCAACTTCGCAGACATCAACACTACGCCTCCCATTAGCTCTATCGCTCCCTCAGTCGAGAAACTAACTCACGGGTGCACGATAACATCCCCCTCCCAGATCCGCCATGACCTCAGCGTCCCGTCCAAGCTGCTTTCGAACTGCGCCACAAATTTCTTTCGCACCTCTCTCTCCACTCCGTCTCTGCTCCCCTCGGTCACCGTCGTCTCGTAGGAGTACAAGAAAAGGTGATCATTGCGTGCGACGGGATTCCCCGCAGGCTTGAGAACCCTGGTGACAGTGATCGGGTAGTGGAGGTTCTTCGGTAATCGTAGTAGCATGCCGTGACTGATTGCGACTCATGGATCGCGCGGAGAGTCATGAATAGACCTTGTGAGTTCGATGGAGGGATGCGCAACAGCAGGCTTGGGTTTGTCGTATGGGATAATCAAGGATAGTTAAGAGGCTGGAATGTCGCCGAATAGCTGTCTGGAGCTCCCGGAAGCTTGTATCGGTGATCACCAGCACGTATTCTGACGGAAAACAGGCAGAAGATAGTGGTCGACTTCAGATCGTGTAGTTGGTGTCCTGGCGCTATGTTGCTGACTCCAAAAGTGGATTGGAGATTCCGCTGTCTTTATGTATGTACAATTTGGGCGCTCGGACCAGGTGCTAAGTACTCCGCTTTCCCTCGCTTCCCGCTTGCCTGCCGCTCCCCAGTTTCCCAAAAGGCCCGGGCCAACAAAGCAGCGCTACAGTCTGCTCCTGAGTCACTCACACATCGTCACCTACCGTAGGTCAACGGCATGCGCTTCCACCCACCATTTAGCCAAATCAACAGGTGATACCGCATGAGTCGACGGTTGCCTGTTTGTAGTCACGCGATCACCTTTCGAACGAAAAGAACAGTCAGTTCCGCTATTGAAGCGTTCAGTTGGCCTTCCTGACCTAGTTACACTGGTATCCATCTGTTGATTGATCGGAACATAAGAAATACAGTAGGTGTGAGCTACAATTAGCGGGAATGAAACACAGAGAGCAGACGCCTGTCACCACTTGAGAGCTCCCGCCTTTTTTGCACCCAATCCGTAGAATACACTAGGAGCAGTCCACACCGACAACATCAATGATGATGACGTCTCCATCGATGCTTCCCACAGCTCATCATGGATCCCTGCAGCTGTATATCCCTGCCCCGAGTCGCTTACTTAGCCTTAGCAAGGCCTACAGCGTTGTTGCCAAGATCGTAAACGCTATACCATCTACGCAGGAAGGCGTCGCCGAGGATGGCCAGGGGGCCTACTGGCTCAGGGAAGTCCATTCCCATGAAGCTGCTGATGCAAGAGCCTTGAACCTCAAGGATGTAGTCATTAGGACCAATGGTGAAGTTATAGCCGGAAAGAGTGAAGCTCATATCGGGCAGGGAGTCGCGCTTGTCACATTCAACAGTGTACTGTCCGTTGAAACCCTTTTTGGCACCAATCTCCTTGTTGAGCAGCTCGGCAATGGTGGTTGGGAGGGCGATCAAGGATGTGCCAGTGTCGAGAATGACTCCAGTGGAGTCCAACTCAGCTGTGTCTTTGCCGAAGGTAATGGCATCGAGATTGACTTCCCAATAGGCCTTACGGCGGAGGGGGAGCATGGTCATCTTGCCAGTGAAGTGGCTCTTGTCGATACCACCAAATGTGGCTTCGGACTCTTCACCAGCATTGGTGTCACCAAGGTAGAAGGCGAAGACGGGTTCGTCAAGGAGGCCCTGGTCGATCATGTTGTAGAATGGAGGAGGAATATGGTTGACAGAAATCGTATCATAGCCAAGTCCGAGAATGCCGTCGAAGCGACCAAAGGCGAAAGCCAGGCCTGGCTCTTCGGTGACCTCACCAAAGAGCTGCTTCTTGATCTTTAGATCGCCAAGTTTCAGCGTATCTTCTGAGATGAAGCCCTTGACTTCGCCAGATCCGTAGCGGATTTCAAACTCGGATCCGTTTGCTTTGTAGGTGGACGAAGCAGAGGAGTCGAACTTCTGGTGGAGGTAGCAGGCAATTGATCCGCATTTGGTACTTGGTACCCATAAGTTAGAGCTCCCAGTATCCATGATAACCTTGAACTCTTGTTCCGGTGAGCCAAGAGCGATTGTGCTGAAGTCTGGAATTTTGTCAGCAAAGAACCGCGGAGACATGAAAGCTGGAACATACACTGAGCGTTCAAGAAGTTCTCGATAGGAACATCGTGGCTCTTGTCAGCATCAATGGAGGTGTGCCTGAAGATGTCCTCGGTCGGGCCCATAAACTTCTGCGAGTACTTCTGGCCCAGAGCTCGAACGTGGTCATCAATGTTGGCAGCTTCCTATCGTATGAGTCAATATGCAAGTCAGCTGTCATTATGAGCGACGATTTGCTCACGAGCTGTTGTTTCAGAGGTATCTTCTCCAGTTTCATTTTGTGCACACCAGCAAAGGCCAAGCTGGCAAACCCAGCGGCCGCAAGTATGCTAGTCTTCATACTTGCTATGAATTGTGAATGAAAGAGTACAATGAATCCAGGTGAATGCAGTCCAAAGGTTGTGCTGACGATGAAGTTGTTGAGTGTTTTCCGAAGGCGGCACAAGACTATGACGGGGGAGCTGCGCAATCAAGGCGGCAAACGGCGAAGAGCCAAGGCGGCCGCCAAGGGCCGGTCCTGCCAATCTGCACCTTGCCCAGGGCAACGCTGATGATGCGAGCACCTTTTTGCATGCTGTTTTCAAGCGCATGACTAGCAGAACCCTACCTACTGCAATCACAACATAGAATACATGCTCTCATATTTTGCTCTTCCGGTAAGAGGAACCTTATGAACCACTACAGTACAGCTGCGAGGCCGCCTTTAGCGACCGTCAAAAAGACTCCCTGCAATGCATTTCCAAAACGCTTGACTGCTTCTATGATGCCAATCTATCAATAGTAGAAATCAAACTTCTCAGCCTCTTGGGCTCCTTTGACTTGACTCGAGTATGCATCTTCCAAATCTGACTGGATGATGTTGTACCTGTTCTTTCTGACCGCGCGTAAACCGGCTTCTTGCATGATTGCGGCAATGATCGCACCCGACAAGGGATCGTTTCGAACGATCAGTGAGTCCAGGTCAACCTCAGGTGACAGCGACATCTTCGAAGCAATAGTCGAGAAAATGAGTCGACGCTCTCGTCGGTCTCGTAGAGATGGGAATTCGATCTTCCGATCCAATCGTCCCGGACGAAGCAGTGCTGGATCCAATGTATCTGCGCGGTTGGTTGCCATGATGACTTTGACGTTGCTTGTTTGATCGAAGCCGTCCATTTGGTTCAGTAGCTCCAGCAGGATACGTTGAACCTCCCGATCGGCACCCGTCTGAGCATCGAAACGCTTGGTTGCAATGGCGTCGATTTCGTCGATGAAGATGATGGCAGGAGAGTTCTCACGCGCCATCCTGAACACATCCCGGACCATGCGCGGCCCTTCACCAAGGTATTTTTGTACGAACTCTGAACCCACAACTCGAATGAAGTTTGCCGTAGTGCTGTTTGCCACTGCCTTGACAAGCATTGTCTTGCCCGTACCTGGAGGTCCGTAAAGAAGAACACCACGTGGCGGATCAATACCTAGTCAATGTCAGTGAGAGGCTGTAGCCGTTTTCGTGACTTCTGGCTTACCAATCTGTTTATAAAGGTCGAAGTGTGTCAGAGGTAGTTCGACAGCTTCACGGATTTCCTGCTTTTGCATGTCTAGCCCACCTACGTCCGCATACGTCACGTCTGGCTTTTCATCTACTCCTAACATAGCAATTGACGAGTCTGCTTCTGGCGGAAGTATATCAACGAGAGAATTTGAGTGGCGATGGAGAGCAACGGAAGATGAAGGTTTGAGCTTTTCGCGGTCGAGCGTCGAAAGTATGCGGACAACATAATTCGAGCCTGTTGACGATTGTACTATTCCGGTACTTTGACAACAATATCAGTAATCCGCATGTAGAATACGAATGATAGGGTGGCATACTTCTGATCAATGGCCTCCATAAATTGCCCGATGACGAGCGGGACGCTCTGTATTCGCTTGATTTCTTCTTGAGCTCGCACAAGTTCGCGCTTCAGGCTCCTGGATTCCAGGCTTCGTCAGTTAATGCTATGATGTAGAGCTTCTAACACAGACCTTTGTTCATCTTTAATGTATTCCTCCTGGAGCTTAATGTACCTTGGTCGAGTCAGCAGAACATCATAGATGACGTTGCAGGAAAACCGTACTCCAGGTGTCTCTGGTATCTCTTTAGAGTAGAATACTCATCCCCGCCATCATTACCTGAGCCTTCAAGAGAGTCTATATTCGGGATTGAGTCCGCTGGTTGCTGCTTCTTATTAGGCGACACGGGGTTGACTGGGTAATCCACAAGGACATCGCCCATCTTCAGTATAGACCTTGACCGAGGAGGCAACAGCGAGAGACAGTATTTGCACTGGAAATTCGGGTTACAGTCTAAGAATAGTCTGATGTAGCGTGTATGGGTGAAGATGCGATGATGATTGCTGGCTACGAAATATATGAACTTCTGCAGCCTCAGGAACGCGCCTGCGCCAAGAGCTGCTTTGGCGCCAGCTGGAAATAGTCTAGCGTTTTCATGAGCCTGGAGTCAAGGCTGGAATTTCAACTAGCCAGGTCTCCGTCTTGTTGCTGGGGACAAACTGGGCACTGAAATGGTCGCCAGTCAGAGATGTCTTTTCCGTTCATATTACAGAGAGACAATTTCGCTGCTTTTGGCCTGCACTTCGCTACGAGCACTCTTCATGGAATAATTGCAGCGATGATCTCCCGAACATAGCACTACGGGCCCTCCAATGCCTAAACCGTCAGTTCTGACAGGCGAATGAAAGAGCCGCTGTTAGAGGGTGTCATCTATTGCTTATCTATCGGCCCCAAGAGCAGGCAAATGTAAAAGGTCTTGTCTCTTATTTGCAATCCCGAAATGTCACCCATCAGATGTATGGAGTCGGGAAAGGTAGCCGTAGCTCCCGCCACTAATCACTTGGTCGTGGAATCAATGATCACGTCCTTGTGCCCCCCAGAAAGTTCATAGCCCTCGGAATGGCATGGAGAATCAGCCGAGCTGGACTGGAAAGGGAAGCTGACGCCATGCTTTCTGCCAGGGATAGGATTGAAGTACGGTCGACTGGAAAGAAGGTGGAGGATATACGTAATTGCCCTACACAGAAAGCTCAGTACCACCATAGTCCTCCTGGTTTCAGATAGTCGTGAACTAGGAAACCATGCTTGCAAGTGGCAACAGATAACACGCCTGCGCTTGTTAAGGAAGTCGATGTCCGTGGCACCCTACTCCTCCTGCACTACTGTAAGCCAGATTGGGACGAGCCAGGGTCTTGTGTGATGGGCTATCGAGACTCTCCGGCGCATGAACAAGATTTCAGGCAAAAAAAGGCACACAGATCTTCTTGCTTGACTTTTACTTCTTTTCTTCCTTCCAACTTCTAACCTGTTGTCGCTCACTCTCGTACGCCTGGACTAGGAAATAATGCTCTTCACTGGTGTAGAGCACAATCCCACCCCCACAGACTAGCCCACCAATCTAAGCCATGGATCGCTACTTTGATGATCTGCTCAAAACACCACCATTTTTCTCTGTTCACTGACCTCATCTATTGCTTTTGATTGTCTCACCTCTTCGATGAAAATGCCCACGATCCACGTTATCATGCCGATGAGGGGCACTTCGGCGATTTTGGGATTCCAGAGACACGCTCAATAGAGGATTTCTGCATTCGGGGGGGCCTCACGTCTTTCTGGCCGCAAACTTTCCCTCAGAAAAAGGGAAGGATGCAGACTACAGTTTTGTGCACAAATGGATCGATGATCCGCAAATCTGTCAGGTGGAATTCCGGCATGGTGGCAGCAAAACCCAGGCCTCCAGATCGACCCAGGCCCGGCATGATGGCGGCATTTTTGGTTACCAATCATTGGCCGTCGCTGTGGGACAGTATCGTTGTTTCATACGTACAATACGAGCGCCCGCCGTTTGACAAGGTGAGCCTTCGCCCCCATTTTAGCTGGCATTTCGAGTGTGGTATTTCGAGTGAATTTGCCATCACTACGACCGATGAGGTCGTCCAACCACGCTCTAAATGGCGCTCGAGAGGCCATTAATGGTTTGTGTGGTGGTGAGAACCCGCTACGTGTAACGATGGCCCCCTGGCGTTACGGTATTGGCGAAAAAGGCTCCGCTAGTGTGAAAAGTCTTGCCTCCTCAAACCCATTTCCACAGCATTCTGCGTCCGAATCAGACTCCTGCCGGCTCCGTCATCCCCGCTATTTTTCGCCCTGCGCATATCTAATCTGTTCGAGACCTGGTTTTGGTCTTAGGAAAATAAGGGTACGTACCTGCCTGTTCATTTGAGTCATGCATTCCCGATAGCCTTGCTTTTGGTGCGTTGTGACGCTTGGATGTCAGCCGTCGGTCGCTCTCTCAGCAGAAAGCCTGCCTGACCAGCACATGGCTTGCGACCGCCCAACCAAATGCCATCCTTAGCGGCGATCATCCATCCCAGAAGTCCTCAATACGCGATTGGGAATGTGTCGCAACGCTGTACGAGAGCGAATAAGCTTTTTTGAATGTGGGCTGACCGTGATTTTTTGCTGTTTCATTCAGGCTCGTTGTGCTCGCCTACGGTCGGCACTGTCTCACAACCCCCAAGGAGGCCCGCGCTAGCGATTTTGCGGAAACCAGCCTCAGGAACCTCGACCTTTCCGATTCGCAACGCTCTGACGATTTCCGCTAAACGCTTGCAGTCAGGTAGGAAGCATTCCTTCGCCATTGTTGATGCCCTCTGTCCTTGCCCTACTTCATCTCGACGTCATGTGTTCTGCACCAACTGCCCTCGCCGTGTGATCCTTGGACGCGTCTCAAAGCCTCTTCGTCTTTTTTCTTCGCTGCCGCCGCCCCATCAAAACGGCTCGCCCAACGCAAACTATGCTGGCGCCTTGTCGCATGCGCTGTGGGCTCTTTCGCCTGTACAGCAGTCACTACACCTGCTGTTGACAATGTCAGACAATCGCGCTAATTGTGTGTCGCAGCGACAGATGGGTAACCGCTGGCCCTACCAGCTATGAACAATTGGCTCTCCGAACCTGCCTCTCTCTCAAACAACAATCATGCCGGCTTCGGATCCTCAAATGACCCGTCAATGGCATTCCTGCAACCGCCCACTACTATCGACCCTTCTCAGTTCCAGAATCAGCGCTTCCTCAATGGCGCAGCCCGCAACGGCTCGCCAGCATTTCACAATCCCTCCTATCAGGTCAACCCGGTAATACCATCGAAAAGGCAACGAGAAGATAGCTTTGGGACTTCACCGCGACAAGCTCCAGGGGTTTTGCCTGCCTCGCGATCTCAGACACCGGGTCAAGTGCCATACCCAGGTTACAATTCGAACGGCAACAGCGCACCGCATTTTTCCAACGCGCCAACACCGTTTCAGCATCTACAAACTGCGACTACATCGAACGCGACTCCATCTCCAACAGTACAGCAGCTCAACTTTACGCAGGCCGGTGGACCGCAGCACGTAGCAACAGCGTCACCCAACGCCTACTCTCCTCACCATGCTGGAACCCAAATGTCGCCGGCACACCCAGACCACGTCAGCAGAGGTGGCACTCCTCATGACAATCCGACAGCTTTCATGCATAATAATCCATACGGACAGGCCTTACCTCAACAACAATTCAATTCAAACTTGAATAACCCATCAGGCCAAATGCAATTGAATCCTCAATTAAATCCTGCGCAGCAGCAAATGCAAGCGCAGGGCATGTCTGTTCAGCAGCGGGCTTATCAAATGCAGATGCAAGCACAAGCCCGTCAAGCACAAAGCCAAGTAGCTCAAGGTCGCCCTATGAGCAGTGGCATCAATAATCCCAGCATGCAAATGCCGAATCCTCAGATGGCCGCTTTACAAAACATGCAGCACCAGAACAAGCCAAATAGTCCCGAAGAGTTCGTCAGAAACCTGCAGGCGTTCATGGCATCGATCGGCCAGCCTGTTAACGTCAATCCTGTCATTTGCGAACGGCGGCTCAATGTGATGCAATTGTTCGTCGCCGTCGTCAAGCCCGGTGGATCGGCGAGGGTGACGAAGCTAAACCAATGGCCATATGTTGCGCAACAGTTGGGTTTTCCTTCTCCCCAGATCCATATCGCCGCCCAAGAATTGCGTGTGTACTGGATGACGAACCTTGCGCCATACGAGAATATGTGGCAGATAAAGAAGCAAAACAAAATTCATGGACAAGGACAAGGACAAGGACAAGGCATGCCAGGCCAACCTCCCACTCAAAACAACCTGCAGAATCAGATGTCGCCTGGAAGGATTGGGATGCCAAACCACGACCAGGGCGCCCAAAATCATCGACGGAGTCCATCAGAGGCTGGAAATATGAAGATGAATGGTGTGACAACAAACAATTTCCAGCAGCCTGCGATTAATGGGTATATACCACCGTCGCAGATCGCAGAGCAGTCAAGTCATCAGCAAAATTTACAACATCACAAGCCTACTAATTTGTCACGACAGCTAGACGCCGGACAATTAAACGGCATTCCAGCAACCTTCCCGACGCCATCGCCAGCCAAAAGACCAGACACCAGCTCCGAACGAACGCTGCAAATTGACTCCGGATTGCAGATGCCGCCTAAGATGCCAATCGAAGACCCCTTCAAGCCCGAGGTGTTACCTGAGAGCCGCCTTCATGGTCCTATTAATGTTGACGAGATGTTTGCATTTTCGCATAGTCTGATTGAGGTCAAACCCATTGTGCCTAGTTTCCGCGAGCTTGGCGTAATCGACATCCATGCACTGATCATGAGCATAAAGTCGGGCATACACGCTGAAGTCCGTATGGCTCTTGATACTCTGACCATCCTCTCTGTGGAGCAGGGGCTCCAACTGTCCCTGGAGAATTGCGATGACTTGATCGAAACGCTCGTCGATTGTGCGCAAGAACAAGTCGACTTTCTGGCCGAAAATGCTGCCGAGGTATCAGATGAAATGCTGATATCGTCGTACGAAGATGTCATACGGGGTTGCCGAATAGAGACCGAATCGTTACAGGACATCCCGGAATTCGGTAGTGTGGATCACGATCTGGACCGTGCAGTCGATCGGTTAATCTGTATAACCACGTTGATCAGAAACTTTTCCTTCTACGAGGCCAACTTCAACGTTCTGGGCATGTCGGAAGTCGTTCGTTTCTTGACGAATGTGATCAGACACCTAGGCACAAAAGAGATGCTTCTCCGGACCAATCGAAACACCTTGGATTTCATGAAAGATGTTATCATCTATCTGAGCAACTTATCACATTCGATTCAGCTACCAGGAAAAGAAGAGGCACTGTGTCTGCTACACTTCCTCCTGTCCTTTGCACCCTGTCCTCCTCCGATCACAGCATCTTCAGACAAGATCAGCTTCACCATGTACAATCCGAACATTCACAAATACACTCCCTCTGCAGTCGACAGTCTTGCTAAACTCCTTGCTCGCGACGAACCGAACCGAACTTACTACAAGAGCATCTACTCGGCAGATGCCGCATCCTCGCCACCTTACGAACTGCTGACGCGAACCTTTGGGCTAGCGATATCACCTCTCCCTGTTGCGACAATGAATCCACGGGCTACTGTTGGAGCTCGGAAACCTTTCCTACTCCAGGGCATGCTAGCGGCCGAGATCCTATCGAATCTGGCGCCTGGATCAGAACATGGCCTCGCACGATCGTGGCTTGAGTCAACAGATGGGTTTGCCGTTAGCTTGCTCAGACTCGTGGGCTTGCTCAGTGCCGAACATCGTCCCCAACCTCCTCAACGACACTCTCAGGGTGGCAGGAGTGCCCCTGAGCTTGATGCGGATGCATATGCCGCAATTACACATCGCGCAATGGCTGTCCTGAAGCGACTCGTTGAGAAATCGAGAAGTAGTGAGAATAGTGACTTTCGGTTACCCCCTGGTATCATCCCAAAGAAGGAAACGTTACTCGGAGCGCTGGTGACAAAAGAGATTGACACTCAAGTGTTGAAGCAACTTTGCACGTATTCGGCGCTAGATGAGTAGATGGATAGCCACGACTCACGATTGTGATGAGGGGGGAATCAGAGCGTTTGGTGGGGCGCCTTCCTGCATTTTCCATGCGCGGTGTTGGACAGGATCTAGGCTTGGAGAAGATGGCAAAGTGTATACACCAGTCAACATATACAGTGGGAAGTCTCCACGAATCATTTGGAGAGATGTTCCACTACTAGAACGTAGGCACAGCTCAGCCTTTGCTATGTCATAATGCAAGCAAAAAAGCGCTGAAAATGCCACATCATTTGTCCTGCTTCCATCCTAACCTGTCTCTTTCCTATGTTCATGTTTTGAAAATGTTGGGTCATGTCCAGCTTTCGAGTTTCCTTCGGCTTGACTTAGAGGACCGCGATCGGGGCGAAAGTGCGTCTGTCCAACAAATCTCCCTGATGCTGCTAACCAGACGGCTTTTGTTATCAATTCGGAGCTTAAGGTACTCAAACACTATTCATCGCGCCTCTCTTCCGCGGGCTGAACACTCATGGCTGCCTGCCACTAGCCTACCAGTGACTTTCACACTTAGCAGATCGCTCGCACAACCTGAATTCCAACCATTGCAAATACTCACCACCAAATCTTTCTAACTCTCCACCATCACTTATGCTAGCTGCCTCCTTACCGGTTCAACCACCGAGTGACAAAAGATGTCTATCAGCAAGCTCCCTAACGAGCTGTTCTCTGAGGTCCTGTCATATCTAGCTCCTGATACTCTTCTCCAAGTTGCTGTTACAAGCAAGCTGATCTACCGCCTGTCGTTTCCCTTCCTCGAGCTAGCACAAAAGTGGCGCTACGTACGGCTTGGCTTGGGTGAACTCGCTCCTGATGACGTTGAATGGGCTTTCCCGACGGCTGCTAGTTTCCTCGAAGAGATACTCAAAAAGCCGCAAATTGTTCAGTACGTTACCCACGTTAGCATCGACAGAGAGTGGAATAAAGAGTTCCAACACAGCGGGAACATCAAGTACTTGGTGGAAGCTAGAAACTTGGCAGATGCCCACGACGGCTTTCAGACCATTCTTCAAGGTTCGTTCTCTTCACGTAATCCAATCATGCGATCACGGCCGGTTTGAGCATTTAGCGTACCCTGTTTCGAAGTCCTCAGATTGAGACGATAAGTACTTAGCCACCATCTCAATTTCATATGAGCGGTCGGCAGTCAGTTGAATATGCCTCTTGTCTGTTCACTCTTTTTTTGTTCTTGCTTCACATAGCGGCTGACGGCGCATAGGCTTGCCATATTTTGAAGGCCATGTCGCTTCTATACGCGATTCGCTTCTTGAAGGCCTCGATGATGCATTCCTTTGCCTTCTGCTAGTGATGCTACCAAACATACAGAGGCTGGATTTCTGGAGTCCTAGCAGTCATATCGTCAGGGCTACAATATGGCGAATCGTCAATGTCGTAGCGCAAGCCCAAAATGCTGGAAATGAGGGGTTTGCTCTAAGTCATTTGAAGACGGTGCAGTTAGCGCAGCATGATATGGTATTGGGAGTGGATCTCGACTCCATAATTCCATTTGCAGGCCTACCATCGGTGCGCACTCTTTGCGGCAACATGGTTCGTGGTCGTACTGCTGTTGCAACGGCTCCAGGCAATGTTGCGGATGACCATGATGAGCTTTGTCAAAATTTCAAAGCTGGCAAGCGGTGTCCAGTCATCCGTCTTGATATTGGGCAAGGTGAGGGGCCCCCCTACAAAGCATGCTCCGTATGGCCTCACGCACCTGGATTATCGCAAGTCGAGACTCTGCACTTTGACTACAGCAACATAACCGCCGAAACTATCGAGCTCTTGCTGCCTGCATTCAAAAACCTCAGAAGGTTTGAGTACGAAAATGGAGGATGTTGGATTAGTCCCGACATCTTCATGCCCCAAAACGTTGTCAAAGCCCTCCTAAAATACCAAGCACACTCCCTGCAGCATTTAGAGATTATCGATAGGGAGGGAGAGTACTATCCTACCTTTGTGGAGGATTTGCGTGAGTTTCAGGTCTTGAAATTCGTCAGCTTGGATATGGATCTGTTATGTAAAGATTCTGGGGGTATGGGTTATTATGGTGCTGGGAGGATGACTGTTACCAGGCTTATTGACCTCCTGCCTCCGTCGATCGAGGCTCTCTGCTTCACTTGCTGTGGTAATCTAGAAGAGATGGGGTTAGTGTTCGAAGGCTTTGCTGAACTCCGTGCGGATGCTATACCTAAACTAAAGCGACTCTGCTTCGTGTGTAGCCTGGAAGATGTTGTCGGGTTCGCGGAGAAGATTGGCCGAGACGCCGGACTCGAGGTGGAGATACGAAGAGGCAGACAGGCTACCAATACGGTGGCAATGGAGGCCGCCATGGATGGCTTTTTGGAGCGACGATCTCAGGGTCAGAAATGGCGAAGAGGTGATCCGCTTCGATGGGTCATTCCAGCACCGCGATAGTTCGCGTGAGCAGTGGACTTGGGCAATGATCAGTTTACGCCTTTGGCTAGCTCTAGCCAAGGCTAGACAAATCGAGTTTGGGTGCCATATACCGAGACAAGAATAAATTAGAGAACTACAGGAACTCGTCACTGTTGAAGAATACGTGCAACGACGAGTCCGATGACCAGCAAAGGCTGGATACCGTCCTAAGCCGAGAAATTAAGAAGTTGGCACAGTTTTCAGATAAGTCGCAGAGACGAGATAGTCTCCTTTGAAACACGATAGCTCGCACGTAACTCCCCAGACGCCCTACAGTAATTTCGACGGCTTCGAAAACCTCTCACGAACCTAACGCCGGTGCGTTCAGTCGCTCGAAAAATCGGGTTTCAATCTATGGCTGGAGTGATCATCCTATGTCACCACTGGATATTTAGCTGTTTGGGGGGCATTAATCTGTACGGCAGATCGGTAGATAGCCGGCCGGACAGCCTTTCTTGGACCTTAATATGTACATCCCAACCCTTTTCTAAGTTCTATAAGTGTACCCCTGATAAAATCAAAGGACGTTGTGTCGATTCCAATTCAAAATCCCATTTCAAAATCCCATTCCCTCCGCCCACTTGACGAGCTCTGGCCTCCTCCATCCTCGAACGACAATCTGCCTCGTCGTCCAGTTGATCGCGACATTCTCCTTCTTGCGCCCCATGCGGTCTATTACATAGTCTTCAACACCCAGAGCAGCGCGAATATCTGTCTTCAGTTGGCTCAGGTCGCCTTCGATCTTACGTATTCTGGTTAAATGCTTGTTCCCACCGGATTTTGAGAGCTGGTAGATTGGTAGTTGCTGCGAGGGTGTGCGGCTTATGGTGTAGGGAAGTGGTCTGGGGATGCTTGAGAGCCTGGGGGAGGGTGATGATTGCGAGCTCGTGGCCTTTGTTGTGGTTGCAAAGGCGGACGGGTCTTCCGGTAGGCTAGCTGTACTGGTGAGGGAGGGTGTGCTTATTGTACTGCTGGGAGAAGGCATGGCAGTTGCGCGTGTGACGCTGTCGAGGCGTTCTCGGCGGGCGGCTTTGCGCTGTTTGCGGTGGAGCTTGTCGAGGAGAGTAACTTTGGACGCTGTTCGTAGCTGAATCTGCACAAGGGGTGGAGTTGAGGCAGAGAGAGAAGGTCGGAGGATGGCGCGGAGGAGAGAGGTAGGCACTGGACCTAGGGTCGAGGAGAGCGTCGACATGGTGATGGAGACGGGAGGAAGATGCGGCGCCTGCACCACAGTGCAGGTATGTGTAAGGCCTCAATCTCTAAAGAGTCTCAGGGTTTTGGTATTTGGCTGTCGTACAAACGTCGACAGGGTCAACAATTGAATTGATCTTTGAACGCGAAGATCGGCTTTGCTAGACCCACTTCGAGAACAACCGCACTGACTAACTTCATTCGGCTTCGCACTGCAACTTTTCGAAAGCAGCAATTTGAAGTGCACGACACATTCGTGGATTCTAAGATCCTCACAGTCAGGATACTTCTACCTTGTTACAAGGGAAGAGACGTGTGTTCATTACCAAAGGTTTCCACACAAGCGAAAGCAGACGAAAGCGCACATTCTTACTTCGACGAGACCACACTAACGAACTAAATATCGCGCCAGATTCGGCTAGAGACTGACAATCTTGAATCAGCGCGCCCTCTTGGGGCTTCGAAACAACATGGCGGTGAATGGCACATCTCACACTGAAGATCCTGATATGGAAGATCCTACAGGCCAGTATGCCTTCCTCGACAAAGTCATCCGCCGTATGGATCGGCACCTCATATTCCCTCTCCTCGAGCACGAAACTGGGAACGAAGACCTTCCACCTGGCCGCTACAACGACCTTATGCGAGCCAAATATGTCTTACTGCACGATACAAACATGACAGACTACGTTGCCGAGCTGTGGAAGCAAATAAACCACTCCGATGATGTTCCTGAAGAGTTCACTAAAAAGAAGGAGGAAGTACTCGAAAGATTAAAGACATTTGAGGAAGAAAGCGAGAAGATTCAAGGTCTCTTGGAGGACGAGAGTGTTGTCACTCAACTGCGGAGCGACAAAGTGGCCAACTTGAAGTTTCTCGAGGAGTCGTATGGTGTCACCATACAGATGGTCGACGTTCTGTATGACTTTGGGAGATTCCACTATGAGTGCGGCACCTACGATCAGGCCAGCGATCTCCTATATAAATTCCGAGTTCTATCAACAGACAATGAGAAGGTTGCGAAAGCTACGTGGGGAAAGCTGGTCTGTGATATCTTGACCACAAACTGGGAAGCTGCAATGGAGGAGATCAACAAGCTGAAGGAGAGTATCGAGACGAGACTGTTCAACAACCCACGTGCTCAGCTTACGGCCCGAGAGTCGCTTGTGCATTGGGCCTTGTTCCCATTCTTCAACCACGAACCTGCACGGGAGCCGTTGACGGAGCTCTACTTTTCACCACCTTACATCTCCTCCATCCAGACAGTCTGCCCGTGGATCTTGCGATACTTGGCCGCCGCGGTAATCACCAATCGAACAAGAGGCAAGAATGCCACCCCTGCCAGCCATAATTACCAAAAACAGTTGAAAGACCTAGTCAGGGTAGTGAAGCAGGAAATCTACGAATACCAGGACCCCGTTACCGAGTTTGTGAAGGCACTATATGTGGACTTTGACTTCGAAGAGGCGCAGAGAAAGCTGATTGAGGCGGAGGAGGTATTGAGAATTGACTTCTTCCTTGCAAGCAGTGCGGACGCTTTCGTGGAGTCTGCACGACATCTGATCTCGGAGAGCTACTGCAAGATCCACCAAAGAATCGATATCAAGTAAGTTCAGGCTCCTATGACGCTTCAAGGGCGTTGTGTGACTGACAGCCCCGCAGGGACTTGTCGACACGGCTTGGCTTGTCAAACTCGGAAGGAGAGAAATGGATTGTCAACCTCATCCGAGACACAAAGGTGGATGCGAAGATCGACTACAAGGCTGGCACTGTAGTCATGAACCATCCTCCACAAAGCGTGTACCAGCAAGTGATTGAAAGGACCAAGGGTGCTTTCTTCAGGACACAAGTTTTGAGTGCGGCGGTGGCCAAGTAAAAATGGACGAGCGACATGGAACTAGGAGAAATGCCTGACAACGGAAAATTGCATAATGCTAGGTCTGAGATCTACCTTTCAAAGGTGTTACGAGACACGCAATAGAATGCATCACGAGGGATTCTTGGCCTTGGTGAGAGAAGGTCTGCCATTGAGATACGCTTGTTGGTGGTTTTACCAGCAAAACAAAGAGTGAGGGTAGAAAGTATGAGAACTCTCCCTGGATATGGGAAGGAGACTGTATGAAAGTGGCCAATATCCTTACATGGCTTAGAATAGCAGTTTGCATGCAATCAAAGACATGATCCTTGAACCATAGCTTGATCGGACTTCTGGGGTGATGTGCAGCTAGCTGTGAACGGTTGCAGAACAACTTCCTTGTCCTCACCCTTCCCATCTTTTAAGGGGACTGCAAAGCATCCTTGCAGAACTAGCTTAGAGCGATTACGTTTCTATGGTGGTCTGCTTCCGGAGTCCTGCCAAATGATGTGAGAAGAGGGTAGGAGGCCAGTCAAGGTACTTCCTGTCGGATTTGTGACGATTATGGCAAGAGATTGTACTTCTGAAGGGGACCTAGATTACAAAAACGGGTAGTTACATGTCCCCTGGTACCTACTCCTATGCAATACTCCGGGTACCTGCTGGACGACAATCTATGCCATCCACTAATTGCTTTGCATCGGAGCGCGTGTTGCATTGCGTAGCTGTCAAGAGAGGGCTGGCCCGTGATCGTAGTCGAAATGCAGACGGCAGCACTTCTCTAGCCTGTCGGAAGGGGGAAAGGCATTGGCTATCGAACCTGCACAAAGCTTTGGGCTCTTGGCTCCTGTTGGAGCGCACAATAGAAAGGGGCTAGTGATGCATCCTGTGCTTCGCCGTCAAGTGCAGGCAGGCCAAGCTCCCTCTCATCCGTTCTTCACAAAGAGTCAGGTCAACTTCAACCAATCGCCATGTAAGTTCATGAACGCGGCCCTCTTCAATTGCGATGATATTGTGCAATCTTTCTTCGAGACAATGTAGTAAGCCTTGTAAGCTCGCCCCTTGTTTTTGAAACTTAATGCGACGACATGCTGCTCTATTCACGATTCGCCTTCTAGGAAACATCTTCCCCGCTAGTCGTACTGCCACTGCTCAAAGTCACCATTCTCCTAGATTTCGGTTCTCAAGCAGCTACGTTCGACCATCTTGCCCTTGATCTTTTTCAATGATGAGACCGAAGTTGATCCAATGAATCACCATGTCTTCGCCAATGCCAAATCGAAGAATACCTTACCTTGAGGGCCATTCCCAATCCGAGTACAATAGGTGCGCGGTACATCATCTTGCTTGTGAAGAGACCTGGGAAAAGGTATGAAAAGGAAGGGAAAATGACAGACGAATATAGGGTGTGATTCCTGTAGAATGATGATTGTTGGACAAAGATACGGCTCCTTACATGAAAAGCGAAGCATTTGACTGACCGACCATGATTGGCTGGCATCTCGGATATGATCTAGCCGAGTCGATGATTGGTTGTGGAACGATGGCTAGGCGTCCTCTTCCCCCAAAGGAGAGAAGGTCCCAAAAGCACGCAAGAGTTAGCGCCCTGTCAAGCAACTAGTGTCCAATCGTTGCGCTACAATCACGTGCAGAGTGGAGTCGATTGAAAAGCGCCTAGCGTAATTTTCCCGGCCTTCCAGTTTTTTGCGGATGGGAAATTTTGTCGTTCTGTGCTCCTTGAACGACATCATCGCCACGTCATCTCGCCTGCACAATCATCGAGAAATTCCCAAAGCCACACTGCGCACAAGCCCAAAACTCGGTAGGCCCGCGACAGGTATCGCATTCTGATCACGGGACTTGCCTTTGATCGCAATTGCACTTTCTTAGGCTCCGCTTGAGCATTTGCGTCTAAATTCGAGGTGTCAACGCCCCTTTATCCTGGATTTCAAAGCCGGAAACGCGTCTACGTCACCATTCGCAAAACCCGCCCCCCTCCCCTGCGCTGCTCTGTACAGCCAGAGGTGGGCGACAGCCACAACATTGCAACAGCCAACACCGTCCACATTGGTTTTGATGCTTGAAGATCTCAACAGGAGATTCTGGTTGTCAAGGTACGTTAATTTAATTCAATGATCCGAAGCGGCTCTCCCGACCGTGGATGCCCAGGATTCGCCACCTAGCGCGCTCTTTGCACCCACCGAAATCAACATTTTGCATGCTGATTGACTGGATATGCGGATCCATTGCGGATCATGATTGAACTTGCACCCAATATGCTAACTCTTTATTGATGATTTAGCAGTTCAGCCGGCGAAGTGATTCGAGTGCGGACGATTCGCCCTCTGAATAGGAAGTCTGACAAGAACTTTCTTCCGAGTAGCGCCTCCTGCTTTCTAAGTACTTCTACTCGCTTTTCCCACCCCCGCCGTACGTCATCCTGACCTTCCACAATCAAGGACCACCACACTGCACTTCTGCACACTGGATCTCGTACCTATAGTCCCTCCTCTCGCTTATTCAGGCTTAGACCGTGAAAGCTTGCATCACATCCCGTCCTTACGTCACAACACTTAGCTTATGGCTGGTGTCGCCGTCGCCCATCGAGCTTCACCCATTATCGGACAGTCGACTTCACTCTCGTCGTCGCCGATGGATAGCAAGAAAGGCGTGCTGAAGTCTGAAGGTACGTTGGCACAATTGCCATGGAATATTATGCAGCATTGAATTGCATCCCATTTTGTCGTAGAAACTAACGTTTTTGCAACAGCTACATCACAGAAAAACTCTCCTTTACAGACCAAATCATCTTTGCCTGCATCGCAATTGTCTGTTGCCAGCCAAATCGACGACTCGAAAGCTGCTGTTCAAGCGACCGAACCGCTTGCTCCCCCACCGCGACCCGCGCAAGCTAATCCTCCAGGCACGCCAGACTACTTCTCCGGCTTACACAACGGAAGCTCCCATTTCTCGGCCGAGCCTAATCCATTCGAACAATCGTTTGGCATACCATCGACAGAAACACCTGGAAAGGGCCTGCTGCCTTCGGTGGCTGCTTTGACATCGCCTGCGTTGCCAGGATCAAGACCCCCGGAATTCGAGTGGCAGAATTCATTGCGCTCGGGGCCACTAAGCCCTGCTATGCTACCTGGCCCAACCGGAGCTGCGGGCGATTACTTCGATAACATTGGTCGTGGTTTTCCTACACCTAACGAATCTTCACTCAGGACAGGACTTACTCCGGGTGGTGGGGGTTCTATGTTCCCGGCGCCATCGCCCAACTCACAAGCCATCTTCCAGCAACTCCAAAGCGGCGGCGCAACACCTGGCACTCTCGATTTCCACCGCACTGCCATGAACGCGGCTGCAAGAACCAAGGGCAACGCATTCACGTCAAATCCTCAAGACCAACAATCGCAAAACATGGATCAAAAGCAACAAAACAACCCTTTTGAACAGCACGATGCCACCGACGCAGCGAACGGTTTGTTCATGCTAGCGAAAGGTGGTCAAGGTAACAATCAATTTGCCGTACCTCAGCAACCAGTCCAGGCTCAAGCTATCCAGGCAAAGCCACCGCAACAGGATGGGCCCAGGAGAGGTGGTCGAAACAATGCTGGCAGTTCAATTGGTAGCATATCTGGGCAAGATATGAGCGGAAGTGTTGCAAGTCCCGAAAGCCACGAAGAAACTTCGAGACCAAACACGAGGGGTGGTAGGGGTAAGAAAACAGCCAAAGCCCAAGCAGCCAGCAATGGCAGGCGAAAAGCAGACGACATGCCAAAGGCTGGCGCAAACAAGAGATCAAAGGGGAACTCTGGAGTTGCGAACGTTGACCCTAACCTGGAGCCGCACGATGACGATGACGACGACGACGACGAAAGTCAAGAGGATGAAGAACAGGTGAATGAGAACGGCAAGAAGATGACTGATGAAGAGAAAAGAAGGAACTTCCTCGAGAGAAACAGGTATGTACTCTACGGCCATTCAGTTGTACGTAACCTTGTCCCTAACTGTCTCCCCTTAGAGTTGCGGCCTTGAAATGTCGACAGCGGAAGAAACAATGGCTTGCCAATTTGCAAGCTAAAGTCGAAATGTATTCGGCAGAGAACGACACGCTGAATTCACAGGTCCAACAACTGCATGATGAAATTCGAAACCTACGCACTCTACTCATGGGCCACAAAGACTGTCCAGTCGGACATGCCCAGGGTATTGGAGCATTTTTGAGCGGAATGGGTGAGGGCCCTGGGGGCTTCGCCAGCCAGCACGTTAACCCGTATGGAATGGCGATGCCGAACGGTGGAGGAATGCAGCCTCAAATGCAGCAGGGCCGTTGATGTTACCTAATTTGACGAACCTTCTTCGCTTCTCCAACAATTTGTTGTGTCACTACGGTGGGCCGGCTGTCTTCATTCCTTGGGCAACGATTAAGCACGCGGAAATGCTTCCCCTGTTCTTGCGAAGACCCCACAACCTTTGTCTGAGCCGGTTCAGGGTTTGGCTCACATGGACAAACATTTTTGTACAGAACAAATTCTACTTTGGCTTGGCATTCCTGGGACCATGGAAATGCTGTATGTAATAAGCCCTGGGTTGATCGGCGTTTCTGGAGATACGGAGCTTGTGAGAACTGCACTTGGTACTTACCTGCCTGCCATTACAACGCACACACGATACATGATGAAGGCTATTTTTTGCAAACAAAAGAGGGATGGGGTTGCTAAAATGGGTAAGGAGTATAGTGGTACCGGTAGTATCAACAAACAATTCAGATTAATTGAACATTTCCTCGTAATATGGATTAGGACGCAAAGGCGTAAAGGCGTGCATGTGGACTACCGCTTGCAATTTAGCCAGGCCCCATGATGGCCCTTCACCGCCCGCCGCGCCCGGGCATGGCGTCGAACCCGACCTCATCTGCCAGCCCGGCCTTTGCTAGGTATAAAGACGCACTCGTCCCCGGCCGCTTTTTCAGCAGCTCTCTCCCTCCCCCTTTCCCCCGCACTCTTCACCTTCCTGCACCGCCCCTCTCGGTCGTGCCTCAAGCCGTGCCGAGCTCCACTTACTCCCTCCCCCCCCCCCCACAGAACTGATACGATGCGGCCAGTGGGAAAAATGTCACAGCGAGACTGGCTGGCTCTTATTCGCTCGATGCCTCGGCAGCGCTGCCTCCTCAACCTCTGACCCGTGCGTCGACCCTTGGACAATGACGCTGGTGAAGCGCCCGGCGTTCCAGCAGGTCGCTGGTGACTTAGTCCCGCGACGGGCTTAGGTGCAGGACTCCTGCTCCCTCCCTTCAAGCTTCGTCCGCCAATCCACCACACCTCCTCACACCTCCTCACGCCTCCACTGTAGTCGGCGAAGGCCGTGTCAGCATGCTGGCTGGGCTGCGTCATCACATCGTCCTGTTGCCGATCTCCACCGCAGCTGGGTTTGGTCAAGGGAGTGGTTGGGTTAAGTGCAGATTGCGCTGCAACCAGGCCAATGGAGAAAATACCACACGTTCAGCTCGGGCTCTGCTTAAGAATGGCGCAGCCATTCGCGGGAGCAGGCTCAAAGCAGCCACTGATGTGGTTGGCATGCACGGGTCATCTGAAAGCACAATAAGAACGGGCCATTCGTTCTCATTGACAAGAATGAAGATCAACAGCGCTCAGTGTGGGACCCGGTCCAGCTGAGAGCACGATGGGGGATAATGGAGAAAATGCCTCACCGTGGTGACATTCAGGTCCGGCCTCATACCACGGTGCGCTGGCCTAGATCCTGCCCTGTCAGGAATCTGCCCAACGATTTCAAGCTCTCGTAGCCGTCACAGTGGGCCTGTTGAGCTCCAGCGGGGCCAAGGACGCCTCATCAGGCGGACACGCAACACCAGTGGGACATGATCTTAAGATCAGCTACGACACCACTATCACACTCTAATGCAGAGAACAATAGGCAAATATCTCAGGACTCCAATGACGGCGAGATCGGCTCTAGAGGTGGCTAGGGATCACCTCTGTACACCCCCTTCTACGCACAACCGTACGAGTGGCCTCAAGTTTCAAACCAAGGGCCGCTACAGACCATGCAGCATCCTTCCCCTATCGACGGGTCCCTCTGCCGCAAAGTGGAATATTCAGGGTACTCTGGTCAGGCGTTTGACTCTCAGCACCAACGGACTATGAACCTACCAACGGTACCACGAAGAGCAAGCTGGGGCAAGAAAAGGCTCTCGGAAAAGCAATGAGGACAACGAAGCGATTAGTCCAATGAGTGGCATCAATTTGGCTCTGGCAAGAAGACTGCGTTTGATCGGCGGGCGAGTACAGGGTTGACAAACACCATTAGACCAACCATTGATGATATATGAAGCGCTCTGGGTGGCTCTGAATGTTCAAACATATGTAGCGAGGACGACGAATTAGAACTCGTTGACCTGTTGAAAATATTATAGTCTAGCCTTCGGAAAAAACTTCGAAGCTTCCCTTAAATCGTCGAAATTAGTTCCATGGTGTAGCGGTTATCACACTTCCTTTACATCTCTCCAGACGGAAGGGGTCCTGGGTTCGAGCCCCAGTGGGACTAGACTATTTTCATTTTTGCTATTGCTATTAATCGCTCTGCACTAGCATCAATTGAGGTTTGAATCCGGGGACTCCTCGACGATATTGGGACCCAATTGAGATTGAAAGATTCGGCTATTGAGGCGTATAGGGTTTCGGCATAGGGCTTTCGTAGATTTTGTTAGCACACATCTAATCAGTACCTATATTGCGCTACAGTCCTGACCTCGCCGTCGTCAATCTCAGTATAAGCCCTGGTACAGCAATATCTTCCTTTACCCCAGCCGCCTATCTTTTTTGCATACCCTCTGTGCCCTCCGTACCTTTGTAGGGTTATAGACCTAGCTGCTATGGCACGTTCGGATCACATCGAAGGCCGCATCGAAGACAAGATCCGGGCGGCAGAATTGTGAGAAAGAGCTAACTCACTGTGGTGGTATGCAAGCTGGGAGTTGCAAGACGATACTGTCAGCGTCTGGTCAATTTGGGGTCAAACCATCTCAGCATTGATTCATCAACATGCTGTCATGAACAACTTGTCCACCTCCCACAGATCGAAACACTCTTTCGGCATTCCAGAATTGCGTCTACCATTCGAGGCACTGCTACTACGATTGAGAAAAGCTGCCTGATGGAAGCGGAACTATCTGGCGTGGGCGTTGAGTCTAATGACCGGCATACGGCCAGGATCCGTCGGAGTTTCAAGGTGGTGTCCCTGCCCGCAGTGCCTCCATTGGGAAGACATCTAATTTCTACCCAGCTTCAATGGCTCAGGAAAACTTGCCGTACGAATCCACTTTCGCTAGCTAAAAAGGAAGGGAGACGGACACAAGTCTGCTGCCTACAAGTTCAAATCTCTGAGTTTTCTAATCGAATCGTCATCGCAAGCCTGCAATCTCATTGCGGATTTGCCTTCTCTTCTTCTGTGTACAGGTCTCGAGCATGGGGCTATTCGGTAAAGACAAGACGGCTCGAGACCTTCTTGCCGACCCACCCATCCGTCTTCAACACGATCTAATTGTCACAAAGCTTCCAGTTCTCTTGCGTGCCGCAGGGCCAAATAATCAAGAACTGCACTCTTCAAATCCAATCTACTCGCCAGATCTGAACGCATCTTTGAAGGCTGCTTGTCAGGAGGTTGGCCTTCAATGCTGGGTTAGCATGTATGTATGGTGGCGAGAGCTCCTTATTACCATGGCAAGGAACGCGTCAAACAATGTACGACAATCAGTGGGATAGTACGCTTAAAGACTGTTATGACTATGGTCCTCGTGATTAGGGCATCACTGTTGGATAGCTCTGCCATACATCACTGGAGCCAGTATCCATTTGCGGAAGAAGACGAGTATGTCTGCAACCATATGGTATCTAACGAACCAATATGGGTTGAACCTCAAATGACGAAGATAGAGGTCGATTGCAGTGATGGTAACAACAATAACCCCGGAGCCGGCCTGCAATGGACGTCAGCCTCCATTTCCGACTTACCTATGGGTTCACGATACCGACGATAGCAGCCCCAAGCTTTCCAGCGGACTAGGGGCGTTGCAGTAGTCAGAGACTTCGATGATGAATGCGCTACGGTGCCGGGTGCGTTGGAAGACGAAGGCCACGCACCAGCTAGAGATAGCGCGGAGACCTGTTTTTCCCCAGGAGGCCAGGAATGGTCGTCTAAATGCCATTTCTACCAACGAGAGACTACATTAACTAATACATTTCTCCTGCTCTAGAGAGTAGACAAAGATGTGCCACAAACGGGCTGCGCCCACATTTGTCTGGTCGGAGAGTTTTTGCGCCTGTCCCAGCACCTGGAGGTTGTCAGAGTAATTTGTTCCACACTCAGATCTTCGCCCACTTCACTCCGACCAGAGAGATTCTGGTGGCTGTGAAGAGGCAGGCGCCAGCAAAGCAAGTGACGCCGGCGAATATTTGACCATTTCTAAACGAGCCATGGCTGTCGGTGATGATCTGCCCGCCGATTGGGGAGCCAGTCAAAGCCGCAATGGATGAAATTGCAAATATGGTGCCGGTGCGCACGCCAATGTCCTTGATGGGAGAGACTTGGGCACAGAGTGCCGGGGTGAGACCGATGCCGGCACCTGATCCAATTCCGAAGAGAGCGGCGAAGACTATGAGGGTGCCGTTTCCGGAAGCTGGAAGCCACAGAGCTAGGATCAAAATGGTGGTGAAGAAGCTCATAACAATCATGACGTTGAACCTACCAACCTTGTCTGCGATTACGTTGGGAACTGTCCGACCAAAGATGCTGCCATTGTCAGTTGATGGGTTCACGAAATGCTAGAGTAGTCGATAAGCTCACCTGGCGCCGTTGATTATTGGCACTAGGTAGTTTGCCAGATGCTGAGGCATGCCCTTTGAGCGGGCTTCGAGAATTATGAAGGTGAAGGGAACCTGACTTCGATCAGCTTCTGGTGAAACAATAACGCCGAATCGCATGTACTGACAAACATGCCCCAGTAGAAAAGGAAGATAGATGATGTCAACAAGGCAAACGACGGCTCCCTCAAAGGGCGGATAAAGGCCATTATGCTGAATGGACGCCTGGTCGGCTCTATGCGCGACCTAACCGTCAAATTGGCGAAGAGGAGGAGTGACAATATGAGGAACGCGCAAATGCGCATAGTCCAACCGAATCCAACCTCTGGAATGAGGTGGAAGACCATTATGGGAAGGATAACGCCGCCCAGAGATGAGCCTGCTGCGACAAGACCCAAGGCAGCACCTCTCTTATGGAAGAACCAGGTTGAAACCTGAGATTCAGTCAGTCAGGCGCATCGGGGACAAGGGTCTGTGCCATACACAGGTGAAGGCTGGATAGAAGACACACGATGCTCCAATTGCTGAGCAAAGCGCCTGACTTAGCAGGAACTGGTAGTACTTTTTCGACAGGCTGGTCATCATCAGGCCAAAGACATGGAAGAATGTCCCAACGAGAAGGAGGTGTCGAGGACCATAGTCGTCGAAAATCTTGCCCACGAGCGGACCTGCAGCCAACATGAAGAAGAGTTGGAGCGAAGGAATCCAAGCGATTTGTGACGGCGAGTACTCCCGAAGTTGATGTGTCTGGTAATAGTCCTGGAAGACTCCGATGCAATTGATCCAGCCGAAGGATACAAACAGGCATGCTGAAGAACCAGCAACAGCTAGCCACGCTTTGGTACCGCCGTCTGGAAACGATTTCGGATCCATCCAAGGGTTCATTGGTGGCTTCTCAGCGTTCTCGGCGTCTTGGATGTGTGAGGAAGGATTCCCAGAGCTGCTGATCTGGCGTTCACCAACCATAGCAGCTTCTGTTTTGTCAGGGCTAGGAAGGCGGTTGGGATCTTGAGCCCCATTTTCTTCTGGGAACGAGGCCACCTGTGAGGGGTCGTGGGAAGTTTCCATGGCAGAGGAGTTGTCGTGTTGCGGTACACTCAAAGGATGATCGCGATGAGACAAAGGTGATAGGTAGAGTGCGCTAAATAATACAAGACAGAATCCATTGTCTCGATGATCGAGATATTACAGGCTGGACTCTATCTTAATGATTTCAGGTTTTCGAGGTGTTGGGCAGATCCATCGACGACGGCTCGGTGATTTGGTACTCGGCGCTCGCGTGATGTCCCAGGCCGAGCGACCACACTAGTGTGGTGGTGTGGATACCACCCCCTAGCATAGACAGATTGACACATACTGTGGTAGCACAAAGCCTAGGTAGCTAGACCGCCCAACTCAGGCAAACAACAAGCATCTTTCCTTCCCCTCTTCTTTTACTTAGTTTCTAACGTCAGCGTGAGCTCGATCTAGACTTTGCTGTACCACAGACGTAGTACGGCAAAGCCCACCTTCATCTCCAGAGCTCGTTATCGTTGTTGCCCACGTTCCAACCCCTTCACACTAGTTTCGTCCAGACGACCGCCAAAGACTGCTGTTGATTGGACGAATTCACATACGATCGCGTTGGCGCGCCCTTTTCAAAGTGTCCTACCTTTTCAAGAGCCTCAACCCATATTACGGACATAGCAGCGGGAACATGTTAAAGCCGAAACGCGTAATTGGGGGCCCTATCCATCTAGGTTGACGGGTGTAACATGTTTGTCTTTGGAGCCGAGAGTCGCACAAGACTATCCACTTCGAGGCCTTCTCCCACACTCTCGAACTGCAGCCAAGGAAAGCTGACTCTTGTGGGTTCACGCACTGCACGGCAGCCATCACCAGCAGCGGTATGACGAGAAATGCCGATGGGGCCTCGTGAGGTGCCTTCCAGAACTCGTCAAACTGTCTAAGGAAAGTCGGGAACATGTAGCAGGCGGTCATGGTCTCAACTTTCCATGTACAATCGAATAAGTTTTCCCTTCGTCGCCTTCCGCAGCCTACACTCGAGACACGAAAGCGCGATTCCTCATTGTCGCAGATTAGAGGGCAGTAGAATGCTTAGAATTGGACGAGGGATGCATCTCACTTAATAGAGAGGCCGGCACGTATTAACCTCGAAGGTATGCAGGCGTGGAAACAAGCCAGGAAGCGCATCGTGAGAGTCGCAAAGCCGAGTAGCGAGGCCCGTAATTAGCACTTGACCTTTTCTCATACCCTACTCGATCGCCAACTGCCTGAACCACACATGTGTTCCTGATTCTGGCTTTTGATTCTCGTCCCATTCCTCTTTCTCAAAAATCCATTCCGGAGGGTGAACATCTCTCACGTTCCGCTTGTATGAAGGCCGATGCAAAGACTCCAGTGGTGTTACGCGTCTACCAGACCTGGACCACGAGTTTGCTAGAACCACCAACAAAATTTGCCCATCCACTGCTTGAATGTCGAAATAGAGTCTAGCAATGATTTAATCCATCCGGCATCATCCAGCTATCCCAGATCAGAACTTCAAAAATCTCCGAGAACCCACTAATCCTCACCACCTTCATCAACCTCTGAAACTTGTCTCCGCCAGAACTCACGCCTTTTCATCCCCACCGACACCATTAACGCTCCTAAACCGATCCTTTCCATGCCCATTTCCAAAGATTTTCTCGAGCTTCCTCTGCACCATCGCAGTCAGCCTCCACTCAGGACCTGCCAACCTTGACCTAAATGTTTCCGACAAGTCTGCATACCCACACCAAAATAACAGGTGCAAGTCGGCAATGCCCCGCAATTGTCTTGTTCGTGCCTGCCAAGCAGAGACAGGAGCCTAGACCCGGCCCCGCGGACGAGGGTTAAAGTCAGTGGAGGCATAATGAATGGTGATGGAAAAGCACACTGACAAGAGGCCAGGTCGACTCTCAACGCACCAGAAAGTGCGGAGGCTTTTGTCTCTGCAGGACACTTCAGGCTCACCGACCTCTGCTCAAAATAGCCTTCACGGGAATTAGGCCGAGTTAGGCGGGTGAACAGGCTGAAATCTCAGTTTCCCGAGCACCTGCAAAGCCCTGTTCAAGTTGCAAATATCCAGGCAATATATTCTCCGGAAGTTTCATTGCGCGTCATGGAGATTTCTGCGCCCGACAGGCTGTCCGGTATACCTCACGAGATCCTCAAAGCCATCGCAAAGCAGGTGACTCATCCAGGCAGTTCACAGATAAAAAGGATCTGAAAATCTCTGCGAAGTTTCGAAATTACTCTACCTAATAGTGCTTCCGTTGTTGTATGGGGAGATCATTATCGAATGCCGAAATGGGCTTATGCCTGGGGGTTCAGATATCAAGCCTTGGTCAATATCGTCAGCGCGATTCAATTCTAGTCGTGGCCTTGATTTCTTGAAGGATCTACACATCGTATCTAACTTTCATAACCGTCTCATGGAGCACTGCTATCACTACCATATAGATGACGCGTCAACCGCCGATAGCGAAGAGTTCTCCATAGACGGAGGTCTCAGCGACCAGGGAAGCCACAATGCTGATGCAGACCTCGACAGCAACCGAGTTACTGACGACCACCAAGACATCAATTCCCACGAAAATTACGGAAAGGGTTTTCCTTCTCTTCTGTCAAAAACTCAAAGATGACAGCTTGGGGTCTTTCAGGTGCGACTGCTCGAGACTATTATGGTAGTTACTCTTGCTAAATCTTGACAGCTGGAACCTAGGCGTCTGCGTTCCTCGGACGATCCTCAGTTCTACCGCTTATCTTCCAGAGCATCAGAAACGTCTTGAATCGCTCTCTCTTATAACCGATGGTTCGTGCTACTATTCCAGGGATGCTCAAAATCCGCTGGATTTATCACAGTTTCATCACTTACGTGAGTTTTCGTGGACTGGGTTACAATCGAAGGAGGAGTTCGACGCTCTCCGCGAATGTCTCGGAGTGAACGCCCACCACCTTAAGTCATTGAGCCTACACCTAGGCGACTGGGAGATGGCTGCCTTTTGGTTCGTTGATCCCTGGAAATTTATAGAGGATGGCATTGACTCCAATAATTTCTTTGCATCTGACATCATGGGCCTTCAGCCGAACAAGCCAGGGCTATCCTTCCCTTCTCTGCAAAGCCTGTCTCTCACACATTTATCGTTTACGTTCGCAATTTACGAACTATCCATGGCTTTCAACTTCATGGGCTTCGCAAGTTGAAGCTTTGGAATTGCCAGGGAACATTCGACCTTTTGGACAACATTGTCGAATCGCAACAGATCATTCGCCTAGACTCGCTGGAACTGGTGGTTAAAGCCAAACAGCACACTGATTTGGAGGAAATTTCAACAAGCAAATTTCTGCAAGCATTCTCAGGCCTCCGAGATCTTTATCTCCTTCCCCCCATCTTGAAGTGGGATGTCATTGCAAACGGCGTCATGGGTCATTTATCGACATTGAAACGTCTGGTTCTTCATGCGCGAACGATTGACATAAACGACGAACCATATCGCTTTGAAGTGCATAAGGATGGCGATGTGGATTTGAACAATGAACTAGCACGCATCCTCGTACGCGCAAATTGCGATATGGTGGGAATTGGTAACCCGCCTGCCTTCATGGTGAGTGTTCCTAAAACACCTGATGTATCATGACATTTGCTCAGCAGACTTACTATTTCTTTCTCAAGCAAACCCACCTAGCTCCTATAGCTTCCGATATCAAGTGCAAGGTGTTGCATCTGAGAAGGTCAGGAGACATGCTAATCCCCGGCTCTAGTGCCTATCTAGTAACGCCCGAAGAAGTGCGTGACTTCGCTGAATGGGCCTTTGGACCAGATGGGCTCCCGGGGCTTCAGTTATTTGCTTATGGCGATTTCTCCTGTCAAGGTCTTTTTGATGAGTACAACGCGTTGTTTTGCAGAGCCGAGGTGTCGGAATCTTCACCCACATCGATTGAACCTGTTGTGCCCTTCATTGGGCCGTTATGGAGTGTTGTCGAACCTCATATGGAGGCTTTGGGATCAGGTGCTTTCAGGAGCTTTCAGCTTGTATGCTAGATGGGGGTTGCTATGGAGAAATATCGTGACTTTTTCTCGCCTTTTGAATGTCCACTACTACGCCGTTTTTACCACCTGTCTATTTTGGGACTTGGCTCCTTCGTGGCGGTCGAATTCTACGAAAACTGAAATGAGCACCACAGAAAAGCGAGTTGCCAGTAAAATAGGACATCTGATTATCCCATGAGGACGTTCCAGGCTTTTGCCCACCCTTGAGGTTCTAGCGGAAGGCAAACACGACCACATGCAGAGGCACTCAATGACCACAAGATACATAATTCGCGTCTGATCGAAGGGTTCGATGAGCATATGTCAGCCAGAATAGGACTGGTACAGCCTTTCGACCTAGCAGCTGCTCCCCTCGGCCACGCCGGTGTGCTCGTATACCAAGTAGGCTGTGCTCTGAGATGCCGAGGTACAGTAAGTATAGTGGCAAGCATTGTACGTATATTAGGAAGCTGGCCTTCCTGTCATTCTAGATAGGTCAAGCAATTCAGCATCACCGTTCTAAGTCTGCCAGCATACAATCGAAAGTGTGTTTGCCACAAATACTATGCTCGAAGCTGAAGGAAAATGAATCGCTGAGTTAGACACGCTGCAGCAGACAAACCCTTCTTCTACCTGGGTCTGGGTGGCTCTTATGATCCATGCCATTTGCTATCGATCTTCAACAGTTCACTAAATTGAGTAAGGCGCCTCATCAAGGCTCGCCCCTGCAAGGTGCAGTGTCATAGGAGCCAAGCACGCACTTTACGTCATACCCCACCACCCTCACAACCCCCTTGGGCCTTAACGCATGGGAGGCCTAATTCTCCCATGATTGCCATTGTCCTCTCGAATAACCTTCCGTCACGCACAGCTTCGTAGATAAGGGATACTTGCGAGCCAATCGTCTTCTTCCCGTTGTCCTGACAAGGCTTCTCATTTGCGGCTTGAGGCGTCGGATGATCGACCAGACCATGATGCATCGGCACGCCAAGCTCGTTACGCAGATAAGTGTAAATACCCCTCGTGCCAGTGCCCAGGTATCTCGCCGTGTCTGGCTTCTCGAGAAAGGCGGCCCGATGCGAGTTGAATGAAGTGAACATGTTTTCCTTTAGCCGCGCATGAAGAGAGTGCAGTTGTCCTAGGGAGATGTCCATCGGTGCTGGGACAGTCAACGATTTACTAGGTCTCGAGAACTCAAGTACAAAAGCCGAGGCGGCCCGCTCGCAACGATCGTGAGCATCAAGCGAAGCCGTGTCCCACCAAGTCTTCCGCATGCATCGACTTGCCTCCACCACCGTTGCCTCGAAGACGCTTGTCTCGACGTCCTTCGGTAAGATGCCGGCGGATGCCTCAGCAACGATTTGCGAGAGACCCTGCAAGAAGGTGGCGTGCATCACCCGAAGGTCAACCGCTTGGCACGCCGCATACAGTGCACTGGCGACCATAAGGGCGACCAGCTCCACAGCCTGCATGGTGTACCTCGTCGACAAGAAGGCAAGCGAGTTGATTGCTTGGTTGTGCATTTCCGCCGATTGCACGTGGTTGCTCATGGGATTGGCCAAATAGGCTAGTTCGGATTGGTATGCTGCCATGTTGATGTCAAGGCCTTTCAGGCAGAATGACACACTGGGATCATCTGCAGCCAAATTCGAGGGCAATCCGTTGCTCATTTGATGATTGAGCATCTCCGTGCACTGGCTGAAGAGCATTTTCCCAACCATTTGCAGACTCGATCGAATCTTCTCCACGGCAGACGTTATGGAAGTAGCTTGAAAATTGCCGCCGCAGTATATGGCCCCCTGCTGGGGATCTGTGATCGGATTATCCGACGTTGAATTCAGCTCGATCGCAATCTGTGAGTGGGCAGAGATGAGATCTTCAAACTGCGGTCCTAACCACTGGGGCGATGTCCGAAGAGGGTATCGATCCTGCGCGAGCGCTCCCTCATATCGTTCCAGCACGGCGCCACCAGAATCTACGGTGCATCCAAGCCCGGACACCAGGCCCGAGCCCCGTAGGAATGCTCGCATGATTCGTGAAGCTTCGATTTGTCCTGGATGCGGTCGAACGTCACCGATGAAAGGATGTAGCCACTCTACTTTTGCCGCCATCGCCTCCGCCACAAGTGAAGTCAGAGGTGCTGCGAGAAGTGTAAGCTGTTCAGCGTCAAACAGTGCAAGACTGGCCACGGCGGCTGACGCTGCGGTGCCATTCACCAGTCCGAGACCATCTCTTGGGCCGAGCACTCTTGGCTTAATGCCACATTTTTCGAGAGCTGCTTGGGCCGATAGTATGGTTGACGAAGTCCCAGCTCCAACGGTGACATAGATGTCTGGACAACCCTCTATGGCCCCCGCGATATATGAGAGCGGCATCAGATCGCCAGATGCAGATATTGATCCACGAAGCGGAATGATAGGAGTGATGCGGTGGTGTGCAAGTTCCAAAACAGCGTCTATGACCGACCGAGATATGGCAGAATGCCCGCGAACACATGAGTTGTACCGTGTTACCATTGTCGCCTTGACCCAGGGCAGCGGCATGGAATGAGGTAGCAGGCCTCTATGGTGGGATCCAGTGTTGGCTTTGTCTTCATCGATAAGAACTGCACTCTGCAATGTCTGCATGAGTGCTCTTTGAAGGCCAAGGCGGTCTTCGGTGCGGGTATCAGAACTGCCGCCGAATCCTGTGTTGACGCCTGCATTGTGGTCAGTCCATAGTGAAGCCTTTTCCAACGCTCTTCGATCGCACCGTAAAGGGTACGCTGGTTCGAGATGCTGTCTTCCATCACGTTCAAACTGTCAGAAAGGCTGGCAACGGCGTGTGAATCCTCGACCACAGGCAAGCAGTCATATCTCCAGATCGTGTTAGCTCGCGACTTTCCCAACAAAAGAACAGGATGGACTGACTTTGCGACAGCAACGACTGCAGCGATGTCGAGTTGTTTGCCATTAATGGCCACAGAACCAATTTTGCTGAGTTGTTTCACTCGATTTTGCGCATTGTAAGCCAAGGACACAAGGGGAACAGAGATTTTCACGTCCATGGTACACAAGGCCATCTTTGCAAAATCTATTCCGCAGCTGTGCAATACCGCTCTCGAAGATCAAAGAAAAGAAAAAGGAAACACCTTCGGAAAGAGACTTTAATGAGGAGCTGGAAAGCTAATGCGAAACACTGGAGCGCCGATCTGCATTGTAACTTCATTCACTTATCTACCACATCACGTTCGCGGGACCAGTACACGAGGGCTCTGGCCGTCGGCCGAAGACCCGCTCGA
>Ga0335072_10001137_pt1 | contig 44498 bp, 37 predicted proteins | sample Lox_Sample_21_FD_206725 | JGI IMG/M metagenome (GOLD analysis project Ga0335072, IMG submission 206725) | Soil microbial communities from Loxahatchee National Wildlife Refuge, Florida, United States - Lox_Sample_2.1 | ecosystem: Environmental > Terrestrial > Soil > Wetlands | place: USA... | reverse complement strand
GGCACTTCGTGACCTGGGCCTCGAGCTCGTCCCCGGAAAAGTGGTGGTGAAACGGCTCGTAGTGGACTCCGCTTTGAAAGTGCCGGTCGCGAACTGACTCATTCGTACCGCAAAGCGACAAGCGGGTCCACTTTGATCGCTCTCCTCGCCGGCACCACGCACGCCACCACCGCCACGGCGATGAGCACCAACGCCATCTCCGCAAATGTCACCGGATCGAATGAACTGACGCCAAACAGGAGTCCGCGGATGAAGTGCGTGAGCGCCAGTGCGCCGGCGGCGCCCGCGGCTACGCCGGTGAGCGCCAGGCGCAATCCATGGCCAAGTACAAGTCCCAGCAGGTTGCCGGCACCCGCCCCCATCGCGATGCGAATGCCAAACTCGGTGGTCCTGCGAGTCACGGAATAGGAAATCACGCCGTACAATCCGATCGAAGCCAGCAGCAGCGCCGTGGCGGAGAACAGCCCGAGCAGCGTGGTCAGGAAGCGCGGGCGCGATTTCGCCGATGCCAGAACCTCGTCCATGGTGCGTACCTGGGTCACCGGGAGCGCCGGGTCAAGCTGGTGGACTGCGCCGCGAATACCGCTGCTCAATCGGTGGGGGTCGCCTGTCGTCCTCGCGATGACGTAAAACATGCGTCCGGCGAAGTCTCTCTGCATCGCCGGAAAAAACGCTTCGGTTCCCGCGGGCTTGTCCAATCCGGCGTTCCTAACGTCCTCCACAACCCCGACGATCGTCCGGTAGGTGTCCGCCTGTTTCGGACCGCCCTCGGGATTGATTCTTCTTCCGATCGGGCTCTGGTTGCCGTAGTAGACTCGCGCCATGGTTTGATTGATGACGGCCGTCAGTGGCGCGCCCGCGGTATCGCGCTCGTCGAGCGCGCGGCCTTCGATCACGTGAATGCCCATAGTTTCGAAATAGCGCTCGCCGACGATTTGCCAGTAATCGATGTTATGCCCGGGTCCGTTCGGAACGGCCGTGAATCCTTCGATATAAGTATCGTTGGCATTGATCGGACGTTCCGGCGGAAGCCCGCTGGTCAGCGTCGCGGACTCCGCACCCGGCAGGGACCTCAACTTCTGTTGCAGCGCCCGCCAGAAGCCATCCACCACTTGCGGGTTGGGATAAGTCGCGGACGGCAGATTCACACGCAGGGTCAACAATCCACCCGGACGAAAGCCTGGATTCACTTCGCTGAGCTTCCAGAACGCGCGAATCATCAGCCCGGTGCCGATCAGCAGCATGAGCGCGAACGCCAGTTCGCTCGCCACCAGCGTCGATCGGAAGCGGTTGGCCGCCACCGACCCCGCGGTTCGCCCTCCGGCCGCCTTCAAAGTATCGTGCAGCGTTCCGGCGGCGATCTGGAGCAGGGGAGCAAAGCCGAACAGAACCGCCGTAGCGAGCGACACGGCGAAGGTCACCGCCAGCACCGTGGGGTCGATTGTGACTTCGGCCGCGCGCGGAATACTGGCCCTTCCCGCGGCCACGATAAACCCAAGACTGGCGAACGCCAGCACCAACCCGGCCGCCGCTCCGCCCAGCGACAGCAGCGAACCTTCCGCGACAAACTGCCGCACCAGTTGCCCCACACCCGCTCCGAGCGCTTTGCGAATCGCAATTTCCCGCTGTCTGGCTTCCGCGCGCGCCAGCAGGAGGTTGGCGACGTTTACACAGGCGATCAGGAGCACGAATCCCACGGCGCCCATCAGCATCCAGAGTGCCGGGCGAATCGGCCTGACCACTTCATCGTGCAAAGGATAGGTGACGATTGGATGGAATTTCGGACTGAAGGGATGGTTGTTTCCCCACCGCGCGGGCGAATCCTGCACGTGGCGGTTAATTTCCTGCTGCGCCTGCGCTTCCGAGACACCCGCCTTCAACCGCCCGAGTAAGTACAGGTAATGGCTCCCGCGCCTCTGCGGGTCGGGAGTCCCGAGTTGCAGCGGAGACCAGGCTTCGGGTGGATCCAGTTCCCCCGGCGGGAAGGCGAATCCCGGAGGCATCACCCCGACGATATTGGTATTCTCACCGTTCACCTGGATGGTTCGTCCGAGCACGTCGTTCTTGCCGCCAAAGGTGCGCTGCCACAAGTCGTAGCCGACGACAATCACCTTGGGAGCGCCTTCCACGTCATCCCCGGGCGTAATGGCCCTGCCCAGCATCGGCGCCACTCCGAGGTCCCGAAACAATCCGCCGGTCACAAAGCAACTGGTGACGCGTATCGGGTCAACTTCGCCCGCCAGGTTCGCTCCCGAAGTGACCCATGCGTCCAGCGACTCCCAGGAATTCAGTTCATGTGCCAACTCGTAGTATTCGGGTGGCGAGGTCCAGAATCGGCGCAAACCGCCATTCGGAAACGTGGGGAACTCGGTGTAAACCCGCACCAGGCGGCCCGGATCGCGATAGCCGAGCGGCTTCAGCAAAACTGCGTGAACCACGCTGAAAATCGCGCTGGTGGCGCCGATTCCAAGCGCCAGACAGAGCACCGCCGCGGCCGAAAGTCCCGGACTTTTTCCGAGCATCCGCCAGGCAAATCTGAAGTCCTTGAGCCAATTCGACATGGGGATTCCTTACTGGGCTAGACGATTCAAATCGCGAATGGTTTGTAGCAGGCAGCATAGCATGGCATCGCGTCGCAGCTCACCAAACGCCGAAACGACAGGTCTCCTTTCTCGGGTTTGTTCCGCGAATCGCGACCCGCCCCGAGGGCATCCTTTCAGTATGTCGCTCACGCCATATTCGACTCTGGGACGCAGCGGCCTCCGCGTCAGCCCTTTCTGCCTGGGAACCATGACATTCGGAACGGAATGGGGATGGGGATCCGACGAGGCCACCTGTGGCCAGATGCTCGACGCCTATCTCGCTGCCGGCGGGAACTTCCTCGACACCGCCGACCTCTACACCGGCGGGAAAAGCGAGGAAATCTGCGGCCGTCTGATCCGCGCGCGCAACCTCCGCGATCGCATCGTACTGGCCACCAAATTCACATTCAACGCCGACCCCTCCAATCCCAACGCCGGCGGCAACGGCCGCAAAAATCTCTACCGCGCGCTCGAAGGCTCTCTGCGCCGCCTGCAAACCGACTACATCGACCTCTACTGGGTGCACGTCTGGGATGGCACGACGCCCGTCGAAGAAGTGATGGCCAGCATGAACGACCTCGTGCGCTCCGGCAAGATCCGCTATTTTGGATTCTCCGACGTTCCCGCTTGGTACGCGGCGCGCGCCCAGACAATCGCGCAGTTCGCCCACAGCGAGCCGGCCATCGCGTTCCAGCTCGAATATTCGCTGGTGGAGCGCAGCATCGAGCGCGAGCACATCCCGGCGGCAAGCGAGTTCGGCATGGGCATCTGTCCATGGAGCCCGCTCGCCAGCGGCTTTCTCACCGGCAAATACAAGCGCGGCGAAACGGGCTCAGGGCGGCTCGAAACCATCAGTTCCTCCGGCAATCCCGTGTTCGAGAAACGCACCGAACGCAACTGGCGCATTCTCGACGCTCTGCTCGAGGCCGCCAACCAGATCGGCCGTCCACCCGCGGAAGTCGCTCTGAAATGGGTCGCCACCCAGCCCGGTGTAACTTCGACCATCATCGGCGCCACCAGAATGAGTCAGCTCGAATCCAATCTCCGCGCGCTCGAGTTTTCCATCCCGGCGGAAATCCGTGCCCGCCTGGACCAGGCGAGCGCCCTCGATCGCGCCCATCCCTACCTGATGTTCGATTCCCCGCCGTTCCCCGAGATGGTCAACGGTAAGGTCCCCGTGCTGGGCTGGAACTGCTGATTTCAGGCCTCACGAACGTATCGAACCGACCATCCAGCCGCATCCATTCCGAGCCGAAAGTGATATCGTGTCTATCACAGGCCGACCGTGTAGACACTCAGAACAGATCGGCCGAAGGAGCAAATTCATGGCAACAGTTACCGCTGCCCACAGGGAAGCCCAGGTCGCTGTGTCAGCGACCAGACTGCTCATCAACAATCAGTGGACGGATAGCGCTTCCGGCAGGAAATTTCCTACCATCAATCCATCCACCGGAGAAGTCATCTGCGAAGTGGCCGAAGCCGACGCCCCCGATGTCGACCGAGCCGTCAAAGCCGCGCGCGAGGCTTTCGACCGCGGACCGTGGCGGAAAATGTCCGCCTCCGAGCGCGGCCGCCTTTTAAACAAGCTGGCCGACCTCATCGAACGCCACGCCGGCGAGTTGGCTCGCCTGGAATCTCTCGATAACGGCAAGCCTTATGCCGTCGCCGCCGCGGCCGATCTGCCGCTCACGATCGCCTGCTATCGCTATTACGCCGGCTGGGCCGACAAGGTCCAGGGCCGAACCATCCCGATCCAGGGCGATTACTTCTGCTATACCCGCCACGAACCCGTGGGCGTGGTGGGGCAAATCATCCCCTGGAATTTTCCGCTGCTCATGCAGGCGTGGAAGCTCGGGCCGGCGCTCGCCACCGGCAATACCGTGGTGATGAAGCCCGCCGAACAGACACCACTCAGCGCGCTCCGCGTGGGAGAACTGATTCTCGAAGCCGGTTTCCCCGCGGGCGTGGTGAACCTGCTTCCCGGCTACGGCCCGACCGCCGGCGCCGCCATCGCCCGCCACATGGACGTCGATAAGGTTGCGTTCACCGGCTCGACCGAGGTCGGCCACCTGATTATGGAGGCCTCCGCCAAATCCAACCTCAAGCGCGTGACTCTCGAACTCGGCGGTAAGAGCCCCAATATCGTCTTCGCCGATGCCGATATGGACCAGGCGATTGAAGGGGCGCATTTCGCGCTGTTCTTCAATCAGGGCCAATGCTGCTGCGCCGGTTCGCGCCTGTTCGTCGAGGAGAAAGCTTACGACGAATTCGTGGAGCGCAGCGCCGCCCGGGCCCGGAAGCGGACCGTGGGCGATCCGTTCGACCCCAAGACCGAGCAGGGCCCGCAGGTCGACCATGACCAGTACGCCAAAGTCATGCACTATATCGACAGCGGAAAGAAGGAAGGCGCGCGCCTGGTTTGCGGCGGCAATCGCGTCGGCGACCGCGGCTATTTCATTCAGCCCACGGTCTTCGCCGATGTGAAAGACGATATGTCGATCGCCCGGGAAGAAATTTTCGGACCGGTCATGAGCATCATCAAGTTCCGCGACATGGATGAAGTCGTTCAACGCGCCAATCGCACCGATTATGGATTGGCCGCCGCAGTCTGGACGAAAGACATTTCCAAAGCCCACGCCATCGCCAACAGCGTCCGTGCCGGCACTGTCTGGATCAACTGCTACGACGTCTTCGATGCCGCCGCGCCTTTCGGCGGGTTCAAGCGGTCGGGCATCGGCCGCGAACTCGGCGAATACGGCCTCCACCAATACACTGAAGTGAAGACGGTGACGGTAAAACTGTAAGCAGCGCTACTTCTTCACCACCCAGGTCGTCATACACCGCTGATTCTGCACGACCGTCGTCTTGAGCGGATCGAGCAACTGTCCGCCCAACTCGGCGGTCCACTCCATCAGCATCGCTTCGTTCACCAAATACCGCTCCGACCCGTCGAGCAGGCGGAAGCGCCGGCCCGCGATTGACTGGAAGCGGCCCTCCATGCCGATATCGGAAGCCAGCCGGCAGAAAAAGAGCCCGCCGTGCCGGAGGGCGCGCCACGACCCGCGCAGCATGGCGGCGAACTGCTCGTCGTCGCGCGCGAAGTGCAGCACCGCGCTCGATAGCACGGCGTCCGCCAAGGCGTCCGGAAACGACATTGCTTCGACCCTCTCCGCGCGGAAATTGTCCGCCGGCAGGTGCGCCGCCGCGCGCCGCACTTCCGCGATCGCTCGCCCATCCGCGTCCACGCCGAAGACCTCGTAGCCCTCGCGCAGCAGATACCCCAGGTTGCGCCCCCCGCCGCATCCCGCATCCAGCACACGCATGCCCGGCCGGATGCGGCCTCGCAGCAGTTGGTCGAACAGGTAAATATCGATGGAGCCGAACTGTTCCGCCAATGTAGCCATTGGTTAATCATCATACGATGTCCCGGCGTGGCCCCAACGGTGCTGAATATGCCGTAGGTGCCTCGTGCCGCTACCTCGTATTTTTTCGAACACTGCCGTAATCTTGCCGCCTCTCGTCGCCGGGGTTCTGCTCGCGGCTTCCAATTTCGTGCTGGTCCGCGACAATCGCCGGCTGGCGAATCTCGCGCAGCATTACGCCTCCTTGCGCCACACCGCCGAAGGGACTACCGTTTCCGACCTGCGCGGCCAGGCAAGGGATGGTGGCGATATCACAGTTTCCTACCCGGATGGCAATCGGCAGACGCTCTTGCTGGTGTTCTCTCCCACTTGCCCGCATTCGAAACGGAATTGGCCGGCTTGGCACGACCTCGAGCGCCAGGCGAGAGACACTCGCGTAGTTTTCGTCAATGTCGGCGGCGCGCTGCCGCCCAACTTTTCAAAACTATATAGTTTCGACTCGGCCACCGTGCTGGCTCGCACCGATCCCGAAAGCATTTTGAAATACTCGTTCCTCGAAACTCCCCTCACCGTCCTCGTATCTCCAGGCGGAAGAACAGAAAAAGTCTGGGTGGGCGAACTCGGACCCTCGGACCTGGCCGAAGCGGTACGCCGCGTGCAGAAAACAGAGTGAGGTGACACCGATGATTGAAAAATCCAAGCGACGCCTCATGGCCTGGATTTACGCGCTCGCAATGGCGGTCATGGCTGCGTCTCTCACCGCTACCATGCTGCGGTCGAAAGCTATCGCGAGTACCTGTCCGGCGGAGGGCCAGCCCTGTAATTTATCGAGCACGGGAGGGTACGGCTGCACCGGAGGACTCAATGGCGCGCCGCCGATTCCAGGATGCGGCTGCGATCTCGCCAACTTCTGCACCAGCGAGCCGCGTTAGCTACTGCCCGCCGCCCTTGTTGTTATCCGAAGTACTCTTCTTCTCCCCCGGCCGGTAGAGCGTGGGGGCCTTCTTCTGCTGCGATTCCTGCACCGCTTTTTGTTCGGCGGCGCGCTTCTGCTGGGCGGCCTCGCCCTCCCGTTCCGACGGGCTCATAGCAGCCTCGCGCTCCTTCTTTTCCTTCTCCTCACGGGCCATCACTTCCTCGGCTCGCGTCCCCAAATCCTCCTTTGCGGCATCCAGGCTGTCGCTCGTAGCATCGATTGCCTGTTTTAAGACAAAATCGTAGCGCTCCAGATCGCGAGGGTGGCTCTCAGCCACCTGTTGGAGGTAAGGGAGCATATCCTTTTCCTGCGACGCTACCGCCGCCAAACCAGCCTTCACATCGAGTTTGCGCGAGAGTGCGTCGTCGGTCACGGTATCGATCGCATCCAGGATTTTGCAGTATTCGTCCAACGTGTCGTGGATCAGCGCCGAACGTCCGGCCTTGTCTTTTTCCATCAGATGCTTGACCAGGTCCACTCGCTCCTGCGCGAATTGCGAGTACAGTTTGAGGCGCAGGTTGGGTTCCTGTGCATCGCGCACTTTTTCGATTTCGTCGGCAGTGAGAAAATCGTGCTGTGCGGCCAGCGGAGCGGCGATTAACAGGCAAACCAGTAGCGCTCTCATTGTTTCTTCCTACCCTCCATGACGCCCATCAGCAATTCGTCGTGGACTTCCTGGACCCGGACTTTCAGTTTGTCGAGCAGCGGCCGGTCCACGTAGCTCATTTCATCCTGAAAATCCTGAATCCGCCGCGAGAGGTCCCGGGTGGAGATCTCAGCCTTCTTAAACCAGATGCTGCGGCGCGGATTTTTCCCGCTCTGCTCAAGCGAGGAAGCAGCCAGATTCACCGAATCCAGAACCTCCGCGGCATCCTTCGCCACCTCGTTGTTATCGCCCTGGTCATAAGCCGCGCGCGCCTGTTTCAGAGCCGCTTCCGCGTTTTCCAGCGCCAGCCCGGACCGCTTTTCGAGGTTTTGTTCGGCCATGGCCTTCTTCAGATCGGCGTGCGCCCATTGGCTGGAGAGCAGCAGAATCGTCAGGACAATTCGCCTCATCGTCGGTCCAACTCCCGCTGGAGGATTTTAGCTCGCTGCCGCGCCTGAAACTCCTGGTTCGGACTTTTGCCGTCACTCACCGCCAGAAATTTCTGGTATGCCGCAATCGCCTGCTGGATGGACGCGGCTTTGGTAGTGTGGGAGCCGTCCAGCATGATCGCGGTCAGGAACCAGTTGCCCGGCGAATTGTCTCCCAACTGGCGGGCGTGATCCAGCGCCACCAGCGCACCGTCGCGGTCGCCCGACAGGTACAGCATGCTGCCAAGCTCATTCCATGTTTTGGTTTCGGCCGGCTTGAGTTTGGCGGCTTCGTTGAACTGCGCCGCGGCGGCCTGGTATTGCTTCCGGTCGCGCAAGGCGTGTGCGTAACCGAGGTGTAAGTCGTAATTCGCCGGCTCTTCGGCCACCGCTTTCTCGAGCAGCGGGAGTGCCTTATCCAACTGGTTGATTTCGAGATACGCCGCCGCCAGAGATTTCCGATTGGCCGGCGTCGGCTCCTTCTGATAAGCCTCTTCCAATTGCCGCACGGCATCGTCGTATTTACGGCCTTCGAGCAGCAGATTCCCCGCGTGCTCTTCGATTTCGGGATTGCCCGGAAATTCTTTGTAAATCGTGAGAGCTTGCGGAATCTGTTTGTGCTCTTCGTACAGAGTGGCGAGCGACAATAGCGCGTCGTGATATCGCGGGTCGCGCGCGATGGCGGCTCGGAAATGCGGTTCGGCCTCATCCAACTTTCCGGCTAGCGCCAGCGCCCGTCCCCAACCCAGTTCCGCGGTGGCGGACTTCGGATCGATCCCGGCCGCCTCCTTGAAATTCTCTGCCGCAGGTTCGTTCAATCCCAACTGCAGTTGTGCTTCCGCCAGGTTCACGCGCGGCGCAAACTCCGCGGGCTTTTGTCTGGCGGCGTCCTCCAGCAGCGGCGCGGCATCGGCAGGATTCTTGTCGCGCAACAACAGAATGCCGCCGTTCAATTCGGCTTCGTACAACCCGGGTTTCAAATCCAGCGTCTTGCGGTATTCGGCAAGCGCCTCTTCGTCCTTCTTCAGGAAGGTGTCGGCCATCGCCAGGCTGAAGTGGGCGTAATAATCCTTGGGGTCGGCCGCGATGGCCTTGTCGAACGAGTCGGCCGCGGCCTGGTAGTTTCCAGCGTCCAACGCCTTGCTGCCTTCGGCATCGTAATCCGGCGTTTGTAGAAGGAACAGGAGCGCTACCGCCGCAACCACCATATATATTGATTCTAGTTCCCTTTCTCCGCCACTGAGCCGCGGCTGCCAGCGTGCGGTGCTTTTTGCTCCAACTCCGGCAGTGCGCTCCTTACTTTTTGGGAGGTGGAGGCGAGGAAAAATCAGTACCGCTGCCGGCCGTGGGCAGCGGACCGGGGGGCGCGTCGGCGTTGAAGTTAAGCGGAATGTCCACCAGCGCCGATTTCTCCCCGTCTTCGTCCATCAATTTCAAACGGTAGTGCCTGGGTTCGGCATCGAAAACCACGTTGCCGGAGATCGAATCCGCCGGCTTGACCTTGCGCACGAAGCCGATCCATTGCGGAACCTGATCCCCGTCCGAGAGCTCTTCAATCGGGTCGCCCTGATCGGGAATCAGAGTCACGTTAGGCACGTCCATTTCTTCGCTCCCGCTGTTTACCGCCGACAGACGCACGACAAAGAACCGGTGCTGCGGCACGCGGGCGGTATCGCCGGCGCCAAGCTGCGGCAGCCATTGCGTCTCGAAAACCGTATAGATCAGGTGTCCCATTTCCACACGGCTGCCGATATCGTAAATCTTAGAGCTGCTGGTGGAAGATTTGCACGAGTTGAGGCCGAGAAAAGCGATGACGGCAGTCAGCACGAGCCACGGACGACGGGATCGCATAACGGAAGCAACTATTGTGAGCGTGCCGGCGGAGGGTGTCAAGCCGCTATCTTTTTTGATCCTGGAGGAGCTGCTCGAATTTCAGGCGCTGCTCGGGTGTCAGGATCGTGTCGATGCGGCCGCGGCACTCGCTCAATACCGTCCGGTAATATTGCCAGAAATCGCCCAGAATAGACTTCACCTGCTCCGCCTGCGCGGGCGTCAGATTCAGCTCTTTCTGCAAGTGCTCGAAATATTGCGTCTGGCCCTGCGACGTCTCAAATGCGGGCAGTCGCTGCCGGTTGTGGACGCCTAAATCCATCACTAGCGCGCCCACTACCCCGCCGCACAAGAACACCAACGTCAGGCTTGCGGACGCGATCGTTTTCGGACTCCAGACGCTCCCCACCGATAGTCGGCCCAACAGGCTGGGGCTAGTGCTCATAAGCCGCCAGCGTGACGAGCATTTTGTTTTCAGCGTTGGCTTCAAAACCCGGTGCGTTCTGCTGCGCCAGGATAGCTTCCGGCGACGGCCCGGCCGGATACCGCTCCTCGCGCGTTACCAGGTAGCTACCCACCACGGCCAGCGTGAGCAACGATGCAAACACCACCCGCCGCCCGAAATCCATGTTTAACGCGAAGAAGCTGGCAAAGGCGGGCAGGGCTTGGCGCCGCCCAACCTGTGCCATCACCTGCTCGGAAAATCCGGCGGGGATGTTTCCCAACCCACCACCGTCGCTTCGCAGGGCGCCGAACAAATCCGTCATTTCCTGCATGCCGCGGATTTCTTCCCGGCACGCGCCACAGGTGCTCAGATGCGCCTCGAGTTCCCGGAGTTGTGCCGGCTCCAGCGTGCCGGCAAGGTACTCTTCCAGGCTTTCCATCGTAACTGCGTGCATAACAATCTTCCCTTACAAGCTGTTACCTTAAGTTCCTTCCCCTACGGATCTATGTCCGTTTCGGGGCCATTTCACCCCAAACCCGCCACCAGACCGGGAGCCCGGTCGAGGCGTTGAGCCGCTTTCAGCAGTTTCTGCCGCGCACGGAACAATTTTACTTTAATTGTATTTTCATTCATGCCCGTATGCGCCGCCAGCTCTTCTACCGAATAACCCTCTACTTCCTTCATCATCAATAAGGCCCGCTCCTCTTCCGATACCCTGGAAAGGAGCTTCAATACGTAATCGCGCCGCGCCAGGTCGGAATCGGCCGCTTCCTGACGCTCACTGCCTGGCTCCGTATTCTCCACTCTCCGCACCTCGTCTTCGCTGAGATCGCTCTCATAGACCAGCTTGCGGACTTTGCGCTTGCGCAGGTAATCGAAGCATTCGTTGACCGTGATTTTGTAGATCCAGGTGATCAACGAACTGCGGAAATCGAAATTCCGCAAAGACAGGTAGACTTTGGCAAATACTTGCTGTGCAATATCTTCCACGTCATTGCGCTGGCGCACGATGCCATGGATGATGGCGAACACTTTGGACTGATAGCGTTCCACGATTTCGCGAAACGCCGCCTCATCGCCAGCTTGGGCCCTGCCTACCAGGGCGCCTTCCGGGGTGTTTTGGTAGTCCACTCTTGCTTTTGCCGCAACCTCGCTACCGAACCCGGGGAAAGGGAGCGCGCCCGTCAGTGTTCCCATACAACCAGTCGGACGTTCCGCGCCCATTTCGGGTTACACAAACACTTGTGCCAATTACCATTTTGCCACGTTCGGCCCCTTGAGCCGCGAACGCCGGTAGAGCGGTGCTTTTCTGCGACCAAAACCCTTGAAACACATCTAACCGATTGAACAAGCGAACAATGGCTGTTCCTTTTGTATAATAGGACGGAGCATTGCTCGAATTCGTCGAGGAGTTTCAAACGCATGGTGCAATTAACCGAAAAGGCCGTCGGCAAGGTAAGGGAAATCATGGCGACTCAGACCCCTATGCCGGTCGGATTGCGGATCGCAGTCGTGGGCGGCGGGTGTTCCGGCTTCAGCTATTCGATGGCTTTCGAAAATACGCCAAACATGCTGGACAAGACGTACAATTATGGCGACCTGAAGGTTTTCATCGATCAGGCGAGCCTGCTGTATCTCGATGGCGCGGAAGTGGATTACGTCGAAACCCTGGAAGGCCAAGGCTTCAAGTTCAACAACCCTCAGGTAAAATCCACCTGCGGCTGCGGCAGCTCGTTTCAGGTCTAACCATCCTATAAAGCAGTCAGTTCGCAGCGCTCCCCTATCCGGGCGGAGCGCTGCTGTGTCCCGATAGACACACCCCTCCTTTCAACCCACTCAAATTAAGCTCCAAAGGACTACTCGCGGTGGGTCCGCCTTGCCGCCGCTCCCGTATACAATAGATTGAGGATCTTTCAAGAAAAAAGGAACTAGTCTTCTGCTCGGGTTGACGCTGCGCCGCGAAATGCCCGAGGAGTGTCCAAAAAGCATTTCGACGGGTGGCAAATGGTTGAAAATATTCCTTCGGTGAAACCGCCGGAGTCACAAGCGGATACCCGGGCAAACACCGCGAAACCGCACTCCGGTTCGCGCTGGTTCTGGTTGTTGGTGCTGGTGGTGGTAGCTGCCGGAGCCTGGTATTGGTGGTCGAAAGGCGGCCTCACTCCCGCCGCCGCCGGCAGTGTGGCCCCCAAAGCCAAAAAAGGCTTCGGCACCGTTCCGGTAGTCGCTGTAAAAGCCCACAAAGGCAATATCGGTGTATACATCAACGGCTTGGGGAACATTACGCCGATCTACACCGACATGGTGAAAAGCCGCGTCGACGGCGAATTGATGTCCATCCACTTCAAGGAAGGCGACATCGTCCATAAGGGCGATCTGTTGATCGAAATCGATCCCCGTCCCTACCAGGTGGCCCTGGAACAGGCGGAAGGGCAGAAAGCGCGCGATGAGGCGATCCTCGCCAATGCCCGGGTCGATCTTGACCGCTATGCCAATCTGCTGAAGCAGAATGCGGTCAATGAGCAACAGTGGGCCACCCAGAAGGCTCTCGTCGAACAAACGGTCGGGACCGTGAAAACCGATCAGGGCATCATCGATGCCGACAAGCTGAACCTGGTGTATTGCAATATCACGGCCTCCATCAGCGGCCGGATCGGTCTGCGTCTGGTCGACCCCGGGAACATCGTCCATGCCACCGATACCAACCCCATGCTGGTGATCACGCAGGTGCAGCCCATCAGCGCGATCTTCACCGTGGCCGAGGACGACCTGGGGCGCATCCTGCGGAAGATCGCCGCGGGGCAGCATCTGCAAGTCGACGCCTATGCCCGCGACGGCTTCAATACCAGAATCGGCACCGGAACACTGGAAACCGTCGATAACCAGATCGATCCCACCACCGGCAGCCTCCGCCTGCGCGCCATTTTCGATAACAGCGACAATCAGCTCTTCCCGAACCAATTCGTGAACCTCAGGCTGCTGCTCGAGCAGAAGAACGGCGTGGTGCTGGTCAACAATGCAGCCATCCAACGCTACAACAATATTTTCGTCTGGGTGGTGAAGGACGACCACACCGTTACGGCGCGAACCATCACGCTGGGTGTGGCCGAAGGAGACTACACCGAGGTCACCAGCGGACTCGATGCCGGCGACGTGGTGGTGATGACCGGGGTCGACAAGCTGTCGGAAGGAGCGCCCGTTACCGTGGCGATGGCCGATGAGACCCCGGCGGGCAAGTCCGGAGGAAAGAAGAAGTGAGTCCGTCCCGGACGTTTATTCTCCGCCCGGTTGCAACGTCCCTCCTGATGATTGGAATCCTGCTGGCCGGAGCTGTGGCCTACAAGGAGCTTCCCGTTTCGGCTTTGCCCGAAGTGGACTACCCCACCATCCAGGTGCTCACCCAATATCCCGGCGCCAGCCCCGATGTGATGGCGTCGTCGGTCACCGCGCCCCTCGAACGGCAGTTCGGCCAAGTGCCCGGATTGCAGCAGATGACCTCCACCAGCTCTGACGGCAGCTCGGTCATCACCCTCCAGTTCGTCCTCAGCCTGAGCATCGATGTGGCCGAGCAGGAAGTGCAGCAATCCATCAATGCCGCCGGAACGTTTCTTCCGTCCGACTTGCCCATCCCTCCCATTTACGCCAAGACCAATCCCGCCGACACGCCCATACTCACTCTGGCCCTCACCTCCAAGACCGACCCCCTTTCCAAAGTGGAGGATATGGCCGATACCCGCCTGGCCCCCAAGATCTCGCAGTTGCCCGGCGTCGGTCTGGTCAGCATGAGTGGCGGACAGAAACCTGCCGTCCGCGTGCAAGTGAACCCCACGGCGATCGCTTCCTACGGGCTCAACATGGAGGACGTGCGCAGCGCCATCGTGGCGGCCAACGTGAATCAGGCGAAGGGCAACTTCGACGGCGCGCACCAATCGTATCAGATCGGCGCCAACGACCAGTTGCTGTCGTCCGACGACTACAAGCCGCTGATCGTGGCCTATCGCAACGGCGCTCCCGTGAAGCTCACCGATATCGCCGACGTGGTCGACGACGTCGAGAACGTGCGGCAGGCAGCCTGGATGAACGACACCCCATCGGTGATCATGAACATTCAGCGGCAACCCGGCGCCAACATCATCCAGGTGGTCGATCGCATCAAGCAGCTGCTGCCGAGACTTACCGACAGTCTCCCGAAATCGATCGACGTCAAGATCCTCACCGACCGGACCAATACTATCCGCGCTTCCGTAGCGGACGTGCAATTCGAGCTGTTGCTGACCATCGGCCTGGTGGTCATGGTGATTTTCCTGTTCCTGCGCAACCTGGCGGCCACCATCATTCCCGCCGTCGCGGTTCCTCTCTCCCTGGTGGGAACGTTCGGCGTGATGTACATGTTGGGGTATAGCCTCAACAACCTCACCCTGATGGCGCTTACCATCTCCACCGGATTCGTGGTGGATGACGCCATCGTGATGATCGAGAACATCCACCGCTTCATCGAGGATGGCGAGGCGCCGCTGCGGGCGGCATTGCAGGGCGCCGAACAGATCGGCTTCACCATCATCTCGCTGACCATCTCGTTGATCGCGGTGCTGATCCCGTTGCTGTTCATGGGCGATATCGTGGGACGGCTTTTCCGCGAGTTCGCGGTGACCCTGGCGGTTACCATCCTGGTCTCCGCCGTGGTATCGCTCACGTTGACGCCCATGATGTCGGCGCGGCTCCTGAAGCACAAGCCGCCGGAGCAGCAGGGCCGCATGTTCCGCGCCTCCGAACACGCCTTCGAAGCCGTCATCGCAGCCTACGGGAGGATCCTGCGGGTGGTTCTGCGCTGGCAAACCGTCACCCTGCTGGTGGCCCTTGCCACCTTCGTGCTTACCGCTTACCAGTTCTATACCATCCCCAAAGGCTTTTTCCCCATTCAGGATACAGGCGTGATCCAGGGCGTCTCGGAAGCCGCGCAAACCGTCTCGTTTCCTGAAATGTCCGCGCTGCAGCAGAAGCTCACCAAGGTGATCCTCACCGACCCGGCGGTGGACAATCTTTCGTCCTTCATCGGAATCGACGGAACCAACACCACCCTGAACAGCGGCCGCATCCTGATCAATCTGAAACCGCTTGAGGATCGTGGCATCAGCGCTACCGACGTCATCCGCCGTCTCCAGCCCAAACTCGCGCAGGTGGCCGGCATCACGCTGTTCATGCAGCCCGTGCAGGACCTGACAGTGGAAGATCGCGTCAGCCGCACGCAGTTCCAGTACACCTTGGAAGATCCCAGCGCCGACGAACTGAATGCCTGGGCGCCCAAGATGGTCGCCCGGCTGAAGGAACTACCCCAACTTACCGACATCGCTACCGACCAGGAGGTGCAGGGTCTCCGCGCCCGCCTGGTCTTCGACCGGGACACGGCTTCGCGGCTGGGAATTACACCGGCCATGATCGACCAGACGCTCTACGACGCCTATGGCCAGCGCGAGGTCTCGACCATCTTCACCCAGCTCAATCAGTACCACGTGGTGCTCGAAGTGAAACCGCCTTTCCAGCAGCGGCCGGCAGACCTGAGCACACTGTATATCCGCACCGGGGCGGGTTCGACTCAGGGCAATACGGGCCTGGTAGCGGGAGGTTCCACATCGACCGCCAATGCCGGACCGGGCAATACCAGTTCCGCCGCCGCCACCGCTGCCAGTGCGTCGAGCGCCGCGCTGGCTACCAGTTCGGCGGGCGTGATCGCTTCGTCTAGCCCGTTTCCGACCGGCGGCCAGGTCCCGCTCAGCGCCTTCACCCACATGGAAACCACGTCCGTTCCCATCACGGTGAACCACCAAGGCCAATTCCCGGTCATCACGCTCTCGTTCAACCTGGCACCAGGCGCTTCCCTCGGCGACGCCGTGGATGCCGTCAACAACGTGAAGAATCAGCTCGGATTGCCCGCCAGCATTCAAGCTTCCTTCCAAGGCACCGCCCAGGCATTTCAGTCGTCGCTCTCCAACGAATCGATGCTGATTCTGGCGGCCATCGTCACCGTGTACATCGTGCTCGGCGTCCTCTACGAAAGCTACATTCATCCGGTCACGATTCTGTCTACTCTTCCCTCGGCCAGCGTCGGCGCGCTGCTGGCTCTCAATGTCTGCCACATCGACTTCAACGTGATTTCGGTGATCGGCCTGGTGCTGCTCATCGGTATCGTGGGGAAGAACGGCATCATGATGATCGATTTCGCGCTCGAGGCCGAGCGGCGCGAGGGTATGCGCCCCATCGACGCGATTTATCAGGCCTGCCTGCTGCGATTCCGTCCCATCATGATGACTACCATGGCCGCGTTGCTAGGCGCCGTGCCGCTGGCATTGGGCACCGGTACGGGGTCGGAACTCCGCCGGCCGCTGGGCATCACCATGATCGGCGGATTGCTCATCAGCCAGATGCTGACGTTGTTCACCACGCCGGTAATTTATCTGTTCTTCGACCGGTTGGCGCGGCACTTCTCGCCGCGCCGGGCGCAGCACCACGACATGGAACCGGCGCCCGCGGGGGATTGATGGCATGAGGAACGTTACCGACCCGCGGCCGCAGGGGCGCGGTGTTCTTTTTCAGTCGCGAAAATGCCACAACACCGGTAAACGGCGAGGCCGCGCATGAACATCTCCGCGCCATTCGTGCACCGGCCGGTGGCCACCACCCTGCTGGCCATCGCGATCGCGCTCGCCGGCACAGTCGCGTTCCGCGTTCTGCCGGTATCCCCCCTTCCGCAGGTTGATTTTCCGACCATTTCGGTGAACGCCAGCCTGCCCGGCGCGAGTCCCGAGACAATGGCATCGTCCGTGGCCACGCCGCTCGAACGCCAGTTCGGACGCATCGCGGCAGTCACGGAGATGACCTCCTCCAGCACCCTGGGCTCGAGCAGCATCACCCTGCAATTTGACCTGAATCGCAACATCGATGCCGCCGCGCGCGATGTCCAGGCGGCTATCGCGGCCGCTCGCGGCTACCTTCCCACCAATCTGCCGATGAATCCCAACTACCGCAAGGTAAACCCGGCGGATTCGCCTATCTTCATGATCGCTTTGACGTCCGACACGCTGACCAAGGGACAGATGTACGACTCCGCCTCCACCATCATGGCGCAGCAGCTTTCCCAGGTTTTGGGCGTGGGACAAGTGGTGGTCGGCGGAAGCGCGCTCCCCGGCGTGCGCGTGGAATTGAATCCCGCGGCCCTGAACAAATACGGCATCGGGCTCGAGCAGGTGCGCTCCGCGCTGGCTTCCGCCAACGCCAACGCTCCCAAGGGCCATTTTTCCGACGGCAGGCAGATGTTCGAAGTGGGAGCCAACGACCAGCTTTTCAAGGCCGTCGACTACAAGCCGCTCCTCATCGCCTACCACAACGGATCGGCAGTACGAGTCCAGGACGTGGGTGATGTGGTGGACTCCGTCGAAGACGTGCGCAATGCCGGATACGCCAACGGCAAACCATCCGTCCTGGTGATCATTTTCCGCCAGCCGGGCGCCAACATTATCGACACTGTGGACCGCATTCGGGCCGTCATGCCGCAGCTTCACGCCGCCATTCCCGCGGCCATCGATATGCGCGTGGCGATGGACCAAACTCAGACCATCCGCGCTTCGGTGCACGATGTGGAGCGGACGCTGATCATCTCCGTGGCGCTGGTAGTGCTGGTGGTATTCGTTTTTCTGAAGAACCTGCGCAGCACCTTCATTCCCAGCGTCGCCGTGCCGGTCTCGATCCTGGGAACGTTCGGCGTGATGTACCTGTTCGGCTTCAGCCTGGACAATCTGTCGTTGATGGCGCTCACTATATCGACCGGGTTCGTAGTGGACGATGCCATCGTGGTGATCGAGAACATCTCGCGGTACCTCGAGCAGGGGATGAATCCGTTCGCCGCCGCTCTCAAGGGCGCGCAGGAAATCGGTTCGACCGTGGTGACCATGAGCGTTTCGCTGGTGGCGGTTTTTATTCCGCTGCTGTTGATGGGCGGAATCGTCGGCCGCCTGCTGCGCGAATTCGCGGTCACGCTCTCGGTGGCTATCGGAGTATCGATGGTGGTCTCGCTCACCGCCACTCCCATGATGTGCGCTCACTTGCTGCGCGAGCACGAGACGCACGGGTGGACTTATAACAAGGTAGAGGCAGCGTTCAACGCCGTGGTCCGGCTCTACGGCAGGGCGCTATCGTTGGTCCTGCGCCATTCTTTCGTAACCCTGTTGGTGCTGCTCACCACCATCGGCCTGAACGTTTACCTGTTCCTCCGGGTGCCGAAGGGATTTTTCCCCCAGCAGGATAACGGCCGCATGGGTGGCCAGATCCTGGCCGATCAGGACACTTCGTTCCAATCCATGGATAAGACGCTGCTCGAGATGGTCAATATCGTGGCGGCCGACCCCGCCGTGGACACAGTCAATGGTTTCACCGGCGGTGGCGGGGGTGGCGGCGCAAACACCATGAACCAGGGACGCATGTTCGTCTCCCTGAAACCGCTCGAGGAGCGCAAGATCACGGTGGATTACATCATGCAGCGCCTGCGTCCCAAGCTGGCCAAAATCCCGGGAGCGACGCTATACTTACAGGCTTTCCAGGACGTCCGCGTGGGCGGTCATAGCACCGCCGCGCTCTACCAGTTTACGATGCGCGGAGACAATATCCAGGACCTGATCACTTATGCTCCGCGGATGTTCGACGAATTGAAGAAGATCCCCATCATCGTGGACGTCAACAGCGACCAGCAGAATCGCGGCCTGCAATCCATGGTCACTTACGACCGCACGACCGCCTCACGCTTCGGGATTTCCTCGCAATTGCTCGACAACACACTTTACGATGCTTTCGGCCAGCGCCAGGTCTCCACCATGTATAAGTCGCTCAACCAGTATCACGTGGTAATGGAAGTGGCGCCGCAGTACTGGCAGAATCCCGAGACCCTGCGCGACATTTACGTTCATTCGCCGGGAGGCGGACAGGTTCCCTTGAACGCCATCGCCCACTTCGGTCCGACGATAGCGCCGCTCTCGGTCAATCACCAGGGACTGTTCCCCTCCGTCACCATCTCTTTCAATCTCCAGCCCGGCGTGGCGCTGGGCGATGCTGAAATCGCCATCAATGAAGCCGCCCGGAAAATCGGGCTTCCGAATTCCATTCAGACCGGCTATAGCGGGACGGCGGCAGCATTCACGGATTCCCTATCGAGCGAGCCCATCCTGATTATGGCCGCTCTCACCGCGGTCTATCTGATGCTCGGCATTCTGTACGAAAGCTACATTCATCCCGTCACGATTCTTTCCACCCTGCCTTCGGCAGGCGTAGGAGCCATGCTGGCGCTGCTTCTGACTAAAACCGACCTTAGCATCATTTCCATGATCGGCATCATCCTGCTGATCGGCCTGGTAAAGAAGAATGGCATCCTGATTGTCGACTTCGCGATTGCCGCGGAGCGCGTCGAACACAAAAGCCCGCGCGACGCGATCTTCGAAGCCAGCCTCCTGCGCTTCCGCCCGATTCTGATGACCACCTTCGCCGCCATGCTGGGGGCTTTGCCTCTGGCGTTGGGAACCGGCATGGGGTCGGAACTGCGCCGCCCGCTGGGCGTCACCATCATCGGCGGCTTGCTCATGAGCCAGGCGCTTACGCTTTTCACCACCCCGGTGGTTTACCTCTACTTCGACCGCATTCAGCACTGGTGGGCGCGTGTGCGCGGCGTCCATCCGGCGCCACCGCTCGAGCCGGTTGAATCCGAAGGATAATCATGTTCCCGCTTGTGTTGCGCCGTCCCAACTGTTTCCCCTTCAAAAGCACCAGCCGCAGTGGCGCCATGAAATGCCGCGCCCTTGCGTACATCGCCGCCGCCGCTTTCGCGCTTGCCGGTTCCGGCTGCATGAAAGGTCCGAACTACCAGCGACCCGTGGCCGCCGTGCCGGAGCACTATAAGGAAGCGCCGCCCGATGGTTGGAAGACCGCGCAGCCTGGCGACGGAGTGATTCGCGGCAAGTGGTGGGAGATTTTCGGCGACCCGGCCCTCAACACTTTGGAAGAGCAGATCAACATTTCCAATCAGAACGTGCTCCAGGCCGAAGCGCAGTTCCGGGAAGCCGTCGCCGCGGTGAAGATTGCACGAACCGCGCTCTTTCCCACCGTTACCACGACCCCTTCGATCGCGGGCGAGCAGACTTCGTCGCGCGTTACCGGCAGCCGCGGAGTTACCGCCCCATTTTTTGAGCTGCCGGTAAATGCCAGCTATACCGCGGATGTGTGGGGCGCAATTCGCCGCTCCGTCCGTGCCAGCGCCAACACCGCCCAGTCGCTCGACGCGGCGCTCGAGAACGTGCGTCTGCTCTACCAGTCGGAACTCGCGAGCGACTACTTCACACTGCACGGCCTCGACGGCGATTTTGCCTTGTTACAGGAAACCGCGAAATCGTACGACGAGTACCTGCATTTGACCCGTGTCCGCTTTGCCGGCGGTGTGGCCACCGACGCCGATGTCTCGGAAGCCGAAACCCAGCTCTACACCACGCAGGCGGAATTAGTCGACATCGGTGTCCAACGCACGCAGGCCGAGCACGCCATCGCCGTGCTCATCGGCAAGCCGCCGCGGGAACTGGAACTTCCACGTTACGCCATCCAGACGAACCCGCCGGTGATTCCGGTAGGCATGCCTTCGACCTTGCTCGAGCGGCGCCCGGATATCGCCGACGCAGAACGCCAGGCGGCCGCGGCCAACGAACAGATCGGCATCGCGCAATCGGCGTTCTATCCAACCATCACGCTCGCCGCACAGGCGGGCGTCGAGTCCACCAGCATTTTGAACTGGATTACCTGGCCCGCCCGCTTCTGGACCATTGGCCCGCAACTGGCTCAGATCCTGTTCGACGCCGGCAAGCGCACCGCCCAGGTGCAGCAGGCGCAGGCGGCCTACGATGCCACTGCGGCAGCGTACCGGCAATCCGTCCTGACGGCCTTTCAACAGGTGGAAGACAATTTGAGCGCGCTACGCGTGCTGGAACAGGAAGCCGGAGTCACGGATGATGCGGTGCGCTCCGCCAAACGCTCGGTGGACGTCACGACGGCGCAGTACAAAGGCGGGACGGTCAATTACCTCAGCGTGATTCAGGTGCAAACCATTGCACTCTCCGACGAGCGCGCGGCGATTGACCTGAAGACCCGCCGGATGGTGGCGAGCGTGGGACTGGTCCAGGCATTGGGAGGCGGCTGGGACAATGCCAAGCTGCCCACCAGGCAGGAAGTCGGCGACACGCCAGTGCCCTTTCAGCCGAAGCGGTAGTGACGGCACTTCCACCAGCCGAACAGAGTCAAAGCGCCCGCGGCGGGAATCCAGGTTGCGGGCTCAGGCACCGACGAAATGTGCGATTCCGGCGTCGTCAGGAACCCGTTCATCCGACGGCCCCTTTTTTCGCCGGATGAACAATCCCTGGAACGGCACGCCTCAACTGCCCGGTGGACTGCTGTACAATTGGTCCCAATCGCCGCACTCGACTCATGACACCGGCACCAACCACAGCTTCAACTGTCTCGGGACCATCGGCCGGCGGCCATGTCCTGCCGCGCCAGCCGGCGCTCGATGGTTGGAGGGGAATCAGCATTCTCTGCGTGTTGGCGGGACATATGCTGCCGCTCGGGCCCAAGCCCTATCGCATGAACGAAGCCGTGCCGCAAATCGGTATGTGCCTCTTCTTCGTGCTCTCCGGCTACCTGATCACGATGACGCTTCTGAAGCGGCCCAGCGTTTCCGAATTCCTGATCCGGCGCCTCTGCCGCATCCTGCCGCTTGCCTGGCTGTTTCTGGCGGTGGTGCTGCCGCTTTCCCGCGCGCCGTCGAGTCTTTACCGCGCTCATTTTCTGTTCTACGCCAACATTCCACCCATCCGCCTTACGGGGTGGACGGGACATTTCTGGAGCTTGTGTGTTGAAGTTCAATTCTATGTGGGAGTAGCCATTCTGTTCCGGCTGGCGGGGCGGAAAAGCTTGTGGGTTCTTCCATTCCTGGCGCTCGCAGTGAGCGCTTTCCGCGCCTGGAATGGCGATTTCGCGTCGATTGTCACTTACCACCGCATCGACGAGATCTTTGCCGGCGCCACGTTGGCCTTGGTTTGCGCGTGCCCGCTGGCCGCGCGGGTCAAGGGAATGCTGAATCGCATACCGCCTTACGCTGCCATGGCGCTGCTCGTAATCTGCTGCCATCCGAGTCTCGGGATGGTGAATTACGTTCGACCTTACGCCGGAATGCTGACAGTGGGATCGACCCTTTGGCGGCCATCCGGACAGCGCATCGCCTGGTTGGAAAGCCGCGTTCTCAGGTATCTCGCGGAGATTTCCTATGGCCTCTACGTGCTGCACCCTCTCACCATGCACGGTTGGTTCGATCCCGCCAACAAGGTGGTGAAGTATTTGAGAAGGCCCGTAGGCTTCGCGCTCAGTTTTGCGGGGGCCCACTTGTCGGCGCGCTTCTACGAAAGCCGCTGGATCGCGCTGGGGAAACGATACCGGGCGGACATGGGCGGCTAAGGCTCGTTCTTCAGCTTCGTCTTGACCGCGCGCTTGACGCTCCAAGTGGCTTCGCGCATACGCCGGCCGGCCTGCTCCAGCGGCATCAGAATACTCCCCTTGATCTTCTCGTTAGGGCGGCTGCGGAAAAGCGTGGAATGCCTGCGGCCGTCCCAGCCAGGCGGCGCTTCGCGTGTATAGTAATACGCGGCGAAAGACCGCCGCGCCCGGTCGTCCGGGCAGCATACCGCGCTCACACCGTGATAGCTGCTGCCTCCGGTTTCGATGATGATGCAGCGGTTGAAAACCGGCGCGAAGGATTGGCGGCAGACCTTTACGTCTTTGTCCCAGAGCTCGAGGTTTCCGCCCCATTCCAATGGCCACTCCCGGTTGAAGTAGACCAGAATGTTGAGGCGGCGGAAGAGTTGTTGGTCCTCGAGATAGTTGAAATCCACATGTACGTCGAGCCTTCCGCGCGGTCCGGTCTGGTGGATGCCCCCGCCGGTGAGCCGATCGTCGGCAACCAGGTTGGGGATTTCAAAAGCCGCGGAAAGCGTGTCGAGCAGTTCCGGAGCCGCCAGCAAACGGACGAGTTCAAGAATGGGACCGCTGAATTTCCCGGTGTCGGTGATCTGTACTTTGTTTTTCTCGTTTACCGAGCGGAAAGTACGGCCCATGTTTTGCGCCTGCGCAAATGAAGGAAATGCCTCGTGCACCTGGCCGGCAAATTCAGGGCTTAGGAAATTGTCGATCAGGCAATGGGGAAACGGGGCGGACGAGCGAATCTGCCGCCGAAGCGCTTCCGGGTTGAGGGGATTGATCATACTTCTCGTAAACCCACGGCGAATACGCTGTGCCGCCAGGCGTCTCTGAGTTTCAGGACCGCCGTGCGCACTTCCCGACGACGGATCATCGCATACAACAAACCCGCGGCGCAACCCGCTATCAATGCCGCATCGGCGGCGGAAGCGTAGATTTCGCCGTAGTTCTTGCGAAAAAACCTCCGGCGGCCTTCGAAATAATACGCGGGAGGACTGGCGTACGGGCCGGAGCGAATTCCTGAACTCGCGCCCTCGATGTGGACGACGCGGCTCGCCGGCACGTACCAGGTCGACCAGCCTTTGCGTGCGGCAGCACGACAATAGTCCATATCTTCGAAGTAGGCGAAGAATGCCTCGTCGAAAAGGCCGGCCACCCGGATCGTTTCCCGCCGTAACACCATGCTGGCTCCAGCCACCCATTCCGCCGGAGCGGCGGAGGTTGGTTTGGGATCGTACCGGGTCCAGCGCGCCAGCATCCGCGAAACCGGACCGAACGCCACGCCGCGATCGAACTCCGACGCCACCGTGTGGAAGCGGAAGGGCGACCCCTGAACTTCGCCGGATGGGTATTCGAGACGGCTGCCGGCGATGCCAACATCCGGATGGTCATCCATAAACTGCACTAAGGCGTCGATCGCTCCAGGGAGCATGACGGTGTCGGAATTCAGCAGAAGAAAATAGTCCGGCGGATCGGGGGAATCCAGGGCCCGGCGAATCGCCAGGTTGTTGCCCGCCGTGAATCCCAGATTTGTGCCGGACAGAATGAGTTCCACCCGGGATGACCATCCTCGCGCGGCGATCGTGTCTCCCAATTCGGCAGCCGAATTGTCGCCGCTACCGTTCTCCAGCACCACTACCGAAGTATCGGTGCGGTCAGCGGTTTGGGCCGCAATCGATTGCAGGCAATCGATTGTGAGCTTCGCGGTTCGGTAGTTCAGAATGACAATCAGGAGCTTCAATCGGTCCGCCGCCGTTTCGCGCCATAACGCTCGATGATATCGCGATGAAAGTCCGCGCGATCGCGAGCGAGCGTTTCCGGATGGTATCGCCGCTCCGCGTCTTCTCCAGCTCGCTCGCCCAACCGCGCCGCCAGCGGCGGATCGCTCAGCAAGCTGCGAAGTGCCTCCGCCAGACCTTCGCCCCCGGCCGGACACAGGAGCCCGTTCACCCCATCCTCCACGACTTCGGGAATGGCGCCGGCGCGGGTAGCCACCAAGGGGCAGCCGTACGCCATCGCCTCCAAAACCACCATGCCGAACGTCTCGTAGCGCGACGCCACCACCGTGCAAAAAGGCCGGGGGCGAAGAGCGTCGATTTCTTCCGTCGAAATGCGGCCAAGAACGTCCACGCGCATCGCGCATTCGGGTGCGTACCGGGCGAGGTACTCGGATAGCGGCCATTGTCTTCCGGCGTCATCGGCAAAAAGCGACTCGCGGCCCACGAACCATAACCGTAGTTCCTGAAAATCCGGCGCCAGACGGCGAAAAGCATCGATCATGATATCGCCGCCCTTGTGGCGATCGAAGCGACCGACGAATAGAATCGCGTTCCGATCGCACTTTGAAAGCTGCCAGCGGCGATGCAGTGGAATCCTCGGTGCCGGAGGCGGACTGACCATGGCGCCCGGGAGGGACAGTTGATAATACTCCCGGGTGCGCCCGAGAATTTCCCGCGAAGGGGAAGCAACACCGTCGGCCGCCGCAATGGCAGCGCCCTCCAGTCGGATTCGTTGGCGCGCGCCCGGATCATTCAGCAACCGCGCTTCCACTCCGTTGGCGAAGAATGGCCCGTGAATTTGAACCGCCACGGGAATCGAGAGGGAACGCTTCACCCGGTGAGCGGTCCCGAAGGTCTCTTCCATCTCCAGCAGTTGCGCTCCCGATTCCGCCATGGCGCGGCGCGCGGCGCGCACGATGCCGGTGCCGTCGCGGGCAAGCAGAGCACCATGCGGATCGATGCGGAACCGGACGCCATCGAACAACCTGGACGGCAGCGAACGTTGTCCCGGTTTCAGCGGGAATTCATCGGGTCCGGGAGTGTATCCGTCGGCGAAATCGGCCAGAATGCAGGGGCGATGTCCCAGGGCGCGCAATCCGGCTGTGATGCCCGTTAGGTAGGTAACGATGCCGTTCGGCGTGGCGCCCATGGGCCAGGTGGGGGACACAAATGCCGGCGTGAGACGCCGATCGGGAAAACCCTCGAAACTCATCGCAAGTTTCTTACCATATCGTCGCGGTACTATCGCGGTCAAGATCGCGACGGTTTCCAGGCGATGCGTAAGATAAACTCGTATGATCGCCAGTGGCTACCTTTGCCCAAAGCACGCCGCCCTCTTCCGTCCGGCAATTGGCGGTTCGCGGCGCTGCCTGGACCGTAGTTGGTTTCGGCGGCGCGCAGGTCCTGCGATTTGCATTCAACCTGGTGTTGACGCGCCTGTTGTTTCCGGAACTCTTCGGGCTGATGGCGCTGGCGTTCACAGTCAACGCGGGAGTGAATCTCTTTTCCGAGTTCGGTACGGCGGCGATTGTGGTCAGCGACCCGCGGGGCGCCGATCGCGAAGTTCTCAACGCGGTCTGGGCGGTTCAGATCGTGCGCGGCTTCGTGCTGGCTGCCTTCTTTTTTCTGATCGCCCCGCCGGTGGCGGCGTTCTATCGCGATCCGCGGCTGGGATGGGTGATTCCCTGCATCGGGCTTACCTCGATACCGGCGGGATTCAATGCCACCACCCTTTTCGTCCTGCGGCGGCACATGAACGTGAAACAACTCGTGGTCCTGGAATTGGGCGCGCAGGGGCTTTCCGGCGCAACCATGATCGTTTGGGCATGGATCTCTCCCGGTATCCCGGCACTGATCGCGGGGGCGTTCGTCTCGGCCTTCGTCCGGCTCATTTGGGGCCACCTGCTGACGCCGAGGATTCCGCATCGGATGGTTTTTGACCGCGACGCGCTGCGGCTTCTGTATCGGTTCGGCCGCTGGTTGTGGTTCGCCGCCATACTCGGCTACCTCGCGTCACAGATGGACCGGCTGATTTTGGGCAAGCTGCTGACCCTCGGAATGCTGGGTATTTATGGAATCGCTCTGGCGATTTCGGAGTTGCCCCGCTCCCTGCTGATGGCGCTTTCGAGCTATGTGATCTTTCCGGCTTACTCCCGCTGGGCGCCATCTCCGCGCGCGGAACTCCAGAGAAAAATCGCGCGCTTTCGCTGGCCGTTCCTGGCAGTAGCGGGTTCCGTAGTGTTGGTGCTGACGGTGGGGGGCGACGCGGCGATTCGCGTTCTTTACGACCGCAGATACGCGCCGGCCGGTTGGATGCTGCCGCTGCTGGCGCTCGGAATTTGGCCGAGCGCGCTTTATCAGACCATTGAAGGGGCGCTGGTTGCCGTGGGGCAACCGCGCTATGGAGCATTTGCCAATCTGGCGAAAATCGTTTTCACAGCGGCCGGAATTCCGCTGGGCTTTGCCTGGGGCGGAGTCGCCGGGGCCGTAGTGGTGGTGGCGTTGAACGATCTGCCAGCCTATGGCCCCATCGGCTACGGCCTGTGGCGCGAGAAGCTCAACAACTTCGGGCAGGATTTGATCGCGACCCTCGTCCTGATGGCGGTGCTCTTTGCCCTTTTGCTCGCGCGCGCCGCTCTCGGTTTCGGATTTCCATTCCAGGGAGCGTCATGGTGACCACCTTCATGGTGCCGGTCGCGATGTTCGGCTGGCCACCCCTGGTTCTGCTGCTGTTCGCGAAACTCCCGCCCCGCCGGGCGGCGCTGATCGGCTTTCTCGCCGGTTGGATCTTCCTCCCGATGGCGGATTACCCCATCCACGGTTTGCCCGATTACAACAAAATGCTGGCGGTCTGCGGAAGCGTCTTGCTGGCCGTTTTGCTGTTCGATTTTCGCGGGCTCATCAGCCTGCGTCCCGCATGGATCGATCTCCCGATTCTCATCTTCTGCATATCACCCTTCTTTTCCGCCATGGCGGGCGGCCTTGGAGCTCATGAAGGCGTGTCGGTAATCTTTTCTCAGTCCGTGACCTGGGGAGTTCCCTGGGTGGTGGGCGCGCTATATTTTCGAAATCTCAGCGGGCTGCGGGAATTGGCAGCCGGAATATTCGTAGCCGGTCTGATCTATATTCCGCTGTGCTGGTTAGAGATCGCATTTGGACCGAAGCTTCATCTCTGGATCTACGGTTTTGCGCAGGGCGACCTCAGCCGGAGCGCGATGAGATTCGGCGGCTGGCGTCCGATGGTATTCCTCGATAGCGGGCTCGCGGTAGCGGCCTGGATGGCGGCCGCGAGCGTAATCGGCTTTTGGATTTCGAGGGCGCACATATTTCCTGCGGTAAACGGCGCCGGGACGGCCTGGCTGGCCGCATTTTTAGCTTTCACGACGCTCTGGCTCAAATCCGTCAACGGGTGGGTATTTCTGTTCTTGGGTATCGTCCTGTTAATGACGGCATGGCGATGGCGGACCCGGCTGTTGCTGTATGGCGCCATTTTGCTGGTGCTGGTCTACGTATCGGCCTCCGCGGCGGGAGTTTTGTCCCGCCAGGATGTGATTCCGGCGTTAGCCGGCCTTCTGAACTCCGCGCGCGCCAAGTCCGTCGATTATCGCTTCTTGAACGAAGACGTGATTGCCCGCAATGCGCGCGAACATCCGCTTCTGGGATGGGGACGGACGGCCGCGGTATTCGAGGACCGCAAGCATGAAATCCTCCCGTACGAGGATCACACCGTCAAAGCTTATGCCGTCGTCGACAGCCTGTGGATCGGAGTATTCGCGGCCTTCGGCGCGGTCGGACTGGCGGGACTGTTCGGATCGCTTCTGGCGCCGGTCACGTTGTGGGCCTGGCGCTTTCCGCCCGTAGGCTGGCTGGATGGCAAAATCGCGCCCGCGGCGGCGCTGGCAGTGACGCTGCTGCTCTACACGGTCGACGACCTGGCCAACGGCTTTCTGAACCCGGTTTTCCTGTTGATTGCCGGGGGGCTGGCGCACTGCATAGCTGAACCGCGTATCGAGCCGCTGCCGGGAAAACTGCGGTACGATGGTTCGGCATAACGCGAGGGGGCTTCGCTGGCGTTAAAGACGGCAGTCGTGGCGATCGGACGCAATGAGGGTGAGCGGTTGCGCGTGAGCCTGTCCTCCGCGCTCCAGCAATGCCAACGCGTGGTCTTTGTCGACTCGGGGTCGACCGATGGCAGCGCATCGCTGGCGCGTTCACTGGGAACCCTGGTAGTGGAACTCGACGATGCCGCGCCATACACCGCGGCGCGAGCCAGAAATGCCGGTTTCGCCCATGCCGCGGTACAGTTTCCCGATCTCGACGCCGTGCAGTTCCTCGATGGCGATTGCGAACTTGCGGAGGGTTGGCTGGAGCGCGCTGCTCCGGTATTGGAAAGCCATCCGCAAGTTGCGGCAGTCTTTGGACGGCGGAGGGAAGTTCATCCGGAGCGCTCGATCTTCGCGAAGATCTGCGACCTCGAATGGGATGGGCCCAAGGGTGAAGCGGCTTATTTCGGCGGCGATGTCCTGCTGCGCACCTCGGTGTTTCGCGAGGCCGGCGGGTTTGACGCTTCTCTGATCGCGGGCGAAGAGCCGGAGCTTTGCGTTCGCATACGGCGCCAAGGTTGGAAGATCCTGCGCATCGATGCGGAAATGACCGCCCACGACGTGCAGATTGCCCATTTTGCGCAGTGGTGGAAGCGTTCGGTTCGTACCGGCCATGCCTACGCCGAAGGCGCCTGGATGCACGGGTTATCTCCCCAGCGGCACTGGCTGCGGGAAACCATCAGCGTCTGCGTTTGGGGTGCGCTGCTTCCGGCGTTTGCCGCCGCGAGCCTGGCGTTAGCTCCAGCCGCGACACTGGCGATCGCGCTGTGCTACCCCGCGTTTGGACTGCGGATCTATATGCGTGCGCGGCGCGGCGGCATGAATACTCCCGACGCGCGGCTTTATGCCGCCGCCTGCGTGATCGCCAAATTTCCCCAGGCCGTGGGTCAGATCCGTTTCCTGCTGGGAAGGCTTGCCCGCCGCCCCAGCCGGCTGATCGAATACAAGCCGACATGAACCCGGTCATGCAGCCAGCACCGGCGGAACAAGGCCCCGCACCGAAGCCCCTGTCGGTGGCCTACCTCATCACCTACTATCCCATCACCAGCCACCGCTTCATCTGGCGCGAAATCGTGGCGCTGGAACGTGGCGGCGTGCGGGTCGACCGTTTTGCCACCCGGCCCAGCTCAGACCGCGCGCCGGACGCGGAGCATCGCGAGGAAGTGCGCCGAACACGAGTCTTGCTCGACGCGGGAGGTCCGGGGTTGGTCCTGGCTCTTTTCCGGGCGGCGGCTACACGGCCGCGGCGATTCCTGAGCGCGACACGCCTGGCTTTGCGGCTGGGGCACCGTTCCGATCGCGGATGGCTGGCGCACATCGCCTACTTGGCGGAGGCGGCACTGCTGGTCCGCTGTTTCGACCGCAATCCGGTGGACCATCTGCACGCGCACTTTGCCACCAATACCGCATTTATCGCGATGCTCTGCCGCATCATGGGCGGTCCCGCATACTCGTTTACGGCCCACGGCCCCGACGATTTCGACCGCGCGCACCTCCTGGGGCTCTCCGAAAAGATCGCCCGCGCCAAGGCGGTCTTCAGCGTCAGCCAATATGGACGCAGCCAGCTTCTGCGCTGGTGCGGCTACCGCGATTGGCACAAAATTCATGTGATTCTCCCGGGAGTAGACCCCGGTTTCCTGCGCCCCGCCGCACCTATCCCTGCGGCCCCGCGGTTGGTGTGCGTCGGAAGGCTGCACGAGCAAAAAGGACAATTGATCCTGATCGACGCGGTGCGGCTGCTCCGATCGGCAGGCGTGACCTGCGAAGTGGTGCTGATCGGAGAGGGGCCTATGCGCGGCGAGATCGAGCGGCGAATTAGCGAACTCGGGCTCGGAGATAGCGTTACGCTTGCCGGGGCCGCGCCCACCGATACCATGATCCGTATCCTGGAATCGTCCCGCGCCTTGGTGCTGCCCAGTTTGGCGGAGAATTTTCCTTCGGTAATCCTGGAGGCGTTTGCCTTGGGACGGCCGGCCATCGCTACCTATGTCGGCGGCATACCGGAACTCGTCGAGCCGGGCAAATCGGGATGGCTGGCGCCTGCGGGAGACGCCGGAGCGCTCGCCGCCGCCATGCAGGAAGCGCTTACTGCACCGGTGTTTCGTCTCGAAGTCATGGGCCTGGAGGGCGCCAAAAGAGTTCGGAACTATCATCGCGGCGAAATGCATGCGGAGCGGCTGATCGCGATGTTCCAGGGGCCGGAAGCCGAATGATGCCGGCCTGGCATCTGGCGCTCTGGGCGCTGTCGCTCGCGATCGCGGTGCCGACTGCCGTCTGGGCATTCGAGTGCGCCGCTGCGCTGCTGCTTTCCCCCGGGAAGCCGCGCTCCCAGGATGGTCCCAGGCCCCGGGTGACGATCCTGATTCCGGCGCACAACGAGGCTCTCGGAATACGGCAGACGCTAGCCAGTGTTCTTCCACAACTCGTGGCGGAAGACCGTCTGGTGGTGATCGCGGATAATTGCGCCGACGACACTGCGGCCATCGCCCGCGCCCACGGCGCCACCGTCTTCGAGCGCATCGACCCGGCACGGCCTGGCAAAAGCTACGCTCTGGAATTCGGCATGTCGCAAATTCGCGATTGGGCCACTGACGTCGTAATCGCTATCGACGCCGACTGCACGGCCCTTCCGGAAGCCATTTCTCATCTGGCGCGCATGGCTTTTCGCACCGGACGGCCCGCTCAAGCCAGTTATTACCTGGAGCCTCCGGAGGTTTCCAGCCCGCAATTTCACATTGCCGCCCTCGCGTTTTACATCAAGAACGTTGTGCGCCCCGGGGGGCTGGCGAAACTCGGTCTGCCGTGTTTTCTCAACGGTTCCGGAATGGCAATTCCGGTCCGTGTCGCACACTCGCTGAATTGGGCCAACCAGAAAATCGCCGAAGACAAATGGAGCACAGCCGATCTCGCTTTGGCCGGAGACATGCCCTCTTTCTGCCCGGAGAGCCGCATCTCCAGCCGGCTGCCGCACGGCACCCGCGCATTGGCGACGCAGCGGGTGCGGTGGATCCACGGCCACCTGGAAACGATGTTAGGGCAAGGTCCCCGGCTGATTGCGGCCGCAGTTCGCCAGATGCGGCCCGGACTGCTGGTCCTGGCGCTCGATCTGCTCGTGCCCCCCTTTTCGTATCTGAACCTGCTGTGGCTCGTGGGGCTCGCCATTGCTTTGGTGGCGCTTCTGCTGAGCGGAGTGTGGGGACCGGCAGTGTTTCTGGCTGTCTGGGGTGGCATCATGGTGGCGATGGTCGCGGCCATCGACCGGCGCTTCGGCGGGCTGCCCTGGTGGCAACTCGTGGCCGCCATGCCAGGCTATTTCTCTTCGCGAATGCGCCTGTTGGGCAGCTTTGCGCTGCGCCGGCAAAAACAATGGATCCCCACGGCGCGCGATCGCCGGCAGCCTGAACAGGATTAGGCGCCGGATCATTGCCTGGAGACGGTCAGGCCGGAGATCCACAACTTGCCGGAAACACGCCCCGCATGGAAGGCTAAACGATTATTGTCTGAGCCGCAGCCTTTGCCGGCAGCTTTGAAATCGACCGTAAACTGCTTCCAATCCGAAGGTACGTCGAGCAACTGAAACAGGCCGCAACCATCGTGAGGATCGGTTCTTTGGCCCAATTCCAAACCGACCTGCGCCGGAGCCTGGGCTTTCAGCCAAACCGAGATTCTGTAGCGAGAACCGGCCTCGGTAATCAGACCGGGAAGCCAAACCAGGGTCTTCCAAGGCTCGTCGGGCGGTTGGGGACGCTCCAACATCAGGCCGGGGCTGCCTGACGGACCTTCGTGGGAGCTTTGCACGGTGGCATGTTGTCCCACCTGATCGTCCAGTACCCAACGCGGAGGCTGATCGTGCGAGTCTCCATCCCTCAAATTATTGGCCGGCATTTCCCAGACCGGTATGGGAGGCTGAGTGAAGTCAGCCGAGTATGGAATCGCAACGTAGGGTGATCCGGCCTGCGTGATGACAAACTTGGCGTCGCCCACCGGGATCGCGGTGGAGCGGCTTTTGTAAGATGTGTTCACCGCAACTTTATACCGCAGGTCGGGATCGAAGCCTGCATCGCGTTTCTCTTTTTCCACCGCGATCCAATCTGGCGCGGGGCCGAATTCCCATTCCGCCTCCGTAGGTGCATCGACTCGAACGCGGCCTTCACCGCCGGTCGAGCTCACGGTTTGATTCTCCGGCTCCAGGTGAAACAGAGTGGTTGAAACGTCGATCCGGACGCACTCGTTCACTACGCGCAAATCTTTTCCCTTGGCATCTTTCAGCGCCACGCAGACTTCGCTGGGAGAGATGGTGCTGAAGCCGTTATCCCGCGTGACCCGGATGGCGTTGTTTCGGGAATCGATGGCGAGCCGGGCACGATAGGTGTTGATGGTGGCTTCGCCCGTCCAGTTCGCAAGCGGACGCGTGGGCTGAATACGGATTTCGTCGCCCAGCTTCACGGCTGTCTTGTCGATAAAGACCGACGTGACGGGTTCCTCGCTGCGAGGCTTGGCTTTCTGGCAGGCGAGAGGCAGCAGCGCCCCGAGCACACAGACCAGCAGGAGATACTCTTGCCTTTCGGCGAGGATCGCACCACTACTCTTCATGCGTACCGTTCATTCTACACGTAGTGGCACTGCGAAACCGTCCTTCTTCGTCCAAAACTGTGACCAGTTTTTGGGATTTTTTCTGGCCATCTGGCAATCGTCTCTTTTCTAACCGACTGCAAAACCAACATTTCTTAGCTGCTTCGAGATCGGAAACGATTGGCCGAAGAAGTGCCACAGGAGCGCCATGCCTCGCGCCGACCTGGCACCTGTCGGCGGCCTTCGCGCCGCCGTTCTACCGAGAGTCGCTCTTCGGGGTATGACATTCCACGCCATCACCGAGCGCCACTGCGTCCGGGTAATCCTCGATGAACTCGATCAGCACCGGGGCGGCTGCGTGGTGACGATGAACCTCGATCATCTGCGGCGCTTCGTCAAGGACGAAGCTTACTCCACATTGTGCCGCGAAGCGACCATCGCCACCGCGGACGGAATGCCGCTGATCTGGGCGAGCCGGGTACAACGGACGCCGCTTCCCGAGCGGGTGACCGGGTCGAACCTGATTTGGAGCTTATCCGCCGAAGCCGCCAAACGGCGAAAGTCCGTGTTTTTGCTGGGAGGCGCTCCCGGAGTCGGCTCCCGGGCGGCCGAAATGCTTTCCGCGCAGAACCCCGGGCTCCGAATCGCCGGCACTTCCAGCGAAAGCATCAACTCATCCAATCTTGACGACGTGGTGAACGGCTTGGCGGCCCGCCTGGCATCGGCCGCTCCGGATATCGTGTATGTAGCTCTGGGCTCACCCAAGCAGGAGCAAGTGATTGGCCGGCTGCGGCACATTCTGCCGCATGCCTGGTGGCTGGGAGTGGGAATTGCGTTCAGCTTCGTTTCGGGCGAAATCCGCCGCGCACCCCTGTGGATGCAACGAGGCGGCCTCGAATGGCTGCACCGCCTCATGCAGGAGCCAGCGCGGTTGACCCACCGCTATGTGATCGCCGGTCTACCGTTTGCGACCGCGCTCCTTTGCAGTTCCGCGCTAGCGCGCTTTCGCAAGACTGAACTGCCCGAACCAGAGCCGGCCAACCATTTTTCCGGCCTCTAGCGAAAACGTGGCATTGCCGCCGCCGCAGGTTTCCGGCGGCTGGAACTCGACATCGTACTCGTCCCAGATCTTGCCGACGGGCATCTCCCGGACAAGACCGCAGTCCCCGTACGGCGGCCCAGCGGCTCGAAAGGTCAGCCAGACGGGGTTCGGATTATCGGCCTTCATCCAGATGGAAACCTGGTATCGCTTGCCCGGCTTCAGAACGATTCCCCCGAGCGAGACTCGGGTTTTCCAGGCCTCGTCACTCACTGGCTTGACGAGAATCAGACCGCGAACCGCGCCGTTGTCCCGGTTGGGGAGCACTTGCGCGCCGTGCCCCGATTGATCGTCCAGCACCCACTGAGTGGGCGGATCCGCCACGGAAACCGCATCCGGCGGATGCAGTGCCCAAGCCGGACCGATCAATCCCGGGAAATCCTCGAAGATCGGCGGGTACGATTGCGTGGAGCGCGGTTGGGTCACGAAAAATGTGCTCTTGCCGGCGCTCATGGTTGCTGAACGCCGCCCGTTCGTCCGATTCTCACTCACTTCGTAGCTGACAATTCTATCTCCCGTGCCTTTACGGTCCTGGATGCGTATCCACTCCGGCACATCCTGAAAAGTCCACGGTTCCCCCGGTGGGGCGGTGATGTAGATTCGCCCTGTGCCGCCGCGCGCCGGAAAGCTGTCGTGCAAGGGAGCGATACTGAACTCGCTGGCAGGGACATCCGCGGGCGGTGTCTCGTGGTCGGGTTTCAGGGCGGCCGGCGGCGCAGGTCCATTGCGCGGGTTCATCGGGATTTCGAGATCGTGGCCCAGGGTTTCCGCCATGTGGACGTGAATGGTTTTCGGACGCCGTCCGCGCGCCGCAAGGTTCTCGTACACCTGTACCGAGTGATCATGGCGATGGCCATCTAGGTAAACCGGAAAGTCTCCAACCAGGAGGAACTGACCAGGGTGATCGCGGATGGTTTCTTCCAGCAGGCGATGGTGGAGGTGCGTGAGATCGTCTATGAAACCGTACCTGTCGACCACCACAAAATGCACCGGAATAGAGTCCAGAATTTGCAGCACCGATTCCGCCGAGGAGACCGTCAGAGCGTAATTCCGGCCGAGCCAGTCGGAAGTGGAGAGAAGTTTTGTGGCGCGCAAGACGGCGTTCGCCCGCGCCGGGTCGCGGAGAAGCAGTTCCGCTACCATCGCGCCTTCCCCGGACGCATCCGAGGACACCAGCACCACGTGGCCGTCCGGATCGGCGGGGAGAGATGCCGCGACCTCGGCATATCCGCTTCTTCGATGCATGCGGAGCGGCGGCGTGGACGCCATGCAGGCTATCGCGATCGCGGCCGCAGCCAGACCTGTGATGGTGTTTTTCCCGAGACTGCCGGTGAAATGCCGCCGCACTAAAGAGAGGCCATCGGCGAAAAGCATGGCCGACGCCAAAACGGCGGGTAGCAGGTAGCGCGGCTCGAACGAATCGCGGAAAAACGGCTGGCAGATCAGGGTGACCCCGAGCCAGATCGCGGCAGTGATGGCATGCACCCCCCGATCGCTCCCCCGCGAGTTACCCACCCACGCCAGGCTGGCAATCGCCAGTCCCAAGACTGCGAGAAACACTGGCGAAAGGTTGTCCGGAAACGCCTTCAGTATCGGCAGGCGGCGCCAGGCGTCCGGCACACCCAGGAACAGCGGGGCAGCGCCGATTCGCCAGAATCTGCCCGCGGCATACACGGCCAGCGGCAAAAGCAGAATCGGAATTGCCCATATGGCCGGCTGCGCACGGCTGGACACGAGCAGCTTCCTGCCGCCAATGCAAACCAGGACAAGCGGCACTACCAAGACCAACGTCAAGGCGCTTTCCTTGGTGAGAATCGCGGCCGCCAACCAAAGCCCTAACCAGCCCCAGTACTTAGACGCTTTGAAAATGCAGGCATCGCAAAGGGCCAGCACGGCCAGCAGCTCGAAGAAACAGGCAGGCATGTCCGCCATCAGCATGAGTTCGCTGGCCCGCACCAGCGGCAGCCAGAGGAATACGCCAACTGCCAGGAGGGCGATGAGCTTGCCGTAGAGACGCTGCAATCGAAAAAGCAGCAAAATAGCCGTGAGCGCGGCAGCCGTTCCAGCGATCAGAATCGCCTGGGAAACCGAAGCGCCGGCGATCCCGTACCACAGTGCCTGAATCGCATAAAACAAGGGAGGCCAATGACCGAGGGCAACTTTCGGGTAGTGCGCATAGTAAGCCTCTGCGAAGCCAACCGGGTTGGTGCCGAAAGCCGTCCGCACATAATCGAGCACGCAGAGCGCGCTGACGAAATGGGCGGGCTCGTCGGGGTGGTCGGCAAGATTGCTGCGATAAGCGTGACTGGATATCTGGCAGGCTCCGGCGGCCAGGCCGATTGCCACGCCTGCCAGGATACGGAACCAGGGCGCCTGCCGAAGGCGGGAAAGCTTCACTCGGCCCCTGGCGCCTGGTTAGTCCCGGAAATCAGAACCAGCCCCATTTTCACCTTGTCGGTCAGCGTCTTCTGCGAGAGGCAGGTGAATAGGCACAGGGAGTCGCAAGCGACTGTCTCTTTGCGGCGCTCTCTCGCTTCGGCGCCGTACCAGATTTCACGGGCGGTGGATGTCCGCACATTTCCGATCGGTTTGTAATACCAGCAAACCTCCACCGCGCCATCGGGACGGATGAAGTAGTTCCGCATCCCCACGCGGCACGGCCGGTATTCATCGGGAGCCGGTTTGGAGAGAAAATGGTCGTCCCATGCGCGCAGGAGCAACTCGCTGTTCATGATGGGTGCGCCCTGGCGCTTGAGAGCGATGAGTTCGTCGCGCACGGCGCGCAGATCGGCACGATCCCGCGGATCCTCGATCCACAGCTCGTTATATGTTTCCGGCGTCCATCGATCCACCGGTTGGAAGTTGATTGCCGTGGCACCGATCTCGCGAATCCACTCGACCATCTTCGGCAAATCCCGAAAATTGAGCCGGTGGACAACCGGCTTGATGATGATGGGGAAATTCAAGCCCGCCGCGCCGGCGCAGGAGCGGAGGTTGGCGATGCCGTTCACGATGCGATCGAGCGAACCTTCGATGCCGCGAGAGTAGTCGTGGACGTCGGCACGGTGCGAATCGATCGAGATGTTGATGTTGAGCGGCTTGGCAGCCACCGTCGCCTCTACCACTTTCCGGCTGGAAAAAGCCGCGCCGTTGGTGGTGACGCCCCACTTCACGCGCTGCTCGTGGCAGAACTGGATCAGCTCCAGAAAGCCCTTTTTGAGGTATGGCTCCCCGCCCGAGAATTCGATGTGATATCCAGCGCCCACGAAATCGGCCAGATCACGCAGCGCCTTTTGCCATTCCGCAATCGACATTTCCGGCCGGTAGTTCGGCATGCGCCAGTATTCGCAATACCGGCAGCGATAGTTGCAAATCTCGTTGACCATGGCATGAATTGCCACGGGCCTCGTGAAGTCGCGGCCGCTGCGCAGGTAGATTTCCTCAGCAACTGCGTTGCGTGCATGGCGAACCGCGAGTACACCGATTTCCAGGGGCCGCACTGGGCGAAGTCTAGCAAAGGCCCGCGCCGGGCGTCAATGGAAGGGGGTACCACAAGGGCTATCCGGAGTGAGTTATAGTTTCCAGATGTCATGCGCGTAACGTTCGTCATGGATGGGGGCGACAATCTGTCGGGCGGCCATCGCCACATCGCCATATTCGCGGACGGGCTCCGCAGGCGGGGACATTCCGTATTTCTGCTGGCGCGTCCGCAGCGTCCGCCGGGACTGCGCGACAGAATCCGGTCGGTTCTCAAGCGGGAGCCGCTGGCATCTGCTCCGAAGTCCGGCGCTTCTCATTTTCGAGACCTGGGTGTGCCGCTGAACATCCTTCCCCGCTGGGTACCTGTCGGCAATGCCGATCTGCCGGACGCCGACGTGGTGGTGGCAACCTGGTGGGAAACGGTCGACTGGGTTTGGGAACTCGCTCCTTCGAAGGGCGTAAAGGTCCACTTGATGCAGGATTACGAAATTTGGGGCGGCCGCATTGACGAGGTCGACCGGAGTTGCGCGCGTCCCATACCGAAGATCGTCACATCGCCCTGGTTGCCCGAGTTTCTCGCCACACAGTTCCACCAGAAAACGCTGGCGCTGGCGGAACCGGGCGTGTCCCACACGGTCTTTCACGCCGAGCCGCGCGAAAAGCAGAGCGTGCCCACCTTCGGCATGATCTATTCGGACGTTCCCCGCAAAGGCTCCGACATCAGCATCGAGGCAGTTCGACTGGCCCGGCAGACCGTTCCGGAAATTCGCCTGGTGGCGGCCGGTAGCATGCAAGTCTCGAAACACCTCCCTTTACCGGCCGGAACGTATTACGAGCCGTACGCTTCCGACGAAAAACTGCGCGATTTGTACCGGCAGTGTGATGCCTGGCTGTTCGGAACCCGGCGCGAAGGATTTGGATTCCCGATTCTGGAGGCAATGGCGTGCCGCACCCCGGTGATTGGAACGCCCGCCGGCGCCGCGCCGAAACTTCTGCGGAATGGCGCCGGAATCCTGACCAACGCGGAGGATCCCCAGGAGATGGCGCGGGCGATTCTGAAGATCTGCCGCCTTTCCGGGATGGATTGGAAAGCCATGTCCGATACCGCCGCCGCGACGGCCGCCTCGTACACCTGGGACGACTCTGTCGACAAGTTCGAAGCGGCATTAAAACCGCTTGTGGGCCATTCCGGAGACTGAGAGAATGGCGCCGAATCTCAGGGTTTTATTGGTCATCGAGCAGTGCAATCCCGAATGGCCATCGGTCCCGCTGGAGGGGTTCCGCTATTACGAGGCCGTTCGGGAACTCGCCGATGTGACGCTGGTCACGCACGAGCGAAATCGCGCCGCGCTCACCAGGAGCTGCGCCGGCGCCGAAGTCGTGTTTATTCCCGAGAGCCGGACGATCTCGCGATATTACCGCTTGGTGGACCGTATCGCGGTGCGCGGCGGACGCGTCAACTGGCCGCTCCTCTACGCGCTGGGATACCCGATCTACGCCGAGTTCAACCGGCGGGTATTCCGGCGCTTCAGCGATTCTGTCGCGCAGGGCAAATTCGATGTGGTGCACGCGTTCTCGCCGATCCTGCCTCGCTACCCGGTAAAACTGGTGAAGGCATGCCGCGGAACCCCCTTCCTTCTGGGACCGGTGAATGGCGGGCTCCCGTTCCCTCCCGCATTCGGTGAAATCGCCCTCAAAGAGTTCGACCGGTTCAATACTCTACGCGTGTTTTCCCGCGCCATACCGGGGTATCGCGCCACGTATCGCCAGGCCAGCCGGATTCTCGCCGGGTCGTCCGCTACCGAAGAGATGCTGCGGCGGCTCTTCGCCATTCACGACGATCGCATAGAACTGTTCCATGAAAATGGCGTGGCTAAATCGCGGTTCGCGCCGCGAACGCCGCAAACGCCCGGCGATCCCGTGCAGCTTTTGTTCGCCGGCCGGCTCGTGCCATTCAAATGCGCCGACATCGTAATCGACGCGCTCGGCCGCACGGCGCCGGATCTGCGCGTGGCATTAACGATTTTGGGAGATGGGCCGGAGCGGCGCTCGCTGGAAGAACGCGCGCGGCGGCTGAACCTTGCCGATCGCGTAAGTTTCGCGGGCTGGATCCCGCACGAGCAGACCGCGGAATACTTTCAGCGGGCCGGCATTTTCTGTTTTCCCTCCATTCGCGAATTCGGCGGCGCGGTAGTCTTGGAAGCTATGGCGGCCGGACTCGCTTGCATCGTCACGGATTATGGCGGCATCGCGGAGTACGTGACGGACGACTGCGGATACCGGATCGCGCCGCGTTCCCGCGAGTACCTGGTGTGCGAAATGGCGCGGCGAATCGAAGATTTGGCTCGCTCGGAGGAACTCCGCGACCGCATGTCCGCGGCCGCGGTGAAACGCGCCGCCGGGTTCGAATGGGGCCGCAAGGGGCGGCGGCTGATCGAAATCTATGCCAATCTGTTGGAAAGAACCGTCACCGGAAGTGAAAGCCTGGCATGAAAACGCCGTTCTGGAGCCTGGTCCGGGAAGATTGGGAAGCGCACGGAAGGGATTGGTCCAAGCCCGGTTTTCGGGCAGTGGCGATCCATCGCTTCGGCGTATGGCGAATGGGTATACGCTCGCGAATTCTGCGCGCTCCCTTTAGCCTGGTCTACCGTTGGTTTTACCGCAGAGTCCGCAACCACTACGGCATCGAACTTCCCTATTCGGTGGAATTAGGCCGCCGCGTGATTATCGAACATTGCGGCGCGATTGTGATTCACGGCAATGCCAAAATCGGCGACGATTGCATTTTGCGCCAGGGCGTGACGATCGGTATGCGTTCGCTCGACCGTTCCACGGAGGCCCCGCAGTTGGGCTCTCGCGTGGATGTCGGCGCCGGCGCCAAGATATTAGGCAGCGTGAAAATCGGAAACGGCGCCCAGATCGGCGCCAACGCGGTCGTGTTGCGAGATCTGCCGGCCGGAGTAACGGCGGTTGGCATTCCGGCGCGCATCGTTGCCGAGGGAGAATTCGAGGATTGATGGCGGCCCCGGAAAATCGCGAGGCGGTTTCCGCTACCGAGGCGGATTGGTCGCGGGAGCGATGGTACGGCGACTGGTCGGCCAGCCGTCTTCTGCTGCGATCCATTCGCCGGTACCAGCGCTATGCGGCGCGCCGCGGCCCGCTGGCGTGGATGGGCAGAAAGAAGAGCGTATTGTGGCATCGTCTCTGGTCGATCGTATGTGCCGCGGAGATTCCCATCAACACCAGGCTCGGAGGCGGCCTCATGCTGCCCCACCCCAACGGAATCGTGATCCATCACAAAGCTGTGATCGGCCCGAACTGCCTGCTGTTCCAGCAAGTAACAGTGGGAGTCGGCGGACCGGTTCCGGGCGCCCCAACGGTTGGCGGGCACGTCGATATCGGCGCGGGGGCCAAGGTGTTGGGAGGAGTTCGGCTGGGCGATCACTGCAAAATCGGCGCCAACGCCGTCGTCATTGCCGATGTTCCAGCCGGAGCCACGGCCGTCGGGGTACCGGCAAGAGTGATCCTGCGCCCGGCAACGCAGCAGTGAAGGCAAACACTCTGGTATACTTGCCCAACGATCTCGAAACCGATGCGCGCTGATTCGCAGGCGGAGGGGGTGTCCCTGGCAATCGGAAATGCCACGCGCGAGTTCTTCACGCGCGCGTTTCTCATCCGGAGTTTCGAGCAGTCGCTGCTCGATTTGTTCGCCGAAGGAAAGATCTTCGGCACCGTCCACACCTGCATCGGTCAGGAATTCACGGGCATAGCGGTCGCTGCCCATCTCCAGCCCGCCGATTTCATTTTCAGCAACCACCGGTGCCACGGACACTATCTGGCTCGAACCGGCGATGTCACCGGGCTGATGGCCGAGATCATGGGCCGGTCTACCGGAGTGTGTAGCGGCCGCGGTGGAAGCCAGCACATCTGTTCCGGCAACTTCTTCAGCAGCGGCATACAGGGCGGCGCTTTGCCGGTTGCAGCAGGGCTCGCGCTGGCTCAAAAACAGGCTGACCGCCGCTCGCTGGTAGTCGCCTTCATCGGCGACGGCACATTGGGCGAGGGCGTCCTCTACGAAACGTTCAATCTCGTTTCCAAGTGGACCATCCCCCTGGCGATCGTGCTGGAGAACAACCGCTATTCGCAAAGCACTTCTTCGTCTCAGACGCTGGCGGGCGATATTCTCCGGCGCGCCGAGGCTTTCGAAATTCCCGCCCATCGCGGCGACACCTGGCATCCGGAAGCGCTGGCTGGGTTGATGGGAAAGGTGCTCGGCGAAGTGCGCGACGGGCGCGGTCCGGCATTCGTCTGCGTGGATACTTACCGGCTTATGGCGCACTCGAAGGGCGATGACAATCGGCCCGATGCGGAACGGCAGCACTACTGGGCCATCGATCCGCTCACGCGGTTTACTGCCGAGCACGGCGAAGAGGCCGCGCAAATGCTGTCCGCGGGCCAGCGCGAGGTTGCCGGCGCCATCGCCGCAGCGTCGGCCGCGCCGTTTACCGCGGTGCCGGCCGGCAGTCCCACACCCGCCGAAACGCCTGTGTGGCAGCGGACCGCCATCGAAGGCCGGGAGCGCGTGGCTTTGCGAATCTATACCGCTCTGCGCGAACATCTGGAAAGCGACTCCCGAGCTTTCCTTCTGGGCGAGGATATCGAATGGCCCTACGGCGGCGCGTTCAAAGTAACGCGCGATTTGAGCCGCCTTTTTCCCGGACGCGTGCGCAACACTCCGGTCAGCGAAGCCGCCATCGTTGGAGTAACCGCCGGACTCGCCATGGCGGGACTGCGGCCCGTGTGCGAAATCATGTTCGGGGATTTTCTGCCGCTGGCAGCCGACCAGATCGTCAACCATGCCGCCAAATTTCATTGGATGTATGACGGCCAGGTCTCGGCGCCTATGGTCATCCGCACGCCAATGGGAGGCAGGCGCGGCTACGGTCCCACCCACAGCCAGTCCCTCGAGAAGCACTTCCTGGGGATACCGGGAATTCGCGTCCTCGCCATTCACCACCGATACGACCCGTGCCTGGTATATCGCCGTCTTTTCGCCACCCTCGATCGTCCCACTCTGGTTCTGGAGAATAAAGTTTTGTACGGCGAGCCCGTGAGTGTCCAGACCGCGCCCGGATTCTGGTGCGAGCACACAGCCGGAGATTTTCCCACCACTCGCATCCGGTCTTCCGCCAAACCCGATATCACCATCGCCTGCTATGGCGGGCTTCTGGCCGAAGCGGAGAAAGCCCTCGACCGCCTCTTCGAAGATCGCGAAATCGTCGCCGAAATTATCTGCCCGGCTGAAATCTATCCGCTGGCATCCGGTCCGATTGCCGAATCGGTTCGAGCTTCGGGACGGCTGCTGGTTGTCGAAGAGGGCCAATTGTTCTGCGGCTTCGGTGCGGAGTTGCTGGCTTCGATTCACGAAACTTGCGGCGGCGAAGTACGGATGCGGCGTCACGGTGCCCGGCCCCATCCGATTCCGGCGTCCCGGCCGGCAGAGGCGGAGACCCTGCCCGGCGCGGAATCCATTTACCGGGAATGCGTCGATCTGGTGACTTGTGGTTGAACCGGTAACGATTTTTATCCCGCGCCACAACGTAAACGACGACAGCGTCCGGATCCTGGCCTGGAAAGTAGCCTCCGGCGCGCGAGTGGAAAAGGACCAGTTGATTTGCGAAGTGGAGACCAGCAAGGCCGTGCTGGAAATCCACGCGCCCGAGAGCGGAGTGCTCGCGTATTCCGTCCCGGAGGGTGGCGAACTTCCCACCGGTTCCCCCCTCTGCACCGTTTTTCCGGCGGAGATGGCAGTTCAGGCCGGTCGGCAGATGGCCCCTCCATCCGAATCCAATCCGGATGCGCCGCGGCTGTCGGCGGCGGCACGCGCGCGAGCGGCGGAATTTGGCATCGATCCGTCATCGTTTCCGGCTGGCCGGCTGGTGCGGGAAAAGGACGTCTTTCAGCAGGCGGGGAGGCCGCCAGACTCTGGTGTGCCGATTCGTTGGCAGGACCTGCCCCGCCGCAAGGTGCTCGAAGGCCGGATGCTGCAACGCGGCCGGACGATGGCGGTGCGAAGTTCGATCACAGCCGTTTGCCGTGCCAAATCTCTCCCCGCGGAGCGAGTGCAGCCGCTGACCATCTGCGAAGCCGCGCGATTGCTGCGCAAATACCCCTTGCTGAACGCCGTCCACGACAATGGTCGTGCCGGCGTGTATGCGCAGGTCAACATCGGTTGGGCACTCGATGGCGGTCAAGGCCTGTCGGTCCCCGTGATTCCGGATGCGGATCAGAAACGCGAGCAGGAGATAGCTGAACTGATGGACCGGCAGTTGGAAGCTTACCTGGAAAGCGCGTTGAGCCCCGCCGATCTTGCCGGCGGGACGTTTACCGTCACGGATCTTTCCGGACAAGGCGCCGGTTTCTTCGAACCGCTTCTGGTTCCCGGGCAAGCGGCAATTCTGGGGATCGGCAAAGACTTCGGCGAGGGAACCGAGGCGATTCTGAACTTAACCCTGGCGTTCGATCACCAGATAACCGAAGGAAGGACCGCGGCCTTGTTTCTGCGGGACTTATGCCAGCGTCTGGAGGCGCACGGTTCCGCCGGGCCGGTGGAAGTTTCCGAACCCTACTGCGTGCTCTGCCATCGGG
>Ga0335072_10001135_pt1 | contig 44564 bp, 40 predicted proteins | sample Lox_Sample_21_FD_206725 | JGI IMG/M metagenome (GOLD analysis project Ga0335072, IMG submission 206725) | Soil microbial communities from Loxahatchee National Wildlife Refuge, Florida, United States - Lox_Sample_2.1 | ecosystem: Environmental > Terrestrial > Soil > Wetlands | place: USA... | reverse complement strand
ATGATAGTCACTTTTCAAGTCAACTGAGGACGGGTCGAAATCGGCGCGGCCACTACTTGTTCCACGCAACGCGGATGAACACCGCGAGGAACGACAACAACGATGTGGCAACCGCGATGAGAAGCATCCATACCTTGTATGAGAGGGAGGACGGTTTCTCCGGCGCGAAGGCAGGGTCCAGGACCTTGAATGCGTACTCCTCCGTTCCTCTCGCCAGCATGGCCTTGTCGATCTCGGATTCGAGAACCGAGAAAATCGCCTGGCGGGCCTCCACCACCGAGGTCTTGGCGGCTTCATCGTTCAGATAGGCGATACTGCGCTCCGACCTGTCGATCGCCTTGGCACGCAGGAAATCGTTCGTCATCTTGACGAGCCCGTTGGCCCATGCGGCGGCCTGATCGGGATTGCGCCAGGTGATGCTCAGGGTGATCAGCCCGGTTTGATTGTCGACCTTGACGTTGCGAATCGTGCGCTTGAAATACTGATTTCCCTCCCACAGGGTCGGCGGGTGGTGGCTGGCGCCCATGGGCCGCCAGGTATTGCGGCTCGCATCCCACTCCTTCGAAAAAAGGAGCGGCAGGAGATTGTTCTGCTGGATGAATCTCTCCGTGAGGTCCGTCGACTGCAGTACGGCGAGGAATTCCCACTTCTGCTGCTCCATGGGCGAGGAGAGGCCGGCCAGCGAGGCCAACCCTCCTAGCGAAGATGCCGCGTCCGCCAGCGCGCCAAGATGACTACCCTCTTCGTTCGTCTGTGAGGCAGCCACGATGGCCTGCGCCGTGTATTGCTTCGGCCGCAGCCATGCGACCGTCCCTGCCACCAGGGTGCACACGCAGATGAAGATCACGATGGGCCACTTCCAGGACGCCGCGGCCTCCCGGAGTTCGGCAAGCGTGATCTCTTGAGAGCTGGCCGGAGCCTCTACTGGTGAATCCATGGAGGAGGAAAGGGACCTCTGGCGGCGAATCGGTAGGCCTTCACTATACCGTAGCTGCGGCCTGGAAGTGTCGACGGCACCGGTCCGCGGCCGTCGGGAGCAGGTTCAGCTGAGCACTCTCGAGGAGGCGAGCCGGTTGGTTCGCGGCAGCGATCGGTCGCCCCGCAGGATGTAGTTGAGTACTTCCCGGCGAAAGCCGGCCTTCCTGAGGTATTCCCGGTAGGTCTGGTTGCGGAAGTCGTAGTCCTCCCGCCATACCGTATTCGGGTTGAGGACGCGCAGGACGGCCGTCTCGTAGACCGTCGCGTATTTGTTCTCGGCCTGCACCTCCGGCTCCCCGGCCATCAGGCGGATGCCCCGGGCGCGGCACTGCTGCTGCAGCTCCCCGACGATGTCGTGATATTCGCCGGCCAAGGACGACAGATCTTCCCAGTGGTACGCGGTGTCGCCGATGTTGTCCATCGGCCGGATCTGCAGCACCGAGATATCGTAGTCATCGAACCGCGTGAAGAACTGGCGCAGCTCGCGCAGATTCGAGCTGTTGACCGTGTAGTTGATCCGCAGGCGCGGGTTGGCGACGCCGAGCTCCTTCTTGAGATCGCGCAGCATCCTGACATTGGCGTGATAGGTTTCCCATGATGCGCCGACCATCAGGCGCTCGTAGGTTTCCTTGTGCACGCCGTGGGTCGACAGGGTGATCTCCGTCAGGCCGGACTCGATCATGGTCCGCAGGTGCGGCGCCGTCAGGAGTTGGGCGTTGGTCGTGAAGCCGATGAAGGGCACCTTGTGCCGGCGCGCGAGCGCGACCAGACCCGCATAGCCCTTGTACATCGTGGGCTCCGTGCCGCAACCGATGTGCACCTGCAGGGCGAGGGGGAAGAATTGCTCGCCCAGGCGCTCCACGTCCTCGCGCGAGAAGCGGCGGACCGGTCCGGGCGGGAGGAATTTCTCGTCGCTGAAGTAGCACATGCCGCAGCGAAGATTGCACGCCATGATGGGATCGAGCCGGACGATCAGGTGGCGGGCGTGAACCATGTCCGCCAGCAGGACGGCGGCGTACTTGAGCCGTGCGGGAGCCAGTCGGTTGAGGCGGAGCAGGGTTTCCGATTTCATGAGGTCGCACTTCCGAGCTTCACAAATTCTATGATCATTGCACGCGAGCGTCCAGGAAGCCGCCACGGTTTGGGTCGAGCGTCACAGCCCGGACCGCCATTCTCATATCCAGCCGGCCAGGGCGGCGGTCACGAGCACGGCGTTGTCGCCAAAGCTGCGGCGGCCGCCGCTGAAGCAGAATCGCGCCATCCGCAGGCGCCTCGCCCAGGTTTTGGGGGCAAGCAGCATCGCGCGCCAGTTGGAGACGACGGCATTGGCCGGATCACCCGCTGCGCACAAGCCGGCGATCGCCCGCAGTTGATGGGCAAACCATCCGCGCCGGATCAGAGTCAGGCGCTTGCGCAAGCCCGCGATGCTGGTCCTGGCCCCGGTGTCATTCCGATCGTGTTGCCGATAGCGGACCGAGGGCGTGGGATCGAAAATCCAGGGAAGGTGCCAGGTGCGTGCGAGCGCATAGAGAGCCCAATCATGGTAGTGGACGTCCCGGGTGACGGCGGGGTTGCCGCCCAGGAACTCCCGTACGCGGACGTAGAAGCCGCGGGTCAACACGAAGGTGCAGCCCTGTCCCATCCCGCCGAAGAGGAAATCGGAGCGCGTCGTGCGCGATGACTGGGTGAGGACCGCGGACCTGCCGTTCGGCCAGACTGCGATGGTGGCGCTGGAATAGCCGGCTGCGCCGTGCACGGCCAGCTGCCGGCAGGCTCTGGCGAGCTTGTCAGCGTTCCAGGTATCGTCCTGGTCGGCAAGCGCAATGAACTCGAAGCCTTCGGCGGCGTTGTCACGGATCAGATTGAAGTAGTTTTGTGCCGCCGATCCGCTCGGCGCGTCGCCCCAAGTCAGGCTCACCGGAGATTGCTGCAGAAAGGGCGCGACGCGCGCGCGCGTTGCATCCATGGAGCAGTCGTCCCTGATGACGATCGAAACCTCGACACCCGTCTGCACGAGGATGGAGTCGATCTGCTCGGCGATCCAGCGCGCGCCGTTGCACGCAGCCAGCAGCACCAGTACCTTGGGTCGGGCACCTGGCAGCGTCGCGCGCCGGTCAGTAGGCTCCGCTTCCGCCGAGGACGACGCGGGTGGTCTTGAAGAGAATGTAGAGGTCGAGCAGTAAATTCTGGTTTCTCACGTAATAGGTGTCGAGCACCACCCGCCGGCGGTAGTCGGTGTCGTTGCGTCCCTTCACCTGCCAGAGTCCGGTGATCCCCGGCTTGGCGGACAGATAGGTGCGGACGTTGCGGCCGTATCGGAGCAGCTCCTCCCGGACCACCGGCCGTGGACCGACGAGGCTCATCTCGCCGCAGATCACGTTCCAAAGCTGGGGCAGCTCGTCGAGGCTCGTGCGCCGCAGAAATCTGCCGAGGGTCGTCACCCGCGGATCGCACCGCAGCTTGTGATCCCGCACCCACTCCGCCCTCATGGCGGGATCCCGTTCCAGGACGTCCCGCAGCACCTGTTCGGCGTTGGGCACCATGGTACGGAACTTCAGGCACTCGAACGCGCGCCCGTCGCGGCCGATGCGCCGGTGCTTGTAGATGATCGAGCCCCCTTCCCGGCGCATCATCACGGCAATGGCCAGGATCAGCGGTGAGAAGACGAGGGCGAGCACGATCGTGCCCAGCACGTCCAGGATTCTCTTGGCGGGAGCATAGAGCGGAGCGGGCCGGGCGGTTGGCGAGGCGGGCTGGGCCGGCTGGGCAGGGATATCCTCCCACCGGGGCTCGAAGGAATGGAGGGCCGAAGCCGACTCGAGGGCAACCGCGCCTTCCGCCTGGACGTCAGAGTCGAAGCTCACGCGCCGCTCCCCGCTGGAGACCAGGTGGGGCCGGGATGGCCTGCGCGCCGGGCCAGCAGCCGCCAGTCTTTGGGGTGCTGCCTCGTTTGCATGCTGCGTCGACAAGATCAAGTCTCCTTCCCAGACTCAATGACCGACCGCTGTCGCGGGCAGGCGACAGACATAATGTTGAGTATTTCCGGGGCCCGCGGCTGCGTTCAAGAACTGGCTCCACATTTCAGAAACTTAACGCCTGTATGTTGTGGAAGTTGACTGGTGCGGCTCGGTTCCCACCCCCCTGAGCTCATGCAATTAACGTGCATGGCTCACAGTTCCCGCTGGCATGCGATGAGCAAACCGCGCTCCCGGCGACGGGTCCTGCACTCCGGTAGGTGCTCTGAGAGCGGTACAAGGTTCGGTCGGACTTCCAGCCCAGCCATGACGGCTATGGGAAGCGCGGCGGCAGATGGAGGAGGCCGGCGGGCGCCTGCGGCGGCGCGCCGGTCATGAGTCCGATTGATGTTGCTATTGTGGGACCGTGCATCAGCTTGTCTGTCCAGCCAAGCAACCGCGCGAGCGGTTGAGGAAATCCCCCTCGTCTGCTTGCTTCTTCTCAGGTCGGCGCGAAGTATACCTAGACCTTGAGGGGTTTGAAAACACAAAGTTCAACTCGAATAAGGACTTCCGACACATCGTGGGCCGACTCTGACTCCGCGCAACAGCCGCCAAGGCCTGGAATCAGCCTAGGCAAGCTTCGGGCTTGAGGGCGGTCCAGCCTTCCGTTACGCTGCCCGCAATGCGTGTCACAATTTTCGGCTCCGGATATGTCGGTTTGGTGACGGGAGCCTGCCTGGCGGACGCCGGCAACCATGTGGTCTGTGTCGATGTCGACACAGGGAAGATCGAGCGCCTGAAGCGCGGCGAGATTCCGATCCATGAACCCGGCCTCGAGGCCCTGATCCGCCGCAATGCGGAAGCCGGCAGGATCGAGTTCACCACGGATGCCGCCCAGGGGGTCGAGCACGGGCTTTTCCAGCTCATCGCGGTCGGCACTCCCCCGGACGAGGACGGCTCGGCCGACCTGCGCTATGTGCTGGCGGCGGCACGGACCATAGCCGGCCACATGAGCCGCTATTGCGTAGTCGTCACCAAATCCACGGTTCCCGTGGGGACGGCTGACAAAGTCCGCCGCGAGATCGCGTCCGCCCTCGCGGCCCGAAGTGCGGCGGTCGAATTCGACGTGGTCTCGAACCCGGAGTTCCTCAAGGAGGGTGCTGCGGTCCAGGACTTCATGAAGCCGGATCGGGTGGTCGTCGGCACCGACAATCCGCGCACGACGGAGTTGATGCGCGCCCTGTACGAGCCGTTCACGCGCAATCACGACCGTCTCATCGTGATGGACATCCGCTCCTCGGAGCTCACCAAGTACGCGGCGAACGCGATGCTCGCCACCAAGATCAGCTTCATGAACGAGCTGGCGAACCTGGCGGAGCGGGTCGGCGCGGATATCGAGAAAGTCCGCCTCGGCATCGGCTCCGATCCGCGCATCGGTTACAGTTTCATATATCCCGGGACCGGCTATGGCGGATCCTGCTTCCCCAAGGACGTGCGGGCACTGATCCGCTCGGCGCGCGAGGTCGATCACGAGCCGCAGATTCTCACCGCCGTGGAGTCCGTGAACGCGCGCCAGAAGGAGGTCCTGGTCGAGAAGATGCGGCGGCATTTCGGCGAGCGGCTGAAGAGCTGCACCATCGCCCTCTGGGGCCTCGCCTTCAAGCCCAATACCGACGACATGCGGGAAGCGCCCGCGCGCACCATCATCGATCACCTGTTGCAGGCGGGCGTGCGGGTGCAGGCCTACGATCCGGTGGCTGGCGCGGAAGCTGCACGCATTTACGCGGGCCAGCGCAACTTCGAGCTGGCCCGCAACGCCTATGAGGCCGCGGAGGGCGCGGACGCCCTCGCGATCGTGACGGAGTGGCAGGAATTCCGCAGTCCGGACTTCGAGCGTCTGAAACAATTACTCAAAGCGCCGCTTATTTTCGATGGCCGCAACCTCTACGATCCGGCGATGGTCAGCCGCTTCGGCATGACCTATCACGCGATTGGCCGGGGACGGCCGCTCGAGCAGCCCATCTGAACCGGTAGATTTCCATGCTCACCCCAGTCATTCTCTCCGGCGGCGCCGGTACGCGCCTCTGGCCGCTGTCGCGCGAGCTCTATCCGAAGCAGCTTCTGGCGCTCACGGGCGAGCGCACCATGATTCAGCAGACCGCGCTGCGGCTCGAGGGACTGGGGGCGGCGGCGCCGGTGGTGGTGTGCAACGAGGCGCACCGCTTCCTGGTCGCGGAGCAGCTGCGCCAGCTGGGGATCGAGCCCCAGGCGATCGTGCTCGAGCCCATGGGACGCAATACGGCGCCGGCCATCGCCCTGGCCGCCCACGCGGCTCTGAAGGCGCCGGGTCCGAAGGCGGCGGGTGACCCGCTGCTGCTGGTCCTTCCAGCCGACCACGTGATCCGCGACGTTCCGGCATTCCACAAGGCGATCCAGGCGGCCCTCGGTGCCGCCCAGGAAGGCCAGCTGGTGACCTTCGGCATCGTGCCCGCGACCCCGGAGACCGGGTATGGGTATATCCAGCGGGGTCCCGCGAGCGGCGGCGCGGTCCACCGCATCGTCCGCTTCGTGGAGAAGCCGAGCAGCGCGCTGGCGAAGGAATTCATGGCCTCGGGGGACTACTACTGGAACAGCGGTATGTTCCTCTTCGGCGCCCGGCGCTATCTCGAGGAGCTGGGTCGCCTGGCGCCGGGCATCGCGACGGCCTGCGCGGAGGCATTCGCGGCTGCCAAAGCGGATCTCGATTTCACACGCGTCGACAAGCGGCTCTTCGAGGCCTGTCCGAGCGACTCGATCGACTATGCGGTCATGGAGAAAACCTCCGACGCCGTGGTGGTGCCGCTGGCAGCGGGCTGGAGCGACGTCGGCTCCTGGGCTGCGTTGCACGAGGCGAGCGAGGCGGATGCACGCGGCAACGTCTCCCGCGGCGATGTGATCTGCGAGGACTCCGAGGGCTGCTACCTGTACTCCGAGAGCCGGCTGGTCTCCGCCGTGGGTCTCAAGGACCACGTGGTCGTGGAGACCAAGGATGCCGTCCTGGTCGCCCCCCGCAGCCGGGTACAGGATGTAAAAAAGCTCGTCTTCCGGCTGAAGGAGCGCGGGCGGTACGAGCATTCCCTGCACCGCGAGGTGTTCCGCCCCTGGGGCAGCTACGACAGCATCGAGAACGGACCGCGGTTCCAGGTCAAGCGCCTGAAGGTCAAGCCGGGTGCCGTGCTATCCCTGCAACTGCATCATCATCGGGCAGAGCACTGGATCGTCGTTTCCGGCACGGCGCGCATCACGCGCGGGGAGGAGGTCTTCCTGCTCGAGGAGAACCAGTCGACCTATATTCCGATCGGGGTGCGGCATCGGATCGAGAACCCCGGGATGATTCCGTTGCACATCATCGAGGTGCAGTCGGGTTCGTACCTGGGAGAGGACGATATCGTGCGGCTGGAGGACCACTACGGCCGCAAGGGGACGACCACCTAGGCGCCGCATGACCAACCTCAATTCCTTCAAGGCGTATGACGTCCGCGGCCGCATTCCGGATGAGATCAACGAGTCGCTGGCCTACGACATCGGCCGCGCCTTCGCGGCGCTCGTGGCGCCCAAGCGGGTCGCTGTCGGCCACGACATCCGCCTCTCGAGCCCGCAGCTCGCCGCCGCCCTGAAGCGGGGACTCACCGACTGCGGGTCGGACGTCCTCGACATCGGCCTCTGGGGCACCGAAGGAGCCTATTTCGCCACCTTCGCCGAATCGCTCGACGGCGGCATCACGGTGACGGCCAGCCACAATCCGCCGGACTACAACGGCATGAAATTCGTGCGCGAGCAGGCGCGTCCGGTGAGCAGCGACACGGGCCTCAACGAGATGCGGGCCATGATCGCCTCGGGCCGGCTGCCCGGGAAGGCGGCGCGGCCGGGAACGGACCGGCCGCTCGACATCCGCGCCAAGTACCTCGAGCACCTGTTGGGTTACGTGGACCGGTCCAAGCTGCGCAGGCTCAAGGTCGTGGTCAACGCCGGCAACGGCGGTGCGGGCCTGGTGATCGATCAGCTCGAGGCGCACCTGCCGTTCGAGTTCATCAAGGTCAACCACGAGCCCGACGGGACTTTTCCCAACGGCATCCCGAATCCGATGCTGGAGGAGAATCGCGCCGCGACGGCCGATGTCGTCCGCCGCTCCGGCGCCGATGTTGGATTGGCCTGGGACGGGGATTACGACCGCTGCTTCTTCTTCGATGAGCAGGGACAGTTCATCGAAGGCTACTATCTCGTGGGCCTGCTGGCGGAGGTCTTCCTGGCGCGCGAGCGCGGCGGGCGCATCGTGCACGACCCGCGCCTGACCTGGAACACCATCGACCTGGTGCGCCGTCACGGCGGCGAGCCGGTGCTGTGCAAGTCCGGGCACGCCTTCATCAAGCAGAAGATGCGGGAGGTCGACGGCGTCTACGGCGGCGAGATGAGCGCGCATCATTACTTCCGCACCTTCTCGTACTGCGACAGCGGCATGATCCCCTGGCTCATCGTGCTGCAGGTGATCGCCCAGCGCGGGCCGCTGTCGCAGCTCGTCGGCGAGCGCATGCGGCTCTTCCCGATCAGCGGCGAGATCAACCGGCACCTGAAGTCCGACGCGAAGTCGATCCTGGCGCGGGCACGGCAACATTACGAGCGCGATGCGCTCACCACGGACTTCACCGACGGGTTGTCGATGGAGTTCGCGCAGTGGCGCTTCAACCTGCGCGGATCCAACACGGAGCCGCTGGTGCGGCTGAACGTGGAGACTCGCGGCAGCGAGGCGCTGATGCGGGAGAAGACCGCGGAGTTGCTGCGGCTGATCGAGGCTTGAGGCGGCCGGCGGCGCGAAGCGGAGTTTGCAGATTGTATGTCGGCGCCGGGCATGTGATTTGCTCAGCGCGGCAGGTCCCGCCCATCGGCAGGAAGACCCGTTGCACGACAAGACACGAACCTTGCGAGTGCTGATCGCGGAGAACCACCGGGATCTCAGCGACATCATGAGCCAGTTGATCAATACCGAGCCGGACATGCGCTGCGTCGGGCAGGTGGCCGAGGCGGCCGACGTGCTCGCTGCTGCGCGGCGCACCGAGGCCGACGCCCTCATTCTGGATCTCATGCTGCAGGGAGGTAGCGGGCTGCCCCTGATCGCGGAGCTGGCCGCCGCCCTGCCGTCGCTGCGCATCATCGTGTTCAGCGGGATCGCCTTCAGTGAGGATGTCGCCCGCGAAGCCAAGCGCCGCGGGGCGGCGGCCTTCGTCACCAAGGGCGCCGACTTCGAGGTGCTGCTCGATGCCGTCCGGCCGGGCCCGCCTCCCGAAGCACGAAGCGCCTAGGAGGCCCGCCTCCCTAAGCACCCGGTCGTAGGGAGACCCGGGCTTGGGCTTGACAGCCCCTGTCGGCGAGCGGAGACACTGGCCCTTGGCCGCGACGACGAGTACCTTTCCGGTTTCCTCTCTCACCATTTGACGGGGGCCATCTCATGGCGCTTTGGAAAGACACGAACACTGGAACTGCTACCCCTTCGGCAGGAGCCTCGCCGGGCTTCGGCAGCACGCCACCGCCAGCAGCACCGCCGGAAAAGAGCAATGTGGCCCCCCTCACCCCGGAAATGCCCCGCCGTCCTGCCAATCAGCAGCGCTTAGACATGAAAGAATCCGTCATCGCCTCCGATCTGACCATCGAAGGCAAGATCGTGGGCTCGGGCCATGTGCGCATCGCCGGCCGCTTCAAAGGCGACGTTCAGGTCGAAGGTAATGTGACGCTGGACACCGGCGCGCACCTCGAAGGCCAGGTCAAGGCCAGCGTCGTGGTCGTCGGCGGAGAGCTCGTCGGCAATATCGAGAACGCCAAGCGCGTAGAGCTGCTCGAGGGCGGTGTGATCAGCGGCGACGTCAAAGCCGGATCGCTCACCGTGGCCGCGGGCTCACGCATGCGTGGCCAGGTCGAGTTCGGCTGGGAAGGCGACACGCGTACCAAGGCTGAGACGAAGGGATACGGCAGCTGATGAACGTCGCTTCTCGCCCGTCCCCGACGGGCAAGACGCGCACCTGCCCGCACTGTAAGGCGGTCATCCTCGAGAGCCTGAGCATCTGCCCGGGCTGCATGCACCACCTGCGCTTCGATTCGGAAGCGGCGAAGCGGCAGGTGGCAGCAACCTCGGCGCTCAAGGTCGAGGCCATGATCCGCCATCCGCCGGTCGAGGATGCGTGGGAATACTTCGTGACCATCTCGATCCGCAACGATCGGGGCGAGGAAGTCGACCGCCAGGTGGTCAACGTGGGCGCTCTCCAGGGCGCGGAAAAGCGCACCTTCACGCTTTCCGTGGAGGTGCTGCCACCCCACGCGCCGGAAGAGCCCGTGGCGCCGCCCGCGAGGGTCGATACCCCCGTCAAGGCGCCGCCCGTCAAGGCGCCGGTGGCCGCTTCGGGCGTCACGGCAAAGTCCCCCCCTGCCACGCCTCCCAAGGCCCCCGCACCCCCGGCCAGCAACAGCGGCATCCGCCTGCCCGACGGCACCGTACTCGCGCCCCCGGGGCTCGGACCCAAGCGCAAGTAGCAAAGCGGGCAAAGGGCCGTTCCCTTTGCCCGCGGCAACCGTGTAGGGTCTCGCGGAAATCGCCTCGGCGATTTCCGCCAATGGACTAGAACTCCTGCTCCGTCTGCACGAGAAACTGTACGTGCTTGATGTCCGTCGGGCCGGAGTTGAAGGGAAACGCCAGATCGACGTGGATGACGTTTCCGAGCCCGGTACGGGCGTTGCCGAAGCGCAGGCCAAAGCCGGCATCCTTCAGCATGCCGAGGCTTGCCTGTCCCAGGGGCGCGCTGCCCCAAGTGCGGCCCATGTCGAAGAACACCGCGCCGCCGACGCGGAACAGGCGAAACGGATACCAGTCGCTGAAGTAGCGCTCTTCGAGGGAAAGAAGCGCACGCGAAGTGCCGTCCTGATAGCGCAGCGGATAGCCGCGCAGGCCGTTGTCGCCGCCGAGCAGAATCTGGTCTTCGAAATCCAGCCGCTTGCCCACTGACGCGGCGAGCGTCGAGAAGAAGAGCCAGTTCCCCTGCCGGAAGGGCCAGTACCCTGATTGCTCGTCGTAGTAGCGGACCGCACTGTTGAGCACGGCGTTGTCCAGATCGCCGCCCTCCAGCCTGCCGGTGTAGACGCTGGAGACGAGCAGCGTCTGGCGCTTCGAGAGGAAGTATCCGTCGCCCGCGGCGAGCTGAAAGGGGATGGCATCACGGCTGGAGCCGAATGCGGTATCCGCCCAGCCGAGCTTCACCGTGGCGTAGGCGCCCATGTCGAAGTCTTCGGTGCGGCCGATCTGGTTGTGGTTGCGCAGCGCCGCCCAGTCGTCCTGCACCAGGTCGAATCGCAGCCACGGGTAGACGAACTTGCGGTCCTGCGGCAGGACGGTGGCGCCGGTCCACTGATTCGAGTCGGAAAACACATGCTCGTCGTAACTCAACCCGACGCTGTAGCGGCGCGTCCAGCCGTCCTTGAGCCCATTCGAGAAGCCGTAGTAGATCTGATAGAACCGCGTGTGGTCGGCGAACCGGTCGACCTCCTGCCCCAGGTTCCACAGCGAATCATCCTGCGTGCTGTCGTTGATACTGATGCCGCCGGCGTGTTGCGTCTCGAGCGCGTAGAAAGGCCGGTCGAGGATGAATTCACGCATCTTGCCGTCGCTCAGGGTCCCGTAGGCGAGATCCGTCGTGAACCAGGTGCCGAGCGTGTGTGGGTTCATCACCTGGACGTCCGACTCGGAGCGATCCACCGAGGTGGTGTGCTGGAGCTTGACGTCGGTGCCCGTCCCCAGGGTGTTGACGTCCTCGAGCGTCACACCCGTCTGATTCGCGCCGCCGCTGCGCGAGAAGTTGAATCCCGGATTGAGGGTCCAGACGTCGCGGGTGACCACGAGAACGTCGACTTTGCCGTCGTGATAGGCGACGGGCACGACCGAGGCGTCGTAGAAATAGGGATTGGCGCGCAGGATACGGGCCGACTCATCGAGCAGGTGGCGCGAGAATGGCTCGCCGGTGTGGAAGAGGAGCTGCTCGCTGATGGTCCGCAGGCGCGTGACCGGATGGAGGCGGTCGGCGAGTCTGCCCAGCCAGTGGTCGTCCTTCGGGTCCGCCAGATCGAAGATGTTCTCGTTGTGGATGACGATGCGTCCGATCACGGCGTGGGACCGCTCGAGCTCCGCATCGGAAGGGACGGCCGCCGCGGCTTTGTCGCGGGCATGCGCCGCCGCAGCGGTCGGGGGCGCCGTAAGGAGCAGCAGTGCCGCCAGGAACGGCGCGAAGGAGTCCGTTCGCATGCCCCGGAGGATACGGAAACCGTCACGGTTGCGACGTGCGCCGGGTCCGGGTATGCCTACGTCCATGCCAAAATCACGATGGGGTCTCGGTGTGGATGGAACACCTTGACCAACGCGGGCTGCGGCGGGTCGGTTCCCGCCCCGGGCCGCCCCGTCCCTCGGCGCGGGCTCCCGGCGGGCGCGTCAGAACTTCCGCGAGAGATACAGCGTCCACCCGTAAACGCTGGTCAGGGAGTCGGGCTTCTCGGTGCCGAGCGGCTGGGGATCGGTGGGAAGATCCCGCTGCCGCTGCGCATACAACACCGTGCGATAGTCGAGGCCGATGTCCCAGCCGGGCAGCACGTTGCGCCATTGCAGCCCGCCGCCCACGTACACGCCATATGCCGGCGTTGCCAACGCATAGCGCGAGGCGCCGACGAACGCGTGGATGGCTAGTGGCCAGTTCGTCCGATAACGGTAGTCGAACATGCGTACGCTGACGAGACTCCGCCCGCTGATGTCATCCGCATCGACCCCGACGCCGAGATCCTGGTGTGCCGAAACCTGCCGCCGCGCGCCGATGCCGATGTAAGGACCGGCAGTCGATTTCGTGTAATAGGCCGGATAGTCAGTCAGACGGAGGTTGACCTGAGTGCGGTAGTAGTCCACGCCCGCGCTGACATAGATCTCGTCGCCGTCAGGACGGGTGTCCTCGGCGAAGGCTGCGGTCGCCGAGTCCTCATCGCCGCCGAGCAATGCATCACCGTCGCGCAAATAGCCTTCGAGGCGTGTGAAGTGCGCGCCAAAGACGTCCCGTCCCTCGTCGACTTCCGCACCCACCGTGTATCCCTTCCAGGGATACGAATAGCTCAGTGACCCGAGGTACTCGTTCGCGTAAGGGTAGCTGTCGTAAAGTGTGCCGTTCTCGTTGGCCAACGCCCGCAACTGCAGTTGCATCAATCCGCCGAAGGTCGGCTCCCAGCCGAGGCGCAGCATGTTGCTTTGGCCGCCGACCTGATCGGCGAAGCGGCTGGATGTCGCGGGAACGCGCTGGTCTCCAAACCAGTTGCCGATGCTGTCGCCGTAGTTGGTGATGCCGTACTGATATCCGGTCTGGACGGTGGTCGCGGAATGCACGTACCACGTGGGAGCGAACGATGAGATCTCGTACGTCAGGCTGAACGGGCCGATGCGCGGCAGCTCGATTCCGGCCGAGATGTCGGGTTTGCCGACCAGGGGGGAATGTCCCGCCAGGGTATCATTGCCGGCGTACTCGAAATACACGGAGAAGGGCACGCGGCCCGGGAAGATGAGCCGGCTGGTCACCGATGCTTCCTGCTTGCCGATGGCCGAGTGGCCGCCGAATCCCGTAGTCTGCGCCTGACCGGGCTCGAAGACGGCCTTGAGGATATCACTGAACGACTGGCCGCCCGCGGCGCCGCCGCCCCAGATCACCACGCGCTGTGCGGATAGCGCCCAGCCGCTCACCGGCTCGATGCCCAGTCGGATGCCGGCAATCTTGGGGTATCCGTGGGTGAACTCCGGAGTCGTTCCCGTGATCGGCAGCTCGATGTCGTCCTGCTCCGACATCCGGGCGATGAAAGTCTCGTACTGCAGCCCGAGCCGTGTCAGCGGCCGGTAATTCGACAGGGTGATGGAGGGCATCGTCGGCGCCTCCGTGCTGATCAGCATCGCGCTGTCGGTCATCGGTGACCACCAATGGTCGCGCCAGCCGATATCGAGCTGTGCCCAATCGAATCCGAGACTGAGCATGGTTCCGGTTGGAGTCGCGCGGCCCTGGTACGCGACGCCGCCGACGTTGAGCAGCATGTAGGAATTCGGTTGCAGGTACGCCGCTGCTGCCACCTCGTACGGGCTCTGCGCCTTCTCTCCATGCTGATTCGGCAGCGCGGTGTTGGACGACCCGGAAGCCGCGGCGGCGGAGACGCTGGTGAATTCGACTCCGCTGTTGTGCATGTACCGGTCGAGATAGCGCTGCACGCTCTCGCACAGAGGGCGATCCACCTTGCACGCCTTGGGCAGTGCGTCGAGGACCAGCGCCGCCGGGATCGGACGGGTCATCACCGGCTCATCGCCCAGAATGAGGACCCGCTCCACCTGGTATTCGACGTCGGGGTCGAGATTCAAGGGCAGGTAGGGTGTCACGCCCAGGGCGTACGCCGCTCCTTGTGATGCGATCACGCTCGTCGCCAAAAGCAGCGCCGCTTTTTTCATCTTCCGGAACCCACTCCGTCACAGGCGGCTGGCACGGTATCGGTCCGGGCGGTAAAGATCAATCGTAGGCGACCCGGCATTCGGCGCCGCGCTCGAGGAATTCGCCGACGCCGCAGGTGATGACGGCGTTCTCACCGAAGGTGACGCCGAGTAGCTTGCGGTCGAAGCGAAACGTGCGCAGCACCGGCAGGGGGTCGAAACCGCGGATACCGGTGCGCTGATCGGTCGCGGGGATGACGCAGCGGGTGCAGGGCTTCACCAGCGTCAGCGTGATCGGACCGATCTCGATCGTGGCGATGAGATCCTCCGCAAAAGGCGGCAGTCCCGCCAGCACGAGGCTGGGGCGGAAGCGCTCCATGGGCAGCTCCTCCGGAAGGCGTCCGTTCAGATCCTCGAGGGAAGCCCGATTGCAGACGAGGATGGGGTAGCCGTCGGGGAAGGCCACCGGCGCCGGGTGCGGGCCGGCGAACTCCGGACTCGCTCTGCGGTCCGGTGTCGCTGGCGTGCGTACGATACGCGCGGGCTCACCGAGCACGCGACTCACCCAGGCCGCGGCTTCATCTCCCTGATCGAGCCCCTGGCAGGCGTCCTTGAAGATGCGGACGGGCCGGCTCGCCCCTTGGGGCGTAAGTGGCAGGATGAGGGGGTCGAGGCCGGCCGCTGACAGTGTGAGGCCAGCGCCGGTCAGCTCCGTCAAAATGAGGGTCAGGGATGGGTGTGTGCGCTGAGTGAGGAAGAGGCCATCCTCGCGCACGACCATCCAGTGGCGATCCCATTCGAAGCCCGTCGCGGCCAGGCGGACACGTCCCTGCGGGATTCCGCGAGCGGACTTCAGCGGGTAGACGTGGAGCTCCTGAATCGTCACGCGGGGCATGGCCGCATCGTGGCACAGATCTCCCGGGCAGTTCACTCTGGGTTCAGCGCCTGACGCCGATAAATGCATCATGCGGTCGGCGAAACTGACCTTCGAACGTTCCGTCCAATGGGAAGGCTACGCGGATGCGGTAGGCTATCGCTCGAGCGGTACCGGAGCGTCCTGGGCATGAGAATGCGGGTTTCATCAGTGTTCGGCGGCATTGCGGCGGGGATGCTGATCGGCCTCGGCGCCCTGGGGGCGGCGGCCGCGCAGGATGAGCCGCAAGGGGATCAGACCCAGATGATCGAGCAGCTGGGCGAGGATTCGGGTCAGGCCAATCCTCCCGGGCGCGCCGGCCAGCTGAGCGATGCGGAAGGCAGCGTGTCGCTCGAGCCGGCGGGCACCACCACGTGGACCGGCGCTGCCGTCAACCGCCCGCTGACGCTGGGCGACAAGCTGTGGGCCGACCAGAATTCGCGCGCCGAGATCGACATCGGCGATGCCGTCATCCGCCTCGGCAGCACCACCGGCTTCTCTTTCCTCAACCTCGACGACCAGACCGCGCAGATGCAGGTCACCGCGGGGACGGTCATCGTTCGGGTGCGCTCGCTCGCGAGCGGTGAGCACGATGAGATCGACACTCCCAACCTCGCCCTGACATTGGAGCAACCGGGGACCTACCGGGTCGACGTGAGCGACAGCGGCGACACGACGATCGTCGAGGTCGCTGACGGCGGGGCGCTCGTGACCGGCGGCGGACAGTCCTATCCCGTCGCAGCCCAGCAGAGCGTGACTTTCACGGGCACGGGTGCGCTGTCGGCCGGCTACGCGACCCTCGGTGCGCCGGATCCGCTGGATGAATGGTCGCTGCAGCGCGATCAGCAGGAGCAGCAGCAGGCAGCCGTTGCGCAGGAGTACGTCCCGCCGGATACGGTCGGGGCGGATGATCTGGGCTCCTACGGTACCTGGGAGGATACGCCCGACTGGGGCTATGCGTGGTTCCCGACCGTTGCCATCGGTTGGGCGCCCTACAGCCTCGGCTATTGGGCGTGGGTCTCGCCATGGGGTTGGACGTGGGTCGATGAGGAGCCCTGGGGATTCGCTCCCTTCCACTACGGGCGTTGGGGCTACTGGGGACATCGCTGGTGTTGGGTACCGGGCCCTCGCGGCGTGCGGCCGACATATGCGCCTGCGCTGGTTGCGTGGGTCGGCGTCCGGCGGGGTGCCCAGGTGTCGGCCGGAGGCCGTGTCGGCTGGTTCCCGTTGGGTCCCGGCGACGCGTATGGAGGACATGCCAACAACGTCCGATATGTCAACAGCCAGATCCCCGGCGCCACGACCGTCGTTTCGCGCAACGTATTCGTCTCCGCCCAGCCCGTGGGTCCGCACCGCATGGCGTTGCCCCGCCAGAGCTTGGCGGCCCTGCAGCCGATGACCTCGGGCCCGGGAATCGTGCCTCTGCGGCAGAGCGTCCTCGGAATGAATGCGGGCAGGGTGGTGAGAGCGCCGCCGCGTGCGCTGGTCGATCGTCCCGTGGTGGCGCGCCTCGCTCCGCCGCGCGCGCCCGTCTCCTTCGCGAGGGAGCAGGCCGCGATGCGCGCGAACGGCGGACGGCCTCTTTCCATGACGCAGCTGTCGCAAATGCGTCCGTACACGCCCGCAACACCCGTGCGGCTCGCGAATCCCACCGGCAACCGCGGTGCGGCCTTCAATCCCAGCATGTCGGATCGCGAGCGGACGCTGCAGCAGCCGAGTCTGCCGTCGGAACGCGCACAGCAGCGGTTCGCTCCACCGGCCGTACGTGCGGCGCAGCAGCTGCAGCAGCTGCAGCAGCCGCAGGCACCCGCGCTGCGCAATGATCGTCCGCCGTGGGCGCAGGGAGCGCCGACGCGTGAGATTCCGCAGCAGCGCTTCGCGCCGCAGCAGGCGCGGCCATCCGCTTCGCCCGCGCCTGCGGCGAGGCCGCCGGACGTGCGTCCGCAGCAGCAGCGCCCACCGTTGAATGAGCGCGCCGATGCGGAGTCGGAATCCCTCGGAGGCGGCCATGCCCCGCAGTGGCGGGCGCCCCCGCCGATGTACCGGCCGCAGGAGAACACCTTCCGTTACGAGGCGCCGGCGCAATCTGCCCGCGCTCCGTACCGGCCGCCCGCGAGCCCGCCGCCGATGTATCGCCCGGTGCCGTCCGGCGGTGGGGCCTTCAGGGCCGCACCGGCGCCGCGCAGCTCGCCAAGCCCCGCGGGCGCGCCGCGGCACGGCGGTCGATAACACGCGTTCCAGCACCGATGGCGCCGGTTGCATCCGGCGGATGACCGCGTGCATCCGCACGTCCGGCCATCGGCGCCGACATAACACGCCGCGCAGACAGCGGCCATTGCTCAGACATTTAGCCGGGCAATTGCTATGATTTATTTTTTGCCCGAGGGGTGGCTGTGCATCCGGCTGCGATCGACTGGACGATCATGGGGGTCTACTTCGCGTTCGTGCTGGGGATCGGGGCGGCGCTGAAGCGCTACATGCGCACCAGCACGGACTACTTCCTCTCCGGGCGGTCGATTCCGGCGTGGATCACCGGGCTCGCCTTCATCTCGGCGAACCTGGGCGCGCAGGAAGTGATCGGCATGGCCGCCTCGGGCGCCAAGTACGGCATGGCGACCAGCCACTTCTATTGGGTGGGGGCGATTCCGGCGATGGTGTTCCTCGGCATCTTCATGATGCCGTTCTACTACGGCTCGCGGGCGCGCTCGGTGCCGGAGTACCTGAAGCTGCGCTTCGACGAGAAGACCCGCGGGCTGAACGCGATCTCGTTCGCGGTGATGACGGTGTTCTCCTCGGGCATCTCCATGTACGCGATGGCGCTGCTGCTGAAGCTGCTGCTGGGCTGGGATTTCACCACCAGCGTGCTGCTCTCGGCGCTCATCGTCCTCGTGTATATCTTCCTCGGCGGCCTGACCTCGGCGATCTACAACGAGGTGCTGCAGTTCTTTCTCATCGTCTTCGGGTTCGCGCCGCTGGTCTTCCTGGGGCTGAAGGACGTGGGCGGCTGGCAGGGTCTTGCGGCGGGGCTGCGCCAGGTGGCGGTGTCACGGGGCTTTGCCCCGGATGCCTGGACGAGCACCTGGACCGTGATGGGCAGCCCGGGGTCGAACCCGATGGGCGTGGAGTGGATCAGCATCGCGATGGGGCTGGGGTTCGTGCTGTCCTTCGGCTATTGGTGCACGGACTTCCTGGTCGTGCAGCGGGCGCTCGCGGCGGACTCCATGGAGGCGGCGCGGCGCACACCGCTCATCGCCGCGGTGCCGAAGATGCTCTTCCCCTTCCTCGTCATCCTGCCCGGCATGATCGCCATCGCCTCGACCCTGCACGGCGGGGCGAGCGGACTTTCCCTGCCGCACAAGGCCGATGGCGCGCTCAACTACGACATGGTGATTCCGCTCATGCTCGGACATTACTTCCCGAGCGGGATGCTCGGGCTGGGCCTCACGGCCCTGATGGCGAGCTTCATGACCGGGATGGCGGGCAACGTGACCGCCTTCAACACGGTGTGGACCTATGACATCTACCAGGCCTACATCCGCCACGGCGCCAGCGACCGGCACTATCTGAACATGGGCCGGATCGCCACCGTCGCGGGCATCGCGCTGTCGATCGCGGCCGCCTATGCGGCCAACCGCTTCAACAACATCATGGACCTGCTGCAGCTGCTGTTCGCCTTCGTGAACGCGCCGCTGTTCGCGACTTTCCTCCTCGGGATGTTCTGCAAGCGCACCACGGGGCATGGTGCCTTCTTCGGCCTGCTGGCGGGCACCGCGGCGGCGGCCGTGCACCATGGCCTGACGCTTCCTGCCGGCAGCGCGACCGGGATCCAGGGAGGCTGGATCGAGGTGCTGCACCTCTACCCGAGCCAGATGGCGCAGAACTTCTGGACGGCGATCTACGCTTTCGGCGTCTGCTTTCTCGTGACGGTCGCGGTGAGTGTCGTGACCCGCCCGCGCGCGCAGGAGCAGCTGAAGGGTCTGGTCTACTCCCTCACACCGCGCCTGCGTGCGGCGGCCGGGGAGCCGTGGTACTCGCGGCCCGCGGTGCTCGGTGGCTGCGTTCTCGCGGGCGCCATCGTCCTCAACCTCATTTTCCGCTGAACGCCATGGGACTCGACATCCGCATTCCGATCGGGAGCCTGTTCGTGATCCTCGGCGCGCTGCTCGCCGGCTACGGCCTCCTCAGCAACCCCGCCATCTACCAGCGCTCACTGGGCATTGATATCAATCTCTGGTGGGGCGCGGCGCTGCTCGTCTTTGGTCTGGGAATGCTGGCGCTTGCGTGGCGGTCCGCGGCACGAGCGCGCGCGGCGCAGCGGCCCGCAGCGCCGGCGCCGCCGGCACGGGGGTGAGGGCGGGCTCGCCGGCGGCGCCAGCCAGCGGAAGTGCGGCAGCCGGAGCAGCGCGTGCCGGGGCCATATCGCGCATGTGCGTGAATACCGCGAGCGCGCCGGCATAACAACCGAGGGCCACCAGGAGCGTGAAGTCGAATCCCTTCTCCAGGGAGAGGAGCACGCTCAGCAGCCCGCCCGCCACCGTGAAGATGCCGTTCATTCCCCAGGCCCAGGCGATCGCTCCGCGCGACTGATGTTTGATGGCCAGGACCCCCAGCGGAAAGGGCATGCCGAGGAAGAACCCGAGCGGGAAGAGGAGTGCGCCGGAAAGCGCGACGCGCCCGGCGAGCGGCTCAGCGAGAACGAGCCGCGCAATGTGCGGATACCAGGCGACGAGCGCGAGGCCGATCAGGATCACGGCGAGAAACGGCAGCGACCAACGTCGATGCGGGGTCAGACCCAATCGCTCCGAGGCGACGCTGCCGAGTCCCGCGCCGCACAGCAGCGTAAATATCACCGTCGAATAGGTATAGAGCGGACTGCCGATGAGATTCATGAACTTCTGGATGAAGACCAGCTCCAGGATGATGAACCCGGCGCCGAGGCAGGCGAAGTAGGTCAGGAGCGGAACGGCGGCGGCGCCATTCTCCCGTCCCACCCGCGAGAAGCGCAGCGGCACGAGAACCAGCAGGATGACGAAGAATGCCGATCCCGCGGCCGTGAACATGAGATGGATGACGTCCATGGGCAGCCCGCGGACGATCGATGCATTGAGCACGTACACCGTGCCCGGATCGAGGAAGTTGCCCGGGGTGGCGGTGGCGAATCCCAGGTGCTCGCGCAGGGCGCCGTAGTAAGGCTGGTCGTCGGTCGCGGGCGCGAAGTTGGCCGGCACGCGCCGCGCGAGCCAGGCCGGATAGGAGCCGGAGTAGAACACGGCCGGCAGGAAGCTCTTCGCCGGATCGAGCGGATCCTCCATCAGCGACAGCCGGTCCTGCGGCGCGAGCTTCGGTGAGCCGAGGAAGGAGCTGAGGCCCGCGATCTCCGCCGGCGTCCACGGCTGCATCTTGATGAGGAGCGTCGGCAGGGTGAGTTGCGTGGGTGAGAAATAGAACGCGACATGCCGCCTGAACCCGGTCAGTCCGAGGCGCCGCCAGGCGAGCGCCGCGGTGGTGATCATTCTGGGATAGGCAAAGTTGTTGACCTGCAGCACGCCGTTCGGCGTCAGATGCGAGAAGTACTGCTCGTAGGCTTCGGCGGTCTCGAGGTACATCGGCGCCATTGCGCCGGTGCCCTGGGCGATGCTCGAGCTCGTATAGTCGCTGTAGATCTGGATGATGTCGTACTTTCGATGGGAGTGCTGCAGGAAGCTGCGTCCATCCCCGACGTGGGTGTGGACCGCCGGGCTGTGGAGGAAGTTGCCTATGTATGCGGAGTAACGCCCCAGTGCGAGCCGCATCACGGTGGGGACGAGCTCGACGGCGTCGACCCACTTCGCGCCATACATCAGCGCCGCCTTGGTCTCCTCGCCGCCGGCACTGCCGATCACGAGCACGCTCTGACCGGTATCCCGCTTGAGGTAGTGCGCGGCAAGCACGCCGATCTGCCAGAAGTCGACGTCGGCAAGCTCCGGATCCGCGCTGATCCGTGCTCTCAGCGCGGGGAAATTACCATCGAACTGATAGAAATAACTCGTCTGGTTGCCGCCGTCGTACTCGATGGCCTTGCGGTTGCCGGACTTGTGCCACGGACTGAGGGTCTCGGGTCCCAGCGTCTCATCGACGACGTCGACCTTGGAGATGGGGTCCCAGCGGACGAGCTCCTGGCGTCCCTCGCGGACCGCCGTCAGGACGCCGCGTTTGTCCATGTGGTAGCGGTATGGGATGTAGTGCTGCCCGCGCAACGCCGGCACGGCCGCGATTGCGAGTGCCGCGACCGTACAGCTCACGCTTCGGGCGCCTGAGCGGGTGAAGAGCGCGGCGGCCACGAAGCCCAGCGCCGCCGCGCAGACGATCAGTCCCCCCGGACCGATCTTGAGGATGAAGGGAACGACGATCACGGTGCCGATGCCCGCGCCCACCAGGTCCCAGAAGTACAGGCGCTGGATGCGTGCCGAGTAGGTCGAGAAGACGGTGATGAGGGCGTAGCCCGCCAGGCCGAACGGCACGAGCAGGGTGAGGTAGAGCGCGCAGAAGGCGCCTATCGTGGTGACCGGCGCCTTGACGATCCGGGTGTAGTCGAGCGGCAGGGCATTGATGATCGGCTGCAGCAGCAGGACCGAGATCGCGAAACCGACGGAGCACACCGCGAGGACGCCGCGAATGTCCGTGCGCGGGTCCAGGGGGCGCAAGGTGGCGATGAGGCCGGCCACCCCGAAGGAGAAGATCGCGAGCGAGAGGACGAAGTAAGAGAAATTCGGGGTCAGGGTGATGTCGAAGACCCGGGTGAGCATCAGCTCCAGCACCAGGGTGGAGAGAGCCATCAGCAGGACACCAAAGGAAATTCTGCGCATTTGTTTTACTCGAGCGTTGCCGCAGGCGTGCGAACTGCCGAGCTAGCATTTCTCGGACCTGGGCCTGGGCAATTGGCAAGATTTTTTGGTCGAGGGGCCCCGATGTGCCGCCACCCGACGGCACGCCTCATCGCGAGCGGGAGGTGGAGATCCTGCGCTGGCTGAGCACTGCGCCGAGGGGTGTGGTGCCGGAGACGCCGCGGCTCGGCTGCTCCGACTCCCGTTGAGCCGACTGCTCCTTCTCGCGGTACGCCGCACGCATCTCAGGCCTGATCTTGGGCAGCTGCAGGCTGAACCAGGCGGCGCTCGCGATGCACAGGGCCCCGGTCAGCATGACCGTGTGCGGTGCGCCGACGTGCTCGGCGAGCGCGCCGGCCATGAGGCTGCCGAAGGGGGCCGAGCCGAAGAACGCCATGGTGTAGTAACCCATCACGCGTGCGCGTTTGTCGTCCGGCACCAGCGATTGGATGATCGTGTTGCAGACCGCCGCGACCTGAATGACGCCGAAGCCGACCACCACTATCAGCAGGAGCGATAGCCAGAGGACGTGCGACAGGCCGAAGAAGATCAGACCGACGCCGAGCACGGCGACCGCGGTCTGCAGCGTGTGCGTGAGCCCTTTGATGGACTTTCGCATCGCCAGGCTGAGTGCGGAGCAGAAGGCCCCGACTCCCGAGGCGGCTGACAGCCAGCCGAGCGTATGTGCGCCGCCGTGCAGCACCTGACCCGCAAAGACGGGCAGCAGCACGGAATACGGCCATCCCAGCAGACAGGTCAGCGCGAGGATCAGCAGCACGGTGCGGATGGGGGCGAAGCCGCTGACGTAGTTCCAGCCCTCGCGCAGCTCCTCGAGCAGGCTGTTGCCGGACGGCGCGCGGCCGCTCAACGCCGGCAGCCGCATGGCCACGAGCGAGGCGATCACCGCGAGATACGACACGCCGTCGATGAAGAAGCACCAGCCCTCGCCGAACCCCGCAATGATGAGGCCGCCGATGGCGGGACCTATCAGCCGTGCGCCGTTGACCATCGAGGAGTTGATGGCGATGGCGTTAACGAGATCGCCGCGATCCTCCACCATCTGCACGAGGAAGGACTGGCGCCCCGGCATGTCGAAGGCGTTGATCAGGCCCTGGAAGACCATGAGGGCGATGATCTCGCCGAGGGTGATCACGTGCGCCAGGGTCAACACGGCGAGCCCGAGAGACTGCACTGCCGCGGCGGCCTGGGTCACGATGAGAAGTCGCCGGCGCTCGAGGCGCTCCACCCACACGGCCGCGAACGGCCCGAGGAGGCAGGAGACGATCTGACCGGAGAAGCTGACGACGCCGAGAAGCAGGGCGGAGTGAGTGAGCCGGTAGACGAGCCACGCCGTCGCCAGCCGCGTCATCCACGTGCCGATCAGCGAAGTGCTCTGACCGAAGAAGAAGAGCCTGAAGTTGCGGTGGCGGAGCGCCCGCCAGGTGTGGGAGACGCTCACGGCTCGAGCAGCCGCGCGAGGATGTCGCCCGCCCGGGCGAGGATCCGGCGATCCTCCTCATCCAGACCCGCCATCGCCTGCGCGAGCCAGGCGCGCTTCAGGTCCTTGGTGGCGCTGCGCACCGCGGCACCCTTGTCGGTGAGGGCGATGTTCACCTGCCGTCCATCGCTCGGGTGCGGCTTGCGCTCGACGAGCTCACGCTCTTCGAGGGCCGCGACCGCAGCACTCATGGACTGGGGGCGCATGCCCTCGGCCCGCGCCAGCTCCGCCGTGGTGGCGGGCCCTTCCCGTCCCAGGCGGGCGAGCACTGCGGATTCGGTCAGCGACAGCTCATGCGCTGCGGCCGCGGCCCGCATGTGCCGCACCAGCCGGCCGAGGGTCTGTGCGAAGGCATTGACGTCCAGATCCGGGGGCTTCTCCATCATGGCCCGCATCATAGCAGATAGACAGGTAAACTGAACAGTCTACCTTCCCATCAAGCAAAAGCCCCTGCCGGCTCAGCGCCGCCGCTGAGCCCGTGCCGAGGCCGGGAGACGCCCCTGGAAGGCCTCGCGGAGCCGGCGCAGCCCCAGCGCGATCTGGGGCACGTCCGCGACCCCATAGCCGAAGACCATGCCGTCGCGGTCCGGCGGGCCGTGGAAGTAGCGCGACAGGGTGTGAATTCTCACCCCTGTGCCGAGAGCCGCTGCTGCTGCGGCTTCCGCGTCGACGCCCGGCTTTGCGATCGCGGCGATGTGCATGCCGTAGAAGGACGGGATGGGCTCCAGCCATTGCGACAGCTCCTGCGCCAGCACACCGAGGAGCGCGTTGCGTCGTCGTCGGTAGACCTCACGCATCTTGCGCACGTGGCGGGTCAGGTGTCCTGCGGCGATGAAGCCGGCCACGGCGGCCTGGATCGGCACGGGGCTGTGCCAATCCATGCAGTTCTTGGCCGCCACCAGGGTCGGCATCGCCCAGGCCGGCGCCGCGATGTACCCCAGGCGCAGCGCCGGGAGCATGCATTTCGAGAATGTCCCAACATAGAAGACGAGGTCCGCGGCGTCTGGCGTGCGCAGTGCCTCGAGCGTGCCGCCTTCGAAGCGGAACTCCCCGTCGTAGTCATCCTCGATGATCAGCGCGCTGCGCTTGCGCGCCAGAGAGATGAGCTCTCGGCGGCGTGTCGGGGAGAGCGCGGCACCGAGCGGAAACTGGTGGGAGGGGCAAACACAGATGACTTCGGCGTCCGCGGGAATGGCATCGACGACGATACCTTCCGCGTCCACCGGCGCCGGCACGACACGAGCCCCGGCCGCAAGGAACGCTGCGCGCAGCGGCGGATAACCGGGATCCTCGAGCGCGACGACGGTTCGACCCGACGTCACGAGAGTCCGCGCCAACACGTCGAATGCCTGCTGCGCACCGGACGTGACGAGAATATCTTCCGGTCCGCAGACCACGGCGCGCGTGACCGCAATATGCCGCGTGATCGCTTCGCGCAGCCGATAATTGCCCTGATTCCCCTGCGGGCTGACGAAGGCCGCCGGCCGACGCTCGAGCACGCGGATCTGCTTGGCGCTGACGCGGCGGAACACTTCGAAGGGGAAGAGCCGGGAATCCACCAGCGCCGGACGGAAGTCCACCTGCCCTGATCCTGATCCCCTGCGCTCATCATCCGCGGCCTCTTTCCAGAATCCGATCGCACCTGTGACGTCGGGTCGCAGCCAGATGGGATTGAGCCTGGCGGCAGGCCGCAGGACCGCGGGGACATTGCGCGGCCGGCGAGCGGGCGCGTGCGATGCGCGGGGCGCGACAAAGACGCCGGAGCCGGCACGGCTGACGACCAGCCTCTCGCTCGCAAGCCGCTCATACACCGCGGCGGCAGTGTTGCGTGAAACGCCGAGAAACGCCGCCGATTGCCGGGTACCCGGCAGGCGCGCTCCCGGCGCCAACCGGCCATCGACGATGGCGGCCTTGAGCTGCTCGTAAAGGCTGCGGGAGGCGTCCCGCGTTCCTGCCGCGGGGAGATCGAGCCGCAGCTCGAACAAAGGCTCGGTGACCCGCGGCGCTCCGGAACGTTGGCCCACTGCTTTTTTCCCCAACCGGCCCTTCAGATGCGGGGGCCCGCGCGATATCTCTATCGCCATTGTAAACGGAGGGCGATATGACCCGGACAAAGCATCCCGGCGGCAGGCTGGCCGCCATCGGCCTGATGGCGTCAGCGGCGATTCTGGGACCGCAGCTTTCGCTGGCGGCAGGCTCCCTGCAGCCTGAGGATCAACAGCATGCCTTCGATTTCCACTTCGGCACGTGGCGAACCCACATCCTGAGCCTCAGGACCATGGCATCCGGCGCCACCCGGTGGGTCAAGATGACCGGCACGGTGATCGACCAGCCCCTGTGGAACGGGCGGGCCAACATCGAGAAGATCGAAGCCTCCGGCGCGGGGAGCCACTTCCAGGGACTGACGCTCTTCCTCTACGACCCGAAGACCGGCCAGTGGAACCAGCAGTTCGCGAGCAGCAGCGACGGCATCATGGACGAGCCGGAGTACGGCGAATTCAAGAATGGACGCGGCGTCTTCTACGGCTGGAGCGGCGGCCCCGGGGACAAGAGGGTGCTCGAGCGGGGCATCTGGTCGAACGCGACGGCGAATTCCTATCACTACGAGATCGCCTCCTCGACCGATGGCGGCAAGACGTGGACCAAGGAGTTCATCGCGCAGCTGACGCGGCTGAAGAAAGCCCCCGACTACGACGTGCCCTACACAGCGGGCACCGGGCCGGAGCACGACTATGATTTCAACATGGGTCACTGGGCGACCCAGATCCGCGCGGTGGAGAACCCGCTGTCCGCCCCGGGCGTGTGGACAAATTTGCAGGGAACGCACGTCGTGTATCGCCTATGGGACAACTGGGCCAACATCGGCCAGCTGGAAGTCGACGGCCCCGGCGGCCACATCGAAGACATGGCGCTGCGGACGTATGATCGCAAGACGCAGCAGTGGCGGGTCTATTTTGCCAACAGCAAGACCGGGATGCTCGATCCGCCGATGATCGGGGAATTCAAGGAAGGTGTCGGCACGTTCGTGTTCATGGACGAGATGGAGGGCAAGACCGTGCTGGTACGGAATGTCTGGTCCGGTATCACCTCGAAGTCCTGTCATCAGGACTGGGCGGTTTCGGTGGATGGCGGCAAGACCTGGGTGCCGACCTGGATTTCGACCGATACGCTGGGGAACTGATGGTCCCAGCGGGACAAAGATTCGACCGCGCGCCCCCGACCTTCGCTGTTATCGCTTCTCGCCCAGGTCGGCGGTGAATCCAATTGGGCGGCTTTTTGGCGTCGTCGGGTTCACAAACTGACGGATCGCCGTAAGGACGGCGAGAATCGCCTGGTCATGCGCAGTGAGTTTCTTCTCGAGGTGTGCCTCGAGCTCCTCGAGACGGCAGGGGAGCTCCTCGTTCGTGGCGAGGAGTTCCCGCAGCTTCACGAAAGCTCGCACAACGTACACGCTCATCTGGATCGCGCGCGCTATTCAGGATGGTCGCGGCCATGATCGCACCGTGCTCAGTTAAGGCGTATGGCAGGTACTTTCGATGCTGTCCACGACCGAGCTTTAAGGTCGCAATTTGCGACCTTAAAGCTTCGGCCTCTTCGGCGCCCAATTGGAACATGAAATCTGCAGGGAAACGCTCGAGGTTGCGTCGGATCTGCTCGTTGAAGCGCTTTGTGGTGACCCCGTAGAGCGTGGCGAGCTCGGCATCGAGCAGCACCTTGTGGCCGCGCAGGACGCGGATGGAGTGCGCGATATGATCGACGGGCGCCGGGCGAGGTCCGGCTACGCTCACGGGCTGACCGGTGCCTGTTGTTGCAGGATGCCGGTCTCGATCTCCCGCAGAAGCTCGCGAACCTCTTCGGGACTGCACTCACCTTCATCGAGCAGGGCGCCCAGCAGGCCCTCGAGATAGGTGCCCATCGCCACCGCTACGGCCGCCGTGGGATACCGGTCGAGGCTCAAGAAGAGCTCATCCAACTCCTCGAGGCATTCCTCGATTGCGGCTTCGTCGTCCGATTCATCGATCAGGGACATGGGAATCTCTCCGCCGTGATGGGTCGTCGTCCTGAGGATAGCCGGCTTCGGGGCGGCTTGGGGATGCGCATTTCTATACAAACACGCAGGCAAATGCGATTCCAATCCATGTGGGCCTCCCTAGACTGGGCACCGTGCCACTTGGTACACGCGATCCACTCCAGGAGTCCTCATGAACAGTTTTACGCTCACCGCCATCGGCAATCTTTCCCGCAACCCCGAGCTGACCGTGAAAGGCGATCGCACCTACGCGAAGTTCTGCTTGATCGGTAACGACTACGCCGGCAAGGACGAGGAGGGCGGGGCGCGCGAAATTGCGACCAGCATCTGGTTCACGGCTTTCGGTCCGCTCGGAGAGACGATAGCGCGAACTGCCCGCAAGGGAGATCAGCTCATCGTCGATGCCCAGGTGCGCGCGGACAATTGGACCGACAAGGAGGGCGAGCGGCACTACAACTATAACTTCGTCGTGCAGGGCTTCCGGTTCGGCGCCCCCGGCAAGGCCAAACGCGAGGAGCGTGCGGGCCGGAGGCCCGAGGAGGCGCAGCGGCTCGCCGCAAGCGCGTAGGAAGTTTGAGCGGACCGGCGGCCATCGGCGATCCGCGTCGCGAGCCGCCGCGCCGCACGGTGAGGGTCATTCCCGACAGCGGCGAATGCACTGGGAAAGGAGAGGAGTCATGTTGCAACGCATTGCTTGGACCGTCGGACGAGCCACTTCGCCCGCCGTGGTCGCGGTCACTTTCTCGCTGGCCGCTCTGATCGCTTCGCAGCCGGTGTTTGCGCAGGCAACGTCGCCATTCCTGACTGGTGCGACCGCGCTCGAGAGCAACATACTGGCGTGGCTGACCCCGGTTGCCGTGATACTCGTCATGGTGCTGGGAGGCATGGCCATGGCAAATCGGATTTCATGGGGGTGGTGTATAGGCGCGATTTTGGGGATAGCGATCGCGTTCGGCGCGCCGCAAATCGTCACCTGGGTACGCGGCATGTTCGGTGTCTGACGGAGGAAGGAAGATGAACGGAGGAATTCGCGGTCTCATGAGAGATCCGCTGTTCGTGGGAGCGACGCGGCCGCCGATGCGCTGGGGAGTGACTTACTCCGCGCTGCTGTTCAACCTGGTGTTCACACTCGAGGCCTTTCTCGTCACGAGGAATCTCCTCACGCTGCTCGTCGCGCTACCGATCCACGCTACAGGCGTACTGCTCTGCGGGCGCGATGCGCGCTATTTCGACCTGCTGCTTCTCTGGGGGCGGACGCGGCTGCCCGCGCTGCTTGTCAACGGGCGTTGGTGGGGTGCCAGCAGCTACAGCCCGCTCCGGCTCGACCCACCATGTCTGTCGGGGGTGCGCCGGGCAGGCGCCGCCGTCGTGATTCCGGAATCCCGGCCGCGGGAGCTGCGGCCGTGCTGAGCGCGCCGCGAAAGGCCGCAGTGCGCCGCGAATTGACGGCTGACCGGTATCTCCCATATTCCGCGCACGTGGCGCCGGAGGTCGTCAGGACCGACTTCGGCGACTACCTGCAGGTGTTCCGGCTGGGCGGCGCCAGCTTCGAGAGTGCCGACGTCGATCAGCTGAACGTCTGGCACGAGAAACTGAACATCCTATGGCGCAACGTGGCGGCGCCGGGCATCGCACTCTGGAGTCACGTTATTCGCCGGCACGAGAGTCCGCGCTCCTCCGGTGCGGTATCGAGCGGGTTCGCGGCCGCCCTCCATGAGAAATACAGGCGCCGGCTCGCGGGCGAGGTGCTCATGGTGAACGAGCTCTACCTGGCCGTGCTCTATCGGCCGGCGGCCGGCCGGGCCGCCGGACTGCTGTCGGGTGTGATCAGCCGTCTCAGGCCTGCGAGTCCTCGCTTGGAGATCGCCGATGCTCTCGAGACCTGTCGCAAGCTGGCACAGGCATTATGTGCGTCTTTGGCGAGATACGAGCCGGAAAGCCTGGGCTGTTATCAGGATTCCGGCCGCTGGTATTCATCGCTGCTGGAGTATCTCGCCCTCCTCGTGAACGGAGAGCGGCAGCGCATGCCGCTGCCGCGTGGACCTCTCAGTGCGGCCCTCGCAACGTCGCGGGTCTGCTTCGGCGCGGAAGTCGTGGAATATCGCATGGCGACCGGCACCTCGGTTGGAGCGATGCTCGGAATCAAGGAGTATCCGACACCAAGTGTAACCGGCATGCTCGATGCGCTGCTGAGCGCCCCGTTCGCGTTCGTGCTCACCCAATCCTTCGCCTTTCTCTCCAAGGCGAGCGGCCAGGCGTTGCTTACGCGCCAGATCAATCGGATGGCCAACGCGGGCGATTTTGCGGTATCGCAGGCACGCGAGTTGGGCGATGCGCTGGATGCCCTTACGAGCAATGAGTTCGTGATGGGAGACCATCACTTTACGCTGCAGATACTCGCTGCTCCCGACGAGGTCCCGGCGGGCCGGCCGCCGGAGGAGCGCTTGCGCACGTTGAATGATTGTGTCGCGCGGGCGCGCGCCATACTTGCGGATACCGGCATGACGGTGGCGCGCGAAGACCTGGCGCTCGAGGCGGCGTTCTGGTCGCAGCTGCCGGGCAGCTTCCAGTTGCGCACGCGCAAGGCACCGATCACTTCACGCAATTTTGCAGCCATGGCGCCTTTCCACAATTTCCCACCGGGGCGCGCTACGGGTAATCATTGGGGCGAGGCGCTGGCTCTTTTTCCGACGCGCGCGCATTCGGCGTACTACTTCTCTCTGCACGCCAGCGATCCGACCGACGGCAATAGCCGGCGCGACGCCGGTCACACGTTCATCTGTGGTCCAACCGGATCTGGAAAGACGGTGCTGATCGGTTTCCTCGTGGCGATGCTCGCGCGCCAGAATGTCACACAGGTCGTGCTCGACAAGGACCGCGGGCTCGAGAGCCTGGTGCGGGCGCTGGGCGGCGAATATCTGACGCTCCGCAATGGGCGCTCCACGGGATTCAATCCTTTGCAGTTGCCGACAGGGCCCGGTCATCTGGAATTTCTGCGAGCCTGGCTGCAGATCCTCGCCCGCCCTGCCGGCTCACCGGGGCTCAATGTTCGGGAGCAGCGGGATTTGGACCAGGCGTTACGCGGCGTGCTGTCACTGGCGCCGGATGCGCGTCGGCTTTCGCGTCTGCTGGAATTTCTGGATGCCACCGATCCCGAGGGCCTGCATGCGCGGCTCGGGCGCTGGTGCGATGCGGGAGAGGGTGCATATGCGTGGGCCTTCGATAATGCAGGGGACTCGGTCGTAGGGCGACTGGCGGGGCAGCCGGTGATCGGCTTCGATGTCACCGAGTTTCTGGACAACGACATCGTCCGCGCGCCGGTTACGATGTACCTGTTTCATCTCGTGCGTCAGATGCTCGACGGCCGCCGGCTGGTGTGCTGGATGGACGAGTTCTGGCGTCTGCTCCAGGATGCCGCTTTCGAGAGTTTCGCCAAGGACGGCCCGAAGACCTGGCGGAAGCTGAACGGGGTCATGTGCCTCGCGACGCAGAGTGCGGGCGATGTGCTCGAGAGCCCGATCAGCCGCACCATCATCGAGCAGACGCCGACAAAGATTTTCTTTCCCAATGCCGATGCCGCGCCTGAGGAATACACGGCCGGTTTCGGCTTGACCCATCGTGAGCTCTCTCTCATCAAAGAGGAGCTCGAGCCCGGTGCCCGAGCCTTTCTCGTGAAGCAGGGGCACCAAAGCGTCGTCTGTCGTCTGGATCTGCAGGGTTTCCAGTCGGAGCTCGAGGTGCTGTCCGCGCGCGCGGACCGCCATTGAGCGAAGGAGCGTGTCATGTCATCCGTTAAAGCGTCAGTGCCGTTCCTGGCTCTCGTCCTCATCGCGGCCGCTCCGGCGGTGCATGCCCAATTCGCGGTGATCGACGTCGCCGCGATCACCCAGCTGGTGACCGAAGTGCAGAACCTCGAGCAGGCGCTTGCCGTCGCACGCGAGAATCTTGCGGAGGCCGAGACGGAATTACGCTCGATCACGGGCGATCGCGGTATGGAGCAGTTGCTGTCGGGGGCCAATCGCAATTACCTCCCCGCTGACTGGGGGCAGCTCACGGCTGCCCTGAGTGGCAGCGGCTCATCCTACCCGGCATTATCGGCCGCCGCTCAGCAGGCCCTTTCCCAGGATACCGTGCTGACGGTGCAGCAGTTCGCTGCACTCTCTCCGGCCACGCAGCAGCAACTCGTGGCCGATCGCGGAACCGCCGCCTTGCTGCAGGCCGTGTCGCGGCAGGCCCTCGCGAACGCGAGCAGCCGTTTTGCCGATCTGCAGCAGCTCATCAATACCATCGGCATGGCCAGTGACCAGAAGGGCATCCTCGATCTCAACGCAAGGATCGGCGCCGAGCAGGCGATGCTGCAGAACGAGCAGACGAAGCTCGTCGTGCTGGAGGCCGCCGCCGAAGCGCAGCGTTGGGCCGATGAGGAGCAGGGCCGCGAACGCGCCATAGCGGGGCAGGGTCAGTTCGCCACGCGATTTCAGCCGACACCCTGATCGCGGACGCCGCTGTCATGGATTTCTTTCAGACGTTCTCGACGTGGCTGAACGGTGAGCTGGCGAGTTACATCGGTCAGAACACCGCCCAGGTGGCGTCAATTCTCGAACCGGCCGTGGTCACGCTGGGAACGGTGTACGTCACGATCTGGGGCTACCTGCAGCTCACAGGCCGCATCGAGGAGCCATTTGCCGCCGGCGCGAAGCGCATCGCAACACTGGCGGTGGTCCTCGGCGTCGGGCTGCACTTATGGCTCTACAACACCCTCATCGTGGACACGTTCTACAAAGCGCCGACCGAGTTCGCTGCTGCAGTCGTCGGAGCTTCGGATCCGGTTGCTACCATCGATACCATCTGGAATCAGGGCGGTGCCGTCGCCGATCAGCTGTTTCGCGGCGGCTCGGCCTGGGGACGTCTCGGATTCGTGCTCTCGGGCGCGGCCGCGTGGGCTCTCGTGGGGCTGCTGTGCGTGTACACGATGTTTCTCCTCGCCCTTTCGAGTATCGCGCTCTCGGTGCTTCTGGCCTTGGGCCCGTTCTTCGTCGCCCTGTTGCTCTTTGATGCCACCCGCAGGTTCTTCGAGGCCTGGCTGGCACAATTGGCCAATTATGCGCTGATCACGATCCTGACCGTTCTCGTGTCCGCTCTGTTACTTCACCTGGTGGCGACGTACGCGCAACAGACCGCCGCCCTGGGCACATCGATCACCATCGACGACGCGCTGAACATGCTGCTCGCGACGGTGCTGGTGTTCCTCTTCCTGCGGCAAATCATGCCCATCGCCGCCGGGCTTGCAGGCGGGGTCGCGCTCAACAGCATGGGGGCGGTGAGTCGTGCGGCGGGAGTTCCGGTGAGAGCGATCGTAGCCGGTCTGGCGGCTCTGGGAGGTGCATGATGATGACGCGCGCTCTGCTGATTGCATTGGTGATTGTCGCCGGCTGTGCCTCCAGGCCCCCGCGCTGCGACCGGCGACTGGTGCCGATAAATGTGTCCTTGCAGGCCGGCCCGCGCGCGAGGGTGAGCGGCCGATGAGCGCGGATCACCTGCTGCAGGGATATCTCGAGGAAGCCGCTTCGTGGGATGCCGACCGGATCGCCCAGGCGGCTCGCTCGGCGGCAGTCGCGTGGCGCGTAGCGGCTGCAGGCTGGGTGTGCGCAGTCGCAAGCGTGGTCACGCTGAGCTTGCTCATGCCTCTGAAGCGGGTAGAGCCATATCTGATCCGCGTCGACAACTCGACGGGGGTGGTCGACGTGGTACCCGTGTACTCCGGGCATGCGGGGCTCGGCGAGGCCGTGACCCGGTATTTCCTGACCCACTACATCACGGTATGTGAGCAATTCGATTATGCGATGGCGGAGCGGGATTACGAGGAGTGCGGCGCATTCAATTCGGCGCGACTCAACCAGGCGATGTATGCGAGATGGAATCGGGCCAATCCCGGCTCTCCCTTGAACGTGCACAAGGACGGTAGCAGCGAAGCGGTCCGCATTGAATCGGTCAGCTTCTTCAAGCGTGCGAGCGGCGCGTCGGACCTTGCACAGGTGCGTTACGCGCGTGTGGAGAAACAGGGAGAGGGAGCTTCGGGAAGCATCACTCATTGGATCGCCACCATCGAATACAGCTACGGCAGTCCGCCGGAGGATCCGCAGACGCGCAGCTTGAATCCGCTCGGTTTCGAGGTGCTCGACATCGGGATCGAGCCTGAGGTGTTGGGGACGGCTCCGGAGCCGTCATCCGGCCGATGAGATTCTATCGGGAGCGTGCTCATGAAGAGTCAGTCAGCATCTCTGTCTCCGGCGATCTGGTGTATCTGCTGTCTCGCGATGGCCTTCCCGTGGGTGCGGACCGCGCGAGCCGCTTCGCTACCGGACCCACGGATCCGCGTGGTCTCCTACAGGGCCGATGCCGTCTATCGGCTCAGAGGCTATGTCGGCTACCAGATCGACATCAGCTTCGCTCCCGGGGAGCGCTTCACGGGGCTCGGCGTCGGCGATTCGAAGGGCATCACGTTTGCGACCGACGGTAATCATCTGTTTCTCAAGCCGAGAGCAGCTCATGTGGCCACGAATCTCACCGTACTGACCGATCGCAGGACATACCTCTTCGACTACGAGGCGGATTCCGCGCCGCCGGATCCGAGCGGCGCAGATGTCATCTATGCCCTGCGCTTCGAATACCCCGCAGTGCCCACGCGCACCGGCTCACGAGAGCGCCTGCGGGTCGAAGCGGATCTTGTCGCGGCGCAAAACGGGCGGCCCCGCAACTACGATTACTGGTACTGCGGTGCGCCGTCTTTGAAGCCCGTCGCGGCATGGGACGATGGTGTGCAGACCACCTTGGTTTTCGGCGCGCACACCGAGCTGCCGGCGGTCTTCGCCTTGAACGAGGATGACAGCGAATCATTGGTGAATCTCTCGGTGCAGGCGGGCCGGATCGTGGTCCAGCGCATCGCGCGGCGGCTGCTGGTGCGGCGTGGGAAGCTGGTTGGCTGTATCGTCGATCGAGCCTTCGTGGGGGGCGGCGAGCGTTTGTCCTCTGGAACGATAGCTCCCGACGTGCAACGCATCACGCGAAACGCCGGACGCGGAGCAGAGCCATGATCCGGCTTCGATGGCGGAAGCCACTGCAGCGCGAAGCCGAAAAGTTGCAAACCGAAGAGAACGCCGCGGTCCAGGGCGAGCGCAACAGATTCATCGCCGGCGGCGTCAGGTCCCTCCAGTCGCGAATGACGACTCTGCTTGCGGCTGGCCTGATGATCGGTGTCGGCGCCGGCATGCTGGCGTGGTACTACACCGAGGCGCTCTCCCGGCCGGTAGCGCTACGCACCGCGACCCGGGTCCCCCCGCCGGAGGCCGCCGGCGGGGGGATGAATCTACCTGCGTTTGCTGCTGTCGCTTCGCCGAGCGCGGTCGGATCCGCTGTGCCGGCACAAACTGTGCCGCCAGCGCCGGCTACTCCGCAGACCTTGGCCGGCGGCATAGAAGCCTCCTCAGCGGTCCCTCTGTCAGGTGGACCCGTGCTGGAGCCGCCGTTGGACCGCGCCTCCGGAGCACCGACTCGCGACTATGAGGGATATCCGCAGACTGGACGGCACCAACAGGCGTCCGATCGCCGATTGTCCGGTGAGGTGTTTGCCGCGGGCGGGAATGGTGCATCGTTCGATCGGGCGACTGCAGGCGATGGTGAGACACCGATACCGGTCGCGGTCACTCCCGTTGGCGGTCTGCAGCCGCCTGTGTCAGCCGGTGGTCCGCGCGAGAACGCGCTGCAGACGCTTTTGCGCCCAGGGGTAGTGAGCTCGACACGCGCGCAAGTACTTCCGACGCAACAACTGTTGTTGCCTAAGGGAGCGTTCATCGACTGCACCTTGGAGACTGCGATCGATTCGACGCTACCAGGCATGACGACTTGCATCACGGCGACCGACACATTCGGCGCCGACGGCACTGTTGTCCTCCTCGAGCGCGGCACCAAGCTGATCGGGGAAACGCGCGGCGACATGCGGCAGGGCGAAGCGCGGGTCTTTGTGGTTTGGACCGAGGCCCGTACACCTTCCGGCGTTGTGGTGAGGCTTGACTCACCTGGGACGGACGCGCTCGGACGCTCGGGACTGGACGGTGAGGTCAACCGGCACTTCTGGCAGCGCTTTGGCGCCGCCGCGCTGGTGTCCACGATCGATGGCGTGGTGCAATCGGAGGTGCAGTCGTCGTCGCATAGCGGCACGGTCGTTCTCGATCCTACGGGGTCTGAGGACATCCTCAACGACATTCTGCGCAGCACGATAGACATTCCGCCGACCGTCAGGGTGCGCAACGGCGCACGCATTCAGGTGCTGGTCGCCCGCGATGTCGATTTCAGAACCGATTATGAGCTCGAGCCCCGGTGAATACGCCTCCGCGCTCGAGCTCACCCTGCGTCCGCTGCGCCCTCTGCTTGCGAGGGCGGACGTGATGGAGATCTGCATCAACCGGCCATCGGAGATCTTTCTGGAGACGAGCGCCGGCTGGCGCCGGGAGCAGGCTGTCTATGCAGATCTCGACTGGTGCCGCCGATTCGCCAAGCTGGTGGCAAATTTCAGCCGCCAGCGGATCGACGAGACCTCCCCACTCCTTTCGGCGTCGCTGCCGACCGGGGAGCGTGTCCAGATTGCACTGCCGCCCGCAACTACCCAAGGATGCGTTGCGGTCAACATTCGTCGTCCGTCCGCCGTGATCTGGTCGGTCGGTGAACTTGCCCAGCGAGGGATCTTCCGTCGGACGCGCGCGGCCCGCGCTGGACCGGATGAAGTGGAAGTCGAGCTCGGCGGCCTTCTCGCCGAGCGGCGGTACGAAGCGTTCATGCGCCTGGCCGTGCACAGTCGGCGCAACATTCTGGTTTCGGGTCCGACCGGCTCCGGGAAGACCACCTGGACCAAGGCGCTGATCCGCGAGATTCCGGCGCATGAGCGGTTGGTAACCATCGAGGATGCCCCGGAGCTGGTGCTCGACTCGCATCCCAACCATGTGCGGCTTTTCTACAGCAAGGACGACCAGGGGCTCGCGCGCGTCACGCCCAAGCAACTGCTCGAAGCGACGTTGAGAATGAAACCCGATCGCATCCTGCTCGCGGAGCTGCGCGCGGAGGAAGCGTTCGACTATCTTCGCAACGTCAATTCCGGGCATCCTGGGTCGATCACCAGCGTCCATGCCTCGAGTGCGGCCCTGGCCTTCGAGCAGCTGGTGTTGCTCGTCAAGCAGAGCCAGGGTGGGCGGCAGCTGGCACGGCGGGATATCCGCAGCCTGCTGCGACGGCTCATCGATGTCGTGATTCAGTGCGGCGTCGAGCGGCATGAACGGTTCATCAAGGAGATCTGGTACCGGCCGCGAAACGCGGCGCCCGCGCGGTCTTCAGTCGCCGCCGCGGCCCGGGAGCAGCCAGGATGACCGGGATCGGCTCGGCGGCCAATGAGCTGCTGCGGGGATGGTCCGGGCTCGCCTTGGATTTCGCGACCGTGCAGGTGCCCATGTGGGTGGCGCTGGCGCGCGGAAGCGCCCGGCCGCGGTCATTCTTGACTTCGCCCCTGTGGGCCGGAGGGATAACGATCGCCACGGGGATCGGCATGTCCTTGGCCGGTCCTCTCCTTCAGGCTATGCACGTCGCCAGCGGTGGGATGATGGAGTTCGTGGTCGGCGGAAGCGTTGGAGGATTGTTGGGCTATCAGGGTGGACGCCTGCTGGCCCGATCCAATGCGGCAGCGCAGGGCTACATCAGGGGCGCGACCGTCGTTGCCGCGGACGATGCCGTGACGCGGCGTGTCGGCGGGCGGGGAAGAGGGCGCGAGCGGGACCCGTCGCCGGGGATCACGCTTGCCGGCGTTCCGGTGCCGACCGCTGATGAAACCAAGCACTTCAAGCTGATCGGCACCACCGGAGCCGGCAAGAGCACGGCGATCGCCGAGCTGCTGTCGGGAGCGCTGGATCGTGGGGATCGCGCCGTCATTGCCGATCCGGACGGCGGCTACATGAGGCGCTTCTTCGATGAGCGCCGCGGCGACGTCATTTTGAGCCCCTTCGAGGCCGGAGGCGCCAAATGGGATCTTTTCGGGGAGATCCGCGAGGACTATGACATCGACCAGCTCGCTCTCGCGCTCATCCCTGATCACGAGGGCCAGGACCGCAGCTGGCGTGGCTATGCCCGCACCCTTTTCTCCGCGGTGACCAGCCAAGCGCGCGCCGCCGGAGTGTCGGACGTCAAAAAGCTGTTCGAGCTGCTGATCGTCTCAAAGAAGAGCGAGCTCGAGCTGTTGGTCGGTGGCACGCCCGCGCAACCGTTCTTCGAGGAACACAATGACAAGATGCTGGACTCCATCCGGTCCGTTCTCGGCTCCTCGGTCGGAGCACTGCAACATGTCGCACGGCAGGAGTCGCCGCCGCTCTCGGTCAAGCAGTGGGTGCGCTCAGGCAACGGGGTGCTCTTCATCCCGTATCGCGCGGGTCAGATTGCGGCGCTGCGCTCAACAGTGTCGGCCTGGATGCGCCTCGCCATCTTTGAGGCGATGAGCCAGCCCGCAAGCGAGGCCGAGCACGGGCAGACCGAGGACCAGAGGCTGTGGTTCGTCGTCGATGAGCTCGATGCGCTGGGCCAGATCGATGGACTGAAGGATGCGCTTGCGCGGCTGCGCAAATTCGGCGGGCGGTGTGTCCTTGGCTTTCAGTCGATTTCGCAGGTTTCCAGCACTTACGGCAAGGGCGAAGCGCAGACGATCGTCGAAAACTGCGGGAATTCCCTCATCCTTCGCTCCTCGGCGAGCGAGCATGGTGGGACCTCGCAATTTGCGTCCAGACTCATAGGTCAGCGCGAAGTCGTGAGAATCTCCCGCTCGAAGTCCCGGCGCGCCTCGGACTTCCTGCCCTCCATCACCGAGTCGGAACACCGGCAGATCGAGCCGGCGGTGATGGACTCCGAGATCGAGCGGCTACCGGACCTCGCCGGTTTCCTCAAGCTCGCCTCCTCACCCGATTGGTTGCGGGTCACTCTACGTCTGCCGCAACGCGCGCGCGCGGCCGGCGCGGCGACGGTCCAGCGAGCTCCTGCTGCCGCGGCTCCGAGTCGCTCCGCCGATGCACCGCGTCCGAACAGCGAGGCGGCGCCGCCTTTCCAGGATGCATGGGAACATGACTGAGACGTCAATGAGCGACGAGGCGATGAAGCTCGGCCTGTTGATGGAGGCTGCGCAGGCGCAGCAGCGCCTCGGTCAGGAGAGTCTCGAGCGGCTCGCGGCGCACGCGCGAGACCTGGATGCCATCGTGAGGGATGAGATCAGGAGGACAATCGCCGAGGAGCTCGGCGGCGTTGCAGCGGAGAGCCGTCGCGCCACGCAATCCCTGCAGAGTCTGCGGCGGGCAGCCAACGTGCGGGTGCTGTTGTGGACGGTTTCAATTGCGACGGTCTGCTCCGCGGTCGGATTGGGAGAAGCGTATTGGATGCTTCCATCACAACACGATTTGGCCGAGCTGCGTGCCAGGCGCGACGCACTTGCCGCCAATATCACGCGTCTGGAGCAGCACGGCGCCCTGCTGGATGTCAGAAGATGCGGGACCTCAGCCAGGCTGTGCGTCCGGATCGACCGCCGTGCGCCGACTTATGGGTCCGACGCCGACTATCTCGTCGTGAAGGGTTACTGAGGCGAGGGTCATTGCGGCATGTCAGCTCAATGGATGGAATTCTGGAACGCTCAGGCCGTGCGCCGTGCGATAATCTGGGCCGCGCTGACCTTCGCGCTGTTCGTCGCAGCGCTGCTGGCGCGACGATCTCGCGCGCGAGAAGCGCACAAGCGCGGTGCTCGAATTCTCGATGGCCGGAAGGTGCAAAGAAGCACGGCACGCGTGCGCCTCCTTCGGCCGGAGTCGCCGCTCACGATCGCCGGCGTGGCCATCGCGCCAGGCGATGAAGTCAAGCATTTCAAGCTGATCGGCACGACGGGAACCGGGAAGTCGACTGCCATCCGGGAATTGCTCGCGGGGGCGCTCCATCGCGGTGATCGCGCGGTCATCACCGATCCGGATGGCGGCTATCTGGAGCGGTTCTACGATCCCGGGCGCGGCGACATCATCCTGAACCCGTTCGATACGCGCTCGGTCCAGTGGGATCCCTTCGCCGAAATCCGCGAGCCGTACGACGCCGAGCACCTCGCCAGCAGCCTGATTCCCACGACGGACGATGCCTCCGGCCGGGAATGGCGTGGGTATGCGCGAACATTCCTCGCCGCTGTCGTACGCCGCTGTCACGAGATCGGCCGGCAAAATGCCGCAGAACTGTGGCGGCTGATCGCCATGGCGTCGAGCGCGGAGCTTCGGCCGTTGGTCGCGAACACGCCTGCTCAGCCGTTCCTCGAGCCGGAGAACGCGCGCATGTTTGGCTCCATCCGCTCCGTCGCCGGATCCGCGGCGGCGGCCTTGGAGCATGTACAGTCTCAGCGTGCGCGGACGTTCTCCGTGCGTGATTGGACCGGCAGCGGCCGCGGTGCGCTGTTCCTACCTTACCAGGCGAGTCAGATCGCGGCGCTGCGCACCGTGATTGCGACGTGGGTTCGTCTGGCGATCTTCGAGACCATGCGGGACGAGGGCGGGGATCGACGACTCTGGCTGATCGTCGATGAGTTGGACGCGTTGGGGGCGATCGACGGTCTGAAGGATGCGCTGGCAAGGCTGCGCAAATTCGGCGGGCGCTGCGTTTTGGGCTTTCAGTCCGTCGCGCAAGTCTCCAGTACCTATGGAATGGGTGAGGCGCAGACAGTCGTTGAAAACTGCGCCAATACCTTGATTCTCCGCTGTTCCGCGAGCGAGCACGGCGGGACGTCGCAGTTTGCCTCACGTTTGATCGGCGAGCGGGAAGTGGCACGCCGGAGCACCTCCCGCGGCCGGGACGGGAGCGGATTCCCCGGCGGACGGGGCTGGAGACGTTCGACGAACATAAGTGAGCAACGGGTGACCGAGGCAGCTGTGCTGGCGTCGGAGCTCGAGCAGTTGCCGGATCTGACAGGGTACCTGAAGACCGCCTCGTCGCCTGTTTGGCTGAAAGTGCGCCTGCCGCGCGAGTCTCACTGACGGAACCACATGCCATGGCCATTTTTCGTCTGCAGATCAAGCCTGTTACTCGAGGCACCGGCCGCACGGCCACGAGTGCTGCCGCCTACAGGGCAGGCGAGCGCATCCGCGATGAGCGCACGGGTGCAATCTACGACCACAGCAAACGCGCAGACGTTCTCCATAAGGAGATTTTTCTCCCCTCGAGCGTCGATGGGGTCGGACCGGGGATGGAATGGGCGCGCGACCGCTCGATGCTGTGGAACACCGCGGAGATGGCGGAGAAGCTGAGCACCTCACGCGTCGCGCGGGAGTATCAGGTCGCCTTGCCTCCCGAGCTGTCAGCCGAGCGACGCGCGGTCCTGGCGCGCACCTTCTCGCGGGAAATCGCTGACCGCTACAACGTCGCGGTGGACCTTGCCATACACGCACCGCGGCCGGAGGGCGACCCGCGCAACTTTCATGCGCATTTACTCGCGACGACTCGCGAGGTAACAGCGGATGGCCTGGGTGCCAAGACAGGTCTGGACATGCAGGTAATGGCTCGGAATGAACGCGGCCTGCCCACGTCGCGTCAGGAGTTCACGAACTTGCGTGCCCGATGGGCGGAACTCACCAACGAGGCGCTGCGCGAAGCCAACGTCGAGGCCCGTGTCGACCATCGCAGTCTCGAGGCGCAGGGTATCGACCGGGAGCCGACGCCTCAGTTGCCGTGGGCTGCGATCATGGCGGAGAGGCGGGGCGAGCGCAGCGAGGTCGCTGAACGCATCAGAGAGGAGCATCGGCAGCGAGTTGCTGCACGGAGAGCGAGGACGGCGGAGCGGGATTCCGGTGGGGCCGCGGACAGATCGGCCGGCAGCTCTGCGGCAGGAGCAGAGTCGCGCCACCGGCCCGCCGTCCCGCAGGACATGGATGCACGCCGCAAGCAGGCGGTTCAGGACTGGCTCGCGTATCGTGCCGGTCTCGAGCAGGCTGGCGCCCGGCATGAGAACGAGGCACCGCAGCCGCTTTCAATGGATGAGATTCGCCAGCGCGCCGTGGAGGCATGGCGGAGCCTGCAGGCAAGGGGGGCGGAAAGTCCTCCATCCGCGGCAGGCGGGCGGGATCGCGATACCGGTCGCGATCGGGGCGAGCCGGAGCAGGCGCGCGATACGCCGGGACTCGGGGACGATTTCTCCGGTTGAGGATGCAGGAGGGGCGGCCCCGGATGAGGTGTACTTTCCCGCACTACCCTTCGCCTCGTGCTTCGCATATCTGCCGGGTGGGAGCGGATCAGTCTGTGAGGAGGGCAGGCAGCTTTGTGCGCACTTGAAAGCCGCCGACTCCACCTGGCTGCCGCGGCTCGTCTCGCGGGTCTGGTTGGAAACGTCGGGTCATGGGCGCTTCGCGTCGGTCTTCGACGGCCGTACGGTGTTGGTGCCGGTACCGGGCAGCACTGCCTTGCAGCGCGAGGACTGGGTGGGGGCGCGTCTGGCCTGGTGTTTCGGGGAACTGGGCCTGGGGGCGCAGGTCCTGCCGCTACTGAGGCGCCGGTACGCGGTGAGGAAATCCGCCTTTGCGCCCATGGGCCAACGTCCATCAGTGAAAGAGCATTACGCCTCCTTTGCCGTTGACGCCGGCTTTGGAGGCAGAGAGCTTGCCGCTACGTATCGCCGCGGGGGTAGATCGGGTGGAACTGCACTGCGGTTGACGCTGGTGGACGATGTGATTACGCGCGGCCGCACGCTGCTTGCCGCCGCTCGTCGGATACGCGAGTCCTTCCCCGGCGTGGAAGTCCGTGCATTTGCACTTCTGCGCACGCTCGGCCCGCAGGAAGTGATGCGCCAGGTTCTCGATCCCTGCGAGGGCGAGGTGCTATGGATGTTCGGCGACGCGCGGCGATCCCCTTAGGGGAATTGATATATCCGAATCAGGAGCGTATAACGTCCGTACTAGGAGAATGTACGGGTGCCCACTTGACCTCGCTTGCCTACCCTTCCAGCCGCTATGAGCCTTCGCCGCTCATCGACCTGCAATCGAAGAGCGAGCGGGAGCGGCTGAGTCCGGGGGCGCTCAGGGCGTTCTTCAACATCATGGAGCGGTGGGAAGTGCGTGACGAGGATGCCCGGCAGCTGCTCGGCAGCGTCACCAATGGGCCTTACTATGAGATGAAGAAGGAGCCGGCGGGACGCACTTTGGATGCTGACCGCCTGGTGCGGATCTCGTACCTCGTCGGCATCTTCAAGGCGCTCAACATACTGCACTCGGAGAAGCTCGCCGATGAATGGGTGCGGCTGCCGAACGGCAATCGCATCTTTCGGGGAACGACACCGCTGGCTTTCATGCTGAGCGGCGGCGTCCCGGCCATGCAGACCGTCCGGCGGCTGCTGGATGCACGCCGCGGCGGCTTCTAAGCACGACGCGAGCAGCCTGTCATGGAGGACGAGCCGCGCGCGAACGTAGCCGAGCTTCCGCGGGTCTCGCTCGTCCGCCGCTATGACACCCATCGCCTGATCCCTTCGAAGTACAGCGACGGAGGCGCCAGTGTGCTTGCCCGGATTGCGGACGACGACGCGCATCTGGCCGAGATATTCGACCTCGACCATGCGACCAACGACAGACTTCTCGCCGAGAATGACAGGCTGCCTGGAATCGGCGTCCACGAGCTCATTTTCGGCGTGCCGTACTATCGAATCGTCAACGCGGCTTTCACGCATGCCCATCCGCTGGGGGCCCGGTTCAGCAGTCCAGAGCGTGGCGCCTGGTACACGGCTTTCGAGCTGAGGACCGCGCAGGCCGAAGTGGCTTTTCACAAGACCGTCCACCTCGCCGAGATCGGCCGCTTCGAGGACGAGGTGACCTTCGACGACTACCTATCCGACTTCAGCGGTGAGTTTCACGATCTGCGCCGACAGAGCGCGTTTCGAGATTGTCTGGATCCTGACAGCTACGTACGGTCGCAGGGGCTCGCGGAACGTCTATTGGGGGCCGGGTCGCTCGGAGTGGTCTATCCCAGCGTGCGGCGGCCGGAAGGCACTTGTCTCGCCTGCTTCCGGCCGGCCCTGGTGGGCAACGTGCGCAAGGCGTCCACCTATATCTTCCGCTGGAGCGGTGGTACGACGCCCAGTATCGGACGGAAATAGCGCGCCGGGAGGCACGCCGACCCAGGCGCTAGTTGGGGAGGTTCGTGCTGTAAGCGATCATCACGCCGCCCTGTACCGGCACCAGGGAGATTGCCGAGTCCTCGTTTTCCTCACGCTGCGCGCTGCGATTCATGACGAAATGGGCGCTTGCCATGCCGAGCGCGCCGCCGGCCACCGTGTCGGAGAGCCAGTGGGCGTTGTGTTTCATGCGGAGGTAGGCCGTGCCGAAGCCGACGCCGTAGCCGATGACGCGGCGTAACCACCGATAGTCCGGGTTGCCGGACTCTGCGAGTACCGTACCGATCGCAAAGGCCAATGTGGTGTGCTCGGAGGGGAAGGAGCTGCCGCCGGTGAACCAGCGGTTGGCATCCGTCGTTTCACTGGGACCCGGCCGGCGGACGATGTACTTGAGCGCATAAGCGCTCACCAGGCTGAGTCCACTGGACTCCACCATGTTCCAGGCTTCGCTCTCGCCGGTGCGGTTGCCGATCAGGGTCGCGTAGCCCCACGTGCCGACGAGGAGCGCGGCGCTGGGCAAGGTGTCGGTGAACTCACCCGACTCCTTGGGGCCGAGAGGGGATGCGTAGCCCTGATCGAAATGGGTGCGCGCCTGGGTGTCGTAGCGGTGGGCAACG
>Ga0335072_10001134_pt1 | contig 44604 bp, 33 predicted proteins | sample Lox_Sample_21_FD_206725 | JGI IMG/M metagenome (GOLD analysis project Ga0335072, IMG submission 206725) | Soil microbial communities from Loxahatchee National Wildlife Refuge, Florida, United States - Lox_Sample_2.1 | ecosystem: Environmental > Terrestrial > Soil > Wetlands | place: USA... | reverse complement strand
AGGCTGGGCTGCAAGGGATTGGCGAAAGAGACCCGCAAGTCCTTTGCGGATGATATCTACTAACATTCAGCCCTCACCACCGCAATCAGCAGAAACACAAGAAGGACAGGCTGAAGATTTTTGGTTGGAAGTGAAGCACAATCCTATCTTAGACGATGAGAATTCCAGCCAGATACCGCCGCTTGCCGAGCAGCAGCTAGAGGTAAAGGAAACAAAGCCAGCCAAAGCCAAAAGATTGAAGGTGCGAGAGATCAAGCGAGAGACACAAACAGGTAAGTTACCTTTCGTATCTTCTGGTCCCAAACTGACAATGGTAGTGCAAACCAAGCTGGAATCTCCCACTGGTCCCAAGCTCAGACGAAAGAACTCAACAGAGCCTACCATGACTTTCCACAGCAAGGCAGCAATAGACGAAGTATACAGCATGTTCAACCAGCCGCCCAGACACGAGACAGCGCGTAACGACTCTGACGAAGAAGACGACGATTACAGTGCAGCAGGTGAAAGTACAGGAACCGGCAGAATCTCGGGAACCACAAGCAATTTTGGAGATGAGGACACAATTGCATCTGCAGGGACAACTGGGGATGAAAACACAAGGACGGGCAGCCAGCCTGACAGCGTAAGTCCATGGTCTGAATTCACGGCAAGCAAGCATGTACCAAAGATTCGCGGGGAAAAGTTCCGGAATAATGTCAGCGAAGAAGCAACAGAGGATGTGAGCTCAAGCCAAAACCAGACGCAAACAAGCCAGATATCTGCATTCGACACCCAAGCCATTGCAGCTATTGCTGGCCAGCAGATCGGCGACTTCAATACTCAAGTCATTGCAGCCATGGCTGGAGACCTTGGAGAAGATGAAGAAAAGGAAGTCAAAACACCGATCTCGCTAGTCCACCCCGAGGAAATCGAGATTCGAAACAAACCAAAATATGTCCCTCTGCCTCCTGAAGATTATGAGCCGACGCCTCTTCGACCATTTCGAGATCCAGTGGAGATTGCCCAAAATCGTCTGCCCTTCATGACCCCTATCGTCGAGAAGACCGAATCTTCACTTGGTCGTTCAGCTATCTTCGACGACAAGGAACAATATGTTTCGAAGACACCATCTCGTTCCAATCATTTACCCGTCAGCGTAGATAAAAATAGTCCATCGAGACTGCAGATCGATGAGCTCACACTAAACAGCCCGACGAAAGGAAGTGGTTCGCCGCAGAAGAGAAAACTTAGCGCTGGCGCAGCTGAACTCCAGGTATTGGCATCATCACCGCAGAAACCGAAATCAAATTTCACTGGCAGCAATATCAACAGCCCAGGAGAGAATGGACAGCAGGTATTCGCCGTTACGCAGCCGAAATTTGTCAAATCCAGTAACGCAGGCAGCATGAATGGCGGTGCTAGATCCACTCCGGCAAAAGGTCCCATCATCCTCGACCTTCAGTGCAATCCCATCGATCCATCGATCCGCAAGCAAATATTGGCATCCACCCACCCGCCTACCTCCTCACTCCCCGGCTTCTTCGACAACTCCTACCAGCGAAGCGGCAAATACCCTCAGATCCAGAACTTCGCCAAGAAGCTCGCAGCAGCCAAACCAAAGGCTTCGCCGCGGAAGAACCAGGCCGAGAGAGTGGTGACGCAAGCGGTACAGCCGCTTCTCACCTTCAATGGCTCTTCGCGGATCTATGCTATCAAGCGTGAACTTGGCAAAGGCGCCTTTGCACCAGTTTATCTCGTCGATAGCTACGATCGCGATTGCGCAGATGAAGGCGACGATCTTCATCCAACCCACAACCAAAATCACAGCAACAAACGCTCAAACCTCGAAGCGATCAAAACTGAAGACCCACCCTCAGCCTGGGAATTCCACATCCTACGTCTCCTCCGCCACCGTCTCGGCCACATGTCCCGTACCATGAAATCCGTCATCCTCGCGCACGAATGCCACGTCTTCGCCGACGAATGCTACCTCGTGCTCGAATATAGAAGCCAGGGTACATTGCTGGATCTAGTAAACGGGATGAAAGAGGAGAACCGTAAAGCGGGGAAGTCATCAGCGGATGTTGGTTTGGATGAGGTGCTGGCCATGTTCTTGAGTGTGGAGTTGCTGCGGACGGTGGAGGAGTGTCATGCGGTGGGGGTGTTGCATGGGGACTTGAAGGCGGATAACTGTCTTTGTCGCTTTGATGGCAGCGAGCTGCAGGAACCATACCAAAGAGACGGCTCTTTTGGATGGGACGCCAAAGGCATCACGTTGATCGACTTCGGAAGAGGAATCGACATCAGGGCGTTCAAGCCGGAGGTGAAGTTTGTGGCAGACTGGGCTTCAAGTGCGCAGGACTGCGCGGAGATCAGGGAGGCCAGGCCGTGGACATGGCAGATTGATTATTTTGGGTGTGCGGGAGTGATTCACAGTTTGTTATTTGGGAGGTATATTGAGACGGTGCAGGTTGCGGGTGGGGGATTAGGGGAGAAGAAGGAATGGAGGTTGAAGGAGACCTTTAAGCGGTATTGGGCACAGGGGGTTTGGGGGGAGGTTTTTGGGTTGTTGTTGAATCCCACAATGGCTGGTGGGGGAATGCCGTGTTTGAGAGAGATGAAGAGGGTGAGGGAGGGGATGGAATGTTGGTTGGAGGAGGAAGGGGAGAGGAAGGCGTTAAGGGGGGCGGTTAGGAGGGCAGAGGGATTGATGAATGGGCGAAGGAAGTGAGGAAGTCTGGAGTTTTGAAAGGTTGTCCTAGATCCTTTGAGGCGTTGGTTGTTTTGCATAGCTTCGGCGCAGGAGGGCAGGCACAAAACGGAAGTATCTCTTCGGGACACATGTGTCTGGAAATGGGTGAATAATGGGTCTCACTGCCCGAGGCAGCTCTGAGTTGAGCAATGTCGGCGATAGTTTTGTCTCCAGAAGGCCCAACACAGAGAACTACGATCCTTGCACTGCAAAGCTCTGCTCAAAGTTTGGACTTGATCGGAGGCCATGGCGTAGCTACTAATCGGGATTCCAATGCATCTCAACAATTCGTTCACAAGACTAGCGGACAACGTGAGTTGAGACAGGTTTCAACGCAATAGCCGCGCTGACGGCATAACTTGGATCGCTGGAAGTGTGGGGGGGGCCAGATTGGGGATCTTGCATCCAATGCCCCCTCATCTTATCCATTCCTATCATGACGATATCGAATCTTCTTGTTCCGGACATGTCACACGAGCAACGCTACACGCCTTATAAACGCACTCTTTTCATTCTTTCTAATGCATTTTCTGATTAACTCGAGGAGTTGTAGTTGATGGGTGACGCCGGTCCGTGCTCGCCATTGCCGGCAGAGTTCAGCAATACCAGCAATGACGCCCGACCACGGGAAGTCACGGTGCTCGTGACTGGCTTTGGAGTATGTATTTGTCCAAACTTGAAGTCATCAATATACAGGATGTTGGATTTCACGCATGCAGGATATTGTGGGACGTGCATGTACCAGGCGGCTAACATGTCTCCGTACTGCTTAGCCCTTCAAGTCCTTCCATATCAACCCGTCGCACATGGTTGCCGCTCGCCTGCCGAGCATTCTCCTTCCCGAAAAGAACTCCACCTCGGCCAAGTCGGCAGTACTTCCGCCAATCATCCGCCTGATCGTCTACCCAACTCCGCTCCGGGTCTCGTATCAAGTCGTAGCGTCGCTCGTTCCGCAGCTGCTTGCACACCACAACCCCGATTATATTTTCCACATTGGTATGGCAGGGGGTCGAGACTACTACGCTCTCGAGACACGAGCACACAGAGACGGTTACCGGATCCGAGACGTTGATGGACGAGATGGGTATATAGACGGCGAGTCCAGGTGGAAGAAAGAGGTCAGAGCTGATGGTGAATTCTTGCCCGATGTGCTAGAATGTGGCTGGAACATTGAGGATGTGGAGCGGAGGTGGAGGCAGGAACTAGGGTTAGAAGAAGAGAAAAAGGAGTCGGACGAGCCAAGGGTGAGGATGAGCATTGACGCGGGCCGGTTTCTATGTGATTTTATCTTCTATGAGAGTTTGAGTGTCCGGTGGAAGGAGGGAAGGGACAGGGTAGGCAAGGCGTGTTTCTTGCATGTCCCTGGAGAGGCGGATGAGGAGAACATACAAAAAGGGGTGAGGGTGGCGGAGGCGGCGATCAGGAGCGTGGTTGGGAGCTGGGAGGAGGGGATGAGGAGGGAGAGCAGGATTGTGGAAGGAGAGGAGGAGTTAGGAGAAAGTCAAGAGGAGGAACGCGAAAGGAAGGCGGGCGCTGGGCTTCTGTCGTAAACTAGAAATAAAGGGAAGTTGGCGTCGACTGAACAAACGAAGGGTAGAGAGGCAAAGATAAGCTGCGAGGCCACATGGCTGACGTCTGTGGAGACTGAAAGTCGTAGTTTATCGTAAAGAGAGAGCATGTGCCGAGGGAGCAAAGCCAGGCAAGGGACGGGTCAAGAACGAGATTCAGCATGTCTCTCTCCACTCTCGCCAGGTGAAATGAAGCGAGTAGAGTATGGCTGTGGGGATCTCGGTAACGGTATCCCTTCCCCTGCATCTCGTTGAGCGAACATAATCTCACCCTACCTGGTAAGCACAAGTCTGTCTCACGTACAACAACACTGTTTGGGAGAACGAGGGCGGGTTCCGTGGATGTAAAGTGCTGGAAGTTTGGGTTGATACTAGAGCATGCATCCGGAGTTTTTTTTTCGAGCCCGTTAATCCTCGGCTATCAATCCAATTGGCCAGCGCGCTGTCGTAGCTGCCCTTAGCGTGTCCTTTACGCGTCTATGGCGACCCACTTTCCGGAGACTGACGCGACTTGAGGACAAAGTCCCTCCTTCGCTGGTGTCTGAGAAAGAGGTCGCGGCCATTTTAGAAGCCATGGCGGCAATTGAAACTCGTAGTGATTCCTTGAAGAAGTCGCTGACAACCAAATTAATCAAAACTTTGTTTCGAACATCAAGTTTGGGGGGGGGGGAATTCATCCGGCAGAGTCGAGCTCAGTGGGTGCTCATGGGGGAACCCTGGGCAGCTCAGCCCAGCCGTAGAATTGTAGTTACCAAAGTGGATATCAACACAACTCGTCGCCTCACTGATCATAGTCAGGTATCATGCAGTCTGCAGGAGTGGCGGTGACCATTGAACAACTCGATGACGCCGAGTTTCGCATTGCAGGGAGCTTGCTTGCTGCATCGCGGATTGCGCAATCCACCCGCTTGTCTCACCACCTAAACAGAGCGTAGGCACATGCTTCGGCTGGGCGTAGGAGCTGGGAGCGTGACCACGATTTGAAGGACATGAACAAAGTCCAAAGCCCACCCACACTCTTCGCTGCAGCGACCATATTTACCGACATTGACTCTCATCTCTGACCTTCATAAACATAATCCATCTTCGATCTGTTCTTTTGCACTTTATGTTTGGACAGGTGTGGATGTGAGGATTTATGCCCGGGGTGACGCCCTGGACAATTGGGGTTACCGCCCGCGAAACAAGCGAGGGCAATCGGTCGGGGGCCCTCCAGAACAAAAGCCTCCTTCCTATTCACCCATTGGTCTAAGCAACCCAACATTCTTCAACTCGACTTTACGACCCCAACTTCACGTCAAAGCGCTGCACTTGAGTAAACACGGTCCAAGGTTGCAATTCAACTGCGACAACATCCTCCTGAAGAACACCTCGCCATCACATCCTAAATCACCATCTACGACGCTTGATCTTCGTCGCGGTCGCCAGTCGCTTTCCCTCCTTCCCAGCCACCTCCATTTCCGCCGCCCGAGTTGATGATAGTACTGCTCAACACCATATCAGCTGGTTGTGAAGCTTCGAGAGGCCACTGCGCACGTTCAAGGAAACACAATCCCATCACCGCCTGATCATCGTCGCGCTCGTTGGAGTGTCGTCACTTGCACCCGCCAACAGGGCGAAAACCGAAGCCAATCGCAGCGCGACAAGAAGTCGAACACGCCTGCACCCTGACGACTACGCGCAAATATCTCTTCCAAGCCAAGAATACTTCACGTTGCTCCACTCTAAGTCAAGATTTTGGAATACATCTAGAACTCTAGGCCATGAAAGTCTAGCCACCGCCGCCTACCGCCGCGATTGGTATAGCTATACCATTGTCCAAGGACAACTTCCTGCGCCATGCACAACTAGCTAGATCATCTTCTCGTTCGTCACTGCTGAACAATATCTCCTGGCTTTCAACATTTTCTTGAATAGTCCACCTTTGGCGATTGTTTGGGATAAACCAAGATCAACCTTTCCCTTCTTGTACAGCTTTTATCATGGCTCCAGCTTCCGGCATGTCTATCACTCTTCCTCGCAACTTCGCTCCGATGGGCTGGGACGGCGTGGACGAGCCCAAGACTCCCGACCAGACTTTCTCTGAAATGCAGCTTCCACCTCCACCGCACCACTCGACCATGCGGGTTCGTCGTCCAAAAATCAACATGGACAGCTTCACGAGCCGTAACAATGCATTGCCGGCTACTCTGTTCGCTTCCGACATTCCAATCCCGTCTATTGAAGTCCCAAGACCAACTGCGACAGCCCGACCAGTGTGGCACCCAAGCATGACAGAGCCATCGCCTAGCGAGAAACTTCTAGCTGCCTCGTATCGCAGTGGTCCTCCTCCACAAACACCACCTGCCCAGACTATGTCTCCGGAGGAAGAGATTGAGCATGTGGATTGGGATAGGCAACGATCATCTTCCTCTTGCTCTACCCGCTCAGACAAGTCCTTCTCGTCTAGCAGCAGTTTCACATCTCGACCTACCTCATTCGACGGAAGCGCCGCGAGTCCAGAGTGTGACATCCAAGATCCATTCATGCCTCGCTCGTTTAACCTGATTCCCGCTACCCCCGCTAAACGAAGCAGAAGCGTCAGTCTCGAACCCAAGTCCGCGACAACGAGATTTCGCTGGACGACTGAGATGGACAATCATCTGTGGAATGTTTACCAGATGTATCTTGCAGACCCTAGCATCACACCATTCAAGGCCGCACCAGGCGTCACGCCACCGATTGGTGTCTGCAATCGCGTGGCTCGAGTGGCAAGACGAACTTGGCCAAAGGCCACTAAGGTGCCGCACCAGATTATCAAGAGACACAGCTTTCGCGATGTGATGGACGACGCGTATGCTGTACGAGAAATGACACCAAAGCTCTCGGACAGCGTCATGAATCCTCAAGAAACACCTCAGAATACCTATCCATTCACAGTCAAGAGTCAATTTCCAGACAAGAACGTCACTCGACGCCGATTCAAAGAGCTGTGCAAGCAGAAATTCTCCATCACTCCGTACTATCAGCGCATGAGAGAGTCCCGAAGCCCTTCGCCGTTCACAGACCAATTTTCTCGTCAATCTTCAAAGCTAAGAACGTCTCGTGCAGCATCCCGTCAATCGTCCGCTTCTTATGCTACAAGAGATCTCGGCATTTCTCTTGTTGCGAGTGGTGCCACTGGGGCACTCGCTCAGCTGGTGACCGGAGATTCCCCACCGCCTCAGTCGGATGAGTGGTTCAATACTCCTGTGGTAACATCCTCCGAAGCTACCAGCTCACCTTCTACGGGACTTGGTATCGATAGTGACGGCCTGGCTCCTGCGAGTAGTGTCCCTCGACTAGCTTCACCCTTTTCCTACAACACTTGGAACGGACCGAGCAGACCTCGACGTGAGCCCTTGCCTGACATCAATCATTATGACACCATCTCTGCAACCGGCTCACGACTACTCTCTCCTGTGCGCCTTGATCCATTCTCCTACGCCCACAAGCGTCGAGCGAAGCATCAACTCGAAGACGAACTCAGCCCTGGCGGAAGTGGAATCCAACGTCAGGACGTGAGACAAGAGCTAGTTTTCACCGGAGTCGGTGATATCAGTCAACGTCGCATACGTCTTCGAAGCCGTGGTGCCACGTTAGGAGCTGCACCCAACAACCGCGATCGCCTGCATCGCCTCTTCAGCCCGCCGCCACCGCTGCCGCAGACCGATGGGGACACTGTCATAACCAATGCTGGCCCTCCCTCATCTTCCAGTCTTGCAGCTCCAGAACCGGAGGACCGTCACAAGAGACTCGGCTCACCCTTTGAGCTCGAGGCAAACAAACGCAGCAATCGCAGCAAATCGCCACGTCATATTCCATCGCTCTCTGATCCTTTCGTCTCTGTCTCAAATCCCTTCGCCAGCACCTCCAATACCCAGTCGATCGGCGAATGCCTGGCTACTTTTTCTGCGCTGCAAAACTGCAATCCAAACAACCACGACCTTTTCTGAGCCAACGTCGAGCATGAGCACGAGCATCAGTCAGCGCCCGGTTGGCGTTGGCTATTTGAATTTTTTTGAAGACGTTTATGATACATCAAACCATTCTTCATGCATTGTGCATTTTCTGGAACGTCTCTATATACAGCTCGATGACAAACAGTGTCATGTCAGCGTCTGCCTGGTAGGCGGCTTGATGTCATTATGGATGAAATTACGAGAAAATTTTCTTTTCTACCTTCTTGTGCCTAGTTAGTAGGCGAGTATATGCCCGATGAAATGAGATGTTGAAACCACGAGTTGCTCCATGACTGTGCTGGTGTTATGAGTTCGAGGGTTAACAAGGCCAGCGTATGCCAGGTACCACGTTCTGTAGCCATGCTCGTGATGCGGTTCCTATGATTGTACATTGGTCAGCGTACGTTGGCCCATAATCCCTTCGTACACACGTTCACGATGTAGATTCAAGCATCAGCGGAGGCGCGCGTGCGTGCGTCCGGTGATGGATGTACTCGGCTCGACAAAATTGCTCATGCTATGAATTTGCGTACAATTGAAGTTACATTAGTGCTCCGTAGCTATGCTCGTGCCGTGCCAATAGATGAAACGAGGTCGTGAGCGCTGTCAGGGCTAGGTGGTGGTTAGGGAGGAGGGGAGAGGAGAAGAGAGTGCTGGGTGTCGTATTTGCAATAGATGGAGTCTTTGGCTTTTACGCGACGACGATGATGATGACGACGACGACGACAGTCTTTGCGTGTGAGCTACTACATGAGAAAAACGCCCTCTAGGCCAGTGGTTGCACGGGAATTATAGAATTTCAGAATTGTTTCGTGTGAGCTATGATGGCAAGCCCCTCTCCTTTCGGAGTTTATTGGCCTATTTTGTTATCGCCTTCCTCGCATTTGCACACCAGTTGTTCCAGTCGGTGAAAAAAGCCGGCTGTACGTGGCAGTCCTTGTCCTCGAGCATTTTTGCCATCGTGTCTGCGTATAGGTGGGTCAACACTCCAGCGCGCACCTTGGTGTTGGATAGGATGCGCACCAGCAGAATGCTTGCCGAGGAACATGCGGTAGCGTGTGCATTGGAGCCCGGTCGTCCGGCCTCATCGTGGACTGCTCTCAGTATGTTCAGCGCGGCCTCTGGGTCGGCCAGCTGTGGCAGTTTGGCACCCCTACACCGCCCGTTGAAGTCCCGCAATATGCTGCATGCGCGATCTGCCAATTGTTTGACGTTGGTGCGCCGCGCGAGGCTCAGCAGTGGCAGTATTAGCTGCAGTGATAATGGATTGGCGTATTCCTGCTTCAGGTAGACGTCGATCAGGTCGAGGACCTTGTTTTTGAAATTCACAATGTTCTCCTTTGCGTCCTTATGCTCTTTCTTCTTGGGTTTGGCGAGGTCTTTCCGGGCCCGAAAGACTTCTGTCAGCTTCTCGTCCAATGCTTCCATTTCAGAGTCTGACATGTCGTTGTCTGAGCCGGATGTGTCACTCGCGCCTAAGTCGTCTTCGCCTTTCCGTGTGCCTAGGGCGGCCGCCAGCATGGCATCAAACGCCGCCAGCTGGTCGTTGTCTTCGTCTTCTGCAGATTCCCGATCTTCGCTATCGACATCGGCTTCGGAAGATTCATCAGACGACCGTCCTCCCTGGTCTGATATTTCCTCGACATCAGAGTCGATTTCCATGTCTGATCCAGTTCCATTTATTCCATTCACGGCGTCGTCTTCGGCTTCTTCTGCATCAAACATTTCCCCTTGGCCTTGTAGATTCTCTTTCGTCTCCAGCACCCTGATCAACGACTGGAGGCCTTCCTGACTGATCTGCGCTGCGAATGAACCGAAAGCTTGTAGACTGATCTTGCGGAGGCATTTCGATGGTTTGGAAGCAAAGGTTAGAAGAACCTCGACAAGTACATCAGATCCCATGAATGAGTCGTCCTTGCGGGCCAACTTGTCATGATACTCGTTCAGATCTTCCACTATAGTCACCGCTTCTGGCTCACCGCTGTACACTTGAAACAGAGCAAGATGATACAGTAGAATGATTCCATCGATTGCGCCATTTCCGTCCATCCCGTGGACGCCATTGCCAAGCAATTCTCTTTTCTCGAAGGTATCCAGTCTGCGATGGGCGCCTTTCACGATCACATTAATGCTATCGTCAAAATCGAACGCCGGCTGCCGTCCCTGACTCTGGAAGCGGGTTAGAGAAGTTACTATGTGTTGCAGCAGGGCGCGTCCCATCGCTTTCGTCTTGAGCGCCTGCTCCAGACAGGCCATGATTCGTTCTCTGACGTACTGACGAGACGCAGGAGCCACCTCCGGACCTGCTGGTTGTACGAAGAAGGCAGTTTGAACGAGGATCTCCATGACGTGCCTCGACTGCACTAGCGGGCTCCGCTCGACTGCATCCGTACCACTTACTGACTCCTGGAGCGACTGATCAGCACCAAGACTATGCATACATGTGTTGGCTAAGAGATCCGTAATTGTCTTTCGTGCATGTGTGATCTCATTACCGTTCCCAACGCCTGGCTTTTGAAAGAGTTCGCCTAAGAAGTCACAAATCGAACCGTCGTCACTGGCAGTAACGAGCTTCTCGATGGTTTTGGTCTTTGTGACGACGTCAAATTGCAATGCGCCAGCGTCCGCCAGGATACCACGAAGAACCACAAGCGCAATGATCGGAGTTTTGGCGACGCGTGCATGCATCGCTTGAATAGCTTTCTGCGCACTCCGCTGGAGGTAACGTGAGTCTGCTTTGAGTTGATTCTGGAGACAGGCAACAACATTTTGGGTCATTACATGGCTGAGCGCATGTTCTGGGGCTTCTGCGAATACTTTGGCGAGTAAAAGGAGCCCCCAATGCCTTCGTTCAACGCTGCTGGACGACGCGAACAAACTCTCTGCGAACTATTAGTGGACTGTACGGAAAATGGATAGGGTTATCCTGAGCTCGGAACCCTCCAGCCACACACTTACGATCGACTACTTGGAGCCAGAAATCTTTGAAGCTCACTCTGTCATTTGTTGCCTCTTGATAGAGTTCTCTGAGTAACGGATCCCAAGCAAAATGGAGTTGTGGGCTCCACATGGCTTTCCCTTGCGAGTCCATATCACTGTCCGACTCTGCTTGCTGGGGTTTTGCATCTTTCATGATATTTGCCAAAGTAGAGACGCCTTTCTTGGACAGTGGACTATCGTGTTTCCACACCTTGTGCATATGCAAGCCTCCCCTAGTGGCGTCCTCCTGGCTCAACCAAATAGCGACGCCTTCGGGCGTACGGAGGAGCTTATGACGGGCCAAAGTCAGGACGAGGCAGTTGTTGAAGTCTTCAGGCAGTGTCTTGACACAGCTGAAGAGGAGCCAACCACACTGCTCCCTCAACCATGGCTTTTTCAAGGCGATGCCGCAGATGATGTCGAGCAGCCTCTCCCATTGCTTGAAAGTTCCCAGGGACGACGAAAATAGCACGGAAGACTTCACAATAGCTTCCGCGCCAAAAAGTCTACCAAAGTAATGGTCACGTTCATCCTGGTTTTTATCAGCGCTGTTCCGTGGAGAGAGACACTGGTAGGCTTACTTGGCCAGAGCTGTTGCCTTCGACAGCTGTCTGAGACTCTAGTAGGTCAATGATCTCGGAAGCTTCAATCTTGTGGTCATCAATATATGGTAGAAACACTTGACAGAGAAACTCCGTAAGAGCGACCGAGAAACCAAGCCTAGCAGCTTTGCGTCCACTACACAGACCTCGAAAAAGCCTCTTGAGGATGATTTTGTGCTGCTCAATGGTGGTAGTACTGGCCGAGAATTGTGAGAGCAAAGCATATGCAGCTTTCAGACGAATTTCTTCGTCCTCATTCGCCAGATCATTGTAGATTTCGATGAGCTGAGTGTCGGTAGCTTTCACTTCTCTAGGCCGCTTCTTGGACATGGCCATCGATGGCGCCGCGATATTTGCAAGCTAAAATTGACTGCATGAATTGTGCGGCGTACTGGTGCACTTTTGAGAGTCGGATTTTCACCCAAATCTGAACAATGCCAAGATGGTTTGCCAAGCCTCCAGTTCTCCCTAATGGTTCAGAGAGGGCCTCTTCCAAGCATTCGGATGTCAATTCGCCGATTGAAAGTAGGCTGAATTCCAGTATGAAAGATGTCTAAGAGCATTGGTGTTGTGGTTCTGCGTTGAAATCATCCAAAAACAGATCGACGCCGATCCGCGTGGACAAAGTTATCGGTCTACCTTTCTTGAAGGCAGTCCAGGAACGGCACTGCACTGCGTCAACAACAAAAGCTGAAATGTACATATTTCGAATTAGAGGGCAAAAAGTGAGTGGCTAATGATGATGTTCGGAGATAATGAATATCGAGTTCTAGTGGAGAAATTGGTGAAAGTATGATGAAATGCCCACCCCTCTTTATCCTTAGATGAGTCATTCCACATGGCTTTTAGAGTCTCTGCACTTTCCGACAGGACCATGCGTTTCGTCCTGACATTTCCGAAGTGTCAATCGATAGAAGACGCCAGTTAATGTTTCCAGGTCCACAGTTGGCTTACTGAAGTGGGAATTGAGAGGAGGTCAAATTCATCATGAAAACGACACGACCAATCTTCCCAGTCCCCGCCCCTCCCTTTACATCCGAGCGACTTCTCTTCCGTCCTTACCTCCTGTCTGACGCAGGAGATCTGTTTATCCTCCGCTCGCAGTCGGAAGTCATGAAATGGACCAGTTCCAAGATCCCCGATACTAATGTCGCAAAGACTCGTGAATGGATGGCGCCCGCACTCCCTCCACTGAATGGTGACAGCTTCCGCTTTGTGATTGAGGAAAGGTCGAATCCGGGCAAAGTGGTTGGGGTTATTGGAAGTCGCTTCTCGGAGCCGCCTGAGTGTGGGTACATGTTCCGGACGGACATGTGGGGAAAGGGTTATGCTACGGAGGCACTGAGGGCGTGGCTCGAAGTCTACTGGGCGCTACCGCGGAAGGATGTCACAGTGGAAGGCAAAGATGGTGCGGAGTACGGGACAGAAGCGGAGAGCCTGCTGGCGGAGACTGAACTTGGCAATGCTGGCAGCAGAAGAGTGCTCGTCAAGTGCGGTTTCACTGAGCTGCGGACTTGGGAAGACGATGGTGATCAGCCCATTCAGTATATCTATCGGCCATCTTCTTGAGCGAGTGGCACAGCAAGCAGCTCATATACTACACTTTTGATCCTCACTTGTATTAGGGATCCGAGTTAGAGACTCGATTCTTTATGGACGTCAACCAGGGTGATGCCTCGTGCGAATCATCAAACTCACTCCTCGTACAACAACTTCTACTTGCAATTCGACTTTCCTACCTCCTGGGGACCTCATCTTCCTGTGGTGAGCATTCGGAGCTCGGCTGGCGTATTTGTCCGAACTCGACGGACTCAACCTGTGACTGACCTGAAGTGGTCACGTGCAATCAGGAATCGCTCCAGATAACGTTTACGGTAAGGAGGTGATCCTAAGTGAAGTCCGGAGTATCCATTGAGACGTCAAAGAAACCGTTTGTGCTTCCGGCTTGTGCAAGGAAGGTGTCGATTGAGTCCTCCTCCTCCAATTCTGACTGCGCGGTCGGTTGCGAAAACAGTCTAGTTTCACCGGAGTCGGCTGCTTTGAGTAGCGATCCTACTGCGGACTCAAGTATGCCGCTAGCAATCTCGAGAAACTCTGCACTTTTGTTGCTGACTCGCAGCGTCCACCTAGAGCCATGTTAGGTATTGCATTGACTAACAATGTCAGGTATCAGCTTACCTATACTCTTGCAGGCGACGCTGGTAGAAATCTGCCTCTTCCGAGCTGATGGATGTAACCCAAAGTAGAGCATTGAATGTGCCAATTAAAGCAAAGTTGACTTTAGACGCGAAGTACCAGAATGACTGGAGATGTTCCGGCCTAAGGCGATTGAAAAAATCCATGGCGCTGATCAAGCGCGCTTTGGCAGCCGATCTAATCACTTGTGTGAGATAAGGGTCGGTGTCATGTGTGAGTGATTGGATCAGTCGGCGATGAAGCGTAATCTCCGCCGCAAAATACGCAAGATGAAGATATCCGCATGAGTTCAGCTTCCCAACCCGTGTGGCGTCCATTCGGAGCGTGTCCGGCATTGTGGAAAACCAGGCCTTGAGCTTGAGCTGAATTGGTTTCGCTTTCTCCAGGGTAGCTTTCGTGCTGTCGTTGGCTTCGCGGATCCAATTCTTCGCATCTTCCGAATAGAGCGCCTCCAAGATCTCCGCGAGCAAGACGCTCAATGAGATCATAGCAGAGAAGAGAGTACGACCTTGTTCAACCTGCGTAGAGCCTTCTTCGTCGTCTTCATCGGCGGCACTTTCTGGGAAGTCGCCGCTGGTCACTGGTGAAACAGACCAGTTCGAGCGGTGGATGTGTTGCGGCCTCCCATAAACTAGAGCAGACCAGATGTCTTGACAGTAAAGGGCCCAGGCAAGCCTTTTTCGTAGACCTCGTTCCCAAGTTGGTATCCGCCAATTCGTGTTGTCAAGATGTAATCCCAAATCTTGGCCAAGCGCAACGAGCTTGGCAGTTAGCATCCAGGAGTGGCCTGTCTGAGGACGCTGCAACAGAAGGAGGCCGGCTTGCACGGTGGATAATTTCGGCCGCTGTGCCACGGCTTGAAGGGTTCGGAAGGCTATCTCCTCAAGCTTGGTGACGTCAGGCTTTGGTTGCCGGGCAAGCTCCGAGCTGTAGGACCACCAGTTCAAGGCGAGTGCGTAGACGGCTGCCAAAAGCGGGGGCGAGAATTCGCGGTAGTTGCGTGCATACTTCTCCAGGTAGACTTTCTTGTGCAAGATGGGAAAGCTCGGATGGACGATTCGAAAATAGAGCTTGATCAACGCTTCACCGTGTGGAGCTACGATTTTCTCAATGCTGTCAAGATCTTCAATGTCCTGAGCATGGTTCGGCGAATCAGAGTCGGCGAACTGATGGAAAAATGTACTTTCCCCAACCTTCCGGAACGACCCTCGGTCGGCTTCAGACTCTCCCCTGACGTCGTCGTAGAGCCTTAGGTCAAGGAGTACTGAGTCGTATTCACTAGAGCTCCCTATGTAGCGGGCGTGGCGATGGTTCTGTAAGCCTAGCGTCCTCTTCAGCAGCGACGGGCCTTGAAGATTGGCATAGTCATCTACCACCGCTTCTGTGCCTGATGATGCCCGGGATGTTTGCCGTGGTGGTCCACTAGATGATCTGCATAGCATTAGCGTTGTTTGCGCCTCGACGAACCCAATGAGCCTACAGCCTCTTGGACCTATCTGGTCCGTCTGAGTTGGCAGTTGGTGCTTTCCTCTTTCTCGGAGCCGGATCTTGGTTGAAAGTACATTCTTGGTTATGAAACTCGCATAACACACAAGACGGCGCGTCGTTGATCACACAGCGACTCTTTCGGCGCCGGCATGCATCACAAGGTCGGTCAGGCCGGCCTTTGAAGCCAGATGACTCCGAGATTCGAGACCCGACCGGCGATGTGGTTATTGCTTCAGGTGATTGGGACGCCATTTTCTGTATTGTGCCAATAATGCCTTGGCCCGGAGTTTCATGCTCGCGTGTGAATTGTGAAGCGGATAGCCTGCATTTATGAGTGCGAGAGCTTATTGCATGTTGAATTTTTCACTCTAAAACTGGATCTTCATCAACCAGGCCTGGCAAGTAGTTGAGATAGCCTTGGAGCCCCGTGACCAGTCTCATCTGATTGGCCTCAGGCGATACTCTGGGTGAGGACCAGCATGTGGCAGCTTTACGAGCGATTTGGGGTCAGGCCTCATGGTCCAACAAACAACATCCCGGACGTGAGGGCCCCTTCGGACGTGAGGGCCTTGCGACGCCGCCCGAAGCTCCATAGTGGGCGAAGGCACGCCTCGGCAAGCCACCAATCTGCACTTGACTTGCGTGGGTGCTTTTGGTGGCTTGTCACCAACGATAAGTCAACGGATTTTTATTGGTGAGCACGTGACCCCCTGCAGTTGCCATTATTAACGCATTCTAGGCTGGGAGGCTTTTCAGGGCAAGCTTTGAAACGGCGTTGTATGAACAGGTTTTGAAATTCTGCGTGCAGTGAACAGTGTTAACAATCTACGGAGCTATATAGATCATCTTACGCCCTGCCTGATATAGTTATCAAACCGTCCTGCGATTCCCAGGACCTCACTGTCACTACAGCTCCTGCCGAGGAACATGACGCTGAAGGGCAATTTTGAAGCCTCAGATGTGTCATCAGATGGAGAATACATACCAGCCGGCACGGCCACAGCGCACAAGTCGAGCACATTGCCTGAGTCTAGATGTACTAGTCGTTAGGATCTTGACCGGGATCTATTCGGGAAATTGCAAAAACTTACGTGTGAATGAACCCAACTTGGCATTCAGCTGGATTGGATTTGCCATCATTTCAGAAATCAGTGGATGCTCGGGAGCTGTCGGCACGACAACCGTAGTAACGCCAGCATGTGCAGCCGAAGCAAACTGCAACGTTGCTTGTCGTGTGTATAATGCCTTGGCTTGTAATTCTCGATATGCTTGAACTGCGGTGCTCTGCCTGGCTACAACCTTTTCGAATAGCTCCAAGATCACCGGATGTAGAAGTGGTCGATTCTTCTCCAGAAAGTCGTCCGGAAGACTGGCCAAGCGTTCTGATACGAACGAGCCCTCATAAAGAAGATCGCCGGCCTTCTGGAAGGGACTCCAGTCAATCGGCGTCAGAATGCCGCCACAAGATTGCAATGCTTGAATGGCCTCGTTGAACATCTTGCGATATGTAAGTGAGCAGACATCCAGGACTTCGGGAGGTGGAACGCCGAATTTGAACGTTCTTGCCTGCACTCCCAACGAGTCCACGTGTCGTTCCATGGGGAGGGCCTCCTTAGCATATCGATCTCGAGGGTCAAATTCTTCACACAGCTGCCATACTGTGCGAGCGTCCACTACATTCAATGCAATGATCGCAACACAATCAAGTGACAAGCAAGCTGGAGTGATCCCTTCAAATGAGATCAGGCCACGAGTGGGTTTGTAGCCAACGACGCCATTGAAACCGGCAGGAACGCGCCCAGAGCCAGCTGTATCAGTTGCCAACGAGAAAGACACCAGACCTGCGCCCACACTGACTGCCGACCCGCTGGAAGAGCCGCCAGATATATACTTTGGGTGGAAGACGGAATGGGTAACGCCAAACGGACTTCGGCAACCGTTGAGGCCAGTTGCAAACTGGTCGAGATTGACTTTGCCAAAGAACAGTGCACCTTGGGCCATGACTAGCTCGTAGCACCGGGCCGACTCTGATGGAATGTGCGCAAGAGGTGGACACGCCGTTGTTGTTGGCAGACCCGCAACGTCAATGCTATCTTTGACATTGAAGGGGACTCCGAACAGTGGAGGTAGGCACGATTTATTTGGGTATTTCTGCGATAGATTTCGAGCAGCATCAAGTACGCGTTCTCGTGGTTCAAGGTGTATCCACACAGCGGGATCTTGCTGTTGGTATTTCTCAATTCTGTCGTACACTGCATCTGCAACAGTAATCGGTGATAGGCCAGCTCTGTACGCTGCCTGTAGACTTGAGATTTCCAGATTTCCGTCCCAGCTGGGCGGCGTCTGCGGTGGAGTTTCCAAATGAAGGGATTCCAGTGATTGTGTAGTGGCAAGGGCTTCTAACAATGGTGGCAATTCTCCAACAAAGCCGAACAGGCCCTGGCTCCAATTGATCATATCAAGACTAGCAGTCTTAAATTCTGCATTGTATCCGGCCGTGGCTTGAACGATACCACAACACTCAAATCCTCTGTCGTTGGCTTCGCGAATAGAGGTGGCGAAGCAGCATTCCGTGGTTACGCCAGCGACGAGCAAGTGGGTAATGCCACGCGCTTTGAGCTTGTGCATAATAGGCGTGTTCCAGAAAGCACCCTTTCCAGGCTTGTCGATAACAACTTCGCTGGGCAGCGGCTTGAGTTCGTCAATGATGTCCTGGCCATATTCCCCACAAACTGAAAAACGCGTCAGTGGTCTCTAGATTTCTGAGCCCTGAGGGGGCTTACTCAGCAATCTTCCCATTTCTCCCTTGTCACCAATGACTTTCGTGTGCTGCGAATTCCCTGGTGCAGCCGCCTGACGGTGAAGCTTCGAGGAGGGACAGTCAGACAGATCCGGTACCTGGCCCTCGCGAGTATGGAAAATCTGTAGTCCAGCATTTCTGCATGCCTCGAGTAGGGCTTTGGTAGGGGCTATCGATTCTTGCACCATTCTAAGATCTCCGCCCTGTATTTCCCCAAACCCTCCAGGGGATACGAAATCTCTTTGCATGTCAATCACCAAAAGTGCTGTGTTTCCGAGAGGAAACTGAAAAGGGTAGGGTTTGGCATCGAAGGTCACAATGGAAGGTAAGTCCTTAAGAGGCGCCATTGCAGCACGATTGGGTTTTGACCGGATGAGATTCAGGTAAGGGTCCTAAAGGATCACCTGTTCGGAGGTGGAGTCAATCTGTACAGAGGAACAATGTTAAGCAACTCAGGACAGAAAGAAAGGATACAAAAGGAGATCGGAGAGGGCTCTTCTAGCAGAAGTAGCGTGAACGTGCGGAGCATACTCCAACGAATTAGCAAATGCATTTTGGAATCTTTTCGCCCTGTTGATCATTCGCATGTGCCGATAGACTGCTTGCCCTGAACCTGAGTTCCCGGCGGGAGGGCGAAGGCCTCGTGAAAGATCGGCGCCGGGGATTTGGACGATAAGAGAATACGAAACGTGGGAGATAGCCAGTCTTGGCGGCCCGTTGGCCCAGCTCCTTTCGCTCGACATTACATTTCCTTTCCGGGGGTATTTCAGGTTATTGCGCTTGTGCCGCGGCCCAAAGTCTAGTAAATACGGAGCTTAAATATCAGGACATTACACCACTGGTTTTCTTTCCAAGCTATCACGGGCCGCCGGCGACGTGGGGAAAGAGCGCCGTCGGCCCACGATCTGTATTCCTCTTGACATGCTGCCTGCACTTCCCCAAAGCTGATGGCTTTGATTCGGCTTTGGAAACGCTATCATGATGTTGACACGTGGAATGGCCCTAGCTCGAGCCGGCGGCGATCATACGGCGTCCCTGGCGTCCCCTGCAGCTCTGAACCTTGCCCGCCGGCCTGGCTCGTGTGTGTTTTGGCTATCTTACATGCTATGTTCTTCTATCTCTTGGCTGGATTCAGCTGCGTTGTGTCACACCCTATGTGTTGTATATGTATGTCCAGCTTATCCCAATTAACAAGTTCTTCCGTCTGCAATCTCACACATCACTTTCTCTCTATCAGCTACAACTTCCCCAATTAAAGTATCAGGTGTCCAAGCCTCTTCGTACTCTGCCATGTCTGTCCTATCTCCAAGTCGCCTGAGGGCAAGGATTGCTCCTCACCTGACATTGCGCGTGCCATTCAAAGCAGGCATATATGAGAACAGCCCAAGATGGTCCAACAAAGACTTGGACCCGGTCCCGCCGGAGCTGAGAACCTGGGGCGGACTTGTAAGCCAAGTTCATCATCGTTCGCTACCCGCGCTGACAATCGATTCCAGGACTACTGGGCATACTGGACTAGCGACATGCTCGCACCTCCCTTGGCCTCCACGGTCAGCTCTGTCATGTCACTCGGTTTTACTGCTCGCGAGACCATCCCCATTGTCTTCTTCGGCTTTGCCATTTGCTCCGTGGTCATCACATTGACTGGTAAGATGGGCGCTACATATGCAGTGCCTTATCCCGTCATTGTTCGATCCATCTTTGGCATGTATGGCAGCTACCCGGCCATCTGTCTCCGCGCTTTCGTCGCTGCAATGTGGACTGCCATCCTCTGTGTTCAGGCAGGCGATTTTCTGGGCAACTGTATCACAGCAATCTGGCCGAGCTTCGCCCGTTTCCCCAACCATCTCCCGGCAGATGCAGGAATCACCTCAGCTGGCCTCCTCACGTTCTTCATCTATTGGATCTTCCAAACCATCCTAGCCTGCATGCCAATCCAAAAACTACGCATATTGTTCCTCGTCAAGGCAGTCATTGTACCGCCCACCTTCCTAGCACTGTTTTTGTGGGCAGTAATCGTCACGTGAGTCTTCTTCCCGCTTACTTACCACCTTCGAATTCTTGTCTAATTCATGCCAGGCATGGGGGTGGCCCACTTGTTACGGGACACGAGAAGATGACTTCTTCATACATGAACACGGCATACTCTGCCTTGACTGGTCTCAATGTCATCATCGGATTGTTCTCGTCAATGGCGGTGAACATGCCCGATTTCGGGCGTTGGTCGAAGAACAGACTTGCGGGTAAGCACCAAAACAATTCCATGGACAGTAACAAAAAGATCAACACTAACTGTCGAAGGCGGCCATCAATTCTTCGCTCTGCCCATAATTGGGACGCTTGGAGCACTGACACCGTAAGTCACTCTCTTGAGAGCCCTTATAATCTGACTGTCACGCTGACCGACAGCACAGGATTTTTGTGACAAGTGCCCATTCCTACCTCTGGGGCGAATTTCAATGGTACATGCCAGCCGTCATCGCCAAGTTCGACTCTCGAGCCGCCAAGTTCTTCACCGGCTTCGCATTCATGCTCGCCACCATCGGCAACCAAATTGCAGCTGGTACATACCCCTTCTCGAACGATATTTCCGGTCTCTGCCCCAAGTACATCAACATCTTCCGCGCCACACTGCTCATCTCTCTCTTCTGCGTTGTCAGCACGCCCTGGAACATCATCAAGAATGCCGCCGGCCTCCTCGCTTTCCTCTCCGGCTATTCCTGTCTCATGGGCCCTCTAGCCGGCGTCATGGTCAGCGACTACTACCTTATCAAGAAGCGCAAGCTCAACGTCCACGAGCTCTACCATGACCATGGCATCTACCACTATAGCCATGGCTTTAACTGGCGAGCATTTCTCGCCTTTTTCATGGGCGTTGGGCCGCTGCTCCCAGGCTTCGCAAAGTCCATTGCCAATAACCTCAACGTCGGCGGAGCTTGGCGGATCTATACTTTCGCGTGGATCTTTGGCTTCTGTGTCAGCCTCTTATCGTACTATGTCATCGTCAAGTATGTATCAGGTATTCCAGGGGCTCTTGTCGACGTCGCCGTATATCCACCACAGAAGGGTGATGCAGTTGCGGTGGACATTGAAAGCGGAAGCGAAGAGGTCTTGGAGGAGAAGGTTGGCATTGATGTGCAGACCAAGGAGGTGCATGTCGTTTGAGATACCCATATGATATGTTCCCCTAGGCGTATAGTCGATGTCTGCAGTGGGGTAGAGCCTTGAGCGTAATGAATATTTCTTCCTACTGGTTGCTACGCCAGTTCCATTACCAAAGAGCGCCAATGAGTGGTGCACGAGGATTCGAGCTACTAATCCCGAGCACCGCGCTGTGCGTGTATTGACGTGACCGTGGCATATTTTTTGATGGCATGTAAGGTCTGAGGGCACGCCGGCTGGGACCTCATGAGTAATGTAAATTTCGTTTAAGCTTCAAGACGGACCGAGAGTTGATAGTAGCAGAATGTAGCCTTTCTGGCCGGACCTCTAACGCTTTCGATGCTGTGGATGAACCGGGGCCGTATTGACGTTGGCAAAGAGTCCCATTGTTGGGAGTTGAAATCTTGTTCGTATACCGAATCGATGACAGCAATGGTTGAAGCTGGAGGTGATACTGCCCTCGCTATGTCTCCTTGCATCGGGGATGGCTTGTTCAGAGCAAGAATTTTATTGTTCTAAATACTGAAGACCCGAAAACATCGGCCTCTAAAATTGAGTTCTGGGAAGCTGCTTTGTGTATGCGATGTGAGATTATTCACGTATAAGATGAAGTCTCCATCAAGCAGTGCAAAGCATAGATCGAAATGGTTGACAGATTGCAACCTTGGGTATCAGCAATTCAATAAGCTCCCAGTAAATAAACCCCCCAGGCCAATCAAACTGAAAACGAAATGCCAATGCTAATTCCGGATCGTGCTCCTGATAAAGCAGAGGCAGCCTCTTGTTTCGAAACAAGCCCATCTCAATCCCGCTCCATTTCTTTAATTCCGTCATCGTTATCATCTGCATTTTCGCCCCAAGCAGAACTCTGCCTACTGTTCCGGCCTTGAGGCCCGGCTCCGAAGAGAGGGCTCACAAGAGGGCTACCCAACGCTGCAGTGTTTGAGGTACCTCCACCAAGACTGTTGGTGAAGCTGTCGTTCCTGCCATGCCCGCCACCCAAGAGCCCACTTCTGATACTCGCACCATCTCCTTGCTTTCCCAGATAGCTGTTTCTCTCACTCACTAAAGCAGGCGCGATCCCAGAGCTCGAAATCAGGCTAGCACGCTCGGCTGCTATGCCAGGGTTTCGCTGCAGTACGCCCGATGCATTTCCTGCAGATGTATTTGATGGATCGGCGATTGAGGCGCTGAGGACGCTAAGAGGAAGAGATTCGCGGCTGCCACCAAACATGGATGCTGGCGCGAGGGCTCGTACAGAGGCATTGGTGTCAAGCGAGTTGCGGCGCCTACGCTTAGAGGAGCTGGCCAGCGTCAAGATCGATGCATCATCTGTGAGCATGTTGTTGGCAGTAGCTGAGTTATAGGTGGTTGGATGGATGTGAGGTGCAAGATGGGTTATCGGAGGAGAGGCTGGAAATTGAGTGGAATAAATACTTGGTGGGTGCATTGAGTCCCCACTTGTTGTTCCTACAGCTGCGCTGCCGGTGGTTGTAGTGTTCGCGTGAGCATTTAGAGGGGGAGCAGCACTCTGGATGGTTGTCAGGGTGGTAGTCATAGACCTGACGGAGTGCGCAGGAGACGAAAATGTACTGTTTCTGTCACCATCGGTCTTTGCTGCTGTTGCGCTTGTTCCAGCTTTGGAGTTCGCGGCATCCGACGCTGCGGTTTCAGCTGTCGTGGACAGGGTCGGCGCCCTTGACTTGACCTGCGCCTGGCTGTCGTGAGAGGCAGAGATGGAATGCTTGCTTTGCGACAGGGAGCTATGTCGAGATCTTTGTGAGGATAGAGGTGCGGGGAAGGAAAGGTGACCTGCAACGTACGGGTCGGGCTTCCCAGAAAGTGGATAGGGGTTGTTCCTCGATGTGCTTGACTTCTTGCTCTTGTTGGTCATTGGTATGTTGTTGCGCTTTTGAGAGAAGCTAGTTGCGCCAGACTCTGCGTTGGAGCTTTTCAAGTTCGCGAGTCGCTTCATCCAATTTGAGAAAGGACGCCGTCGTGCATGGCGATCTGTGTAATTTGTTAGCATAGTCCCGGCAGGTAGAGATCGTGGGCTGTAGCGCAGGCTTTGTTGAGAAGGTCTCAGAAGAGCTCCTGCATGACGTACCGTGTGCTCTTGCTAGTCCTTCAGTTGAAGCCATGCTAAGGGCTATGCAATGTCTAAGATTGTCCCGATTATGCTCTCATCCCCATGTGGTAGTAGGACTAGTAACCGTTCTGCAGAGGTGAAGGTCGTCTAAGCTGCGAATTTGCCAAGGGACAAAAGGAGATCTTTTAGTGGAGAAAGCCAACGCAAGGCGGATTGTTGAATGACCTATGGATCTGATGACGATCGTGCGTGACACTATACACAATGTAAAATGGTTATTGAGGAGAAGAGGAATTTCAAGCATCGGAGCCGTTAACAAATTCGATAATTGAACGACTTAGGGAGCTGGAGCCTCAGCCTTGCCTGCGGGAGCCAAGACAGCGCCTCTTCACCTATCGGAGAAAGGAAGGCTTTAACCCTTCCACGCCTATCTGCCCCTTTCCCACGTACCGCTTCGAGCTTCTCATGTGGGGTGTTTGACCTGTGGTATTTAGCGCTGCCCATTCCGGAAACTATAGGATGAAAGAGACAGGATACGTCTCAACGTCCACTCTACTCCCAAAACACATCTAGGCATGAATAAAATGACGAGTGTGAACAGCTTCCGTTCCGGCATACAGGCGACATTCGGCATGAGAGGTATGATTATGGGCGACGATGTAAGCTGTATGCAGAAGATGCTTAGAGCTGAACGCTAAAGTGGCAGAAGAGTATTTCTATTGCCCTTCTTAACCGGCGCAATAGATTTGTGGAGACCGTCGAGCACTGAGATGCGTCATCTCATCCCTTTCTTTGCCTCTTGTCGCCCTGTTTCGAAAGACCCAGAGCATTTACAATGCTAGCACTTCCACATCCCACCGAGTACCTCCTGGCTGTTTTAGGAAGTCCATGCTTGTTGCCCAGTGTACATGTCCATCGCGAAGTACATGACACGATCGAGACTCTCAAAAGAAATCATCCTCTGGGTTCACACCCTCCCGATCCTGATTACTACTTGCCGCGATGTCTTCTTCATTCATAATGTCATCGTAAGCATGATCTTTCTGATACCTCTTCAATTCCCGCTCTTCGCGTTCTTTCTTCTCAGCGCGCTTCTTCTCCTCCCTCGCTATCCTCTCCATTTTCCGTTTCTCTCGTAGGTCTTCTTCTCTTTCCGCGTGGAGGTCAGGAAATTTCTCTTCCTTTGTCTTGTTGAGACGGTTGATGATTGGATTCTGGCGGACAGGCACGAGAATCTTCTTTGTAAGCTTCGGGTCATGGAAGGAGACCTGTCCGGTAGCCATGGAGGCATCCTTTCTCAGGTTGGACCACGGTGTGTAAATGATTGTAACGTTGTCCTTTTTATTACCTGGCAAACTGTTGGTAAACTTGTACAATCGTTCGGACAGTCTTGAAGGATTGATTAGACGGCTGAGTAGGTAGTAGATACCTTCGATTGAATTTGCCTTGGTCAGTTGTGCACAATCTTCCAGTAAAGCTTGTGGTATCGAGGTCCACGAATCACCCGGCTTCAAGCGAAGGTACACATGGGCGCTTGAGAGATTGTCTGCATGGAACTGTAGGATCCAAATATGAGTTACAGTGGTCATGTCGTTTGTAAGGCGCGTTCACACAGTACCCTAATCAGTCAGTATCTTTGGTTCGATCTTGTGATACGTCGCATTTGCATTTACCAGACATCTTCTTGCCAACCGTACTTGATAAGATCCTCGTCTTCACGGTCTTAGTCTCGATCCTGCCAAATTCAAGACCTCTACATACTCTCTACCTTGTCCTTGCCGACATAGATGAATGCGGGCGGATCCACAACATTCGACTTGAAGTAGTATACCATTTTTGCTGGTACGAGGGGATGTGTAGTAAGATAGCTTTATGAAGCTTACTGAAGACACCTTCAGGTGCAGTCTTCAGATTTCGAAGGGCTATATTGGCGATATCGTGCATTCACTTCGCACTCAAGACGTTAACTTTCTGAATGACTGTAAGATTGCCCTACGTAGCAGAAAGGGCTTGATTTGAGTTGCGCGCAAAACAGTTTCTGAAGCCACGTGATCTGGCGACCTGGTGCCAAGGCTGCCCGCGTCTAGTGGAAGCGGCACGCGTTGTGGGTGAAAAATGAGCGCGGGTTCCTGCGTAAAGGCCGTGATTACGTGCATCCCTCCACCTCAGAGCTCACTACGTCTCACTGTAAGATGGGAACAACATGCCAGCGTACGCTGCCCCCGTTCCCTTTCTAATTTAGCTAGTGTGTGGCTGATCAATGAGTGGAAACAGTGTCGGAGACCAACACAAGGCCAGCGGCTCGACTACAACAAACCCCTTCGAAGACACTCGACCCCGTTTAAGCGAATATACTGCACAAGAGATTGCGACCCTTCAAAGTCGACTCGACAAACAACTTGGCCCAGAATACATCTCCTCTAGGCCTGGAGCTTCTGGACAGAAAGTACACTATTTGGCAGCGGAGAAAGTCATCAATCTTGCCAACGAAGTGTTTGGATTCAACGGCTGGAGTAGTGCTATACAGAACATCCAGATAGACTTTGTGGACGAGAACCAAAGCGGCAGGATTTCGTTAGGCCTTTCGGTCATTGTGAGGGTCACCTTGAAAGATGGTACCTTCCACGAAGACGTTGGCTACGGACACATCGAGAATTGCAAAGGAAAGGCGGCAGCCTTTGAAAAAGCGAAGAAAGAAGGGACGACTGATGCTTTGAAAAGAGCATTGCGGACATTTGGAAACATTCTAGGGAATTGCATATATGACAAGGAGTTCTTAGCGAAGGTAACGAAGATCAAAGTGGCACCAGTAAGTCCGCATACTTATGTCGAAATGGACTAAGACGCTGACAATCCCCAGTCAAAATGGGACGCTGAAAGCCTACATCGTCATCATGACTATGCTCCGGTGAAAAAGGAGGTGACGCAGAGTGAAGAAATCTTGCACATAAATGACGAGAGCAGCCATGGTAGGTCTTCGAGGCTATCGGCTTCCCACCTGGCCTCGCGCTCACCTCCAACAGCGCCGCATACGGAAACGGATGATGACTTCGGCATAGCGGACTTTGACGAAGCTGATTTTAGCGAAGACCATACGGGACATCCTGATGAAGTAGTCCTTCCAGCGGATGATCAGCGGTCATCTTTGACTACCAATGGCTCTACACATCAACGCCCAGATGCTTCTGTGCCTGATCCTATCACGTTACCAAGAGTTGGAATAACGACGCCTTCGAGACCACCGAACACCAAGCAATTCATCGCACCAAACACAGCTACCAGAACAATACCTACGGGTCCAACAGCCGCCTCTGATACATATCACGGAATGCAGCCTCCAACAGGTCATAAATCTCAATCAAATGCAGATCAAACAAAACCAGTTCCTTCCCACGACCAGCAGCAAAGCTCCAATGAGACCCATCATCCGTCTTCGCCCAAGACATCGTCTCACCACGTCAATCCTCACCTGCCTCAGCACCAGTATCCTCCCTCGAATGCAGCACCACAGATTCCTCCCGTCGGCTTCTACTCCGCACGTGCCGCCACTCATGTCAACTCGGATAGCAATGCAGTTATCCCGTCAAACATTCCCAAGTTTGACCCGCATGCTGAGAGCCCTTCAATACGTAAGACAGCCGGCATCGACCATAACAAGACCATCCCTGTAAAGCGAGGGATTGGGGGAACACCCGTCGTTGCTAGTCCTCCGGTACGAGATGTTGTTCCACCACGAACAAATCCTCCCAGAGACTTTGTGAATCCAAGCACGGACATGCATCGCCGCATTGGAGCTCCGGGAATAGGAATGCAGAGCCCAGGGACCATGACGGGGTCGGCTTACAGGCCACCCACAAGACGAGGTCCCGATCCGAGCGTTGCTGGTGGAGGAGGAGGGGCACAGAATAATGGCATAGTCAAAAGAACACCGCTCGGAGACATTTCGAATGCGCACCAATCAAACACAAGTGCAGCTAACGAAAGTGATGCTAAAAGACAACGAATCAGTGGGCCAGAAAACAGCACTATGGGCAATCATGCAACTAGCGCAAAATAGAGTCGCTTTCAGCTAAATCAAAAAGGGGATGAGAAATGGCGTTCTAAGAGCATTACGTTGAGGGAAGCGGGAAGGAGTCATCGGCTTACAATGCTTAGAATTTTTTTCCCTCAAGATGCAATGAAGCGCATATTTGAAGGAGCGTGGAGAAAGCAGAGAATACAATCCATTAACTGTCTCATTATGTTCGGCAGTTCATCGAAGATCTCTGTAATATTCGTGAAACCTCGCCGTCGTGGTTAGTAGATGCGTCTAGTTTACGACACTTTTCATCTGTCTCTAGCCTCGTGCTGGGCCTTCTCATCTCGACGTCACGACGTGGCCTCCTTTAGGGGAGTACGAGACTCGGCGCGCTCCCAGCTTATGTATTCGGCATTTTTGGTGCTGAATCTGCTTTCCCTTCCCATCGACCAGCCCACCCGAGAAACCGATTGACCGTCATGGTCAAGTCGAACACGACAGGCAATATAGGCCCTGAGTACCATACTGGGGCTCAACTTTCTTAAGCGCCAGTGCTGGCCAATTCAAGCACCAACTTGACGGCCCAACGGATAATGGCCGGTAAGTGACCCGCTGTACCGACTTATCGCTGCTGTTTCATGTTTGTGTGCCGGAATTAGAAACTTCGCGGTCGCCAAGCCATGGACGGATGGACGGATGGATGGATGGACGTGCAGACGTAATCTGGAGGACGCTAAAGTATTGACCTCCACGCTATCAGTCCTCCGCCCGAGGAACGGAACGCCATTCAGCTTGTTCCAAGAGAGCCTCTATCTCATCTGCGGCTGATGATTCCCTAGAGCGTCTCATGGATTAAGGTTATGAACACCAAAATTCTTTACCTGGAACTTAACCACATGAAGCTATGTACCTGCGTTTTCGACACTCTCCCTTCCATCCCCTTCCCCCGCCCCCAAGCGACCTGTTTTGGCTCCTCGAGCTCTGTCCCCAAAATGGACCTCTCTCGATCTACTCTGCGGGTCATGGCTGGCGGTATATAGCAAAGCGCTCAGGATAAGCAGGTGCTTTTCCTTATGTCTTTTTTTTTTTGGAAGTCACCAAGGTTTTGTGCAGTCATCAGGCTCGGTCGCAACGAGGCAGTCGTGGGAGGCACGAGAGGTGACCTATCAACAAACCCTTCTAAGAGGAATTCTTCTGCTACCAGTCATTTTGCAATAAACTGTTGTGGGCTGATTTGCAGCCCAACGCAAGTTTCAGGGAAAATGGCAGCAAGTCCGACCTCCCCTAACACTACGTCTCGGTCTTGCGCTGTTGATATCGGCTTCTAAAACTGTCAACCCGTGCTGATAGCGGTTGAGTAGGTAAATGTGCGAAAAGTCTGCTATTGTGTGCTTTGGATCAAATAATGCGAATCATACTGTTGGTAGCTTCTACTTTGTATTAGCCTCGCGAATGATCTAAGAGTCTGTGGAAGGCTTTCAACCGGAATACAACTTTTGAAGTTGGCCAAAGATTCTTGAGTTGTGATCACTGAGTGCGGTGTCCAACGGTAGCTTAAAGTAGCATACAATTCTCGTTGTCCAGGTAAAGGCTCCAAAAGTCGTATGCTTTGCGATGCATGGCACCCTGACACATCAAGTACTGTTGTTGGCAAGAGCGGTGGTTCAAGCTCTGTCGACTTGCACTTCCTGTGAGTCTTCAGGCAGTGCAGAAACCAATATGCAGCGGTCTCGAATGCATCTTCGGAGCCAGTGTTGGTGTCTTCTTGCCGACGTGATATCCTGGTAGAGAGTAGAATGTCGAGGTCATCTATGGTCCAGAGTTATCTACGTTGTCTGTCAAAGAGCAACACAATCATAGCTGCGCCAATGGAGCTCGTCTTACTTTGGTCGTGAATTGGGCTGCGGGAAATTGTTCTGACATCGAAGCCCTCACATGGTAGACTGTCAGGCAAAGAGATGTCTATGGTAGATCGCCTACAACGGTCGCAGCGCGGAATGAAGCCATAAGCTAGATGGACTGTATCGGTCCCTGGTCACATGCTAGTGCTGATGCCGCAAAGATTGCGATGCCACAGAGTTACTGATGCCCAAGTTTACAATCCCACGCAAGTTTCAGGGGAAATGGCAGCCGAAACTGGAGGCTTCTGACGTCGTTTTAAGCCGCCGTTTTCTCAGGACCTCAAGCCAAGTCAACCCCTCCGCCAGGCACCCCTGTCAGGCACGGCAAAGCACCGACCCTTCCACCCCCACACTATGTCTGTGCAGCTCGCGCACAAAGCCCAGATCGACTTCGACCCACGAGATGCCAAAAATCGGCTCCCCTCTGCCAAAGATGATGGCATTCCAAGAATTTCTTCATCATGGAGCCGAATGAAACGCAGCTGCAGGAGATAACGAGGCTGGTAGATGAGGGGAAGTGTAAGACACACCTTGAACAGCGTGTGGCTTTTTGGTCAAGAGATTGGACAGTGGACGGGGGCCCTGGGCGGAAGGGCTGTTTCCGAAATTGGCGCTCGAGATCAAGGTGACTCGACGGCTCGTCACTGATAGGAAGTATGTTGTTATGGCTTGACATCGTCATGTGCTTGCTCGAAGGCTGAATGATCAACAAAGACCTTTCGATGCGGCGAGCGCACGCCCGCTACTGGCAGTCAATTGGTATTCGTGTCTAGATACGTTTGAATCTAAGACTACCACCGCCCATGGCTCTTAAGCGAGAATCATTTTGGTCTGACAATTTAGCTACATGAATATAATACGAGGATCGGTGGCTTGCAGGACCCCCCCTTTCCACGCGTCTGGAGGCATCTTCGTGTTATTCCTCGTTCTTTCCTCTTGTGGCACTTCTCTTGAATTGCTGCCGCTGACGAGACAGCGACTCTTCGCTGGCGATATGGTGTCCAAACATAGTTTCTCCTCGTATCAGCCAATTACCCTATCTTTAGCCTCTCACAGTCCTCGCCGGATTTCTGCCACGATCTCACCGACTTGGTTCATCAGCAAAAGACACCTCCGCTTCGCCGCCTTCGTCTTCTTCCTTCTCCCCATAGTCGCCCTCCTATCCTACGAAACAAATTCCAACGTGATACTCCCGCTTCGCGGCCAACTGTCCGGCGTTCTCTGCGAAGATTCTACTTCGCAAAGCAACGATCAAATATGGCAGACCCTGGTCACTGCCTTTCGCGACAACAAGCCTGCAATCAAGCCCATCCAGTTGAAGTACAATCTGGACCTCAATCTACCTCACGAAGGCGAAGAAGTGCCAGATCTGGCGACGATGACAATGGCCGAAGTGGACACAATGCGAAGAGCGCACACGCAGTTCGTCGAGAGCGTCAAATCACAACCTATCAAGCTTGCCTACAAAGCTGGAACCAAAGGAATTGCCACGACAGCCTCGGCGGAATCTCTACCAGTGGTGGTGATTTCATTGCGTATGATACGACAAACAAGGTCTACTCTACCGGTCGAAGTCTTCGTCTCAGACGTCGAAGTCTCGCAATCCGATATCTGTAGCAAGATCATCTCGTCTCTCGGCGGCCAGTGCATCCCCCTCTCACCGATATTGGGCAACGAGACAGCTCCAGAATACAGGGAAAACAAATACTTCAACAAACTTCTTGCCATGCTGTTCTCATCGTTTGAAGATCTTCTGTTCCTGGATGCTGATAACTTGGCCGTTGTTGATCCATCTCCGTTCTTTACTGATGCTCCCTTCACCAAAACAGGTATGGTCGTCTGGCCTGACTATTGGTCCCCAACAGCATCCCGGAAATTCTACAAAGTGATATCCAGTAACGACTCTATTCTTCACGGGACTGCCGAGTCCGGCCAACTCCTCATATCCAAAAGGACGCATACACGTTCCCTGCTTCTGGCGGCATTCTATAATTTCTATGGTCGGGAGTACTACTATCCGCTACTTACCCAAGGTGGCCCTGGCTCCGGCGACAAGGACACCTTTATTCCTGCAGCCGTAGTGATGGGAGAACCGTATCACTACGTCTCTGAAGGCGCAGGTGGTGTTGGGCACTTCATTGGCGGTGAATGGAGGGGCAGGGGAATGATCCAACATAATCCCATCATGGATTATGCGAGAATCAAGTCCGATCCTATGGCTCAGAGTTCGGCTACAGCTGCGTTTGTGCATGCTAATGTGCCGAAACTGAATCCATGGACAGTGTTCGACAGGAGTCATCCGGATTCTCCTACCAACGATCCACAAGGCAAGAACTGGAGAATGTGGGGAGAACCGGAGGAAGCGCTGCTGAGGAAATTTAATGGAGTGGACATGGAGGAAAGGTTATGGAAAGAGATCTGCGGACTCGGCTGTGATAAGCAAGTGATTGAGATGTTGAAACCGAGAGAAGATGTCTGTAGCAAGTGCAATGAGTACACACTCGAGATATTCGGGTGGCAAACCAATAAGCATTAGTCCAAAGGGGGTCTAAACTCCAGGCTTATTAACCTTCCCGACATTTACTAACATTGAAGTAACTTTAATGCATTTGACTTGCCACCTGACCGCAATAGGAAGCATTGCAAAATGTTGTCAGATATATACCGGTTAGCCATTGCTTTTTACCCTTGCTCAAATGTGGGTGGGCACCTGTCCAAGTAGAATGCATCTCAACCTGGCCGGCCAGGATGCGCTGGATTGACTGCGTCTCAAGCTGAGCATATGATCTACATTGGCTCATCTGGCTTAGCCGTTCCTGGGAGCATATGCATCAGATAAAGCCCTCGTATTGCTGTGGCTAAGTGTCAAACAGGCAATTTCTCTTCTCACGTCTATCAATGACGTCCCTGCAATCCGGTGCGGGAGACCGATTTTATGGGCCAGCTTTCCAGATGCGCAATATATGATTGAGACCGTGGTCCAAGATTAGTGAGAATTATCTCGAAAAGGTGAGCTTACTGTTGCTCATTCCGGATCATTCCGCTTTTCTAAATGGCCTCCTGCGTCCCACTCCAAGAAGCCCATTCTCGTGACCGGATACGAACGCGTTCCATATGCGCCTTTTCCACCAAGCCTCTTCAATATCTTGAATTTTGAGATATTCATTCTCGCTAGGGCAAGAGTCTGTGTTGAAGATTCAGCGACCGAGACAAGAGCCTCGTCGGAAGCGTTGATGCTTGACGATAGGCTCAGTCTGGCTAGGCTTCCTCAGGGCTGAGTGATAGTGTGTCAGGAATCTCCGATGTTGGGACCATCAAATTCAAGGATCGCGAAGCTGCCATGGCAATCCAGAGATACTGACTTTGTTACCAGAGAAGCGGAGGTGAAGAGCTTAGATTGCCGTGCAAGTCATTTTGGATGAGCAGGGAAAAGGTCCACGCTAGGTAGTCTTCGCAGCTAGCGGCAATCTCCAATGTTCCGCTGAAAAGACTCCGGTCTGGGCATGTAGTCCGAGTCAGCGCCGTTCATTCTTGGATCGTGACGACACCCGACATCGGGGCTAAAGTTAGCGGAGGAAAAGGGTAGCGAGATCGAGAAATCAGAGGTGGGGATCGACACGGTGAGAGTCGAAAGACGCAGGAGGAGGAAGCCCGCACACGAATTGCAGGGATATGGGGAGGGTGACAGTGTTGAGACATTCAATCGGGCCTCCCACAGCAGGTGAAGGGCCACTGAAGATTGGCAGAGTTTCAGGCTTGTGGGCCCCCCTTCGGCCGGGGGAGTGTGCGGCAAAAGGAGTCGGTAATCGAGTAGAGGGCACACGATGGAAAGGAAAGAGAGAGTGATCGAACACTGGAAGACCCAAGGGGGAGCCTAAACCGGAGGCGGATTTTCCCGGCAACGACTGTACGCCCACAGCACAGAGCACCTCGGCTAAAAAATGAGTCTGGCAGCCTGCTTAATGAAATCTCTTTGGTTGTTGCATCTATATTGCATGTCCTTTTTCCTCTTTCCGGTGATGAAATGTAAAGGGCATCAGCGAATGATGCTGAAGTGTGTTTCGTTATTCAGAATTGAGCCGACAAGCTAAGAGGTGTGGGCTTTCGATATATTTCGAGGTAGCCATGTCAGCCGGTCCCAAAACAATCACACGCAGACCCTCGTCATCCTCCGCCGACATATTGCTTCAGAACGTGCAGGAAGAGAGCTCATGTGTCGCTACTGGTCGCTCCTTCCGATCAAGTCATCATCAATCTGAGCAGATTGCAACCGAGCCAACGCACGCGAAGCCAACGCTTGCAGCTAGAGCTGGCGATATCGCGACCGCGTCACGCGCTCCATTGACTGAAGTACTCAATCCCGGAGTAGGAGTATCAGCCCAGCTGGAAGGCCAAGTATCTGGCCTCACACCAGAAGAACATTTCTTCGATACTCCCACTACCCAAAAGAGAAATGCCAGACGCTCATTCACTACCACAGCTCAGACGAGCCACTCTGAGTTACAAGCAGCTTGGACAGATGATAACATCTATTCAACCGAACTCGTCGAACTGAGCCCAAAAAGCCGGCACGACACTGAGTCTTCGACCCTGTCAGAAGGGTTGACCAATGTTCCCCTCATTTCCATCGATAAATCACTGCTTTCTCGAAACATTTGCATCGGATGTCTTGTTTTCTCATGGCTCTGGTCTGTCGCCTGTATTTCTTTTGGCTCGCAGGAGCTGCCAACAAAGCTCCACCCGTCAGTGAATGGCTATAACATATTTCTCGATATACAAAGTCGGGCTATGCATGGCTATCGTCTCAGCTCTTCGTTGCTCGCCATATCGTGGGGGGCACGTCTAATGACATTCGCTCTGAATATCCTTGTTACGCTTTGCACGGATTCCTTGGGCTTTATACAGACAGCAAGTCTCCGTTGGTCTCTGCACCGAGAAGGCCGACTTGACTTCAATTCCAATCTTCGCCTGCTGACTGCCACGAAGGACAGTCTCGCACATCGTTGGTACATCAATGCGCTGTCGGCACTTTTCGTAAGCGTTTGTTACGCAGCGACTCCGCTTCTATCTGCATGGAGAGCAAAGACGGATCCACCTTATAGTCTCGATGATGGTTATGCATTTTGGATCCCCAAAGGCATCCATTTCTTATACCTTGGCCTCGCGCTGATGGGACAGGCCACACTAGCAACGTGGTGTCTACTGACCAATCTCAGATCCATTCCAACTTGGAGTTCCAATCCACTCAATACTACGCTGGCATGCCTCAGTATCAACCTGCAGCGACGAGATGGCCGTTGTATGATGTCTGTGCACAATGCTCACTACCCAGCAATGACGAAGTTCCCCCAGAAGCAACAAGCTGATGCTAGTGAAGCTAGCCAGCGCGCAGCACGCATCACTCGCTGGCTGTGGGGTATTGTCTTAATTACCTTTTTGGGGGGTATAGCTACGGTGCTGAGTGTAGAACTTGTCATCCCCCCCCATGTCGCAGCTTTCATTTTCCCTACTAGGCCTTACGCTGTTCTGTCCATGGGATTCTCCCATTTGTGGCGTGGTCATGGCTTGATGTTCGTTTTCCCACCACCAGTCTTTCCTAGAATGGGAATCAATGCCACCAACACACTCAAGCTCCTCTTTATGATGCTGGTACAGGGACTACTGGTGTTTGGGCTGCATTGCCTCGAAATTCTCGTGAACATGTCCAGAGATGAGGATGTATGGCGGCTTGCAATTTCGGACAAAGGTGTGCGGCATGAGTACAACGCTATCATAGCAGCTTTGCGCAGTCCTCAAACCTTAATGTTGTTTGGTGGGAAGGCCGCCGCTCACTGGGCGATTGGACAGTCCGTTCATATCAACGATGGCGCGGTCACGATAAGAACAGTCCCTATATTCGTTCTCACTGCCATACTGGCGGGGCTGACATGTTTCGGGAGGCACTTGGCCACGCGAAAACCGAAAGGATCTCTACCTGCAACATATGGGCATATCCAGACTCTTGCAGATCTGATCGATAAGTGGAGCGATACGATGTTTTGGGGAGACAAAGGAGTTGTACCTGGAACAGAGCTGAGGCATGCTGGGACTTCATCCAGGCCGCTGAAGCCTGCACGGTCGGGGTCGCGGTACGGAGGCGCTTGTTGCGATGCTGTTTGTGATGCTTACAACCGACTGTAGTAGATACAGCCAGTGGTCTCAGTTACCGAGGTCAACTTGGCGAGGGTACCGAAGGCCCTCGAGGGCGAGGTCAAGGGGTAGTAGCCTCGAGGGGGCGGGTAAGGGGCGGTTGTGGCGTAAAGGTAGCCGTAAGGGGGCAGATTGAGGTGCGCAGCGCGTCAACGCGCTCTTATCCCACCCTTTCTTGCCTATAAATGTGTTGGTAAACCTCATCGCCGTCAATCAAATGGATCCTTGCGACTCTGACAGCAGTGACGGGGGTCCCGAGTTCCCTTCGCAGTCCACAATCCCCGAAACCCCCCTTTCAACGATCCCAATTATAAGAACGCACGGCCATCAGTTCATGACGATGACCACACGGCAAATCAACGCAACGGTTCAGAGATCTCGAAGATCTGGTAACACAGTGGAGAGCGCCGTCGAGCCGACGATGGCATAATGGATCGATATTGGCGGTGTGGCCGCTGCAGTAATAAGAGGATCTTGAAGTGCCCAGAGACTGGTAGAGGAGCTACCAGCTATCCCATTCGCCACCTCAAGAACCGCCACTTTATTGACCTCAACGCCGATCACCAAGCTCTTCCCTTACAGCTAACCTCCTTCTTTGGGACAGTCGCTGGAGCCGTGGCTGGTGCTGGCACTTCTGCAGCAATTACTGCACTACCTTCCTAGTGCGGAAATGACTCTTGACCTCGAGGCCAACGAGGTCGAGGTCGAGGTCAAGGTGTTGACAAGCCTCGCCTCGGTAGCTGAGAGCACTGATACCTGTTTTGCAGCGTATTCTTGACCGGCGATGGCCAGTCTATCTTCACGGAGGTCTCTCGAGTTGATGGTTCTGACAATACTGTTCTGGGTAGCCTTTTGCTTTTAGATCCTGCGACACCATCATCGCGATTCGTGTTCCTTCTCCTGTTGGGCGAAGTGTAGGGCCGCTGCTGAATCACCCGTTCTTCAACCCAACAAATGTCGGTGCCACGCTCGCGTTAATGGATTAAGTCGGGCTTGAGCCGCTGCCAGTGGAGGATATAGAGATGGAAGGACTGTCGGAGGAGGATACGCAGGAGGAGTTTTCGGATAAGGAACCTGGCGAGTGAAGTAAGAAAGTCAGCGTTATCTTGGGCGTTTAGAGCAAGGTCGTGCTAATAGTACCCAGTGGAGACCATTTTGAACTTGCGCTGAAGAGAGCGCCTAAGACTGCGCCGTCTATGGTTGTTAGTGATTTTGCGTATGAATAATGGCAGGAGAAAAAGGCTGAGTCACAAGAACTCCTACACCCAAGAGTCGGAAATACACACTAAAGAGGCAATCGCAGCTGTCACAGCATGGCGCTAGATCCGGGCTTGCGGTCATAGGAAGAGATGGGCTTAAAAATGGCCAAGAGTGACTACAGGGCCCCCAGCCCTTGCCCAGACCTGGAGGAGTGATCTCAGCAGTAAGGGAGGGCCCCGGCGAGGTGCAGAGCGAACAGGGCAAGAAGTTTCCTATTCAAGCAGTCGAGATACCTATAATACACTTCTTTCCTTTCCCTCCAAGCTTTCCCTTCTACTCAGTCGAGAGATGACTCAATCACTGTCAACAATTAATGTCATCTCAACGCGTCTCGATCAATTATAGGCCTTTATTCTTACGATCCGAGGGCTTGCCAATGTTTCTGACGATAGTGAGGTCGTTAATTACTTCAAAGTGAAGCTATAAACCTGTTCGTTTTTCCTTCAGTTCAAGCCACTGACCTCAACTGATAAGTAGAGTTGACCACGAAGGACGGTAAGGGTCTATATACTCCTGGGGCCTCGGCAAGCTCGTGCTGCTTGCGATTCTCGCTCATCGAGCATCTCGAGCGCACCAAGCAAGTAACACTCCTGGACTTTGGTGGGAATTATCAATGGTTCTAGACAGCCTTCATCAACAACAGCCTTCCTCACGTCATCATTTACCGTGTTGCCATGACGAGTACAGTGTAACTTCGGATGCGTCGGATTTGTCACATCAAGCTCAGCCAGCAACTCGCATTGAGCAGTCGTCGGGAAGTCCCCATCAGTATCTTGCCATATGCCTGCCCCAACGGCCTCGTGGGCCAGCCGCTGCAGCTGTAGAGTGTCATTTACAATCCACTCTAAGCTGCTGTATGGGCTCCACCGCTGCTGTATCCGCCGTACGATGATTGGGAGCGCAAAGGACGTGACGATAATGAGCCCGCCAACGACTAAGATGATACTAAGCCCCAGCACATTGATAGAAGTAACGGAATCGCTTCGAATCTTCTGGTTTGCGCACACTTTCTGCTGCTCGGTTGTATTCGGTCGTGTCAGATCCGGGAGCAGGGCTGGATCCGCAGGTCCCGTAGCCTGATCGACTACTAATCTTTGCAGACTCGCAAGCGTAACTTCGAACAAATTCTCCACTTCTAGCTCCCACTGGTTATCCGGAATGAACGACTGTGTGCCAGTAATGAGCGTGTTGCGGGACTGAAGTACTGCCGCTCCAATTGTGACGACGATTGCATCGATGCCCGGTGCCGCAGTATCAATGGAGGATGTCGACCAATTGAAATATGCTTGCTGTGTTAAATCTTGCCAGAGCTGAGGCCCTAGTTGGAACGCCTGTGCGCTCCCTGTCAGAGGCGTGCAGCTGGAGTTGGCAGGAAGGTTGGGGTTACAAAATTGGAGCCTCTCTATGCAGCCCAGGGCACGCACGGCATTGTCATGGACATAAAGTGGTATCGAACTATCGCCAGGAATGTAACCTTGGAGTGTTTGAGCAGAATACCACGGATCAGCGGTTTTGTTGAGGAAGAAGACGTCATTAGAAGAGAGAAACAGAACAGTTACATCTCCATCCGTAACAAGAAGTTCAGGGATCGGATTCCACTGGTCTGTTTCGACAACGCCGAGGGCTGATGGTGAGTAAGATTGTTGACCGAGAACGTAGTCGAAGATGCCATAACCTATATCTTCCACCGACAGTGGTGCGGCATTAGAGTACTGGTAAGTTGCGTTGCCGTATTCTGGACCTGGTCCATATAAAACGTCAATAAGAGGAGTAGTCGAATTCTGCACCTGAGTATACCCGTCGTTGAGAAGTGGTGCACATTCCGCAACACGCCTGAGTAAGAACCGGTTTTCCGGGGGCGCATTGATCCCAAGATCAAAGTGGCTGTTGATAAACCCAGTGTCGATCCGAATATTCCCAGACACATTGCGACAGATGCTGTCCTGACCTGGGAACGGACATGCAGTGCTCCTGGTGATACTGAATGGTAGACTCTGTCGCGAGTACAGAGTACAATCCTTTGTGAAAGAATTGCTGCCGTAACATGACTGTGCGTAATTGTAACTGGATTCTATCCAGGTGTTCACATAGGAATAAGCAGCGCTGGCCAAGTCTCCTGTGTCATTGGCGGAGCCCTCGAATAAAACACCACAATTCAAGCTTGAAACGAGAACTTCGCCACTGGTGGATGTTGCTACTCGCGAAGAAAATATACCGGCGACAAGAAAGGTAGACAGAGTAAACAAGCCTAGGAGTAGCGAGGGAAGGATTCGTTTGAATGGCGAGGCTCGACCATGTCGTCGCCAGGCCCACAGCATGCGAAGTAGCTTCCAAAGACCAGCGCCGCTTGAGTTTGAGTTGCGGAAAATAACTTGACGTTGGTGATAGATAGCATCTTGTGCATCTTCGCGTGAGAAATATTGATGAGCAATGAAGGAGATAATCCTCCAGAAGCATGTTCCGACGAAGGTGATAAAGAAAGCGAGGAATGCGATCAGGAAACCTCCATCACGGTGGGTTACTGTATAGGTTGCCCCTGCGATCCTTCCCTGAGACCAGTTGATCCAAAATCCGATATGAATGTTGTTTTCTTGCACCACTGACTCCACATTTGAACTCATTGTAGTAGTCAACGTTTCTGAGAAAATACTAGATTCTGAATTCAGGCAGATTAGGCTCTGTTTTTGGATGGCGCGCTTAGGCAACTGATTTCGGGTTCACTACATTCTAAAGTCCTGCTGAAACCAGGGGGAAACGACTTCGGTGTCAGTAATTTAGCCCCATGAGACCTCATTAGCAGGGGGCGTCCTGGGTAGCAATTGGGGGCCGTTTCGCTTGCCGCAGTACCAGAGGTATGTTTTCTAGTACAAAACAGGCAGTTTTGGCTGCATTGATCGAAGCCGGGGATAGCCTGGAAGCAGGGTGGGGTTCCTGGGCCTAGGGCGTCATTATAGGCATGCTTCGAGCAGCGGGTTGCCCACTTAATTTTGCCCACCAATGTCCGCTCCGGGCACCCTGGGGTGTAGAACCAAATCTTGCTGCATAGGCTAGATCCCTGGCCTGTAGGTTTTGAATCGAGGCTGACCAAACATGGTGGACGGCGTAGGAGAGGTAGAGGGGATGCTCGTGCGTGAGAGATGGCAACATCGAGAGGTGGTTGCCGTTGAGAGAGGTAATTTCACAGCCTCCGGTGGCCTGCATATGGGCTTTGACCTCAAAAGGACAGTTGATTGAGCTTCTGCAGTATAGATATAGCAGTTCAGCGTTCGACCTAGTCGTACCTACTTCCCAGCCCTGTTCTAGAGCACATTCCTCTGTGTGGGCTTTGAAAGCTGCAAGATTAAGGAAGAATCTATCCATATTCAGACTCCAGTCGCCGATGACCAGGTTTGGGGCTCCTTCCCAGGTATTCGACCACCTCACTGCTCAAATCGCCCCCAAATTGTCCAGGATCAGAACCGGGCGTATTGACAAACCAGTATTTCTTACCGTGGGAGATTTGACCTAGCCCTAAACTAACATTTTGCTAATTGGGGAGGGGGCCACAGTCCGCCCAGCCTGTGTCAATGCCCACCAAAAATGACCAACGATATCTTTCCTTTCACAGGCAGGGGCCGATTCGATGTTTCATATGCCGCAGCTCTACTGTACGTTGCAAAATCGGCTTCAGGCCGATTGCTTGCCGATACATCTCCCCCGTCTGCCCGTACTTGCCTTGATCCCTCAGCACTGCTGCGGGTTGTTTGTGCTCGTCAGTGTGGATAGATGCTCTTTGCCCCAGCATCGTCACACAGCCTCAGGTCTTTAGAAGCGATCACGGAATAAGGTTCATCAGTAGGCTACTGATAAGGACTTCCGGGCGCCTGCGGGTTATCTGCTAGTTAGCTACCTGGGCCGTAACCTTCCCTAGAGGCTATCCTGCAGCCTGGAGGTTAGGACTTGGCGGGCCCTGAAACACTGCGACAGGAGAGAAACTCTTCTGCCAGCGTTGTTTCTCCATAGGTAGAGCACGCATCCAGTTGCCATTATCCATTGTAAGTTTAGGTTAGCCGTGAGAGAGAAAAAGGTCTCTCGGCACAAATCGGACTGTTGCAGTTGGTTTGTTGTCTCTAGGTTCATGTCAAGGGCACAAACCGCGCGCGTAAAGCACCAAGGGCCACTGGTTGCCTTATTGGAGATTTCACAGTCCAAAGCACTGGGAGCTTTAAATGGGTAGAAGGGATATCCAAATTTAGGATCTCCAGGCCTTGGTAGGCACCATGGAGGCTGCAGGTGGCACGAAAGAAGATTCCAACCTTCCTTCCTCCCTTGCCACTATACGCCCTATTCGCACTTACGTACGCTCAGTATGTACAATTGGGAACGCTGGAACCAGCGGAGACGTTCTATGTATACGCCCTCATCTGATCAACCGATCCAGCCCCTTTGAAATCAACCTCAAATACACCACTTGCTTCGAAAGCGGTTCTCAGGTGTCTGACCGAAAGAGGCTCCCTTTTCCATGAGGCGAGATCCCATCCTGTCCGTATAATGTTCTTTGATCTAGACGGTCCGCTGGTGCAGCTTTCTTCCTTACCAGCCTTTCTCCCGTGGCACCTTTCCTGTCGTGTTATCATCTTTTCTTGCAGCCATTGCTATTGTGCCACCATTTCTTTCGGTGGGAGCCAGCAGGTAGTCATGAGAAGGTAGCAGGTAGTAGAAGGTAGTCGTGGGAAGATGGCAGGTAGTTGTGGGAAGATGGGAGGTAGTCGTGGGAGGCAGCAGGACAATGGAAACCGTATGGCCCAATACCCCTTTACGCTTTCAATCTGAATCATCGGACTTATAATCCGACACTTCTTCCTCCTCCATCATCGCATCGCCATCGTCATCCGCTGCTCGCTTAGCAGCGTCCTCCCTTTCCCACTGATCCAACCTCACTCTTTGCTTCTTTTGGGAGGCAAGCGATGACGACGTTGTGATGGCCGATGCGACCCAGGCTGAATAAACCGACTATAGTCTGTCGTAGTAGCAGGACCGTCTGACCATGACTGATCTACCATTAGGGACCACTGTCTTCCTATCCTCATGCAGTTCTAGAGTGTCAAGTATGTCTCTCCCCATACTATCTATCGATTGTGATATTGTCTGGCTGCACACCCTCAGGTGTTTGCTCGTGTCGGTGAAGAAGTCCCGCCGCTGCATCCACTTGTGTGGAAACCTGTCGGAGGGCTTAGGTCACGGCGTAGATTCCTCAGCTTGCCCTATTAGCCAACTGCGAGGTGTGGATTTATTATGCTTTGCGTCGAAATTCGGAAGTCGTGTGGCTCAATGGACCTCTTAGATCTCACTCTGATTGAGGTTGCGTAAGGAAGCGGAGAAGCCTTTGGTCACCGTTTGTTGTCAGCACAGCTCCCATGAGCTTGCAAGTCTACCAACTCTTTTGCCGTTGCGGGCCTTTTGTATGCTTTGTACTTGCACCGCACTGGTTTGGCGAGGGGACCGACGTCTCAGGTCTTTTGTTCCTCTGGATTTTGTGGTACTACCAGGTATTGCTTTGAGGAGAGCTTTCGTTGAAATGAGACTGGGCATCAGACTAGTGCGATAGGTCTGCCTTCTGTGTAGTGGTGGTGGTGGGGCCATTCATAGCTGCTTGCCGCTTTTTCTCTGATGCTTTCGTGCCATATCGCCCGGTCCTCTGCCATTGTAATCTTCATTCTAGGCCGACAACGTGCTCCTCTGGATAGTGTTTCTCGGAGCCGAAGAGTTTCTTAGGGTGCCATGACTGAACCCGAGGGCACTGTCCCGTAACAATCTCTTCTGCCTGGAGCATACCGGACTTCTTGCCTTCTGAACCAGCTCTTCTGCGCCGATATCTGAACCAAGCTGCGACGTAAGTCCGTCTTCCAACCGTTGCTGGTGTTTCGACTTCCTCCATCGACATATTCTGGCGATCATTTCATCTTCGGTGCCGCTTTGATCTGGTCAATCACGGTCTCGCTACACGATATCCAGTTCATTTAGTAGTGATTGTGGGAGGGATCGTCCAAAAGTTTCTTACAGAGGCCCTGGGTCGGTTTTTCACTTTTCGACATTTTTCCATTGTGCCAAATGGAAAAGAATGTCCAATCCACGGTCTTGCTTCCCATGAACCCCTCCCTCCCCACAGGCTGGGGCCACTCTTGCTTCCGTAAGATCTTATGTCATCTGGACATCAATGTTTGTCAACGCTAGTTTGGGATTACTTAAGCCCCTTGGGGGAACTTTCTCCTACTCTATTCCCCTATCCCGTATGCATGCATGTTTTGGAACTAATTGGGCTAGATTTCGTAAAAGACTGACGAACCAGACGTCCAGTTTGTATGCGGCATCGCTGACTGATGCGTCCAAATACAACTCAAGAGGCCATTCCTTCCAAGCTATCCCACTGAGGGGGCTGGCCGAATACATAAAGCCCAGCAAAAATGTCTTGCACTCTTTTATCTTGCAGCGCGGCAGCTGGTTAACCTGTTCCACTGTCCAGTATACTTACACTTATCCACAGAAGAGTAGTGTGGTCCAAGCAGCGCCCCTTATAGCAATCTCTCTATGGCGAGCACGGCACAAGCGAAAGGACTTGTCACTCAGGAAGCCTCCAAAAGCGTGAATCCCGTGGAAGTCGTCTCCAAACTCCTCCAAAACACCGCCAACCCCTCCGTCGTCCACGAGCTCGTCAGCCCTGACGCAACATACGTTTCGCTCGCGTACACCAACGCCAATCTGCAAAAGATTCTCCCCTACGCTAACCGCCACGACGGCCAAGGGCCCGACGCCATCATCAACACCTTCGCGGCCGTCGCGAAGATCTGGGCTAATGAGGAATTCACCGTCGACACCATCTTCTCCGGGCCCAATGGCGCAGCGAACGGGCCCTTTGCTGGCAGTGGGTTTGCGCCTTCAACACCCAAGGCTGGAGTGGTCGATGTAGCGGTCTTTGGAAGTTTCACTTACAGGAGCCGGACACTGGGCAAGGCGTATAGGAGTCCGTACAATGTGTGGTGCAAGGTCGATGAGAGCAAGGGCCAGGTGGTGTATATGCAATTTATGGAAGATACGTTTGGGACGACGGAGACGTTCAAGGTTGGGGGCAGTGGGAGTTATGGGACGTACAAGGTGGATCCGGAGACGGGGAGGGAGTTTGAGGTCTAGGAGAATAGGGTATAACAGAGGTGCGAGAAGGTTGATTAACAGGGGGGTGTTTGACCGTGTTTAATGACAACGCTCGTTCAGCCGCTCGATGAAAGTGGGTTTGACGAACTGGAAGGGTTCGTTGAGAGAATTGCAGACAACTGAAAAATGAGGCAATGATACACTAGGAAGATACTTGATGGTGTGCTTTGTCAAGCCCAAGCAAAAGAAAAAGGATTATCTGAGCACGGGGCCAGAGGATGCTGTTGCTGCGGATGGAACTGCTCTGGAACAAATGTCATCGATTGGTAGAGTAACCTTATGCTTACATCACTAAAGCACTCGACCTCGTAATCCCAATTCAAAAGAGGCTAGTTGCTGCAGCCGTAAATCACTTTTTCGTTATGCTCGTTGCAGCAGCTATAAACCGCTAGCCCTTTGTTTCTTCTGTTTTCCAATTGTGGGTGTTCTTGTAATGCCTCTTAAAAAGAATCA
>Ga0335072_10001133_pt1 | contig 44662 bp, 36 predicted proteins | sample Lox_Sample_21_FD_206725 | JGI IMG/M metagenome (GOLD analysis project Ga0335072, IMG submission 206725) | Soil microbial communities from Loxahatchee National Wildlife Refuge, Florida, United States - Lox_Sample_2.1 | ecosystem: Environmental > Terrestrial > Soil > Wetlands | place: USA... | reverse complement strand
TCTGCGCTCCTCCCAAGGCCGTAATCCCCCCGGTCGTCGCCGAGTGGACGTCGCCCGATGCTTACCTGTCCGCGGACGTCTTCATCACGAGCGAAATCTCGACTGCCTATCCCTCGGTGCGGGAGGTCTGCCTGACGCAGGCTCAATGGCCTGAGTGGCTGATGTTGCGCAATCGATACAACAGGATATGGCCGGTCACGCCGGCGACGGTCACGCCGGCTGCGGCTCACTGACACCGGCTCCGCGTCCGGACTTGCGAGCCCGCCGGTAGACGCCGTTCAGCGCCGCGCGTGCGGCGTCGCAACATCGCGGTGGGCGATCTCGGGCGATGTACCCGCCAGGGCGCGCGGGCGCGACGCGCGCTCCGTTAATCGGTGGGGCGAGCGATGGTCGGTCATCGCGAGCATCGCGCCCCGGCAGTGCCTCGCGCCCAAATACAATGGACCCCTCGAGTCATGCGCGACCGCTCGGCGCAGCGCGTGAGCCTGCGTCGGTGCGCCGGCGGTCTCCGATCGCTCACGAGAATGCCCGCTCCGCTCCAGCCTTAAGAGGATGCCTCTCATGCGTCGATTCAGCGTCCAGCTCTCTGTGACCACGCTGCTTACGCTCCTCGTCTCCGCGTTGATCGCCGCTTCCGGCGATCCCAAACCGGCCGCCGCAATCCGGACCGGCGAGTCTGCCAGTGCGACGGGCGAGTTCGAGCCGTTCAAGTCCGAGGCGGTGACCAGCACTGGCACCGTGACGATCGGCGGACGCACGATCGCGTATCAGGCCGTGGCGGGAACACTCATCGTGCATCCCAAGGGGTGGGATGACGTGCCGCACGATCCGAATGACAAGTCGGCCGGTGGCGATGCGGCCGCGGCGCACAATCCCACCGCCGAGGCCTCGATGTTCTACGTCGCCTACTTCAAGACGGGCGGGGGCGTGCGGCCGCTCACGTTCATCTACAACGGCGGCCCCGGCTCCGCGACGATGTGGCTGCACATGGGTGCTTTTGGCCCGCGCCGCGTCGTGACCCCGACCGATTCCCACGCGCCCGGTGCGCCGTATTCAATCGTCAATAACTCCTCGAGCCTGCTCGACGCAAGCGATCTCGTCTTCATCGATGCGCCGGGGACGGGCTTCAGCCGCATCGCCGGCAAGGACAAGGAGAAAGCCTTCTGGGGCGTGGACGCCGATGCCTACGCGTTTGCCGAGTTCATCCAGGAGTTCCTCTCGCGGTACCACCGGTGGAACTCTCCCAAGTATCTCTTTGGCGAGAGCTATGGCACGCCGCGTTCGGCGGTCGTTGCCAATGAGCTCGCGGTCGACCGCTCCATCGATTTGAATGGGGTCATTCTGCTCTCACAGATCCTCAACTTCGATCTGAGCCCCGACCGTCCCACGAACGACCCGGGCATCGATATGCCCTATGAGACGTCGCTCCCGACTTACGCGGCGACCGCCTGGTACCACCACAAGCTCCCCGGGGAGTACGCGAGCCTGCAGGCGCTCCTCAACCAGGTCGAGCAGTTCGCGATGGGCGAGTACGCACAGGCGCTCGCGGCCGGACTGGATCTCGCTCCCGCCGAGCGCGAGGCCGTCGCGGAGAAGTTGCACGAGTACACGGGGCTCAGTGTCGAGTACATCACCAAGGCGAATCTGCGCATCGACGGCGGAGAATTCCGCCAGAGCCTGCAGGGTGCGAGCGACCTGACGACGGGCCGTCTCGATACGCGCTTCTCGGGGCCGGATCTCGACCCCTTGAGCGAGCGCGCGGACTACGACCCGCAGTCCGCGGCGTTGAGCTCCGCGTACGCGGCCGCCGTCAACGAGTACCTCCGCGACACGCTCCACTATGGGGCCGACCAGATCTACAAGGCGCACGTCGATACCCATTGGAACTGGACCCACCAGCTGCCGGGCGAAAGCGAGGCACCGGCCACCAATCGCCAGGGCTGCAACGTCATGCCCGATCTTGCGAATGTCATGAAGGAGAATCCGACGCTCAAGGTGCTGCTCAACGCCGGCTACTTCGACCTCGCGACGCCCTTCTATCAGGGCGTGTACGAGATGCGTCATCTGCCGATCCCGCAGAGCCTTTTCTCGAACATCGAGTTCAGGTTCTACGAGTCCGGCCACATGGTCTATGCCCGGGAAGCCTCGCTCAAGCAGCTCCACGACAACGTCGCGGAGTTCATCCGCCGCACCGCGGGCGCAGGCGGCTAGCGCGGGCGAGCCGCGGAAGCTCCGGTCTCGGGCTCGGCTGCCGACCCCCGCCTCTGCCCGTGGGAGGGTGGGGGTCACGGCCCGGCGAATTTCTCGTTACTATGTGCGCTCGCCACGCGCGCCGAGACGCCGCGGGCGAAAAGGAGGAGGGGGCATGCGCCAGACCACCGTGTGGTCTCTGATTGCGGTCGCCGCGTCGTGCACGACGGGCCGGATCGCCTCGGCTCAGCAGGTGGCCGATCCGGGTTTCCAGAGCGTGGGCCGTGGATGGGCGCTCGCCGCCGATGCGCGGAACTACGATTACGTCGGTCCGACGATCGTGCGGCGCTTCGGACCCCCGGGTGCGCCGGGGCCGCGCGCAGCCGACGGAACGTTCATCGGCTCGGCGCGCGACGGCAAGGCGCCTCGCGGCATCACCCCGCTCCCGGTCGATGTGTTCACGACCCGGGACTTCTACAAGGACCGGGCCCTCTGGAGCGATCCGCGTTACTTCCGCTGCAACAGTCCGGACGCCCTCGAGAACCAGTGGGGAGCAGTCGGGACCCGGCTCGTCGGCCCGGGCGGCGCCGCGACGGCAGCCTGGGGCCGCTGCGATCGCGACTATCCGCGTGCGGCCATCGTGAGTCCTTATCCGTTCAAGACGGCGCAAGCGCACTACGAGGCGCTGCTCGCCGAGACGCGTCGCCGCGGAGGCCCCACGCAGCACACGTATGCGACCGTCCCGGGCGAATGGACCGGCCGCTACATGCACCCGGGATTCACGCCGGGCGATCTGTACTGGTACCGCATGACGTATAACCAGGTGCCGACCGTGCTGTCGCTCCTCACGCCCGAATATCAGCAGCGCATGGTTCAGCAGGAGTACCACGAGGCGCACAATCAGCCCGAATGGCCCTCGCAGTACTGTTGGCCGGAAGGCTTCATGCGGCGCTGGGCCCCGCCGGCCACCTGGGAATGGGACATCATGGTGACCCCCTCGCTGGTACAGATTCTGGCGGGCGTCGCCGACAACTTCATCACGAACATCCACATCGGACGCGAGTTCGACATGAGCGGCGGGGTGCCCCACCTCGGTCCCGAGGTGCCGCGCTGGTACGGGGAGACCATCGGCTTTTGGGATCACGACACGCTCATCACCTGGACCTCGAACATCCAGGGCTGGTACGTGCACAGTGCGTTCGAGTTCTCGAGCAAGATGCAAACGATCGAGATCTACTCGCCGAACCGCGATGCCCAGGGCAATTTCATCGGGCTCAATCACGAGGCGATCTTCTACGACCCCGAGGCGCTCGTGCAGCCGATCCGCATCATCCGCAACTACCTGAAGCTGAGCGGCTTCGAGAAGGGCGATCCCTATCCGTTCATCGAGTGCGTGCAGACCATCTTTCCGAGGAACGGCGTTCCGACGCCGGTCACTCCGGGCCAGCTGATCGAGTACCAGGTGCCCGACATGTACGGGCGGCCCTGGGCGCAGCTCTGGGAGCAGTACTTCGAGAAGGGCATGCAGAAGCCGCCGCAGCCGGACATTTTCAGCTTCAAATGATCGAGATCCGTCCACCGAACCTTGCCGGAGAATAAGTCATGTCGAGGGTGAGACCCGGAGTCGTCGCAGCCGTGGTGAGTGCCGTGCTGGTCGCGGCACTCGGTGTCACGGGGCCCGCCGTGGCCCATCATTCGTTCGCGGCCTACAACATGGAGGTGACGAAGGTCTTCACCGGTGTCGTCACCCGCGTGAATCCCGACGCCAATCATCTGCAGATCTTCTTCGCGCCGATGAACGATGCGCGCAAGAACGTGCTGCGCGATGCCCAGGGGGAACCGGTCATCTGGGCGGTGGAGATGGGCGGCTCCGCACAGATGGCGCGGGAGGGCGTGACGGTGAATTCGTTCCTGCCGGGCACGATCTTCAGCGTGGGGCTGCATCCGCTGCGTGATGGACAGCCGGCCGGCACGCGCGGCCCGACCGGGGCGATGTACAAGTGTCCGCCGAGGACGCCGCCCCCGCCGTTCAAGCACTGCGATGCGGTGGCGGGCTCGATCGCCTTCGGCAAGGGCGGGCTCCTCAAGCAGAAGGACTGACAGAAGGACTGCGAGCCGATGCACGGATTGGCCGAGTGGCTGCAGGCGAGCTCCCTCAGCAACACGATCCAGGCGGTGAGCTGGATGATCCCGCTGCTGCAGTCGGTTCATATCGCCACGATCGGGGTGGTGTTCGTGTCGAGTCTGATGATCGCGCTGCGCGTCCTCGGACTTAAGCGCGCGGATGACCCCTTCGATGCGGTGTGGAGGCGCTTCGCTCCGTGGATGTGGACCGGCCTGCTCGTGATGGCGACGACCGGCACCGTCCTCATCGTCGCGGAGCCCGTGCGTGAGATGAGCGCGCTGTCTTTCTGGCTGAAGATGCTGCTGGTCGCGACCGGCGCGGCGAGCACGGCGCTCCACGGCCGTGCGCTCCGCTCGGCTGCGCGCGTCGCGCCAGCCAAGTTCTCGGTAGCCGCAAAAGCCGGGTCCGTCCTCATCGTGATTCTCTGGCTCGCGGTCATCTTCCTCGGCCGGGCGATCGCCTACGACAAGGAGGTGTGGGGCTCGCTGTCGCTGCACGCGTGAGCGCAGGCGCAAGTCCCGCACCGGTCCATGGAGCTCGCGAGCTTGGTCGACGTCATTCAGGCCTCCGCGGCGGCCGAATGGATGCGCACCTCCGTCAAGGCGATGCCGATCGTCGAGTCGATTCACGTGCTCGCGGGCGCAACGGTCTTCGGCACGATCCTCATCGTCGACCTGCGGCTGCTCGGGATGCCGGACACGCGCCGGCCCGTCACGCTCATCTCGAAGGAGATGCTGCGTCTCACGTGGTCCGCCTTCGCGGTCGCGGTCGCAGCGGGCCTTCTCATGTTCGCCGCGAACGCGCACACCTACGTAGGCAACACCGCCTTTCGCCTGAAGATGCTCGCGCTCATCGGAGCTGGCGTGAACATGGCGATCTTTCAGGGCCGGACCTTCCGCACCGTGGCGGCATGGGACCAGGACGTGCCGCCGCCGCTCGCCGCGCGGGCCGCGGGTGCAATCTCCATCCTGCTGTGGGTGACGACGATCTTTCTTGCGCGCTGGATCGGGTTCACGAAGGGATACGACTTCACGATTCCGGCGCACAGCCACATCAACTTTCAGTTCTAGTCGCGCGCAGCCACACCGTCGCCTCCGTGCCGTGACTGCAGCTGTCTCCACTACACGACAGCGGTTGCGAGATTCGGCCTGCGGCGCGGTCGAGGCGCCGGCGAAGCGCCCGGATGCGACCTGCATCACGATGTTCTCGCTCGCGGTGCCGCTAGGCTTCGCGCCCAGGTCTTGCGAGTGGAGGCACTATGCGTCGCTTCATTTCCTTCGCGGCTGCGCTGCTCTGCACGATGGGCGCGGCGAGCTCCCGTGCCGGTGACATCAGCTTCGGTCTCACCATCACCGGACCGGTGATACCCGGCGTCTATGGCCATGTCGTGATCGGAAACGCACCGCCGCCGCCGGTGGTCTACGCACATCCGATGGTGATCCAGCCCCCGCCGCCCGGGGTTGTGTTTGCGCCGATATACCTGCACGTCCCACCCGAGCACGCGCGGCACTGGCGCGCGCACTGCCACGAGTACCACGCGTGCAATCGGCCGGTGTATTTCGTGCGCTCCGCGGAGTACGAGCCCGGCTTCAACATGGAGAAGTGGCGCCGCGAGCATCACGATCACGACCACGGACGTTGGGATCAGAACCGCTAGGACCGCAGCTCGGTTCCGCACTCGCGCCGCATGCGGGGCCGCGACGGCCGGCCGTCGCGGCGCCGTGGCAGGCCGGGCCCTCCGCGGCATATCATTGCGCCCGATCTACCGTGCTGCGGCCATCGGGAGGCTGAATCTCCATGCGCGCTCGCCTGCTCGCTCTGCTGCTCGGCGTGACCGTTTGCGCACACGCGAGCACCCGCCTGCTCGAGCATGTGCCGCTTGAATGGCGGCCCACCTCCAAGCTCGAACTGGGCACGATGCAGATGGCGGATACGCCGATCCAGTTCGGGACCTTTCAGGACCTTCGCGCCGACAAGCAGGCGATCGGTGAGAACGACGAGGACGCCACGCCGAAGCCCGTGACGACCCCGGACGATGTGGGCGCATTCGTCGGTCGGCACATGCGTGAGCTATTCGAGCATGCCGGGCTCAAGACCGTCGATACCAACGGTGCGGTCACGATCAACGGCGAGGTGAGGCAGTTCTTTGTCAGGGAGACGAGCCTCTACAGATCCGTGGTCGCCGTGCACCTCACCGTCGTGAGCCGCGACGGGAAGACGCTCTGGAGCGGTATCGCCTCCGGCAACGCCACCCGCTTCGGGCGCTCCTACGAGCTCGAGGACTACTACGAGGTGCTCTCCGACGCGATCGTCAACACGGTGAGCTCGATGCTGCAGAGTGCGCAGTTTCAGCAAGCGCTCTCCGGGCACTGACCCTCACGCCGCTCGCCGAGCCGCGCGCAGCGCCGATCACCCATCGTGCGCACCCGCGAGGATCGATTCGACGCCGGCTGCGATCCGCCGCCAGTCCTGGGCGAGCTCGTAGCCCCGACATCTCGCGGTTCGACAGGAGCCGCAGCACAGGAGGCTCAGGGGCCGCCGGTGGCGCACACGAAGAGCAGGGCGGGGGGGAGGTTGCGCCCCTCAAAACTGCGCTGGACGCTGCCGAAGGTCCGCTCCAGGACGGGCAGAACCCGCGCGGTGAACTGGTAGACGAGGAACGCCCCGCCCGGCTCGAGCGCTTCGCGGCTCTTGCTCACGATGTCGGCGCGCACGGGATCGGGCATGCTCCCGAGGGGAATCCCCGAGACGATGTAGTTCGCGGCTGAGATGCCGAAGCGCGCGAGTACCGCTCGGACTTCCGCGGCCGAGTCGTGCACGACCTGCAAGCGTGCGTCCGCAATCGACCTGCGCAGAAACTGGACGAAGTTGCGATTCGTCTCGATCACGATGAGGCGCGCGTCGCCACGCATGCGGCGCAGGATCTCCTGAGTGAACGTGCCCACGCCCGGCCCGTATTCGACGATGACCCGCGCGCGCTGCCAGTCGACCGGCTCGAGCACCTGATTTACGAGGAAGCGCGAGCTCGGAATGATGGATCCGAGCATGTGCGGATGACGGACGAAGTTGGCAGCGAACAGCAGGTTCTCGGCGATTCTCGAGCGAGTGTTCCTCGTCATGGCGCAACCTCTTTTGGGGACCCATTCCACGTGCGATAGGGCTCTTCGAGCGGGCGGCCGGTGCTCCCATGGGGCCTCAGGCGGGCACTCCGACCCAGCGCGCGCTCGCATGCCAGAGCTCTTCCTGCAGCTCGACGCTTCGTGCGAGCGGAGCGGCCGGCTGTTCGTGCTGATTCTCATCGTAGTACTTACCGCTCGCAGCGGCGATCTGCGGCGCGAGCGCGAGGTGGATCGTCGTACGGGCGCCGCGCTCGGCATCGAAGGTGACCGGACTCACGAGCGGCTTCACGAGCCGCAGCCACCCGGGCAGCAGATGCGTCGCAACGATGCCCGGATGCAGGCAATTCGCGGTGGCCGAGCTGCCCTCGAGGCGCCGCGCGAGCGCGAAGGTATGCAGCACGTTCGCGAGCTTGGAGCGCGCGTAGGCGGCCACCCCGCGATCGCGCGCCCGCGCATCCGCGACCGAGCCGAGATCCATCCGGGCGCGAAAATGGATCCGCGAGGCCACGTTCACGATGCGGGCGCCGGTATCGAGATGCTCGCGAAGCGCTGCGGTGAGCAGGAACGGCCCCAGATGGTTCGTCGCGAAGGTGAGCTCGAACCCGTCCGCTGACATTCGATGCCGCGTGCTCGCCATGCCGGCGTTGTTGATGAGCAGGCCGATGGGCGCGAACCGCCTGCGCACTTGGACGGCCGCTTCGCGAACGGAGGCGAGCGAAGCGAGGTCGCAGCGCACGACGTGGACCGCGGCGCGCGGATGGGCAGCGAGAATCGCGAGCCGCACCGCCTCGGCCGCGGGCACGTTGCGGCAGAGCATGACGACCGTGCGGCCGGCCCGTGCGAGCTCGAAGCTCGTAACCTGGCCGATTCCGTGCGTCGTCCCGGTGATGACCGCGATCTCGCTCACGCGCCCCCCTCGCGCAGCCTGAGCAGCGGCTGCCCCACCCGGATCAGGTCTCCTTGCGCGAGTTCGGGCCGCAGCTCAACGCCCGGCGGCGCGAATGCAATGATCGTCGAGCCGTGCTGGAACCAGCCCATCTCCTCGCCCTTGCGCAGCACGGCGTCGCACGGAATGCGATTCGGCCCGCGGTAGCGCAGGTGCAGCAGCACGTCGGCAAAATGCAAGCGGATGCTCGCGACGAGGATCGCGGCGACCGGCACGAGCGTGATCAGATGCCCGGAGGGAATCAAGCGGCAGCGGATGATGGCCCGCTCGTTCTTGCAGAAGAGGCGCTCGATGCGCTTGAGCGCGATCGGATTCACGTTCCACGTGTCACCCGAGACGTAGGTCACCTGCTCGACTTGCAGATCGTAGGGGGCGTGAAAGCGGTGATACATCGCGGCGGTGAGGCGCAGCGTCACATACGACCCGCGCCGGTAGGTATCGATCAGGTCGTGCTCACCGAGCAGATCGGCGAGCGCGTAAGGGAAGCCCTTCACTTGGAGCGCGGAACCGTCGCGCACGGGGCCCATCGCGCCCACGATGGCGTCGCAGGGGCTCACGAGCACAGAGGGGTGGGGGTCGATGGGCCGGGCCCCGGGCCTGAGCTCGCGCGTGAAGCAGTCCTGCAGGCTCCTGAAGCGCGTCGACCTGGCGTCGCTCAAGTCAAGCGGGCTGAACAGTCGCCACGCCCCGATACAAGCGCCGCGCACGAGGGGATGCTCGCGGCGGCTGAGCCAACCGAGGAACAGCGTGAGCCAGCGGCGCGGCAGCCGATTCGTGAGCAGAAAATTGAGGTCTTCATGCTGCGCGATCCGCGCAATCGCTGCGCGCAGTGTCATCTGACTGTCACCGTTTCGCAATACGGTTGCCGCGGCAGTTGGTTGCCCACGGGAGGATCATGTTGGGTTACGCCTTTGCTGCGCTGTTCGGGGTCGTGATTCTGCGCATCGCGTACGCACGGCTCACCCTGTCGCTCGCGAAGCACCGCTCGCTCGCCGGACATGCGCGGCTCGCGCGCTTCGTAGCGCGCCTGGTGCCTTTCTACGAGTACGACGAGTCGCGGTTCTTCGCCGCCGATGGAGCGCCGCCGGATGTGGTCGCGCAGCGGCACGCCGGATTCGCACGGCTCGCGAGCTACTACGCGGAGCACTACGCCAAGAGCGCGGCGCTCACCCGCGAGGTCGAGCCCCAGCTCTCGGACCTGCAGTTCACCTCGCGTTACCGCGTGCCGTTCCAGTTCAGCCGGATCGTGCGCGAGCGGCTGCGCGCCGGCGTGTTCCTCGAGTCCTCCTCGGGCGCGACCGTGACCGACCTCGACGGCAACGGCTTCATCGACGTGAGCGGTTCCTACGGCGTGAATCTCTTCGGCTACGACTTCTACAAGGGGTGCATCGAGCGCGGCACGGAGCGCGTACGCGCGCTCGGTCCGGTGTTGGGCGCGTATCACCCCGTGCTCGTCGAGAACGTGAGCCGGCTGCGGGAAATCTCGGGCCTGGACGAGGTGTCGTTCCACATGTCCGGGACCGAGGCGGTCATGCAGGCGGTGCGCCTCGCCCGGTATCACACCGGGCGCAAGCGCCTGGTCAGATTCTGCGGCGCCTACCACGGATGGTGGGGCGAGGTGCAGCCGGGCGTGGGTAATCCGGTGACGGAAAGCGGGACGCTCACGCTGAAGGACATGCACGCGGCGTCGCTGCGCGTGCTGCGCAGCCGCCGTGACGTGGCCTGCGTGCTCGTGAATCCGATTCAGGCGCTGCATCCGAATGCCGCGGCAGCCGCCGACTCGGGCCTGATCGACAGTGCGCGCAGCGCGCAATTCGACCGCAGCGCCTACCGTGACTGGCTGCGCGCGCTGCGCGCCGTCTGCTCCGAGCGCGGCATCGTCCTGATCTTCGATGAGGTCTTCGTGGGCTTTCGCATCGCGTTGGGCGGCGCGCAGGAGTACTTCGGCGTGCGCGCCGATCTCGTCACGTACGGCAAGAGTGTGGGCGGCGGACTGCCGGTGGGTGTGCTGTGCGGACGCAGGCGGCTGATGCGCCGCTTCCGTGAGGACCGGCCGGCGGACGTATGCCTTGCCCGCGGGACCTTCAATTCCCACCCGTACGTGATGGGTGCGATGTGCGAATTCCTCAAGAGTCTGGAGCGCGATGCGGTCCGCGCGATCTATCGCGACCTCGATGAGGTATGGAACCGCCGCGCGCACGAGCTCAACGGACGCTTGCGCGCGGCGGGACAGCCCATTCAGGTGGCGCATCTCTCATCCATCTGGACCCTCAACTATCTGCGGCCGTCCCGCTACAACTGGATGTTCCAGTACTATCTGCGCGCGCAGGGCCTGGCGTTGAGCTGGGTCGGCACCGCGCGCTTCATCTTTCCCATTGACTTGAGCGATCCCGACTTCGCCCAGGTGGTCGACCGCGTCCTCGCCGCCGCCGCGGCGATGAGCGGCGATGGGTGGTGGTGGGCGGACGCTGCGCTCACCAACCGACAAATCAGGCGGCGCGTGCTTCGCGAGCTGTTTCAGGCGCGGCGAACCACATCGTCCATCGGGTCGATCAGCTCCCCGCGCAGCAAGTGGAGCGGCGCGCGCCAGTAGAGCATCACGTCGTGGAAGGGGTCGGTGAGGATCTTGGTAAGCCACACGACGCCCGTGAGCATCCCCTGCTGAACGAAGAGCTGAGCGGTGCGAAACAGCAGCGCGCCCACGCCGAGGCCGAGCCAGGCCTCGCACAGGCGCCGCAGGAACAAGGCACCGCTCGCCGAGCTCGAGTCGACGCCAAACGGAGGAGGTAGCAGCCACACCGCGAGCGGTGAGAGACCCCAGAGCGAGAGCAGCACCACCTTGCGCCGCAGGTTGTATCCGACCTTGATGTCCTCCTTGTGCTGGTGGCTCGCCTGGTTCACGGAGTCGTAACCTTTCGGCTCGAAGAAGAAGTGGCCGAGCTGACGGCTCACCATGGCGGCGAGCCAGCCGATCAGGACGGCGGCAACGAGATTGGTGAAGACGAGCACGTAGGAGGCGAGGAAGCTGAGCGCGCTCAGCAGGTGAAGAGATTGATTGATCCGGCAATGGTGGTAGTAGCGATGATCGTCCCATCGCTGCTTTTTCAACTCCGTCAGGAACGTGGGCATTCTGTCTCCTTAGGTCGAGGTCCGCGCGTGTTCACCTGCATGACGCATTTATATGAAGCACGTTACAGGGGTGTGACGGCGCCGGTCCATTGCGTGGGGAGCGTGCGCAAGTGCGACCGCTCGCACGACTCGTCACTGCGGTGTCACATCTTCCTGTGAAGATGCGCCGGAACACGCATCCGTTGGGGAGAGGCATCTGGAGCGCAGCGTACGGGCATCACGCGTCCTCGGGACGCGAGCGGCAGGCCGCATCGCATGAGGATCATGATCGTGAGCGACGCCTGGCTCCCGCAGACCAACGGCGTCGTCAATACCCTGCGGCAGACTGCCGAGTGCCTACGCCGCTTCGGGCACGAGGTCGGGCTCGCGACGCCCCAATCGTTCCGCACCCTCCCTTGTCCGAGCTATCCGGAGATTCGCCTGGCCGTGCTGCCGATGCGTGCGCTCGCCTGCCGCATCGAGCAGTTCCGGCCGCACGCGATCCACATCGCCACCGAGGGCCCGCTCGGTCTTGCCGCGCGGCGTTTGTGCGTGCGCAAGCGCTGGCAATTCACGACCTCCTATCACACGCAGTTTCCCCAGTACATCCGCGCGCGCTGGCCGATACCGCTCGGGGTGTCCTACGCGGCGCTGCGCTGGTTTCACGCGGCCGCGCACGCGTGCATGGTGAGCACCCCGCGGGTGCACGAGGAGCTCGCGCGGCGGGGCTTCGGCAATGTCGTGCGCTGGCGCCGCGGCGTCGACACCGAGTTGTTTCAGCCGCGCGCCAAGGACTTTCTTCAGCTGCCGCGCCCGATCGCGGCGTACGTGGGAAGACTGGCGGTCGAGAAGAACATCGATGCGTTCCTCGCCATGCGCTGGCGCGGCACCAAGCTCGTGCTCGGCGACGGACCTGACCGCGCGCGCCTCAAGTCGCGCTACCCGCAAGCCGTCTTCGCCGGCTTCCGCTTCGCAGAGGATCTGGCCGCGCACTTGGCCGCGGCCGATGTGCTCGTCTTTCCGAGCCTCACCGATACCTTTGGCCTCGTGAATCTCGAGGCGATGGCGTGCGGCGTGCCGGTCGCAGCCTATCCGGTCACCGGCCCGATCGATGTCGTGGACGACGGGGTGACCGGGGCCCTCGATGCCGACCTTGCGCGTGCGGCAGAGCGCGCGCTCACGATCGACCCGAAAGCGTGCCGCGCGCGTGCCCTGCAATCGAGCTGGGATGTCTGCACGCGCGAGTTCGAGTCGCATCTGGTCGATTGCCGGCTGGGGTTCGCGCCGAGCACCGTGAACCGTCTGCCCGAGCCAGCGCAGCTTCAATGAGAAGCGGGCCCCGCACCGTGTGCGGGGCCCGCTTGAGCTCGGGCCGCTTCTCTAGAAGCCCAAGAAGCCGGTGATGAGCGGCGCCAGCTTCGGCGTGCCGATGCCGGTCGCAAGATCGTAGCCCGGCGTGGTCGGATAGAGGCCGTTGTTATTGGTCGACTGGTGGCGGCCGGTGATGTCGTTGAAATACCCTTGGGAGTTGCTCCGGTAGAGCGCGTAGAGCAGCGAATTGGCGTTGCCGATGCGCCCGCGCCAGAACCCGTCCCGGTCGCCGATCACCGCCGACCACAGCGGCGAGGAGAGGCTGGTGCCGCCGATCTGGAACCAGCCGGGGGAGGGCTCCTCGGCGCTGAACGTGGCGCAGACGCTGTAGGGCGTGGAGGCGCTTCCGGTGCAGTACTCGGCGTACCCCGTGTACGGATCGGCGTTGGCCGACACATCGGGCACCTCGCGGCACGGCGTCCGCAGCGGTGCAAGCGCGCACTGCGTGGTGCCGTTGCCGTAGGTGGTGAAGGGGTTCGTGATACCCGGTCCGGATTGGTACCCGGGACGACCCCAGAATTGGCTGCTGCCGCCGCCCCCGGCGCCGACCTCGGCGCACCAGAAGAAGCCCGGGAAGCCGCCTTCGTTGGCGCTCGCATTGCAGAGGTCATCGACGTTCCACACCGTTTCGACCCCGCTCGGATACTGCGGGAACGGGCTCAAGCCCGGGTTGAACGACTCGAGGGAGGTGCCACCGACGCTCGTCACCCACGGCTGAGTCGCCGGATCCTCCATATTGACGATCGTCGTGCCGTCGCTGCGGATGCAGTCGAACGCACCGGTATCGCCCGCGGAGCTGAACACGCTCTGTCCCTGCAGCGCGAGCTGCTCGAAGATCAGGTTCTCCGCCTGAACGTATGCCGCTCCGGAGTCGTTCTCGCACTCACCCCAGCTCGAGCTCACCACATCGGCGGTGTCGTCTTCGGCGATCCTCGAGTACTCATCGAGCTCGGTCTGCCCCGTGTAGTCGTTCGGCGCGTTGTACACGAGGATGTGGTTGGCGGCCGGTGCGATCGTGAGCGACATTTCGATGTCGGCGTCCACCTCGATATCCCCGGAGTAGCCCTCGTATTGCGGCGGACATTCATCGCCGGTCGGGCAGATCGGATTGAGCGGGCCTCCATCGACGATCACATCGACGAGCGGCGCAGTGTAGCGCTTGCCGTAGAAGGTCTGCGCCCAGGCCTCAATGTCCGACCGCTGGTAGGCGGAGAGCTCGAACACGGCAAGGTTGACGCCCAGGCCCTGCACGAGCGAACCGCCCGAGGGAGCCCCGTAGATCGAGTTCGTCTGGGAGGGAGTGAGACCGCTGCAGCCGGGGCCGGCTCCGTAGCCGTACGGGAAACCCGTGCCGTTGTTGACCAGATTGAACAACTGCTGCGCGGTGACGTAGGGAGTCTCGCAGCCCGCACTGGGTGGGCCGCCGCCGTGATCAGCGCTCAGCCGACGAACGAGATGGGGGTGCAGCCGCACCGTGTTCGTCACGCCCACGACCCCGAGCACGCTCGCGGCGATCGCCGTCGGCAACGCGACTGCGGAGGTGTTGGCGAAGTAGCTGACACCGCGCGCGTTACGGTAATTGTGGATCGAGGTGCTGAGAGCGGCCTCCAGGGTGCTGCTCGGGCCGTTCACGCGCAGCAGGAACGGGGAGGAAGTCTCAAGAACGGTCAGTCCGCTCGACTGCAGGTAGCTCGTGACGGCCGCGACGACCGCGCTGCTCGGCGCAAAGCGCGAATAGAACTCGCCCGCCTGGAGCCACTGGTGGTAATTCGCGCTCTGCGGGTTGTAGACATCGGAGAGGAGCTGCGCCAGCGCGGCAGCATTGCTCGGTGCGAGCACGATCTCCACCGTCATGCTCGAGCTCGTGAACTCGCCGGTATCGGCGTCGGTCGACGGCCGAAAGCTTCCCGGAATTGCGGTCCGTCCCGGCACGAGGTCGGCAGCCGAAGCGGAGCCTGCTGCGGCGGTGAGCGCCGCCCCCGCCGCGATCGTTCCGGTGAGAATCAGTGCACCGAGCGATGTGCGCGCGGACCTCCGCAGGAGGCGCGCTGGCGTTGTGTTACGCGTCGTAGTCGTCATCTTGTTGCTCCCTTCAAAGCGGTTCTCGAGTGTATGAGTTGCCTTTGACGCACGACGCACTGCGACGGGTCGTGCATTCGACTGATTAAGTCAAATATGGCGGCGTGAGACGCGCCACCTCAGGATCGTTGTTGCCGTTATTGGGAGACGTTCATACGCTGACGAGCGTGCCTCGTCAACACGCGACGGATGAGGCGTCCGCATCCGACCGAGTCGTTGCGCTCAGCGCCGCTCGCCGTCGCCCTGCGCCGCGGCGGTGTCGTTGGACTCGTGCGTATCGGTTGGCGGTGACCGGTTGCGCAGCAGCTCCTGGAGCATCGCGCGCAGTGCCGCGGGGTCGATCGGCTTGGATAGATACTGGTTCATGCCAGCGGCGAGACACTCGTCGCGGTGACCCGTGAGCGCGTGGGCGGTGAGCGCGATGATCGGCACGCGCGCGGCTGCGGCCCCGGCAACACCGGCGCGGATGCGGCGCGTCGCCGCGTACCCATCGAGCACGGGCATCTGGCAATCCATCAGCACCACATCGAAGCGGCCGGCTGTGAGCTTGGCGATCGCAGTCTCGCCGTTGTCGGCGAGCGTGACCCGCGCGCCGAGCTTCTCGAGGATGCGGCGCGCGAGCAACTGGTTCACCGCATTGTCCTCGGCGAGCAGCACGCGCGCGCCTTCGAGGGAGGTGAGAGACGCGGGCTCGGGTCGCTGCGGATCCGTTCGCCCCGCACCGACGAGCTGGCGCAGACACTCCCCGAGGAGCGACTGCTTCACCGGCTTCGTCATCGTCTGATCGATGAGGCCGAGTGGCGGTCGATCCGAGCGTCGTCCGCCGAGGGAAGTCATCAGGATGATCGGCACCTGCACGCCGATCGGATCGCGCCGCAGCTGCTCGGCGAGCCAAGGGCCCGGATGATCCGGGAGGTCGTGATCGAGGAGCACCACATCGGGTGCGCGATCCGCGGCGATGAGCTCGCGCCAGCTCTCGAGCCCCGCGCTTGCGGTCGCGGCGCTCTGCACGGTGCAGCCGAAGGAGGCAAGCTGACTCTCGATGATGCGCCGATTGACCGGATGATCGTCGATGACCAGCACCGTGCGCCCCGCGAGGTCGACCGGCGGAGCGTGCGGCTGCGGCATCGGGACCGCCGGCAGGGAGAGCTCGAACCAGAAGCACGAGCCGCTCCCCGGTGCGCTCTCGACGCCGATCGAGCCGCCCATCAGCTGCAGCAGCCGGCGGCAGATCGACAGCCCGAGCCCGGTACCGCCGAAGCGGCGAGTCATGGAGTTGTCGGCCTGGATGAACGGCATGAACAGCCGCGCGCGTTGCTCGGCCGTGAGGCCGACGCCGGTGTCGGCGACCTCCACGCGAAACGCCACGCGGTCCTCGGCGCTCGCGAGCAGGCGCGCGGAGAGGCGCACTTCGCCCCGGTCGGTGAACTTCACCGCATTGCTGAGCAGGTTGAGGATCACCTGCCGCAGTCGCGTGGGATCCCCGCGCATCCCGCGCGGCAGGCGCGGGTCCACGTCGACCACGAGCTCGAGGCCCTTCTCGCCGGTGCGCAGCGCAACGGCGTCGATCGACTGCTCGATGAGGCTCGAGAGATCGAACTCGATGCTCTCGACCGTCATCTCTCCGGCCTCGATCTTGGAGAAATCGAGCACGTCGTTGAGCACGGCAAGCAGCGACTCGCCGCTCGAGCGGGCGATCTCGGCGAACTCTCTCTGATCGTCCTTGAGCGGGGTGTCGAGCAGCAGCGCGGTCATGCCGATCACGCCGTTGAGCGGCGTGCGGATCTCGTGGCTCATGTTCGCGAGAAACTCGCTCTTGGCGCGGTTCGCCGCCTCGGCCGCTTCCTTGGCGGCTCGCAGCTGCTCCTGAGCGAGCTTGCTCGCGGTCACATCGGCAACGTAGCCGTCCCACACCGTGCTGCCATCCTCGTTGAGGCGGCCGACCGCATCGCCTTCGACCCAACCGACCTCGCCATCCGGTCGAATGATCCGATGATCGATGTGCCACGGTCGCCCCGACTCGCGCGCGTGGATCGCCGCCTCCGTGATGCGCTCGCGGTCCTCGGGATGCGTGATGTCGAGGAGGAGGTCCGCGTTCGCCACCAGCTCCTCGGCCGATCTGCCATAAACCCGGCGCGCGCCCGGACTGACGTAGAAGAGCTTGCGCTCGTCGCCGGCCGCATCCTGCCAGAGCTGAAAGATCATGCCGGGCACGTTGGCGGCGATGAGCCCGAGCCGCTCGCTCGCGATGCGGCGCTGCTCCTCGGCGAGCTTGTGCTCGGTCACGTCGGTTTGAATCGCGACCCAGCCGCGGAGATTCCCGTGCCGATCGATCAGCGGCTGCGCATCCGTATCGAGCCACCACTCGCGGCCGTCGCGACTGCGCACGAGGATCTCGAAGCGCGCGCCGCGCCGCTCGGCGAACGCTTCGCGGACACGCCGCACGGTCGCGGAATCGGTGCCCTCGAAGTAGAGCAGCTCGCTCGTCTTCAGTCCCAGGACCTCCGTCGCCGAGTAGCCCGTCATGCGCGTGAAGCTCTCGTTCACCCACACGAGCCGTCGGTCGGTATCGCTGATCGTCACCCCGAAGCCGGTGACCTGGGTGGCAAGCGGCAGCCAGCTCGCGGTCGTCCACGGGGTGATCGCCGTTGCGGGAAGCGCGGTGCGGATGCGCAAGCCGATCCACGCCCACGGCGCGAGGCTCACACCCGCGAACGCCGCCCATTCGAGGAGCGCGACCGAGGGGCGTACCGAGCGGGAATGGATGCAGAGCGCTGCGCCCGCGACGATGGAGGCGAGTGCCAGTGCGGCAATGAGGGCGCGACTCGCGGCAGCGCGATCACGGATCGCGGCGAGACGGCGCGAGAGCGCCGCACGCGCACGCGCACGCGCGTCGGCGGCTCCGATCGGACGGGCCTCACCGTGCGTATCCACGGACCGCACCGTAGCCGTTCTCGTGATTCCTCGAAGTGAACTACGCCGCGGGTTCACGTAACGGGTCGAGGATGGTGCGCCGCAATATCGCAGCCCCTCGACGCGCGGCACGCCGGCGCGCAGAGCGGGCCGGCTTTAAGGTCGCGGCGCTGCAGCCGGGACGGTCGCTGCGCCCGCGGGCGGCAAGGGAAAGTCGCCATCGTAGGGCGGCCAGTTCGGGACCGGTCGGTCGGCCGGCGGGTAGTACATCGCGGTCCAGATAGCGCGGATTCGACCGCCTTCGATTGCGAACCACTCGCTGAAGGCGTTGCGCGGCACGGCCGAGCCGGGTTTGCGGATGAACACCGCCATTGCGAGCACCATGCCGGTGTCGCGATCGACGAGCGGGATACGGCGCGCCGCGACGTTCGCGAGATTGAAGTGCGCGAATCCGGAGACACAATCGTCGTCGACCCCGCCGCGCCGGCCCGTCACGCGCGTGCCGTTCTCGTAGCGCTCGCACCCTGGGGCGGCGAGCGCGATCCGCCCATCGTGGGAGACGATTGCGTCGTAGTAGCTCTCGACGATCGCGATCAGCGCCCGGCGCGACAGACGCTCGTTGGCGGGCAGCACCCTCACCGGCGGAGGGTGCGCGCTCAACCCGGCGGGGTTCCACGCGTTGGGCGGCCGGGCGTTCGGCAGCCCGGGGTCGCCGTCGCGGGCGAGGTACCACTCGGCCTCCGTGACGGAGCGCTGCTCGATTCGCAACCTCACCGTCGCGATGGCGAGCTTCGCGCCTTCCGCGACGGTCCCGTAGTAGGCGGCCTCACCGCTCACGGGATCGAGATAGCGACGCTGAACGGAGCCGAGCCCGGTGACCGTGCGCCACACCCCCTCTGCGGGCGGAACGTTGAGCGCGTTCTCCGTGTGACGGTAGCCGAGCGCGAGCGGCGCCGCCGCCGGGGTGTGGGCGACCACGGCGCGGAGGTACCGATCGAGGAGCGACCCCAAGCACGCGCGATCGCAATGGAGCGCATCGGTGCCGGCGCTTGCGAGCACCGGCAGGCCAGCGAGGATCACGAGATGGCCGAGGTGCCGCATGAATGTGCCTCCCGGTGCGCGCTCATCAGGGCTCGATGATCTTGTTGCGGATCGCGTAGCGCACGAGCTCGGCGAGCGATGCAATACCCGCCTTGCGCATGATGTTGCTCCGGTGCGTTTCGGCCGTCTTGACGCTGATTCCGAGGGCGCGCGCCACCTCCTTGTTGCTCTTGCCCTCGGCCAAGAGCTGGAGGATCTCCTGCTCGCGCGCCGAAAGTGCGCGCAGGCCCGCCTCCGGGGTGCCCCCTTTCAAATATCCCTCGAGTACGATGCGCGCGACCTTGGAGGTGAAGAACGGGCGACCGTCGAGCAGCGCCTGAAGCGCCGCGACCAGCACTCGGCTCGCGTCGGACTTGAGCACATAGCCCTGTGCGCCGGCCTCGAGCACTTCCCGCGCGAGCTGCTCCGACTCGTGAGCGGTGAGGATCAGGATGCGCGCGCCGGGGTCGATCGCGAGGATTCTGCGGGTGGCCGCGAGCCCGTTCTGCTCGGGCATGCTCAGGTCGAGCACGATGAGATCGGGCCGCAGTCGCAATGCGAGCTCGACCGCCTCGCCGCCGTTGCTCGCCTCCGCCTCCACGACCCACCCGGGCGTCTGCGCGAGGTGCGCCGCGAGCCCGCGGCGAATCAGCTCGTGATCATCCGCGATCAGTATCCGCACCGGCCGCATAGCGATTCTCGACGGTGCCCACGCGCGCACGGTCCGCGCGCGCCACCGGAATGCTCGCGCGCACGCGCGTTCCGCTCGCGGTCGCCTCTACCGCGAACTCGCCTCCCAACTGACGGACTCGCTCGCGCATGCCGGCGAGGCCCACCCCGATCGGCGGACCGGCGCGGACCGCGCCCGCTGTAAAGGCGATGGGTGCCATGCTGCCGCCGTCCTCGATTTCGAGCGCGATGGCGTCGGTGAGCCGTTGCAACCCGATCCTCACCCAGGGGCTCGCAGTGTGACGGTGCACGTTCGTGAGTGCCTCCTGGGCGACCCGGAACAGCGCGAGCTCCTCGTCCGCAGAGAGACGCTCCAGCTGTTGCGGCAGATCGAGGCGGACCTCGATGCCGCTGCGCGCGCTGAAGCCATCGGCGAGCCAGCGCAGCGCGCTCAGGAGCCCGAGCTCATCGAGCAGAGGCGGGTGCAGCAGGTACGAGGCGGTCCGGATCTCGGCGGAGCACTGGCTCGCAAGCCGCGCGCACAGCTCGAGCCGCTGTCGTCCGTCGGGGGAGAGCTGAGCGGACTCGCGCATGAGCCGCGCGAGCTCGATCTCGAGCGCCGCGAGCGACTGTCCCGTGGAATCGTGCAGCTCGCGGCCGATCCGCCGCCGCTCCTCGTCCTGCAGCCGCATCAGCTCCGCCGAGAGCAGCCGCAGATCCTGCTCGGCGCGCGTGCGTGCGGTCACATCATGCACGACCGCGAGCGCGAGCGTCGTGCGTCCGGTGCTGAGGCTCGAGAGATTGACTTCCGCCGGGAACAGCTCGCCGGTATCGAGCCGCTTGTGCTGCCACGCGAAGGTACTCCCGCCCTCGCGAAGCGCGGTCGCGATCCGTTTGCGTGCGAGATCCTCGGAGCGCTCGCCGCTCGGTTGCCATTCGGGGGAGATCTGCCAGGGTCCGAGACCGATGGCGCTGCGCTCGCTCGGCAGCCCGAACATCGAAGCGGCCGTGCGATTGGCGTCCACGAACCGATCGCCTTCGAGGAGGAACACGCTGAAGCGGGCGTTATTGAACAGCGTCCGATAGTCGCGCTCGCGAATCCTGAGCGCATGCACGTAATAGCTGAGGAGCGCCGTCATGGCGATGACGAGCGTGCCAAACCCGGCCGCGATGAGCAGGCTCGTGCGGCGCCGCTCGCGCCAGCCCGCGAGCACCTCCTCGCGCGACTGTCCGGCGGCGATGTAGATCGGGAAACCCTTGAGCAACGCGTAGCCGTAGATCATGTTCGTCTTGAGAGCGGTTCCATAGCCTTCGACGACTCCGGAGGCGCCCTGCGCGAGAGCGCTGCGGAAGAGGGCGCTCTGGCCTATGTCGATGCCTGCGAACACGTCGCGCCGCGCGACCTTGGGAATGCTCACGAGCACCCTCCCGGAGGTCGAGACGAGGCCGAGCTCGCGCACCTCGTGGCCAAATTGCTCGAAGAGCTTGTCGAATCCGTCGAAGCTGAAGAGCGCGCCCGTCCAGCCGACCCCTCCGGGACTGAGCGTGGCGGCCCGCTCGGCGATCGGAATGACGAAGGCCCCCGGGCGCTGCGGGTCCGGAGTCGGCGCCCCGACCCATAGGGCATCAGGCTGTCCGGCCGCCCCGCGCAGCCACGCTGGAGCGCGCACGCTCTCCTCGACACGGTCGCGGGTGGCGAGCACGAAGCGGCCCGAGTCGGCGAGGAACAGCGCTCGGACATACGCGCCGCCCGTGAGCTGCCGCTGCAGCATGGCCTCCAGTGCGGCGCTCGGTGCGGCATCGAGTCCGCCCATCGCGCGCGCTTCGTTCGCGGCGGCGAGCGCCGCCCCCACTCCGTCATAGAGCATCGCGAGGCTCGCGGCGTGCAGGGCGGCGGTGACCGCGCGCAGCCGCACGCGCTCGCCTTCGAGGGTCTGCTGGTAATCGGCGCGCACCCGCAGCGCCGTATACGCCCCGCCGATCGCGAGCGCGGTGAGCGCATAGACGAGCAGCGCCCAGTTGATCGCAAGGGGAATGCCGAGCCGCAGGAATCCACTTCGCGTGGGCCGCGGTTGCTCGATCTCAACGGAGTCTGTGCGCGGCACCGTCTCGCCCCCCGGCGCGGCCGCAAGGTCTGCTGCTGGCAGCTTTGTAGACTACTCTTGTCCGCTATCCGGATACAGTCCGCTAGCCGGTTACCGCCCGGCTCGCCGCGGCGCGATGAATCGCCGCCCGCACGCGGTTGTAGGTGCCGCAGCGGCAGATATTCGTGATCGCCATGTCGATGTCGGCGTCGCTCGGCTGGGGATTGGTCTTGAGGAGCGCCACCGCCGCCAGGATCATGCCCGACTGGCAATAGCCGCACTGCGGCACGCTCTCGGCGATCCACGCCTGCTGCACCGGATGGCTCCTGTCGGGCGACAGCCCCTCGATCGTCATGATCGACTTTCCCGCTGCGGTGCTCGCCGGAATGAGGCAGCTCCGTACCGCCTCGCCTTCGAGGAGCACGGTGCACGCGCCGCAGAGCCCCGCGCCGCAGCCGAATTTGGTTCCGGTGAGCGCGAGCTCTTCGCGCAGCACCCACAAGAGCGGTGTATCCGGCTCGACCGCGACGCTGTGCTCGGTGCCGTTGACGTTGAGCGTGAGCATGTTCAGGTTCTCGTCGCCGTGAATGCGAGGCCGTGCTTCTCGAGCGGGAGCGACCGCAGGCGTCTGCCGGTCGCCGCGTAGATCGCATTGCCGAGCGAGGGGGCGATCGGCCCGGTGCCGGGCTCACCGACGCCACCCGGAGCGGCCAGGCTCGGCACCACATGGCAATCGACCAACGGCATCTCGATGAGCTTGAGCACTGGATAGTCGTTGAAGTTTCCCTGCACGACGGCGCCGTCCTCGAGTGTGATCTGCCCGCGCAGCGCCGCGGTCAGTCCGAACACCATCCCCCCTTCGAGCTGGGCCTTGATGTTGTCGGGGTGGACGGCAACGCCGCAGTCGATCGCGCTCACCACGCGATGCATCGTCACGAGCTCGTCGTGGACCGAGACCTCGACCACGGTGCCGATGTAGCTGCCGAATGCGCCGAACGCCGAGATGCCGAAGCGATGGCCGGGCGGCGGGTGGTCCCAGTCGGCCTGCTGCGCGAGCAGGTCGAGCACTGCGAGTTGCCGCCGTGCGCTGTCGCGTGTCCTCGGCAGCATGGCGCGGCGGAAGTGGTAGGGATCCTGCTTCGCCGCATGCGCGAGCTCGTCGATGAAACCCTCCATCATGAACGGATTGTGCGAGTCGTTGACGGAGCGCCAGAATCCGAATCTCACGCCGATGTCGCAGTTGAATCCGGTCACGCGGAAGTTCGGGATGTCGTAGTTCGCGTCCGCGACCCCCTCGGTGAAGAATGGCGGCCCGCCCGGGCGGCCGAAGGCGGGTGCGGAGGCGCTCACCACCTTGCAATCGAGCGCGATCAGCTTGCCGGAGGAGTCGAGCCCGCCGCGGAAGCGGATCGCTGCCGCGGGCCGGTAGAAGTCATGCCGGATATCCTCCTCACGGCTCCAGATGAGCTTCACGGGCCTCCCGCCCGTGGTCTTTGCCGCCGTCACGGCCTGGGACACGAAGTCCGCCTCGCCGCGGCGCCCGAATCCGCCGCCGAGATACTGGACATGCACGTAGACCTTCGCCGGCGAGACGCCAAGCACGCGCGCGGCGGCCGCCTGCGCAGCCTGCGGCGATTGCGATCCGCACCAGATCTCGCAGCCGTCGGCCGTGACGCGCGCGGTGCAATTCATCGGCTCCATGCACGCGTGCGCCAGGTATGGAACCTCGTAGACCGATTCCAGCTGCGTGGTCGCGCGCGCGAGCGCCGCCTCGACGTCGCCATCATTGCGCGCGAACGTCCCCGGCTGCTCGAATGCCGCGCGCAGCCGCTGTGAAACCGCTGCACTGTCGAGCCCCGCCAGCCGGCCCTTGTCGTATTCGACCCGTACCGCAGCGAGCGCCTTGCGCGCCTGCCAGTACGAGCGCGCGAGGACGATGACCCCGTCCGGCAGTGCGACGGTGGCCTCGTAGCCCGCAATGCCTGTGCAGGCACTCGCATCGAATGACTTGAGGCGGCCCCCGAGCGTCGGGCAGGTGCTGACCGCGCCGTAGAGCATGTCGGGCAGCACGACATCGATGCCATAGCGGGCGCTGCCGTCGACCTTGTCGGGGATGTCCACGCGCGGCGGGGACGTGCCGATCAGCGTGTACTCGGCCGGGGATTTGAGCGGAGGCGCCTGCGGCACCGGGAGCCGCGCCGCGCGTTGCGCGACGGCTCCGAAGGAGCACTTGCGTCCGCTCGGACGGTGCTCGATGACACTGTCGGAGGCGCTGCACTCGCTCGCGGGGACGCTCCAGCGGCGTGCGGCGGCCTCGATCAGCATCAGCCGTGCCGCGGCGCCGATACGCCGCAGCTCGGTGTACCAGCCACGCACCGAGAAGCTCCCGACGGTGGATTGCTGGCCGAACATCGGATTGTCGTAGACCGCAGCCGCCGGCGCATCCGTGACCCGCAAGCGCTTCCAGCTGCCGCCGAGCTCTTCCATGACGATCATCGGCAGGGAGGTGTGACCGCCCTGGCCCATCTCGACCGCCGGAGTGACGATCATGATCGCATCGTCGGTGCCGATCTGCAGGAACGCGCTCGGATTACGCGGCGGCCGCGCCGCTCGCGCCCGCCCAGTCCTTGCGTTGCGCTCGCTCTCTTGGGCGGGCAGCTTGAGACTGAGGGCGAGCCCACCGGCGGCGGCCGCACCGACGAACTCCCGGCGAGTGATGTGCGTCATGGTCGGGCGCCCTGGTCGCGCTTCGCAGTTCCCTGGCTGGCGGATGGTACACGCATTGCCCCCCTCGTACATCGGGCCGCGGCGAGCAGCGCGAGCCACGCGAGGGTCCAGGGCTCGAGCGCACCTCCGCCACCCCCCCCGCCAGCGCTCGAGCCGACCGCCACGACCTGTCCGATCGGATTCGTCACCGTGACCGACATCGCGGCGGACGCGGAGCGATTCGCTCCGTCGACCGCGGCGAGCCTCACCTGCGCCATCCCGCCCACGCCGCTCGCCGGCGTGACGGTGAGTGTGCAGGAGAAGACGGCGGAGCCGCATTTTGCAGGCGTGATCGTGACGCCCGGCACGCCGGAGGCGACGATCGACGGCGGAATCAGCGCCGGGTCGCTGCTCGTGACCGTGAAGTGCAGAGGGCCGGTGCCGCTCACGGTGAACGGATAGCCCGGAGAGCTCGCGGCAGCATCGATCGTGCTGTCGGGCAGAGCACTGATTGTCGGGGCGGGAAGCATGCCGAGTGCGCCCAGGGCATCGATGCGCCCGTAGCCGAAGGTGTCGTCGGGAACGCCGTCCTGGCCGAGCGGCGTCGCCCCCGCTTCGATCGCCATCAGGAGCTGCGGCACCGTGAGGCTCGGAAACGCCCCGCGAATCAGGGCGGCGACGGCGGCCGCGTTCGGCACCGAGGCGGACGTGCCGTAGAAATCTCCGTCCGGGAAGATGTAGCTCGCGAAGTACGTTCCGGCGGCATCGACGTAGATTCCGTCGGGTGCGACCAGCGTGGGCGCCTGAAGCTGCGCAGCGCTCGGGAATTCAACGCTGAGCGGACCCAGGCTGCTGAAACTCTCGATGCTGTCGCCGACGCCGTTGGAGCCGTTCACCGCACCGATCGTGAGCACGCCTGGGGCATACGCCTGGGGCGCGATGATGCTACCGGGGGTGGGTGTGCTGATCATCGTCAGTCCATCGCCACCGATCCAGAGCTTGAGAAACTTGCCCGCGAGCCTCTCATCGGGCGTGGCGATGTAGAGCGTGTAGGTGCCCGCGGCGAGCGTCAGCGTTTCCCCCAGCAGATTCGCCGACTGGGAGGCGGCGGAGAGGCAGCCGAGCTGCTCGCCGCTGCTCGCGTCGAACCAGTAGAGATCGAAATTGCTCGCGTTCTCACCGGCCGGGTCGGCCCACGCGAATGCGATCGGAAAGCTCGCCGCGGTGCTCACGGTGAGCGTCTGCGCTGCGCTCGCGCCAAATTGTGCGACGTAGGAGTCGACCTGCTTGATGCCGTCCGAGGTGCAGCTGAGCGGCGTCAGGCCCTGCGAGGCCGCCGACAGCGGCGCATAGGCTCCTTCCCAGTACGTGCCGTTGTTGTTGCCGGCCGCGGTGAACAGCACCACGGCCGGATTCTGCACGAGGATCTTCGCCACCGCGGCGGCGTCCGCGCTGTCGCTCGACATGAGGTCCTGGGGCGGGAAGCTCAAGTCATCGGCCAGAATACTCGCGCCCGCGCCGATCAGCTGCTGTAAGCATGAGAGGTACTGCACGAAGGTCTGCGGTCCGCAGAACACGAGCGTCGCGCGCGGCGCCACGGCGTGGACTTCCTCGAGCAGCACCGTGCCCTCATCCGCGAGGGCGGCGCTGCTTCCTCCGCTCGGGTCAACCACTCGCACGGCGGGGAGCTCGCCGCGGAACTGGATGAGCGCGAGACTCGCCACACCGGTCGACTGCACACCGACCGTGACGCCGGCGCCGCCGGTGCCGGTCTGCGCGACGAACTCACTTGCGTGCATGATCGAAACACCGCCGCCATCGATGCTGCTCGGCGTGAGGGCTTGGGCGTGAGCGCCCGCGCGCGGCGTCGCGGGCGCGGCGGGCGGTCCGACCGATGCGGGGGCGAGCGGCTGCTTCGGCAAGGCGTACTGCGGCACCTCGATCCGTGTCACGCCGCTCACGCTCGCGAGCGCGGGCAGCGCGGCAGGCGCCGTCCAGCCCTCGATCGCGCAGAGCGGCGGGACGCGCACCGCCGTGTCGATGGCGAGGCCCGCCGCCGCAAGCGGCACCGTCGGCGGCGCGAGCGTACAGTCGTAACGAACGTCGATTTGGACGCGGCCCGAGGAATCGAAGCGCAGGGTCGAGGGGCTCGATCCCCGTGGCGCATCGTAGAGCGCGAGCAAGCGCGCCGCCACGCGTCCGCGCCATCCCACGCTCGCAGCAACCGCCGGCGCAGCCGTGACCGTCACGTGCACCAGCAGGCTCGCCGCGAGGCACACCAATTGAGCCCTGCCCCCCATCCGCTTTTATTGTGCCCGAGGAGGCCGTGCCGCGTCCCTGCCTCTGTGCGGCGCGGCGCCGCCGCCCCACGGGCTGCAGCCGCCCGGCGCACTCGGCGCTACGATCCGTGTGCTAAGCTGCGAGGCCCGGGAGGCGGCACTCGCGCATCGCGCGGTGCTGCGTTCCTCCCCATCAAGGGTAGGAGTGCTGCCATGACGAACGTCGGGATGGTCCGCAAGGGTCTCGGTCTCACGGCGCTCTGCGCGACGCTCACGGCGGTGCCGTTCCTCGCCTGGGCCGCTGCCGATGCGTCGCAGGAGGTTGCAACGGCCGCCACTCACGCCGAGTTTTCCGCCAAGGCGGACACGCTCAAGATGGCACACGAGCATCTGCACCACACGCTCAATTGCCTGGTCGGTCCCGACGGCAAGGGCTTCGACAGCAAGGCGGCGAATCCCTGCATGGACATGGGCGCCGGTGCGATCCCCGACACCGCCGACGCGACGGCGAAGAAGCACCTCGAGCACATCGCCTATCTCGCCCGTACGGCGCTCATGAGCAAGTCGCTGGTGACGGTGCACAAGGATGCCGAGCGGATCGCGGCGGATCTGAAGAAGATCGGCGGATGATTCCGCGGGCCGGGAGCCCCGAGCGGGCGCTCCCGGTGTTCCGCGCCGAAGCTTAGGCAGCGGCGGAGCGCGCTGCCGCGCGCACGCCGCCCGCCCGCCACGCTACGAACAGCATCGCGGCGAACGTCACCGCGAGCACGCCGATCTCCTGATTGAGCGTGAGCGGGGTCGCATCGTCGATGATCAGGCCGCGGCTCAAGACGCAGAACGGCACGTGCGCGGTGAAGACCGCGAGCGAGGCCCGCCCGAGCATCGACAGCACCCGCAGCCGCAGCCACGCGAGACCGGGGAGCACCACTTGCGCGACGACGAAGGCGAGCGCGGCGAAGTTCACGATCCGCAGCGCACCGACGTGCCATTTGTCGACCAGGGCGTACCCCGGTCCTGCATCGAGTCCAAATCCGCCGTGGTAGCGCAGGAACAGGAAACCACACACGGTCGCCGTCGCGGCCGCGAGTAGCCACGGCGAGCGGAGCGGCATGCGGGCCGAGGCTGCCGCAGCGCGCCCGCACCGGGCACCGAACCAGACTCCGCCCACCCAGACGAGCTGCCAGGCAAACCAGTCGAACGCACCAAATGCATCGAGCGGCACGTGCAGCCCCACGAGCGCGAGGAGCTTGCCATAGACGAGGCGTCGCCCGCCGAGCTGCGCGAACAGCCACAGAAGCCCCGAAAGCGCAAGCGGCAGGGTCCAGCCCCACCTGCGCCCCACCTTGAGCAGCAGCGGCGTGAGCACCAGAAAGACGATGTACATGGGCAGGATATCGAGGAGCGGCGGCTGATAGAGCAGCAGCGGGCCGCCGAGCGTTGCCCAGAGCGGGGTGTCGAAGAAGAGCGAGAGGTGATTGCGCAGCGCCGGTCGTCCGGAGAGGACGGCGATGCCTGCGACGATCGTGAACGCGAACAGCAGCAGTCCCAAGTGCGCGAGATAGAGCTTGCCGGCGCGCTTCCACAGCCGCTCGCGCACGTAGTGCGTGCCCCGCTCGATGAGTTTCCGCGAATACGTCGAGCCGACGAGAAATGCCGACAGGAACACGAAGCCCTCGGCGGCGGAGACGAAGCCGAAGGGTTGGCTGCTGTAGGTGCTCAGTCGCGTCGGCAGATGCGTGAGGGCCATCAGGATGAGCAGCACGCCGCGCAGGATGTCGAGCTCGTCGCGCCGCCGTGGGGGCGCGGGGGCCGTTTGAGGAGTCATGCGGTGTCGGAGTTCCGGGGGCTCGCGTCCTATGCGATGGATTCACTCTAGCATGGCGCCGGCCGCGCGTCGCAGTGCCTCGCGGTCAGGTGCGGCCGCGGCTCATGAAGATTTCGACTCCGTCTCATTTCCTTCCGCCGCCGGCGGCGCGCGACCGAGTGCCACCCCAAGCCCCCGCCGCAGCGTCGCATAGGGGTCGAGCTCGAGCTCCTTCGCGCGCCAGGCGACGAAACCGTCCGGCCGCACAAGGATCGCGCCGTCCTCCGCGATGCCGTGTCGGTCGGTCCACGTGCCCTCCGGGTCGACTACGTCCGTGGAGATGTGCAGGGAGGAGAGGGGCACGTCGAATTCATCCTTGAGCTTGCTCGCGGCCGTAACCCAGCCGTGGCCCTGCGGCCCGGCCACGAGCAAAAAGTCGCCGCCGATGTTGTCGAGCACCGAGGTGGCCTGCCCGTCCCGCTCGAGCGGCACGTGGGGGACGCGTGTGCCGGGCCGGCCGCTCAGGGCCGACGGATCCTCGAACGGCGCCCCGTCGTCCGGCTGCTCCACCGATACGCACGAGGAGCGGTAGCGATAGCCGTAGGCAACGCTGAGCGCCAGGCGCTCGTCCTGTGCGGGCGAGCCGGCGGCCTTCTCGGGACGCATGCGCTGGAAATATTTGTTCGTCTGGTGCGAGACGGTGAGCTCGCCGACCGGTCCGCGCTCGGTCGCATAGGATTGCACCAGGGCCGGGCCGGCCCGTCCGCGCAGCGCGAGATCGAGCTTCCAGCCGATGTCGAACCCGTCCTGGATCGCCGCTTGCCCGCCGAGGCCGCCGATCGGTGGCATCGTGTGGGCCGCATCCCCGATCAAGTGCACGCGCTCGGTGGAAATGCGGTCTGCGAGCAAGGAGGCCATGTCGTAGCGCATGACATCGAGGATCCTGATCCCCTGCGGAGCGAGTCCGAGACCGCGGCCGAGATACGCGAGGCAGCGCTCCTGCGACAGATCGAGCGGCGCTTGCGCGCCTTCGGGCATTTCCACGGAGAGCACCGACAGCCCCGAATCGTCCATGTGAATGAACGCCGCGGTGAAATTCTCCTGACGCAGGTAGTAAATGGAATGTCCGGGCAGCTCGCGCTCCGCGGTGAACACGACCGCGATGTGGCTCGAGAGCGTTCCGGAGCCGGTCGTTCCGACCCCGAGGAGCGAGCGCACCGCGCTGCGGTGTCCGTCGGCGCCGATCAGGTGCTCCGCGAGCACGGTGTACTCCCGTCCGCTCGCGCGCTCCTTGAGGACCGCGCGCACCTGGCCGGACTCCTCGCTCAGGGCGAGCAGCTCCGTCCCGAAGCGCACTTCGGCTCCGAGCTGCTCCGCGCGCCGCTTGAGAATCGGCTCGACCGCGCTCTGCACCATTCCCGAGGAGCGCGCCGGACTCAGGCCCACCTCCCACGCCCCCCGTTGCACGATCGTGCGGCGCACCGGACCGGTAACGCTCTCGGCATGCACGACCGTGAAGTCACCGAACGTTCCCGAGCTCTGGGTGCACAGCTCGCGCTCGATTCCTGCGGCGCGCAGCAGCTCCATGCTGCGGATGTTGAGCCCGCGGGCCCGTGGATGGCGCGAGAAGCCGGGATGACGCTCGACCACGAGGGGCGGCTTGCCGCGCAGGGACAGCGTCAATGCCGCGCTCAGTCCCGCCAATCCGGCACCGACGATCAGCACCGAGACCCGCTCTTCCTCCATGACCGCCCCTGATTGTTATGACAAGCCGAGGCTAGGCTATCCGAACCCCCGTTATGTCGCAAACCGCGAGATCCGCCGCGCGTGGCGCGAGCGGACGCGGCTCACCAGTCGGAGGCATCGATGCTCGAGAGGAAATGCACCGCGACGACTGCGCCGCGGCGCAGTGCGAGGTCCGCACGGTGCCACTGCAAGCGATGGTCCGCGCTCGCCTGATGGAAGCGCTCATCCGGATAGGCGCCGCGGCTCAGAATCGCAACCAGCGGCTGCGAGCAGACATAGAGCGCGCCGTGCGTGACCGGCGTTGGCGATGCGACGTCGATTACGAAGTCGAGCTTCTCTTCATCACCCGAGCGATGATTGATATTCCCGTCACCGCTCACCGCGGAGCTTGCAACGAGCGGATCTGCGCGCGCGGCGGCCGTGAGCGCGCCGCAGAGTGCGCGCGCATCGGACGCCGCGCGGATGGCGCGCGCGTAGGCGCTGCGATCATCATCGGGCACGAACGCGGCGAACGCGGCCGAGGCGCCCCAGTGCTTGAGATTGTCCGCCTGCACGGTGAGAGAGATCGTTGCCACGATGCGCGCCGCGGTGGCGGCGGAAACTGCGGCGGACAGGATCCCCGGGAGCGCGAGCAGCGCGGCGCGAACGCCTCGGCTAGCGGACACGCGCGCTGCGCTGCCGTCCGGTATCGGCGACCCGCGGCGAGTCCTCTGGCGCCGCGAGCGGTTTCACGGGCACGAGCCACGCATCGGCGTGCTGCGGCCGGCCGCGCTGCTCGAGCCAGCCGTAGAGCAGCGTGTGCCAAAGCGTGCGCTCGACGTACTCGCGGGTCTCGTTGTAGGGGATGTTCTCGATCCAGATGTCGGTATCGAGCGGCTGCTGCGGCAGCCAGCGCAGCACGGCGCTCAAGCCTGCGTTGTAGCCCGCGAGCGCGACCGGAAACTGGCCGCCGAGCTGATCGAGCAGCATCCGCAGCCGCGCCGCCCCGAGGGGGATGTTCACCGCCGGTCGGAACAGGTCCTCCGGCGCCGGCCGCGGCAAGCCGAAGCGGCGCGCCGTGCGCCGCGCGGTGTCGAGCATGAGCTGCATCAGACCGCGCGCTCCGACGCTCGAGACCGCATCCGTGCGATAGAGGCTCTCCTGGCGCACGACACCGTAGAGCACCCCGGGAGCGATTTGCGCAAGCTGCGCGGCCGCCGCCACCTCGGTGCCGAAGGGCTGGGGATAGAGCAGGGCGTAGTCGTTGAAGACGTGCTGCGCGGTCGCCGCTTGAACGGCCTGGTCGTACCAACCCCATTCGGCAGTGAGCGCAATGAGTTGCAGGCGATCCGCGGTGTCGAGGGCATCGTAGGCAAAGCGCCACTCGGCGCTCGCCTCGGTCCGCATGCCGCAGAAGAAGAGCTCGCGCGCCCGCACGAGCGCGGGGATTCCTCCGAGCGCGGCGAGCCGTGCAGGATCGACGGGCAGGGGCTGCTCATGGGGCGCAACCGTCAGGCCGAGCCGGGTCGCGGCGAGAGCGGAGTAGAAGTCATCGTCGGTGAGGAGCGATTCATAGAGCGGCCGTGCCTGCTCGCGACCGTCGAGCGCGGCGATCGCCCGTGCGTACCAGTACCGCCACCGCGGCGTCGCGCGACTCGCCGCACTCAGCGCCTCGATCGAGCTCAGCGCCTCGCTCCAGCGCATCGACCAGAGCGCCGCGCGGGCGCGCCACTCGAGCGCCTCATCGTCGAGATCGGCCGGTGCCACACGAGCGAAGTAATCGAGCGCCGCCGGATCGCGGTCCCAGGCGAGCGCGAGCGCGAGTGCGCGGGCGAAGCGGCTCGCCTCGGAGTCCGAGAGTCGACGGGCGCGCACGAAATCCGCATAGCGTGCCTTGGCTGCCTGCGGATCGGTGCGCGCGAACAGCGTCCAGCCCTCGAGCAGCGCTTCGGGCTCGACCGCTTTCCCCGGCGTGGCGATGAGTGCATCGATGGCGCGCTGCGGCCGCTCGAGGAGCCCCGCCCACTCCCGGAGCGGTGCGGCCGCCGCTGCGGGCAGGTCATCAATGATCTCGCGCGCGAAGGCGGCGTTGCCGCTTGCGAGCGCGAGCCGGGCGCGCTGCTCGATGAGCGCGGTCGTGAGCTCGCCGCGCTGCCTGAGCCACGCGAACGGGCCGGTGCAATCCGGCAGCGAACGCGCATTGAGCCATTCCTGCGCGACCTCTCGCGCGAGGCCTGCCGTCTCGCCGAGCTCGATGCGTGCAAGGAAGCTCTGACAGCGCAGCGCCTCGTGGCCCACGCCGCTCGCGTAGAGGTGCAGGAACAGACTCCAGCGCGCGCGCCGCGCGAGGCTCTCGAGCCACGCACGCTCGAGACCGCGGGACACCGGCAGCGTGCCGTAGCGCTGCGTGAACTGCGCGGCACGCGCGTCCGCGATCCCGAGCGCCTCGGTGGGGCCGTCGAGCGCCACGCGAATCCGCGCCGCCTGCAGGTAGGGATAGAGCGGGTAGCGCTCGAGGGATCGACTGTCGCTCGAGTCGGAAAGCTCCGCGCCCGCCATGACTCGCGCATAAGCGGCCCGGAAATCCGCGCGCGCCGCCGCGTACTGCCCCTGCAGGGCCGCGTCGCTCGCGTGCGCCGAGGTGGCGAGCGCGAGCGCCGCAATCGTGAGCGCTCGGTGCATTCGAGCCGCTATCCCCATGCGCACAGGTTAGCGACAGCGAGCCGCGAGCACCAGCGCGCGCGGCCGCGGCGCGCAATACGCGCTCGCGCTATCCTTTGGCACATGCCCGCATCGCCCACCGAGCCCGCCGGGGCGCGCCTCACCAGCGCGAGTGGTCTCACCGTCGAATGCAACGCGAACGGGTCGCTCCGCCGCTTTGCCTGCGGCGGGGTCTCCCTCGCCTTGTTCGTGGCGAACGAGCTCGAGGGCGGTCCCGCGAATCTCTACCTGCGGCTGCGCGGGGATCGGCTGCGCTGGACGCCGCTGCTCGGTCCGGCGAGCCCGACCCGCTTCGAGGCCGATTCGAGCGCGCGCACGCTCGCGGGCAGCGGATGCTGGGAGGGGATCGAGTACACGGTCGCGCTGGTGCTCGCCGCCACCGCACCGACGTGGTTCTGGCACGTCCGCCTTCACAACACCCTTGGCGCCGTGTCCACGCTCGACCTCACCTACGCGCAGGATCTCGCGCTGGCGGCCTACGGGGCCGTGCGCATGAACGAGTACTACGTGAGCCAGTACGTCGACCACACGCCGCTCGCGCATCCGCAGCGCGGCATCGTGCTCGCCTCGCGCCAGAATCAGGCGGTCGACGGCGCTCACCCCTGGTCGCTCATCGGCTCCCTGCGCCGCGGAGTCGCCTTCGCGACCGACGCGCTCGAGCTCCATGGACTCGCGAGCCGCGCCGGCCGCGCGCCGCTCGGGGTGGGCGGCGAGCTCCCCGGGCATCGCCTCCAGCGCGAGCACTCGATGGCCGTCATTCGCGATGAGCCGATCGCGCTCGCGCCGGGCGCAACGCTCGAGTGCGGTTTCTTCGGCACGCTCGTGCCGGATCATCCGGCAGTGACTTCCGCGGCCGATCTCGAGCGGCTGAGCGAGGTGCTGCGCGCGGTGGAGGCGGCAGCCCCGGCGCAGCGGCGCCTCGATTCCGGGGCGGAGCTCGCGAGCCTGTTCGCCGCTCCGGTCCCCCTCGCGGTCGCGGAATTGACCGCGGCGGAGTTGAGCGCTCTGTTCGGCGCAACCCGGCGGCTCGAGGAGCGCGATGAGCGCGGGGCGCTCCTCTCCTTCTTCCACGGCGAGGCCCGCCACGTCGTGCTGCGCGCGAAGGAGCTCGCGGTGCTGCGTCCACACGGCCACCTGCTGCGCACCGGACTGCACACGACGCCGGATGAGCGCTCGCTCACCTCGACCGCCTGGATGGGCGGGGTCTTTCACTCGATGCTGACGCAGGGACACGTGAGCATCAATCGTTTTCTCTCGACCGTACGGTCCTACCTCGGGCTCTTCCGCTCGCACGGACAGCGCGTGTTCATCGAGAGCGACGGTGCATGGCGTCTGCTCGATGTGCCCTCGGCGTTCGAGATGTGGCCCGAGGGCTGCCGCTGGATCTACCGGCACACCGCGGGGGTGCTCGAGGTGCGCGCCGAGGCAGCCAACGATCGCCACGAGATGCGCCTCGCGATCGAGGTGCGCTCCGGCCCACCGGTGCGGTTCCTCATCACCCACCACGTCGCGCTCAACGGGGACGATGGCGCTGCGCGCGGGGCGGTCGAGTGGCGGCGCGAGGGCGATGTGATCGTCGCCACGCCCGCGCCCGGGAGCGAGCTCGCGCGGCGCTTTCCGCGCGGCAGCTTTCGCATCCGCGCGCTCGCGGGGACCGCGTTCGAGCGGATCGGCGGCGATGAGCTGCTGTTTCGCGACGGACGCTCGCGGCTCGAGCCCTATTTGTGCCTCGTGACCGCGCCCGCGCGCGCGGTGGCACTCGCCCTCACCGGACATCTGATCGACGAGCAGGTACCGCCGCCGCAATCGGTGCCGTCGCGCTCGCACTTCGTGCGCGCGCTGTCGATGAGCGGCGGTGCCGCGCCGGCGCACGCGCAGCGCCGGCTCGCAGGCCTCGCGGAAATCGCACCGTGGCTCGCCCACGATGCGCTGGTGCACTATCTCGCGCCGCGCGGGCTCGAGCAGTACTCGGGCGGCGGCTGGGGCACGCGCGATGTCTGTCAGGGGCCGGTCGAGATGCTGCTCGCCCTCGGGCTCACGGCGCCGCTGCGCGACCTGCTGCTGCGCGTGATGAGCGCACAGAACGCGGACGGCGACTGGCCCCAGTGGTTCAGCTTCTACGAGCGCGAGCGCGCGATCCGCGCGGCCGATGCGCACGGCGACATCATCTTCTGGCCGCTGCTCGTCCTTGGCCAGTATCTGATCGCATCCGGGGATGCCGCGCTCCTCGATGAGCGCGTACCGTTCTTCGACCCGCGCGGCCCGGCGGCGGGCGAGCCGCTGAGCGTGTGGCAGCACGCCGAGCGCGCGCTCGATGCGATCGGACGGCGCAGCATCGCGGGGACGGCGCTCTGCGCCTACGGGCACGGGGACTGGAACGACTCACTGCAACCGGCCGACCCCTCGATGCGCGCGCGGCTGTGCAGCGCCTGGACCGTGACGCTGCACCACCAGACCTTCAGGACGCTCGCGCGCGCGCTGCGTGCGGTCGGTCGCGCGGCGCAGGCACCGCCGCTCGAGCGCTCGGCCGCGGCGGTGGCGAGCGACCTGCAGCGCCTGCTCGTCGCCGACGGCGTCCTCGCCGGGTATGCGCTGTTCGCGGAGGACGGGACCGTGCGCCACCTGCTGCACCCGCGCGATGAGGTCACGGGCGTGCACTTGAGTTCGCTCGCGATGGTGCATGCGCTGCTTGAGGATCTGCTCACGCCGGCGCAAGTAACCGAGCACCTGCGTCTCATCGAGGAGCACCTCTGCGGTCCGGACGGTCTGCGGCTCTTCGATCGTCCGCTGCCCTACCGCGGCGGTGAGCAGCGGGTGTTCCAGCGTGCGGAGAGCGCAACTTACTTCGGTCGCGAGATCGGACTCATGTACATGCACGCCCACCTGCGCTACGCCCAGGCGCTCGCGCATCTCGGCCAACCGGACCGCTTCTGGCGCGCGCTCTGTCAGGCGAATCCGATCGACGTGGGCGCGCTCGTCGCAGCCGCGACGGTGCGGCAGGCCAACTGCTACTACTCGAGCTCGGATGCTGCGTTCGACGACCGCTACCAGGCGCAGGCCGAGTACGAGCGGGTCGCCCGCGGCACGGTGGCGCTCGAGGGCGGGTGGCGCGTGTACTCGAGCGGCGCCGGCATCGCCCTCGGCCTGATCGTGCGCACGCTCCTCGGGCTCGACTACGAGGCGAATGCGCTCAGGATCGATCCGGTGATGCCACGCGATCTCGACGGGGTGTGCGCCGAGATCGCACTCTACGAGCGGCCGGTCTCCCTCGAGTTTCGGATCGGACCGCGGGGCTGCGGTGTCGTGCGCATCGAGGTGAACGCGCGGCCGATCGATTTCGAGCTCGAGCCGAATCCGCATCGGCGCGGCGCCGCACGGGTCGCCAAAGCGGCGCTGCTCGCGCGGCTCGCGCCCGGGCGCAATGTGCTCGCGATCGAGATCGGCTGAGGGGGCTTGAGCCGTGGGAGCCGAGCGCACGAGCCCGGAGCGACGCATGTCGCCCGGCATTCTCGTCTGGTCGCGCAGGCTCCGCAGCCGTGCCTACCGGGCAACACGCATGCAGAGGTGGTTTCCGCACGGCGCGCTCGCGCTGCTCGTTGCCGCGACCGGTCTCGCCCAGCTCGCCTTCACTTCCGGGTCGCTGCAGCGCCTGATCGCGCTCTCCGGAGGCGAGCGAGCGGTGTTCACGAGCCTCGCCCAAGCGCTGCGCATGCCCGGAATTCGCGGCGTTCCCCAGGAGGCGATCGGCGCGCTGCTGCTGATCGGCGCGTTCGGTCTGCTGTGGCGCTCGCGGCTCGCATGGGTGCTCACGTTCCTCTTGACGCTCGCGACGGTGTCCCTCGAGCTCTCGCCGCTTTCGAGCGCCTCGCACGCGCTCATTTATTCCAACGTCGCATTGCTTGCGCTGCTGCTCGCGTTCCGGCGCAGCTTCAACCGCGCGAGCCTCGCGACCGGGACGCTCTTCGCCCTCACCGGGATTCTCTTCACGTTGGGCTATGGCATCCTCGGATCCTACGTGCTCGGGAGGGGGTTCAGGCCCAAGATCACCAATGTGGTCGACGCGATCTACTTCGCCGTGGTCACGATGTCGACGGTCGGCTACGGGGACATCACCCCACAGACTGCGGCCGCGCGTCTGTTCTGCGTCTCCCTCATCGTCCTCGGCCTGGTGGTCTTCCTGACCTCGCTCACCGCGATCGTCGGGCCCATCGTCGACAACCGCCTCATGCGACTGGTGCAGCCGAAGAGGAAGCAGATGAAACGCGTCTCCCATATCGTGGTCGTCGGCGACGGACCGCTTGCGCGAGCCGCCGTCAAATCCCTCGAGAGCCGCGGGCTGCACGCGACCGCAATCGTGCTCGCGCAGCCCGCGGAGGGCGCGGCGTCGCCCGCGGACCTGATCGTGGGGGACGGCAGCGACAGCGAAGTCCTGCGCGGGGCCAACATCGAGCAGGCGCGGGCGCTCCTCGCCCTGAGCGACGATGATTCCTACAACGCGTTCGCGATTCTCGCCGCCAAGGAGCTCAATGCGGCGCTGCGCACCGTGGCGGCGGTGAACGATGCCGGCAAGGCGAGCCGGGTGGCGCGCGCGCATCCCGACGTGCTGCTCGCGCTGCCGCAGCTCGGGAGCGAGCTCATCGCCATGGCGCTGAGCGGCGAGGAGATTCGCGCGGACGGGCTGGTGACCGAGCTCCTGAAGCTCGGATGAGACCCCTAGAAGGCATCCCGCACGACCCCACCATCGACGCGCAGCGCCGCTCCGGTGGTGCCCGATGAGAGCGGGCTCGCGACGAACACGATGAGGGCGGCGACCTCATCGGTGCGCTCGAAGCGTTTCAGGAGCGAGGTCGGGCGCAGCGTCTTGAAAAAACTCGCCTCGCGCTCGGCCACGGCGCGCGCGCCGAGCCGCTTGACCAACTCCGCGGTGCGCGGGTCATCGGGATCGCGCGTGGGCCCAGGCAGGATGCTGTTCACCGTGATGCCGGTCTGGGCGAGGCCCTCGGCGATACCGCGTGCCACGGCGATCTCGGCGGCTTTGCTCATGCCGTACTCGACGCTCTCCGCCGGAATCTGCAGAGCGCTCTCGCTCGAGATGAAGATGATGCGGCCCCAGTTGCGCTGCTTCATTCCGGGCAGATAGAACCGCGACAGCCGCACGCCGGACATCACGTTGAGATCGAAGGTCGCGTACCAGTCGCTGTCGCTCGTTGCGAGAAAGCCGCCGGGGATGAAGCGGCTCACGTTGTTGATGAGGATGTCGACCCGCGGGAACGTGCGCGTGAGTCGCGCGATGTCCGCCGCCTTGCTCATGTCGCCGGCGAAACCCTCGGGTGCTCGTCCGGTCGCAGTGGCGAGCGCGCGGACTGCGCGGTCGACCGAGGCTTGGGTGCGGCCATTCACGATCACGTTGGCGCCCTCGCGCAGCAGCATTCGCGCCGTCGCGTAGCCGATCCCGGCGGTGCTTCCCGTGATGAGGGCGGTCTTGCCCTTGAGCTCGAGGTCCATCGTTCGCCCGGTCGCGGGTGTGCCGAGGACGATGAGCGCGGCGAGCGCGCTGATGAGCAGGGGTAGGTGCGATCGAAGTCTCATGGGGGTCTCCGTGTGGCGCCCGGCCGCGCCGCTAGTGCGCCGCCTGACAAACCAGAATGATCTCATCGACGCCGCGGGTGTCGATCATTCCCGCGCCGAGTGCGAGCGGGGGCTGGAAGTAGACCCCGAGCGGCATGAAGATGCGGTTGTACCACCACATCGCGATGCGCGGATGGCGCGCGAGGCACCACATGCCGCAGTCGGTGAGTCGTGAGGAGCGCGGCTGCATGCCGTAAGCGGCGCTCTGGCGTACGCGGAGCGAGTGGCCGCCGAGCAGCTCCGCGAGCGCCTCCGGATCGTAGCGACGGCGGTGTCCCACGAGCTCATCGAAGCGCGTCCAGCGCGCCGCGTGCAGCGGCACGGACAGGAGCAGCAGTCCCTGCGGCACCACGACGCGACACAGCTCCGCGAGGGCCGAGGCGTCGTCCTCGACGTGCTCGATGATGTCGAGCGCGACCACCAGATCGAAGATCGCGCTTTCGAAGGGGAGCGAGGTGATCTCGCCGCGCACGACGCGCGCTCCCCGGCGCGCGAGCTCGGCCACCGCCGGTGCGCTCAGCTCCGCGAACTCGGAGCCCTCGAGCGGCAGCCGCGGCCGCAGGCCCGGGGCGACCTCCAGGCGCCGCTGCGCGTCCGTGAGGAGCGAGCGCACGAGCGGCCAGGTATTGAGCCGCTGCGGCTCGATCAGGCGCGCAGTCGACCAGAGCGAATCGTAGAAGCTGCGGTTCGCATCGCGTAGCGCACGCGCTCCCGTGGCCGCCGGAGCCGCCCATCCCATCGGCGCACTATACCGCACGGTCGCGCTTGGGCTCGGCGCGAGCTGCGCTCACGGGGCTCAGGCGAGCGCCAGCGCTCAGTGTCCGACCGCGCTCGGCGGGGTCGTCACGTAGCCGATGGCGCGGCCGCCGAGCGCCACGCCGACCCACAGCAAGAGCGATAGGAGCGCGGCGAGCCGGCGCCAGGCCGGACCGAGCCGGGACTGCGGCGCGAGACACACCTTGCGGTGGATCGTGAAGGTGTAGAGCAGGGCGAGCAGCAGGAACGTCATCTTGAGCTGGAACGCCCAGTTGCCGTACATCTTCACCGCCTCGGTGGAGAACAGCAGGAATCCCGACACCAGCATCACGCAGATGCTCCCGACCATCCAGGGGCGCACGTCGCGGGCGAGCGTCGCGACCGGCTCGCCGCGGAAGCGCACGCCGAGCAGGCTCATGTTGACGATGACGAGCGTCCCGCCGAGCAGTCCGAGCGCGAGCAGATGGAAGATCTCGACGAACGGGAAGAGCCAGGTGGAATCGCGGATGCCGTGCCCGAAGAACGAGGCGTCGCACCAGCGGCAGAAGGAGAGCAGCAGGGCCTTGACCGAGATCATCGGGGGTGCGGCTCCGCGCTCATCAAGGCGGTGGCAGCGCGTAGGCGATGGCGCGGCCGGCCGCGACGATTGCGACCCACAGCACGAGCGAGATGAGCCCGGTCGCTTTGGCGCCCCAGGGCGGTCGAGCGGCGAGATCCCACTCGGGCAGCGTACGCCCGAGGGTTACATTGAAGACGAGCACGTTCACCCCGGCGAGGATGAGCATGATCATCTTCAGCTTGAAGAAGATCGTGCTGAAGAACGACACGGGATCTCCGCTGAAGAGGAGCAGCCCCGTCACGACCATCACCGCGAAGCCGCCGAACAGCCCCGGATTGAGCTCCTCGAACAGCCGCGAGACCCGCCGTCCCCGCAATGCGAGGCCGAGCAGCCGCAGATCGAGCAGCAGGACGAAGCCCAGGAAGACGGTGAGCGTGAGAACGTGGATCGTCTCGACGATGGGCTCCGCCCAGATTGAATCGCGCATGATGACGCTGAGCTGCGTGTCGTGCAGCCAGGCCAAGAAACTCATCGCGCTGCGCACGCACTCGGATGCCAGCCGGAGCCGTCCGGAATCCTCTTGAACTGGGAGCTCGTGACGAACGGCTCGTTCAAGTATTCCGGATCGTGAACGATCGTGGTCACGACCAGCCAGCGATCGCCGTTCGGCTCCTTGAAGCCGTCGAAGTATTCCTCGACCGTGGTCTGCGGTCCGTATGGAACGCCGTTCTTGCGCAGATACCCCGGGCGCAGCTCGCTCGTCATGACCTTGAGGTAGCCCTCCGGCTCCGGCGCTCCCGTCCTGAGACCCGCCGCGACGCCGCCGAAGGCGCGCGCGCGCAGTCCCTCCCAGTCGGCGACCGAGTAGCCCTGCCAGCTCGGCGTCGCGTCCGGCGGGGCCGTGCCGCCGAAGTGGAACGTGCGGCTCTGCTCGCCCGCGTCGGTGTCGACGCGCAGCGTCTGCCCGTCGACCCAGTAGATGTGCAACCGCGTGGGTATGCGCATGATCGCGGCACCGCCGTAGGATTTGCACTGCTCCCCGCGCGCCTCGTCCTCGGCGGGATCCCACTCGTTCAGGATCCTGCGACCGGCCGCATTGAGCGGGACGCCCTGAAAGTCCCCCTTGTCGGGCGTGAGCATCCGATAGCGCCAGTCCTCGGTGATCACCGCCACCCAGTAGCCGGTGAAGTCCTGCGGGGCGATCGCCCTTCCTACCGTCGAGGTCGTATTGGGCAGGGCGCCGAACTGTGCGCGAGCGGCCGGCGGGCAGGCGAGCGCGAGCACCGCGAGCGCGAGTGGCGCGAGCCACGGGCGCGCGCACGCCTGCGCGCCCGGGGCGGCGTTTGCCGCTCGCTTCATCGAGGCCGTCGTCATCCTCCCCATAGTCTCCCCCTTGCGTGGGCGGGATGCCCGCCAGGCATCGCGCCCGGCCGCCGCTACATGATCACGCCTTCCCACTTCCAGCCGTCCTTCGGGCGCACGATCTTGTGCAGCCGGATGCGGTGCTCGGACGGATCGCGCCCCGGGTTGCCGGTGACGATCACGTGGTCGCCGGGCCTCAACGTGAAGCGGGTGACGTGCTCCTGCGTGAGCTGCGCGCCGCCGCCCCATTCGATCGACCAGGTCTGCATCTGGCCCTCTTTGTCGGGCGCCATCATCTTCACGAAGGAGTGCGGGTTCCTGAACATGAACTGCGTGAGCGTGCCCTCGACAGTAATCTCGCGGTCGACGAAGTAGGTTGCAGCGAAGGAATGGTGAGCGAGGGCCGTACCGGTGCTCGCACCGGCTGCGAGCGCAAGGAGAGCGAGAATTGCGCGTTTCATGACTTCTCCGAATCGGATAGAGGAGTTTCGCAGACCGCTCCGCGTATCGCCAGGCCGCGTGCGGCTCAGTGCTTGCCGGCCAGGCTCTGGTAGACCGCCGCGACGAATTTCTCGGTCGTCCAGAAGCCCGTGCTCGAGCCGTAGCGGGGATCGTAATCGCGCGTGGGCCGCGCGGCCTCGACCTGCTCGAGGGTCATGCCGCGCTTGATCATGTCGGCAATCCGGTCGCGCACGATCGTCACCATCTCCTGATAGAAGACGACGTCCGCCACGTCGCAGAGCCGGCCGTGTCCAGGAATGACGAGCGTGCCGTCCTCCTGCTCGTTCGCGGGAATGGCGATCTGGATGATGCGATTGAGGCCTGCGATCACGCCCTGAATGTTCCCGCCGCGCTTCAAGTCGACGATCGGATAGCTCTCCGTGACGAAGATGTCTCCGGCGCTGATCACGTCCGAGCGGCGAAAGTAGACCATCGTGTCGCCGTCGGTATGGGCGGCGGGCACGTGGATCATCTCGATCCCTTCGCCGTTGAAGTAGAGCTTTCTCTCGGGTGTCGTGTAGGTCTCCGTCGGCCACGCGCCCTGCGGCGTCGGCTTCTCACCGGGGATCACGCCGCTCATGCGGTCGAGCACGGTCTGGAAGGCGATGATCGCGGCCTGGTCCGCGGCGCTCGCGCCGATGCTGCCGACGACGTTCCCGCCGGCGATGGTGCTGCCGGCTTTCGCGATCGCCTCGTTCCCGCCGGTGTGGTCGGCGTGGACGTGGGTATTGATGATGTAGCGGATGGGACCGTCGGAGATCTTCCGTACCGCGGCCAGCACTTTGGCGCTCATCTGCGGTAGGCCCGTGTCGACCAGCAGCACACCGTCGCTCCCGGCCTGCACCGTGATGTTGCCCCCGGCACCGACCAGCATGTACACGTTCCCCTGCACCGGCAGAATGTGGACCTCGCCCGCGCCCGCGCTGGGCGGGGCGGCCGCGGAGCCCGAGCCCGCGGCGGCGAGCGCGTCACCGCCAAGCGCAAGGAGCGCGGCGGCGCCAAGCATCGCCGTGCCGATGCGCGCACGGCCACGTGCGGCCCCGATTGCTGCGCTGGTAGTGCTGGAGCCGCTGCCTCGGGTCGCGCTGTGCGCGCTGTTCCACGTCTTCATCTGCGCTTTGCACTCCGAACCGAGCTCCCGCGCGCCGTGGGCGGCACGGGGAGCGATGCCCAAGTTTGTTGTATCACAAAAGCCGCAGATCTTGACAGATCAACATCCGCGAGGGAGGCTCCTCGCGCGCGACCGCACCATTGCGACTGCGGCGCGCGCAGCAGTTCGGGGAGGGGGCATGATCGACCGGCGCACGCTCATCGGCATGGGAACGATGGTATTCGGCTCCTTGGCCGCAGGCCGCGCACTCGCCAGGCTCGCCGAGCCGAAGACGACGGCGCACGGCGCCACGGTCGAGACCACGGCCGGAAAAATCCGCGGCAAGGTGCACGCCGGCGTGCACGTGTATCGGGGCGTTCCGTATGCGGCATCGACCGCGGGCCGCGCGCGGTTCATGCCACCGGCACCTGCGCGGCCGTGGCCCGGGGTGCGCGATGCCTACCAGCTCGGCCACCGCTCTCCCCAGCTTCTCTCCGCCTTCCATGGTGTTGTGCCTCACGAGGTGGAGGTGATGGACCGCGATGAGCCGATGGGCGAGGACTGCCTGGTCCTCAACGTGTGGACAGCCGGTCCTGGCGATGGCGGCAAGCGTCCGGTGATGGTGTGGCTCCACGGCGGCGGCTACACGAGCGGCTCGGGCGGCTTCATCATCTACGATGGCCTCGAGCTCGCCCGCAAGCACGGCGTCGTCGCCATCACCATCAATCACCGGCTCACCGCGCTCGGCTATCTCGATCTCGCGGGCATCGGCGGGGAGCGCTACGCGCAGTCGAGCAACCTCGGCAATCTCGACATCATCGCCGCGCTCGAGTGGGTGCGCGACAACGCCACCGCCTTCGGCGGGGATCCGCAGAACGTCACGATCTTCGGCCAGTCGGGCGGGGGCGGCAAGGTGAGCTCGCTCATGGCGATGCCGGCGGCGAAGGGCTTGTTCCACCGTGCGATCGTGCAGAGCGGTGCCGACGTGAAAGGGGTGACGCAGGAGGCGGCCAATCGCTCCGCGGAGATGTTCATCGCCCGGCTCGGCATCACCCGGTCCGACATCGGACGGTTGCAGGAACTGCCGGTGATGCAGTTGATCAACGCAACCGCGCCGAGCGCCGGGCCCCCGCTTGCCCTCGCGCCGGTGGTCGATGGCCGCACGCTCCCGAGCGACCCGTTCGATCCGGTCGCACCCGCGCTCTCGGCGAACGTACCGCTTCTCATCGGTACGGTTGAGACCGAGGTCGCCTTCTTCCCCCACCAGATCCTCGATCCGATCGATGCGGCGTCGCTGCACCAGCACGTGAAATCCCTGCTGCGCCGGGCGAGCGATCCCCAAGTGAGCGAGCTCATCGAGGCGTATCGGCGCGGGCGCCCGCGCGCGTCGAACACGGACCTTTATCTCATCATCGCCTCGGATGCCACGTTTCGCCGCGGCGTTATGCTCGAGGCGGAGCGCAAGGCGGCCCAGGGTGCAGCGGCTGTCTATCAATACTATTTCACGTGGCGCTCGCCGGTGCGCGGCGGGAAGCTGCGCACGTTCCACACGCTCGAGATCCCGTTCGTCTTCGACAACGTGGATGCGGCGCGCGCAATGACCGGATCGGGCGCGGACCGCTACGCGCTCGCGGCGCACATGAGCGGCGCCTGGACTGCCTTCGCGCGGAGCGGCGATCCGAGTCACGCAGGTCTTCCCCGGTGGGCCCCGTTCGATCTCAAGCGTCGCGCCACCATGGTCTTCAACGACCGCTGCGAGCTCATCGACGACCCTCACGGAGCCGAGCAGCGGCTGCTGCAATCGCTCGAGGCTCGCGCCTAGCGCTCTTCCGCCAGCGCCCCCCCCC
>Ga0335072_10001132_pt1 | contig 44673 bp, 40 predicted proteins | sample Lox_Sample_21_FD_206725 | JGI IMG/M metagenome (GOLD analysis project Ga0335072, IMG submission 206725) | Soil microbial communities from Loxahatchee National Wildlife Refuge, Florida, United States - Lox_Sample_2.1 | ecosystem: Environmental > Terrestrial > Soil > Wetlands | place: USA... | reverse complement strand
CCAGCACGGCGGCCGCCTGCAAGTGCGGTCCATGCCCGGATCACGCTCCCGCGTCCTGATGGACCTCACCGCCAACGGCCAGGTCCTCACCGGCACCTGGACCGAGGAGACCAACCCGGCCGGCTACTACCAGGGCGCCGTCTACCACGGCGCGATCCAGCTCCTCCTCGAACCGACCGGCCGGAAGATGACCGGCAAGTGGGTTGGGTTCGGCCGCGACTTCGACCTCAACACCGGCCCCTGGACCCTGGAGCTCGTCACCACCTCCGTCACCGAGCAGGTCATGACGGAGTACAGCAGGCCCGTCGACGGCGACTAGCGGCCCGCCCAGCTATCAGCACGGATTCAGCACGGGGTCCGGGAACGACGGCAAACAACCGGCATCAATCGGCCAATCCAGGTACGAGAGCAGGCCGCCGGACTCGACCGTCCGGCGGCCCGTTTCGTATCTGAAATAACCGAGAATCCCCAGGCCAGCGGCCTAATGTCAGTCCTTAAGGAGCTGCCGGGCGATCACCATGCGCTGGATCTGGTTCGTGCCCTCGTAGATCTGGGTGATCTTGGCGTCGCGCATCATTCGCTCGACCGGGTAGTCGTTCACGTAGCCGTAGCCACCAAGCAGCTGGACCGCGTCGGTGGTGACCGCCATCGCGGCGTCGGAGGCCAGGCACTTGCAGGCCGAGGACAGGTAGGTCAGGTCGGGCACCTGCTCGCCGTGCATCGCGCGCTCCGAGCGGGCTGCCGCCGCGTAGGTGAGCTGGCGAGCGCCCTCGATCTTCATCGCCATGTCGGCGAGCATGAACTGAAGGCCCTGGAAGTCGGCGATCGCCCGGCCGAACTGCTTGCGCTCCTTGACGTAGCCGATCGCGTAGTCCAGCGCCCCCTGCGCGATGCCAAGCGCCTGGGCCGCGATCGTGACCCGGGTGTGGTCCAGGGTCCGCAGCGCGATCTTGAACCCCTCGCCCTCCGTGCCGATGAGCCGGTCGGCCGGGATGACCGTGTTGTCGAAGTACAGTTCCCTGGTCGGCGACCCCTTGATGCCGAGCTTGTGCTCGGGGGCACCGTAGGTGAACCCGGGATCGCCGTCCTCCACGATGAACGCGGAGATACCGTTAGCGCCCTTGTCCGGGTCGGTGACGGCCATCACCGTGTAGAACTTCGACACCCCGGCGTTCGTGATCCACCGCTTGACCCCGTTGAGCACGTAGCTGTCGCCCTCGCGGACTGCCCGGGTCCGCATGCCGCCCGCGGCGTCCGACCCGCCCTCGGGCTCTGACAGGGCATAGGAGAACATCGCCTCGCCCGCGGCCAGCGGGGCCAGGTACTTCTGCTTGATGGCCTCGCTGCCGCCGAGCAGCACCGGCACCGAGCCAAGCTTGTTCACCGCCGGGATCAGCGACGACGTGGCGCAGGCCCGCGCCACCTCCTCGATCACCAGCACGCTGGCGAGCGCGTCGCCACCAGCCCCGCCGTACTGCTCGGGGACGTGCAAGGCGTGCATGTCTGCCTTGACCAGCTCGTTGTACACGTCCCAGGGGAACTCCGCGCTGCGGTCGATGTCGGCCGCCCGCGGCGCGATCTTCTCGGTGGCAAGCTCCCGGACAGCCTCGCGGAGCGCCTCGTGCTGCCCACCCCGCCCCTTGCCCGCCCATCCGAAGCCGAGACGCGGATGTGGGCGGGATCCCAGCCCGATGGCAGCGGTCCCGCCCACACGCGTGGCGCCCTGAGCCGATCGGCGCCCTGGCACTATCGCGGGCTGCTTCCCCTTCCCCTGCGCACCATGCCGAGCCCGCCGTATTTTCTCGCGCCGGCTGGCAAGCGCGCAGGACGGAGAGAGGGACTGCCTACGCGGCGGTCCGCTGGCGCGGGACGCTGGCCGCGTGCTTCGGCTGGTGCGGCTTGTCGTGCTGCTCGCTGGCCCGGTCCGGCAGCGCGGCACCGCGCGGCAGAGCGTGCTTCCCGCTCCTGCGTCCCACGACTCGCAGCGGACGGCTCATGGCGTCGGAAATTGACATGCTTCCCCCTTGCACAGCTAACCCCGTGGTGTAGTGCGGCTGCCTCCCTGCTCGCCACATGGACGCCGTCCCGTTCGGTATCCCTACACGCTGGTATGAGTGTTGCCGATGCCAATAGAGCAAAACAGGCCCAACCGGCACCGTGCCCGAATCGTGACCTCGCCTCCCACGTCATAGCGACGCGCGAAGGGCCGCTCCCTTGGACTTGGCCTGAGCCGACAGCTGGGCCTGGAACTCGGTCATGCGTGCCCGCAACGCCGGGTCGGCCGCGGCCAGGATGCGCACGGCGAGCAGCCCCGCGTTGCGTGCGCCGCCCACGGCGACCGTGGCCACCGGGATGCCAGCGGGCATCTGCACGATCGACAGCAAGGAGTCCAGGCCATCGAGGTACTTCAGTGGCACGGGGACGCCGATTACCGGCAGCGGGGTCATCGAGGCGAGCATTCCGGGCAGGTGGGCGGCTCCCCCAGCGCCAGCGATGATCACCCTCAGGCCACGGCCGGCCGCCAGCTCGCCGTAGGCGAGCATCTCCCTGGGCATGCGGTGAGCCGAGACCACGTCCACCTCATGCGGGACATGGAATTCACCGAGGGCCTCGGCTGCCGCCTTCATAACCGGCCAGTCCGAGTCACTGCCCATTACGATCCCGGCCAGGGGTTGCTCAGTCATGACGAAGACAGTACCGGGACGCTGGCGCAGGCTCCCCTACCGACGGCCCTTGACGGTGACGCTGTAGACACTGCCCGTGTACGTGCCAGCACCCGATGGCGGCAGCTTCACGAACCAGATGAGGACGTAGCGAGCTCGAGCCGGGTTCTTAAGCCGCATCGTCAGCTGCCCGCCGGCATCGGTTGCGCTCGCCACCACCGGCATCGCGCTGAGATCATCCTCATTGCCCGCCCGAAGCTGCAGGCTCGCACCCCAGTCGTTGCCAAGCTGGAGCGTGACGCTGGTGATCGTGACGGGCTTCCCCATGTCGAGCAGCAGGCCAGTGCCGTGCTTGAGCAGGCCGAAGTCAGCGGTCGTGTACCAGTTCGTCTGCCAGGGGGCCGACGCGTGAGAAGCGATGGCGAACGAGGCGCTCTGTGGGTTGTCCCCGTCGGCCAGCCCGTCGGGCCCGAACGCCCCATCAGCCTTGATGGGCAGGCGCTGGACCGGAGCCTGGGGCTTGGCGGTGCGGGTCGGCGTCGGCGTGCTGGCCGGCCTGGACGCCACCGGTGAGGGTGTGACTGGCGGGGTGGTCACGACGGGCGCGGCCGTCGGCACGCTGGTACGAGCGGCCGCGGCGCTGGCGCTGGTCGTCGAGCCCACCTTGGAGATGATCTCCCCCGCGGCAACGCCGACGATGGCAAGGACCACGACGGTGAGCCCGGTGATCGTGAGCACCCACCGCCAGCCCCGCACTCGCGTCAGGGGCCGCCTCGGCCGCCTGGTGGCGGGCACCGCGCGCGGGCTCGGAGTGTTCCTGCTGGCCGACGCGGCAGTGGCGGCCGACGTGGCACTGGTGGCCGACGTGGCGGCGGGCGCGCTAGCCGGCTCGTGCGGCGCCGAGTCGGCCCACACTGACTCGGCTGCTACTGGCTCGGTCCACCCCTGCTCGGTCCACGATGGCTCGGCCCGGGTGTCGCCTGCCGCTCCAGCCGCGTACTCTGCCGTTGGCTGGGACTCCGTCTCAGCGATCTCGACGGCGCCCCACGGGTCCCAGGCGTCGTCACGGGTCTCGCCACCGGTCTCGTTGCCGGTTTCGGTCCGGGCCTCGCCACCGGTCGCGTCCCCGGTCTCGGTCCAGGCGTCGCCACTGGCGTCCGGCAGGTCCGCCGGCATCGCGGCGGTCTCTGGCTCCGCCTCACTGGCCACCGCGTCCGCCGGCTCTGCTGCCTCCGGAGCCGCCGCGGGGGTCGCCGGAGCCTCCGCTGGGGTCGCCGGAGTCGCCGCTGGGCCCGTAGCGGCTGCGGCGGGATCGTCAGCCACGGTCGCCCGAGAAGTTCCCAGTGCCGACCATCCGCCGGACCCGTTCGAGCGCGTCGCGTCGAATTCGCGGATCAGCGGCTTGGGGTCGATCCCGACCGCGCCGGCGATCTTGCGCAGGTAACCCCGCACGTAAAGATCCCCGCCGAGGGATTCGAAGTCATCCCGTTCAATACTGCGGATGACGATCTCGCGGATTGCCGTGCGCTCACTGACCTCATCTACCGACAGGCCAGCGGCCCCGCGCGCCCCGGCTAGCGCCTCACCGACGCTCACGGCCGCCTCCACATGCACGAACTGATAAAGGAACGTTGACCATGTGAAAGGTTAGTTGGAACTGCGCCCCTGAGGTCAGCTAATCGTCCAACTTCGTCCCAATCTGCCCGCATCTTTGGGCTAGTCGCCGTCTTCGGTGCCCCAGCGGAGGTAACTGGCGGCCCGGCGAGCACGATCGCGCAGCGAGTCCACCGAATCTCCGGGTCGGCCGACCACGGTCACGTGGCCTATCTTCCGGCCGGGCCGGACCTCCTTGCCGTAGAAGTGCACCTTGACTCCCGGGTCGGCTGCCATCACGTGGATGTACCGGTCGTAGACGTCAGGGTCGGTGCCGCCAAGGAGGTTGGCCATCACCGTGTACCCGCCAGGGACCAAGGCGGCGGGAGCGCCGAGCGGCAGGTCGAGGACGGCCCGCAGGTGCTGCTCGAACTGCGATGTCAGGGCGCCGTCGATAGTCCAGTGACCGCTGTTGTGCGGCCGCATGGCGAGCTCGTTTACGAGCAGGCCGCGCGAGGTCTCGAACAATTCCACCGCCAGCAGGCCGGTCACGCCGAGCGATGACGCGATCCGCAGTGCCAGTTCCTGTGCCTCGATGGCCAGGTCGGTGGGCAGCCCGGGCGCCGGCGCGATCACTTCCCTGCAGATGCCCTCGACCTGCACGGTCTCCACCACTGGGTTCGCCGCGCCCTGCCCGGACGCGGACCGGGCCACCTGCGCGGCCAGTTCGCGCCGGAACGGCACGAACTCCTCGGCCATGATCGCCACGCCGTGGCTGAGCACTTCGGCGGCCTCGGCCGCTGAGCGCACTACCCACACGCCCTTGCCGTCGTATCCGCCACTGATGGCCTTAAGGACGACGGGCCACTTCCCTTGCGTGAACTCGGTCACCTCGGCGGCCGAGGAGACCGGCGCGTAGCGGGGAACCGGCACCCCCAGCTCGGCGAGCCGGCCCCGCATCGCCAGCTTGTCCTGGGTGTAGCGCAGCGCCGCCGGCCCCGGCCGCACCAGCGTGCCCGCGGCCGCGAGGTCCTCCAGGTGCGCGGTGGGGACATGCTCATGATCGAACGTGATAACGTCACACTGGGCAGCGAACTTGGACAAATCAGCCAAGGATAGGTGTGAGCCGACCGTCACGTCGTGAGTTACTAGCGCGGCGCTCTCGGACTCCGAGGTCGCTAGCACGCGGAACATCGCGCCAAGGCCAATGGCGGCCGCCGCAGTCATTCGCGCCAGCTGCCCCCCGCCGACCATCCCCACGACGGGCATGCCCGTGCCAGCCAGCCGGGGGATCGGGCCGGCTGGGACAGCAGTACCGGGGACGGCACTAGCAGGGCCAACGCTGGCATCCTGACGACGATCGGAAGTTTCAAACACGGCCCGTAGCCTACGCGGAACTACTGGGGCGTGGGTACATCCACGTTGGGTAACGTCGCCCAGCCGCCGCCACCCGCGCCACCTGACCATTAACACAGCTGTAACATACTGATTAACTCGCACGTAATCCGTGCGCTAAGGATCACACCATGACATCTGTCTCATCAGATACTGGAATTGACGTTAGGGAAGGCACGTACGGCGAGCGCGTGGTCGCCGTCGAGCCGGGCGGAGCGGAGTTCATCCCGCTGGCTGAGCGGCACGGCAGGCCGCTGAACCTCTTCTGGACGTGGACGTCACCGAACATGGAGTTCGCCACGATCTTCGTGGGCCTGCTCGGGGTCTGGGGACTCGGGCTGAGCTTCTGGTCCACCTTCCTGGCGGTCGTGATCGGCACCGCACTCGGCAGCGCCACCCTGGGCCTGCTATCCGCCCCGGGTCCCCGGTACGGGGTACCACAGATGGTGCTGAGCCGCCTTGGCTTCGGTTACTGGGGGAACATCTTCCCCGCCGGGATCAATGCTGTGGTGGCTGGGGTCGGCTGGTTCGCGGTCAACAGCGTGAGCGGCGCGCTCGCGCTGAACTCGCTGACCCATATCCCCGAGGTGCTCAGCCTCCTCATCGTGGTCGCGCTGCAGCTGGTGGTCGCGTTCTTCGGGCACAACCTGATCCACGTGTTCGAGCGGTACGCCTTCCCCGTGCTCGTGATCATCTTCTTGATCATGTCCGTCGTCATGTTGGGCAAGAGCCACCCTGGCGCCTCGCACCACACGGTCCCTGGCGCGTTCCTCATCGAGCTTGGCGCGACCTTCGGCTACGCGGTGGGCTGGAACCCCTACTCCTCCGACTACACCAGGTACTTCAAGCCCGATGTGAACAAGAAGGCGATCGCCTGGTGGTCCGGGCTTGGCGTCTTCCTGTCCTGCCTGCTGCTTGAGACCGTCGGTGCCGCCGCGGGGACCATCCCCAGCGTGGCCAAGGGAGCCGGGGCGAACCCGACCGCCGCGTTCACCGGCACGCTGCCGACCTGGCTGGGTGACCTCACCCTGGTCGCGATCGTGATCGGTGGCATCGCGGCCAACGCGCTGAACATCTACTCAGGGGCCATCTCGTTCAACGCGCTGGGCTTCAAGCTCCCGCTGTCGATCAGGCGGGCGATCGTTGCGCTCGGCTTTGGCACGATCGGCTTCTTCGTCGGGTGGTCTGGCCTGTCCAACGCGGGCTCGGACTACAACAACTTCCTGCTGATCATCGCCTACTGGATCGCGCCGTGGCTGGCCGTCATGTTCTGCGACATGATCCTGCGCTCACGCCGTAGGGAGTCGACCGACGCGGTGGAGCACCTGCTGTTCAACCGGAAGTACACGAACTGGGCGGGACCCGTCTCGATGGCGGTCGGCGTCGGGATCTCGATCTGGCTGTTCTCCAACCAGACCAGGTACATCGGCGTGGTCCCCACCCACTGGCCGAGCGCGGGTGACCTGACCTTCGAGGTTGGCTTCGTGCTCACCGCCGTTATCTACCTCGGCTGGCGGCTGATCGTCGACCGGCGTTCGCGCGCGGCCACGAGCGGGGTATAGCCAGGTACGGGCCCGCATGCGCTTGCCACTGCGGGCCCGCAATTACAGTGGTTGAGAGATCCGCTTAGCGAAGGGGCCCACCGCCCATGGCTCGCCTCCTGGCTGGTGCCGTCGCGCGCGTACGGCAGCTGGTGCCCGAACTGGCCAAGTTCGGCGTGGTCGGTTCCATCGGCGCGATCGTCGACCTAGGCGGCAGCGGGGTCCTGTACGGGACCGCGCACCTTGGTCCCCTCACGGCCAAGGCGATCGCGGTCATCGCCGCCTGCGTGGTCACCTACCTAGGCTCCCGGTTCTGGACGTTCCGGTACCGGGAGAACCAGTCCCTGCTGCGCGAGCTGGTGCTGTTCATCGTGCTGAACGCGATCGGCCTGATCATGGCCGAGGCGGTGATCGCGATCACCGCCTACGCTTTCGGCGCGCGCAACCAGGTCGCCTACAACGCGGCGAGCATCATCGGCACCGGCCTTGGCACCATCTTCCGGTTCTTTGCCTACCGCAAGTGGGTCTTCCTCGCACCCAAGCCACCGCCACCCCCACCACCGCCGCCACGCCAGGCGGCCGGCCTCGACGAGGCCATCCGCTGACGAGGCGATCCGGCGGGACCGGCCCCGCCTAAGCGGGGCCCGTGCGAGGCTGCGCGGCCGTGCTGCCTGGCGGGTTCCTGGGCAGGAAGACCGCGAAGACCGGTGGCTTGCGGCGAGCGAGGACGATGCGTCCCCCATCGGCCCCGGCCATCGTGCGGGCCAGCGAAAGACCCAGGCCCGTGCCCTCGGGCCGGCCGCTGACGCTGCGCTCGAAGATCAGGGACACCAGGTCGGCGGGGACTCCGCCGCCCTCGTCCTCGACCTCGATGACCACCGAACGGGCCGACTGCGACCGGCGGATCGTCACCGTCCCCGCGCCATGCATCAGCGCGTTGTCAAGCAGCGTCGCGATCACCTGGGCCAGCCCGCCGGGGGTGAAGTACGCCTCAAGCCGGGCGTCCCCGGTGAGCACCATCTTCCGGCCCGCCCGGCGGAAGGCCGGCTCCCACTCGGTCATCTGCTGAGCGACGACCTTGTCGACGTCGCCCCGGGCGATGGAGGCGGCGCCGACCCGGCGCGCCGGGCTGAGCAACTGGCTCACGACGTCGGCGAGCCGCTCGGCCTGCGCGAGCGCCGCGGTCCCTTCCTCCCTGACCACCTCGGGATCCTCGGCCGACGCGACCATTTCCTCCAGCCGCATCGACAGCGCCGTCAAGGGGGTCCGCAGCTGGTGGGAGGCGTCAACCGCTAGCTCACGGTCGGCCGTCAGCAGGTGCGTGACCCGACGCGCGGCAGCGTCGAGGCCGTCGGCCACCTGGTCGATCTCGGTCACGCCGTAGCGCCGGCCAACCGGCCGCGGGTCGCCCGCGCCCAGCCGCCCGGCCACCTCGGCCAGCTCCTCTACCGGCCGCGCGGTCCGCCGGGCCAGCACCCGGGCCAGGCCGACGCCGGCCGCAAGCGCCGCGGCGAGCAGCGGCAGGCCGAGGCCAAGCAGGCTGGGATCCCTGGTGGCCACGACGGCGAGCAGCGGCACGCTGGCGATCAGCGCGGTGATAGCGGCCGCGCCTGACGCCGAGAGCCACAGCCGTCGCCGGAAGGTCACACGGAACCTCGCGGCCTTTGGCCCCCGCCCGCCTGGCATTTAGTCGCCGCGCTCGAAGCGGAAGCCAACCCCGCGGACGGTGGTGATGTAAAGGGGGTGGTGGGCGTCGTCGCCCAGCTTGCGTCGCAGCCACGAGATGTGCATGTCCAGCGTCTTGGTGGATGTCCACCACTTGGCGTCCCAGACCTCGCGCATGATCTGCTCGCGGGTGACGACCTTCCCCGCCTCCCGCAGCAGCACCCAAAGCAGGTCGAACTCCTTGGTGGTCAGGTCGAGCTCGGCCTCGCCGTGCCAGGCCCGGCGGGCCTCCGCGTCCACCCGCACCCCGCGTACCGACCCGGGCGGCGCCTCCACCGCGCCGCGGCGCAGCAGCGCCCGGACTCGGGCCAGCAACTCGGCCAGCCGGAACGGCTTAGTGACGTAGTCATCGGCGCCGGCGTCGAGGCCGACAACCGTGTCAACCTCGTCGGCGCGGGCCGTGAGGATCAGCACCGGGGTGGCATGTCCCTCGGCACGGACCCGGCGGCAGACCTCAAGCCCGTCAAGCTCGGGCAGCCCAATGTCCAGCAGGATCAGGTCGATCCCCTCGGAGAGGGCGCGGCCAAGCGTCGCCGGGCCGTCCTCGGTTACCTCCACTTGGTAGCCCTCACGGCGCAGCGCGCGCGACAGCGGCTCGGAGATGGACGTGTCATCCTCGGCGAGGAGAACTCGGGTCATGCGTTCAATAGTAAAACGCCGGTAAAGCAATGCAACCGGTGATCCAGGGGTGGACGCGTGTCGCGCCGTCGCAGTCAGTCATCCTCGTCCTGCTCAGGCTGCGTGACGCGCACCCGCTCCTCCTCGATGAGCTGGAAGAGCAGCGACTGCAAGTACACGACCCGTGGAATCTCGGTAAGCCGCTCCTGCCCGTGCTCGCCGGGCGACTCGACGACCAGGGTCCCGCTGCCAAGGAGCCGGTCAAGGATCCCGGCCTCATAGGACACGTCGCTGACCCGGGAAAGCGGGATGTCCTTGCCGCGCCGGGCGATGATGCCGGTCCGCACCCGCAGCCTGCGGGTGGTCAGCTCATACGTGGTCGTCCACCAGCGCAGGAGCGGGATCATCAGCGACCACATCACCCCGACGATTGCGATGGCGCCAAGCACCAGCGCCGCGACCGGCGCGGCCTTACCGAAGGGAATCATCACGATCGCGACCAGCACCGCCGCCACGATCAGCACCGCGAGCGCGATCGGCCCGACCATCACCTTCCAGTGCGGGTGCACGATGCTGACCGCCTGCTCACCCGGCACCAGCGTCTGATCCTTGCTCATGAGGACAATGGTGTCACGCGATGCCTACCGAAATCCCCATACGAAACGGTCCGTCCCTCGGTGGCAGCTAACCGGACGTGGATGACGTCTCCGGCGGCGATCTGGTACATGCCGCCGTCGGCCTCGACGAGCAGCTGGCCGTCGGCGTCGATGCCGGTGGCGAGACCGGAGATGGACTGGCCGCCAGGCAGTTCCACCCGAACGTCGCGGCCCACCGTCGCGGAAAGCTTGTGGTACTGGGCGAGCAGGCCGATGCGCTGTGGGTCCGGCTCAGCGACAAGGGTCTTGTACCACTGCCCGAGGGACCGCAGTATCTCGATGAGCAGCAAGTCCCGGCCGACGGGGATGCCCTCGGTGAGCAGGGAAGTGGGCGGCAGCCCGCCCGGACCGGTCGGCAGTTCTTCCGCCGTGGTCGAGACGTTAACGCCGATGCCGACGACGACCGCGTTCCCGGCCGCCTCGGCCAGGATCCCCGCGACCTTCCTGCCCCCGATGAGCACGTCGTTCGGCCATTTGAGCTCCGCCTCGAGGCCGGTCAGCATCCGGATCGAGGTCACGGTGCCGATGCCGGCCACCAGCGGCAGCCAGGGCCGCCGCGCGGGCGGGAGCGCCTCTGGCCGCAGCAGCACGGAGAAGGTGAGCGCGGCGCCGGGCGGGCTGACCCAGGTGCGGCCCATCCGGCCCCGTCCCGCGGTCTGCTCCTCGGCCACAAGGACGGTGCCCTCGGGTGCTCCGCGCGCCGCCCACTCCAGCAGGTCACTGTTCGTTGACCCGGTCTGCGGCACGATCTCGATCGCGGTCCAGGGCCCGCTGAAGCTGGGAAGCTCCTCGGCCAGCCGGGCCGCGTCGAGCGGCTCGCGGTAGTTCTGTGGGTTACTCATTGACGCCTCCGTGGGAGCGGGTCAGCAGCAACATGACGCGGTAACCCTCACAACTCATCGATGGCGATCCTCAGCCGACGGAAGCCCTTGCCCTTGTTCTCTACCTTGGCCACGCGGATGCGGCCGACCTGGGCCGTGGATGCCACGTGGGTCCCGCCGTCGGCCTGCTGATCGAGGCCGACGATGTCCACGATCCTGACTTCCTTCACGTCCTGCGGCACGAGGTTAGTCGCCGTACGGATGATGTCGGGGATCTGGAACGCCTCGTCCCTCGGCAGCTCGCGGACGACGATCCGCCGGTCGGCGCGCAGCTCGGCGTTGCAGGCCTCCTCGACGGCTTCCTTGAACCCGGCGGGGACCGATTCCAGGTTGAAGTCCATGCGGGCGGTAAGCGGCTCCATGTTGCCGCCTGTCACCAGCGCGCCGAAGTCACGGAAGACGACGCCGCACAGCACGTGCAGGCCGGAGTGGGTGCGCATGAGCGCGGTTCGCCGCGGGTCCTCCACCGCGCCGCGCGCCGCGGCGCCGGCCTGCGGGAGCGGGTCGCCCTCTGCCGGGATCAGGTACAGGTCGTCACCCTTGCGGGCGTCGACGATCCGGGTCTGCACCCCGCCCCACAGCAGGACGCCGTGGTCCGGCGGCTGGCCGCCGCCTCCTGGGTAGAAGGCGGACCGGTCCAGCACGATCCCCTCGGGGGTGGACTCAAGGACGGTGGCGTCCCATTCCCGCAGCGTCTGGTCATCAAGCTCAAGCCGGTGCGTCCTGTTCACCCCCGGAAGCCTACCCGCCAGTCACATCACTCCGGGAGCTTACGTGGACGGCCGCGAGGATGCCGCCGATCACGGCCATCGCGGCCAGGGCGATTGACGACACCTCGTAGGCGTGGGCACTCGCCAGCACGGTGGAGTGCAGATGGCCGGCCAGGTTGAGGTACAGGGTGCCGAAGGTCGCCACCCCACCGACGATGCCGAGCTGGTTGACCGTCACGATGACGCCGCTGGCGTCGGCGGCGATGGCCACAGGGACGCGGGACAGGACGCGGGTCATCAGCGGGCCAAACCCGGCCGCCATTCCGCCGCCCGAGATGGCCGCCAGGATGTAGGTGGCCACACCACCGGTGCCGCCGCTGCTGAAGAGCAGCCCTAGGCCGAGCAGCGCGCCGCCGTTGAGTACGAACCCGCCGACGATCAGCAGGCGGTGGGCCGACGCGGGCACGCGCCGCCAGTTCAGGCTGACGACTGCGAACATCAGGGCGGCGGGAACGAAGGTCAGGCCGGAGCGGAGAGCCGAGTAGCCGAGGCCGTCTTGCAGGTGCAGGGTGAGAACGAACAGCCAGCCACCGAAGATCGCCATCAGCGCGAACATCCCGCCGATCCCGGTAGCGACGCCGGGCGCGGCCAGCAGCGAGCGCGGCAGGATGGGCTGCCCGCCCCTTGTGTGCACGAGGCGCTCCACCGGGCCGAGGGTGGCGGCGAGCACGACCGCGATGATGAGCAGCGCCCAGCCCCACGCCGGCCAGCCGAGCGAGTGGCCGAGGACGAGTGGCAGCACGAAGGCCAGGACGGCAGGCGTCAGGACGGCGAGGCCAGGCAGGTCGAGCTTGCGCTGCGGGCGGTCGGCGTCGGCCGCGGGAAGCAGCCGCCCGAAAGCCAGCACCGCCAGGCCGACCGGGACGTTGACCAGGAAGATTGGCCGCCACCCGCTGCCGAACAGGTCCGCGCTGACAAGCAGGCCCCCGATGACCTGACCAAGGACGGCACCGCCTGAGAGCACCGCGGCGTACATGCTCATGGCCCGCGCGCGGGGGGCGGGAGTGGTGAAGGTCCGCTGGATCAGGCTGAGCACCTGCGGGATCATCACGGCCGCGCCGAGACCCTGGATGAAGCGGAGCGCCACCAGGGCGCCCGCCGACGGGGCCAGGCCGCAGCCGAGCGAGGCCAGGGTGAACAGTGCGGCCCCGGCGAGGAACACCTTCCGGTGGCCAAGCATGTCGCCGAGCCGCGCCCCCGTGACGAGCAGCACCGCGTACGAGATCGTGTAGCCGGCCACGATGAGCTGCAGCAGCGCCCCGGATGCGTGCAGGCTGACGGCCATCGATGGCACGGCCACGTTGACGATGGAGTTGTCGATGACGGCCATCAGCTGCCCGGTAAGGACGATGGCGAGCACGAGGCCCGGCCGGACAGGCCGGGTCCGGCTGTCTCCCGGCGCCCGCCGGGTCCTGGGCAGGGAGAGCCGTTCGGTGAGTTCTGTCATGTTGTTAAGCTTGCCTGATCTGTTATGCTGGTACCAAGAGCCTGGTTATCCTGGTACTGGCACCACCAGGAAAGGGCTAGGGGGACCTGGAAGGGAGCCGAGCCGATGACGACAAGCTCAGTGAACGGGGCTATCCCGAGCCCGGCGAGCTCCGCCAGCCGGGCCATTGAGCGCCGAACCGAGCTGGCCGCCTTCCTGCGCACCCGCAGGGAGCGGATCCGCCCCGAGGACGTGGGCCTGCCGCCTGGCTCTCGTCGCCGCACCGCCGGGCTGCGCCGCGAGGAGGTCGCCCAGCTGGCCGGGGTCGGTGTTACCTGGTACACGTGGCTGGAGCAGGGCCGCCCGATCAACGCCAGCTCGCAGGTGCTTGACAGTATCGCCCGGACGCTGAAGCTTGACTCGGTCGAGCGAACTCACCTGTTCCGGCTGGCCGATGTGCCGGGGACAGAGCAGCTGGGAACCTGCATCGACTGCTCGCTGCCCGATCAGGTCCAGGACGTGCTTGAGGCGTTCAGCGCCGTCCCCGCGTCGGTGGTGAACGAGCGCTTCGACCTGCTGGCCTGGAACGAGATGTACGCCCGGATCTACCCCCGGCTGGTCTCGGCCCCGGTCAGCGAGCGGAACACGCTGCTGGTCACGCTTACCCAGCCGGATTGCTGCAACCCGGTAGGAAGCTCGGAGATCGTCTGCGACACCATGATCGGCCAGCTCCGGGCGGCCTACGGGCGGCACGTCGGCGACCCGGCCTGGACTCATTTCATCCGCGGCCTTGAAGCGGTCAGCCCCGCCTTCGCCAAGGCCTGGGCCGCGCACGACGTTGCCCAGGCGAAGACGTGGGTGAAGGCGTTCCGCCACCCCGGCGTGGGCCTAATCCGCGTGACGACCACCAGCTTCGCGGTCAGTGCCGTCCCCGGCACCCGCATGGTCGTCTACACCCCTTCGGACGCCGAGAGCCGGATCGCCCTTGACCGGCTGGCCGCGGGCGAAGGCACCGAGGCCCACTTCCCCTGCTGGCCCGCCCACTCCCCCGAGCGGCCCGTGCTGGCTGGGGCCACCGCCTAGCCTCAACCCGGCGCCGCCACCCAGCCCCGGCCCGCCTCGGCCCGGCCCGCCTTGGCCCGGCCCGCCTTGGCCCGGCCCGCCTCGGCCCGGCCCGCCTTGGCCCGGCCCGCCTTGGCCCGGCCCGCCTCGGCCCGGCCCGCCTCGGCCCGGCGCTGGCCAGATTTCCATGATCACATGCGATAGTGGCTGCTATCGCACAATAGCCACTTGCCTCCGGCATCTCGCTGGCACCAGCAGTCCGTTGCATCACACCAGGCCGCCTGTCGCTCCCGATGACGGCCGATTCCACCTCCCCGCCCCGCAGAGGGATGGGCCGCGGCCTCATCCCATGCGCCCGCCTGGCTCACTGGCATCCCCGGGGACTCAGGGGACGCAGCCGCAGGGACCTCACCCCGGCGATATCGTGAAATATTTTCCGGGTGCGAAAGATCCGCTACGCCCCAATGGGAAAATTCTTTCGCAACCGGGTTATCTTTCCGCTAAATCCCGCGATAGGCGAGGTGCCAGGGGCGAGCGTGCCGCTGTGGGGGCCATGGGACTGGGATCACGGGGCGATCGGGCGGGAACGCCGGGCCGCAGATGCCGATGAGGTCAAAGTGGCGGGCAAGGCAAGCGGCATTGTGCCGGCAACCATTTCGACATGTGATCATGAGATGGCGGTCCTACGGTGCCCTGGGCCTGGGACCCATGGGGGCCGTGGGGTGCGTGTGGTTTCCGTCGGCCCGACCCGGCTCGGCCCGGCCCGGCCCGGCCGTGGAGCCGTCGGCGCGGTCGTCGGTCGGCTAGGGACGGGCCACGGAGCGGCCGGCGCGAATGGCGACGGTCAGCGCCTGCCAGGCGGCCGGGCCGACGGTCAGCACGGGGCCACAGTGGTCAGTGCTGTCACGTACTAGAACACCGGGCATCGCGACGCGGTGGGCAGCCGTGCCAACCTCTACGCATTGCCCTCCGTTGGAAGCGCTGTAAGAGCTCGTGCGCCAGTCAGCGCTCGTACCTTCCACTGCTCGTCATCCACCCTTGCGATCAGGTCTCGTGAGGCATCGACGGGCAGCGCCCGCGTCTGCAGCGACCTGAAGACCAGCATCGCTTGCTCTACGGTTGCATGGTTGTCGGTCACCGTGCCATCGATTGTGGCCTCTCGATGCACAATACTCGGATGTCCGCCCCGCTCGGCGATCGCGAACGCACCCATCAGCCCGGTGTGCCCCTCCATGCCGGGCAGCACCTGGATGCTCACCTGCCTCAACGCGGACGCCTGGCCCAGCTTTACCAACTGCTCGTGCATCACGCCCGCGTCACCCACCCGGCGGCGCAGTGCAACCTCGTCCACGACCACCCAGACCCTCGGCAGCCGCGACGGGCGGTCGAGCAGCGTCTGGCCGGCCAGCCGGGCCACCGCCCGTTCCTCCACGAGCTCATCGGTGACGCCTGGGTGCACCGAGAGGATCGCCCGCGCGTAATGCTCGGTCTGGAACAGGCCAGGGATGAGCGAGTGCTCGAACCAGTACAGGTCGTCGGCCTCGGCCATCACGTCGATGAACGCGCCGTAGGCGGCCGAGTAGCCCGCCTTGCCGAACCGGCCGGCCTCGTGCACGAAGACGTCGTCTAGGCCGAATGCCTCGTCGAAGTGGCGGGCATGGTACTCATACACCGCCCGCTGGCTGGTCTCGAAGCTCTTGATGGTGGACTCCGAGTAGCCCGCCCGCGCGCCGAACTCGGCCCGCGACAGGCCCCGCGCCTCGCGGAAGGCCTTGAGCAGCCGGGCAAAATGCCGACGATCCGGGTCTTCCTCAGCCATCGCACTCAACTCCCCGTAATTCCGTCGCTCCATCCTCAGTGTCCGTCGCGCACCTCTGGCTGTCCGGGCAACACGCGGTTCCGACCGGATACAAAGCGCTCTCCACCAGATACAGGCTGGCTACCGGTCGCGAGGCGGGGGAGGCGAGTCGAGCGTGAGGCGGTGAGGCAGGCTCGGGGACGTAAGGGCTGGGGGGTGGCGTTCTTGGCCGCGGCTGCGGCCGCCGCTGCGGCTTCGGCCTTGGCCTTGTCGCGGACGGCACGGAAGCGCTGCTGTGCGCCCTGCTTGGTCAGCCCGTAGCACGCACCGATCTCGTGCCAGGTGGCCCCGGCCTTGCGAGCCGCCTCGACCTGGGCCGTCTCCAGCTCCTCCGCCGCTTCTCGCAGCTGCCTGGCGGCTTCAAGACGGCTGATCGGCCCGTCGGCGGCGTCGAGTGCGCCGAGCGCGGCGAGTATCCGCTTGGCAGGGTTCTTGGAGGCCACCGTCACAGCCTATTCGACAGCGGGCACTGGTCAATGATACGTTGACGATGCGGTCAACATTTTGTTGACTCACCGGACCGGAATCGGAGGTGAGACACATGGCCAAGAAGAGCAAGAAGGACAAGAAGAAGGGGAAGAAGAAGTAGCAGTTCCCCTGCCTGTACGGCGGCGGCGCGGTGAAGCGCCGCCGCCGTAGGCATGCCCGGGCCCGGACGTCAGCCCGTGTTCTGCAGGCCGGCGCTTATGCCGTTGACGGTCAGGTGCAGGAGGCGCTCTAGCGACTCGCGGTCCTCGACGGGTGCCTCGGCTCGCAGTGCCGCCAGGGCGCGCAGCTGCAAGTAGGACAAGGCGTCCACATAGGGGTCGCGCAGCGTGATGGCACGGGAGAGGACGCGCCGGCCGGCCAGTGGCCGGTCGTGCTCGGTGACGCTCAGGACGAGCCGTCGGGTCAGGTCATACTCAGCCAGCACCTGGCGGGCGAGGTCGTCCCGGTTGCCGAGGGCCAGGTAGCGCGAGGCGATGGCCCGGTCCGTCTTGGCCAGGCTCATCTCGGCGTTGTCGAGCAGCGCGGCCAGCAGCGGCCATTCGGCGTAGGCGCGGCGAAGCTCGGCCAGGCCGTCACCCGGCTCTTCTGCCGACCCCGCGGCGGCTGAGAGCCCGCTGCCAAGCCCGTACCAGCCGGGCAGGTTCAGGCGCGTCTGCGCCCAGGCGAACACCCAGGGAATGGCCCGCAGGTCCTCAAGCCCGAGCGGGCCGCCGCCGTGACCCCGGCGGGCCGGGCGTGAGCCGATCCGCAGGCCCCCGATCTCATCGAGCGGGCTGACGGTGGCGAACCACTCGGCAAACCCGTCGCTCTCGACCAGAGAGCGGAACGCCGCCTTCGCCGCCACGTCAATCCGGTCGGCCAGCGCGCGGAAGGTGGCCGCCGCCGCGCCGTTGCGGGCGCCCACGGAAGGCGAGGAGGACAACAGCACCGCCGAGGTGACCTGCTCCAGATGGCGGAGCCCGATCGCCGGCCGACCGTACCTGGCGAAGATGACCTCGCCCTGCTCGGTGACCTTGAGCCTGCCGTCGACCGATCCCGGCGCCTGGGCCAGCACCGCGCGGCCGGCCGGGCCACCACCGCGGCCGAGGGCACCGCCCCGGCCGTGGAACAAGGTGACCTTCACGTCGTGGTCGGCCGCCCACTGCGCCATCGCCGCCTGCGCCTCGAACAGGCGCAGGGTCGCACTGGCCGGCCCCAGCTCCTTGGCTGAGTCGGAGTACCCCAGCATGACCTCCAGCTGGCGCCCGCTGGCGGCTAGCCGCCGCTGTACGCCAGGGATGCCGAGCATCCCGGTCAGCACTTCCGGGGCGCGGGCCAGGTCGTCGCCGCTCTCGAACAGCGGGACGACGTCGAGGACCAGCGACTGCGCCGCGCCGTCGGGCAGCGCGTAGCCGGCCAGCTCATAGACGGCCGCGATGTCCACGGCCGACGTGGTGAACGAGATGATGTACCGGCGGCAGGCCTCAACGCCGTAGCGGCGCTGGATCCAGGCCATCACCCGGATCGTCTCAAGCACCTCGGTGGTCATCGGTGACAGTTCCGCGGCCGGGGCGCGCAACTCGGCCAGGGCATTCGCGTGCACCCGCGAGTGCTGCCTGACCTCGAGCCCGGCCAGGTGAAAGCCGAACGTCTCGGCCTGCCAGATCAGGTTCTGCAACTCGCCGTTGGCCTGCCTGGGCGCGCCCGCGGCCGCCAGCCCCGACTGGACAAGGCGCAGGTCAGCGAGGAAGTCCGCCGGGCCGCTGTAGGCGAGGTCGGCGTTCCTCGTGCGGGTGGCGGCCAGTCGCTCGGCGGCGAACAGCAGATAGGTGCGATAGGGCTCGCGCGGGGAGCGGGCCGCAAGCTCCTGCATCACCTCGGGATGGGCGTTGGCGGCCTCCTGCAGCGCGCGGCGCAAGCTGTCCGGCGCCGGCGTGGTCCCCTCGCCCACCGTCAGCCCGCGGCCGATCCGGGTACAGGCCGCCTCCAGGGCGCGCAGCGCGTGCTCGGCCTGGATCGTCGCGGCCTCCCTGGTGATCGCGGCGGTCACGTTCGGGTTACCATCCCTGTCCGCCCCGACCCAGCTGCCGAAGCGCAAGAACGCGGGAACGGCCGTCGGTGACACGCCGCTGTTCGGCCCGGCCAGCACGTGGTCAAGGGTCCGGTACACGGAAGGCACGAGCCGGAAGAGCGTCTCGTCGAACGCGGTCATAACCGTGCGGACCTCATCGAGCGGGGACATCCGCTTGACCCGGAGCTGTGCCGTTCGCCAGAGCAGGTCCACTTCCTCGCGCAGCTCCCGTCGTTCCTCGGCGAGCTGCACGGCCCCCACCCGGGGGTCGTCGAGCGTCGTCAGCCGGGTCGCGATCCGGCGCAGCAAGGCCACGATCGCGCGGCGGCGGGCCTCGGTTGGGTGGGCCGTGAACACGTTGTGCACACGCAGCCCGGCCAGTTGCGCGGCGACCTGGTCCGCCCCCTGCTCGGCGGTGATCCGCGCTACCGCGTCGGCCAGTGACTCACGGGCCGGCGTATCGCCAGAGCCCCGCTCTCGCAGCGTCCTGACCCGCTGCTGCTCTTCAGCCAGGTTGACCAGGTGGAAGTAGATCGTGAAGGCCCGCGCCACCTGCTCGGCCCGGCGGTGAGACCAGGACCCGACCATGGCGACAATGTCGTCGTCGCCCCGGGAGCCGTCGGCCGCCGCCCGCCGCGCGGCGATTACCGCGCGGCGCAGCCGCTCGACGTCATCCAGGAGCGTGGGGTCGTCCTCGCTGATGATCTCGCCCAGGATCTCGCCGAGCAGCCGTACGGCTCGGCGCATCGCCTCGGGAAGCTCGGAGGAGTCACGCTCTCTATCCACGGTCATGATGCTCACCTAAGACAAGGTAACCCTCCGCGCTAGGGCCCAATCGTCGGCCCAGTTACTCTTTTGGCCTATGACGAGCCCTTCCCCCGTTGAGCAGCCGGGCGCGGCCGGGCTGCAGCAGGCGGCACCCGACATCCACACCACCGCGGGCAAGCTCGCAGACCTGGAGCGCCGCCGCTATGAGGCGGTGCACGCAGGGTCGGCGGCGGCGGTGGAAAAACAGCACGCCCGGGGCAAGCTGACCGCCCGTGAGCGCATCGACCTGCTGGTGGACCCGGACTCGTTCACCGAGTTCGACGAGCTGGCCCGGCACCGGGCGCACGAGTTCGGCATTAGCGCGAACCGGCCCTACGGTGACGGGGTGGTCACCGGGTACGGGACCGTCGATGGCCGCCCGGTCGCGCTGTTCAGCCAGGACTTCACGATCTTCGGCGGCAGCCTCGGCGAGGTCTACGGCGAGAAGATCGTGAAGGTCATGGACCACGCGATGAAGACGGGCTGCCCGGTGATCGGCTTCAACGACGGCGGCGGCGCCCGCATCCAGGAGGGCGTGGTCGCGCTCGGCCTGTTCGCGGAGATCTTCTTCCGCAACGTCCGCGCCTCCGGCGTCATCCCGCAGATCTCGCTGATCATGGGCCCGGCGGCCGGCGGCGCGGTCTACTCCCCCGCGCTGACCGACTTCACCATCATGGTCGAGGGCACCAGCCACATGTTCATCACCGGCCCCGACGTCATCAAGACGGTCACCGGCGAGGACGTGACCTTCGAGGAGCTCGGCGGCGCCCGCACCCACACCACCAAGTCCGGCGTCGCCCACTACCAGGCCACCGATGAGGAAGACGCGATCTCCTACGTGCGGGACCTGCTGTCCTACCTGCCCTCCAACAACCTGGACGAGCCGCCGGTGGTCGCCATCGCCACCAGCGACGAGGTCACCGCCACCGACGAGGCACTCGACACCCTCATCCCTGACTCGGCCGGCCAGCCCTACGACATGCACACGGTCATCGAGGCCGTGCTCGACGAGCTGAGCTTCCTCGAGGTCCACGAGGCGTTCGCCCCCAACATCATCACCGGCTTCGGCCGCGTGGAGGGCGCGCCCGTCGGCGTGGTGGCCAACCAGCCGATGCAGCTCGCGGGCACGCTCGACATCGACGCCTCGGAGAAGGCGGCCCGGTTCGTGCGGACCTGCGACGCGTTCTCCATCCCGATCCTGACCCTCGTCGACGTCCCCGGCTTCCTGCCCGGGGTCACCCAGGAGTGGGGCGGCATCATCCGGCGCGGCGCCAAGCTCCTGTACGCCTACTCCGAGGCCACGGTGCCCAAGGTCACCGTCATCACCCGCAAGGCCTACGGCGGCGCCTACGACGTCATGGGATCCAAGCACCTCGGGGCGGACATCAACCTGGCCTGGCCCACCGCCCAGATCGCCGTCATGGGCGCCTCCGGCGCGGTCAACATCCTGTACCGCCGGGAACTGGCCGCCGCCGACGACCCGGCCGCGCTGCGAGCCGCCAAGACGGCCGAGTACGAGGACACCCTGGCCAACCCCTACATCGCCGCCGAGCGTGGCTACGTGGACGCGGTCATCCGGCCATCAGAGACCCGGCTCGCGGTCACCAGGGCGCTGCGCAGCCTGCGCACCAAGCGGGAAACCCTGCCACCCAAGAAGCACGGCAACATTCCCCTCTAGAGCTTCTTAGTATTTTGCCGGCAATGCATTTGTCGCGGGCGTTCGCTGACACTTGTCACATACCGGGCACCCCACTCGCCCGGGCACCCACACCTACCAGGAGAGCTTGCGTCTACGCAGCGTTAGCTCCGCTCAGATTTCCGCCAGCAGACCTGCCGTAGTGGCGCGCGCACCTGCTCTTCTGCCCTAAAGTCAGAAGACGATGAGCGAATTCGCCGCCCCGATGCCCGTCCTCGCCAGATACGCGGTCATGGTCGATGTCGGGTATATCTACGCGGCCGCAGGCGAGTTGCTCTTTGGCACGAGCTCGCGGCGCGACTTCCGGGTCGACGCAGTCGGCCTGATCTCCTCCATTACCAAGCACGCCGACGAGCTCTTCCGCGGTGAGCTGCTCCGGGTGTACTGGTACGACGCGGCGCGGGACCGGGTGCCGACGATCGACCAGCGCGTCGTGGCCCAGATGGCCTGGGTCAAGCTGCGCCTCGGCAACCTCAACGCCCGCGGCCAGCAGAAGGGCGTGGACGCCAACATCCGGGCCGACATGGAGGCCCTGGCCCGGCACCGCGCGATCACCGACGCGGTGCTCATCGCCGGGGACGAGGACATGGTCCCGGCCGTCGAGGCCGCGCAGGCCTACGGCGTCCGGGTGCACCTGTGGGGCATCGAGCCTCCCTACGGCACCAACCAGGCCGAGCGCCTCGTGTGGGAATCCGACACGGTGGACGTGCTCGACGCGCCGTTCCTGCGCCCGTACTTCACCAGGAACCCGGTTCCCGAGCAGGCCCGCCCGGACATCCAGTCCGCCACCGCCCCCACGCCGGCGCAGCTGTTCGGCGAGCGGCAGCGGGTCACGACGACCGCCCCGATCCCGGTGGTACGCGGCCCGCATGTCTCCAACACCGGGCCGATGCCCAAGCTCGGCCCCGATCGGCGGCACGTCGAGGAGGCGGGCGAGCACGTCGCGCACAAGTGGATCCTCACGCGGGGCCAGGACAACATCCGCGACCTGCTGCCTGGGCCGATCCTGCCGCCAGTCATCGACAAGGAGCTCCTGGTCGAGGCCGAGAAGGAGCTAGGCCAGTCGCTGCGCCCCTACCAGGAGGCGAGGGAATGGCTGCGGGACGCGTTCTGGGCTCGTGTCCACCGTGAGTTCGGCATCGGCGTTGGAAGGTCCCGTGGCTGACAGCACTCCCCCCTACCTGAAGGTCGTACGAGGCGACGCGACCACGGAGGAGCTTGCCGTGCTCGTCGCTACGCTGGAAGCGGTCGCCGTGGCGACGGCGGCGGGGGCGGCAGGAGACCGGCCACGACCCGTTCGGCAATGGAATGACAGGTCCCGGCTCCTGCGGACACCCGTCCACCCAAGCCCAGGCGGCTGGCGCCGCTCAGCCCAGCCCTAGCCCGCCGCCCGCCCCCGCACATGAAGGTCACCATCGCCGGGTCGGGGGCGATGGGATGCCGGTTCGGGGCGGCGCTGGCGCTGGCCGGCCACCAGGTGCTGCTGCTCGACGGCTGGCGTGAGCAGGTTGAGGCGATCAGCGCCCACGGGCTCCGCGTGACCGACGAGCTTGGCAGCCGCACCGTCCCCATCCAGGCGGCGCTCTTCCCGGCCACCAGGGACCCGGCCGACCTGCTCATCGTGTTCGCCAAGGCCACCGCGACCGCGCAGGTCGCCACGGCGGCCAGGGGCGCGATCGGCCCGGAAACGGTTGTCCTCACGCTGCAGAACGGGCTGGGAAACATCGAGGCACTCCTGCCACTGGTGCCGCGGGCTAGGCTGCTGGCCGGCACCACCACCCTCGGCACCGAGCTGGTCGCGCCCGGCCATATCCGCGCCCTGGGCAGCGGGGAAACCGTCCTGGGCGGGCTTGGGTCCGTTGCCCAGGCAGAACGGGTAGTTGCCCTTCTTGCGACGGCGGGCATCGCGGCGCGGGCGGACCCCGACCCGCTGGCGGTGATCTGGGCCAAGGTCGCGTTCAACTGCGTGATGAACAGCCTCACCGCGATCGCCTCCATCCCGGTCTCGGCCCTCGCCCTCTACCCCGGCTTCGACGAGCTGGCCGGGGCGATCCTGTCCGAGGTCGCGGCGGTGGCGGCGGCCGAGGGGGTGCACCTGGACACCGACGCGGCCCTGACGCTGATGAAGGCACAGTTCGACCCGGCCGCCTCCGGCCGCCACCTGGCCTCGACCTTGCAGGACCTGCTGAACGGGCGCCCGACGGAGATCGCGCACCTGAACGGCGCGATCGCCGCGCGCGCTCAGGTCCACGGCCTGGGCGCTCCGGTGAACGCCCTCATCACCCAGCTGGTGCAGCTGCTTGAAGCCACCCGCCCGCGCCGCGTCACCTCGGTGCACTAACGCGTCACTTACTCCTAGACGCGCCCGCGAGCATCCGATACGTTCCGCGTGTGAACCTCCGGCACTCCACGCTCCGCTCCCGAATCCGCGACCACGAGCTGCTGCTCGGGACATTCGTGAAGTCCCGCGATCCGGCGACCACCGAGTCGCTGGCCGTAGCGGGCTACGACTTCATCATTGCCGACCTGGAGCACTCGGCCCTGTCGGTCGGGGACGTGGAGGGCATCGTCAGGGCGTGCGACACCGGCAACGTTCCTGTCATCGCCCGCATCCCGCCGGGCGGGCTCGGGCTGTGCGGGCAGCTCCTCGACATCGGCGTGACCGGCCTCCAGGTCAGCGACGTCACCAGCGCCGCGGCCGCACTGGCCGTGCAGGCGGCCGCGCACTACCCGCCGGTCGGCGAGCGAAGCCTGGCCCTGTCGACCCGGGCCGCCCAGTTCGGCGCGGTGCCGGCGTCCAGGCACATCCCGTCCAGCCTGGCGCAGACGGTGCTGGTCGGGCAGATCGAATCACGGGAAGGGCTGGCCGCGCTCACGTCGATCCTCGACACCGAGGTCTTCGACGCGTTGTTCTTCGGCCCGGCGGACCTGTCGGTGTCGCTGCGGGAGCCAGGCCGGGAGGTTGTCCACCCCGACGTCGCGTCCAACCTCGGCGAGGCGACCGACACCATCCTCGGTGGCGGGACCCCGCTCGGCATCGCCTGCGCCGACGCCGACGAGGCCGAGCGGTGGACCGAGCAGGGCCTGACGTACCTGGCGATCTCAACCGACGTCGGCATGCTCCGCTCGACCGCCCAGTCCCTCCTCAGCCAGGTGCGGAGCCGCTACCGAGGCTGAAGCTGCTACGACGCAGCGATCAGGCCAGCCGCTCGAGGACTAACGACCTTCAACTGCGGGGGTTGCCGACAGTGACAAGGGCCGCTCGCGGCCGGTTGCCCGCGTGATACCCGAGTTAGGTCAGTGCGCAGATCAAGTGATGCAGGCGGGTCGCTGGAAGGCCATGGCGGGATTTACTCGAATGTTCCGGGGCAGCGTCGCCCGCCCGAGCTCGGTAATGTCGGGGGGTGAGTGCTGAGGACATTTGGACGCTTGGCCTGTCGGTGCTCGTCTGGCTGGCTGTAGGCTCGCTCACCGCCTGGGGTGCGCGGCGCCGTGGCCAGCGCTGGCGCTTTGCGTGTGTGAGCGGGCTGTTCTTCCCCTTGACCTGGGTGATCTGGTACATGGTCGACGAGCGCGCGGCAGGAGGTCCCGCGACGAGGCGGCAGCGCCGGGAGGCTCCGTAACCCATGACCATCGCCGTGCTGGCGAAATACAAGTCCGGACTCATCACGGCTGCTGTCGCACCTTCCCCGCGTACGGCTGGAGCAACTGACAGCCGTGATGGTGGGACACCCTTCTGCATCCGGGGTTAGTGCGCAGGTCCGGGGACCGGAACGAGCATCTCCGCAAGTCAGCAGCCTGTATATGGGATCAAAGTCAGATCGTGGCCTGAGTCAGGTCGGTGGCGGCACCCTGCTCGGCATCGCCTGCGCCGACGCGGACGAGGCCGAGCGGTGGGCCGAGCAGGGCCTGACGTACCTGGTGACGATCTCAACCGACGTCGGCATGCTCCGCTCGACCGCCCAGTCCCTCCTCAGCCAGGTGCGGACCCGCTACCGAGGCTGAAGCTGCTACGACGCAGCGATCAGGCCAGCCGCTCGAGGACTAACGACCTTCAACTGCGGGGGTTGCCGACAGTGACAAGGGCCGCTCGGCGGCCGGTTGCCCGCGTGATAGTGCGACGTTCGGCCCCATCGCGGGTGGCAAACATCGCACCATCATGCGGGACACCGAGGGGTAACGTCCACCATCATCACAACCTGTAACCTCCGTCGTTGATGTTCTTTAGCTCGCGGATGACACCGCCTTCGGTCAGCGCGCGGCAATCACGTCACCGAGCGCCTCTCCCCCACCCCGCAGCAGAGGTCGGGTCGCCGAAGGCTGTGGCCTGCGGAGCGTCTCCATGTTGAAGTTATAGAATCGCGGCCTGCTTAGCCCAGAAGAAAAATTGGAGACTCTTTTGCTTCTAGAGTGCGAAAATAGTCTGTCGGGAGGGAGATTGGTGGTCTCCTGGCCTTCATGAGACTCGATGATGATGCTTCCGCCCTCACGGCGGAACGGCGACGTCCCGGCTCGGCTAGGTAGGCGACCTTCCTCGCGAATGACTTCGAAGCCAGTCTCGCGCCGGGAGGGTCCCAACTCGAACTCGTAGCTGGCCAGGGATCCAAGCTCGGGCCGCCACCAGGGCATTCCCGCTTCGATTCCTATACTGAACGATCGTGCCTGGTCAGGAACCCGCCGGAGGATCTCGTCCAGCCCACCACGCTCATCAGTCGCTTCTTCCACCGTGGTGGCTAGGGCGCGCGTCATAAACGCGAGGGCGTCGAGGAAGTTGCTCTTGCCTAAGCCGTTCAGCCCACCAAGGATGGTCAGTGGCCCCAACCGGACATCGCATGACGCGATCGACTTGTAGTTCTTGATGCGGACGCGGCTGATGAACGGCACCGCTCCGTGAGAGGCAGTGCCGTCCTCAGCTACATCTTCCGTCATCTGCCTGCTACGCGAGCCGCTCGAGGACGAGCTCGCGGACGCGGGCGGCGTCGGCCTTGCCGCGCGTTGCCTTCATGACCGCGCCCACGATGACGCCGGCCGCCTGGACCTTGCCTGAGCGGACCTTCTCGGCCACGTCGGGGTTGGCCGCGATGGCCTCGTCGATGGCGGAGAGCAGCGCCGAGTCGTCGCTAACAACGGCCAGGCCTCGCTTCTCTACGACCTCGTCGGGCGTGCCCTCGCCCGCGAGCACGCCGTCGAGGACCTCACGGGCGAGCCGGTCGTTCAGCGTCCCCGCCGACACCAGGGCGGACACCCGGGCCACCTCAGCCGGGGTGATCGCCAGGTACGACACCTCGACCCCGGCCTCGTTCGCGCGCCGCGCGAGCTCACCCATCCACCACTTGCGCGCGTCGGCTGACGAGGCCCCGGCCGCCACCGTGGCCTCGACCACGTCAAGCGCGCCGGCGTTCCGCAGCGACTCGAACTCCAGCTCCGACAGCGACCAGGCGGCCAGAAGCCGGGAGCGACGCGCCGACGGCAGCTCAGGCAGCGACGCGCGGATTGACTCGACCCAGTCGGCCGCCGGCGCGACCGGTACCAGGTCCGGCTCGGGGAAGTAGCGGTAGTCCTGCGCCTCTTCCTTGGACCGGCCAGAAGTCGTCTCGCCGCTCTCCTCGTGGAAGTGCCGCGTCTCCTGGACGACACGGCCGCCGGCGTCAAGCACCTCGGCCTGCCGTGGGATCTCCGAGCGCACTGCCCGCTCAACCGAGCGCAGCGAGTTGACGTTCTTGGTCTCGGTCCTGGTGCCCCAGACTCCGGAGCCACGGACGGAAAGCGACGTGTTCACGTCGCAGCGCATGGAGCCCTCCTCCATGCGCACGTCGGAGACGCCCAGCGAGCGCAGCACGTCGCGCAACTCGGTCACGTAGGCCCTGGCCACGTCGGGAGCCATCGAGCCGGTGCCAGGCACCGGCTTCGTCACGATCTCCACCAGCGGGATCCCCGCCCGGTTGTAGTCGACCAGCGAGTACTCCGCGCCCTGGATACGCCCGGTCGCCCCGCCGACGTGCAGCGACTTGCCGGTGTCCTCTTCCAGGTGAACCCGCTCGATGCTGACCCTGACGATCTCGCCTGAGACCGCCACGTCCAGGTACCCCTCCGAGCACAGCGGCTCGTCGTACTGGGAGATCTGGAAGTTCTTCGGCATGTCCGGGTAGAAGTAGTTCTTCCTGGCGAACCGGCACCAGGAGGCGATCGTGCAGTTCAGCGCCAGCCCGATCTTGATCGTGTACTCGATCGCCGTCCGGTTCACCACCGGCAGCGAGCCGGGCAGGCCCAGGCAGACGGGGCAGACCTGGGAGTTAGGCTCGCCGCCGAACGTCGTGATGCACCCGCAGAACATCTTGGTCCGCGTGCCCAGCTCGACGTGCGTCTCCAGTCCGAAGACGGGCTCGTACCTGGTCAGCGCCTCTTCATAGGTGACCGCCATCTTAAGCACCCAGCCCCTTCGCCTCGGCAAGCAGCGGGTGCCCCCGCCGTGAGTCAAACGCGGCCTCCACGGCGGCGGCCACCCGGTACAGCCGGTCGTCGGCCAGTGGCGGCGCCATCACCTGCAGCCCCACCGGCAGCCCGTTCTCCGGCGCCAGGCCCACGGGCACCGAGAGTGCCGCGTTGCCCGCCAGGTTCGACGGGATCGTGCACAGGTCGGCGAGGTACATCGCCATGGGGTCGTCGGCCCGCTCGCCGATGTCGAACGCGGTCGTCGGCGTGGCCGGCGAGACGAGGACATCCACCTGCGAGAACGCGGCCTCGAAGTCGCGGATGATCAGGGTGCGGACCTGCTGCGCCTTGCCGTAGTAGGCGTCGTAGTAGCCGCTGGACAGCGCGTACGTGCCGAGCATGATCCGGCGCTTGGCCTCGGCGCCGAAGCCGGCCGCCCGGGTGGTCGCCATGACCTCTTCCGCGCTGCCAGTGCCGGCCCGCAGCCCGTACCGCATCCCGTCGAACCGCGCGAGGTTCGAGGACACCTCGGACGGCGCGATCAGGTAGTAGGCAGGCAGCCCGTACTTGAAGTGCGGGCAGCTGACCTCGACGACCTTCGCGCCCAGTCCCTGCAAGACCTCGACCGCCTCGGCGAACCTCGACATCACCCCGGGCTGGTACCCGTCGCCCGCCAGCTCGGTAACGACGCCGATCGTCATGCCGGAAACGTCGCCGTGCCGCGCCGCCTCGACAACCGGCGGAACCGGCGCGTCGATCGAGGTGGCGTCCATCGGGTCATGCCCGGATATCACCTGGTGCAGCAGGGCGGTGTCCAGGACGTTCCGGCCCAGCGGCCCGGGCGTGTCCAGCGATGACGCGAAGGCCACGACCCCGTACCTGGACGAGCCGCCGTACGTCGGCTTCGTGCCGACGATGCCGCACACGGCCGCGGGCTGACGGATCGAGCCGCCGGTGTCGGTGCCCAGAGACAGCGGAGCCTCGAAGGCCGCGACCGCGGCGGCCGAGCCGCCCGATGAGCCACCGGGCACCTTAGCCAGGTCCCACGGGTTGTGCGACGGGCCGTAGCCCGAATTCTCGGTGGAGGAGCCCATCGCGAACTCGTCCATGTTCGTCTTGCCAAGCACGACGGCGTCAGCGGCCCGCAGCCGGGCGGTGACCGTCGACTCATAGGGCGGCACCCAGCCCTGGAGGATCTTCGACCCGCAGGTGGTCGGCACCCCGGCGGTAGCGAACAGGTCCTTGACCGCCACGGGTACCCCAGCGAGCGCGCCCAGCGACTCTCCCCTGGCCCGCTTCTCATCGACGGCGCGCGCCTGGGCGAGCGCCTCGTTGGTCGCGACGTGGAGGAATGCCCTGACCCTGTCGTCGGTGGCGGCGATCTGGTCCAGGTGCGCCTGGGTCACCTCAACGGCGGAGACGTCACCCGCCGCGATCGCGGCGGCCAGCTCGGTCGCCGTCTTCCTGGTAAGCTCGCGGCCCATCCCCGTCACCCTTCCTCCACCAGGATCCGCGGCACCTTGAACCGCTGCAGTTCCACCGCCGGGGCACCGCTGAGCGCTTCAGAGGGGGTCAGGCAGGGGCGCGGCTCGTCGTCGCGGAACACGTTCGTCAGGCCGGTCGCGTGCGAGGTCGCCGGTATGCCCTCCGCGGCGACCTCCTGCACCTGGGCGACCGACGAGATGATCTGGTCGAGCTGCGGTGCCAGATGATCTAGCTCTTCGTCGCTGAGCGCGAGCCTGGACAGGCGCGCCAGGTGGGCGATGTCGTCTCGGGTAATCAACGGATTCCTTCCGGCGCGGGTGACGTGCCCGCAAGCTACAGGGCCAGTGCCTTTCATCCTAGGGGGTGCCGGCGTTGCTCCCTGCTTTATTTACGTTCGCTCCGTAGTCTGGCGCAACACCCAGCAACCAAGCGGATACATAACGCTTCCTCATCTCGGGGAGAAGATGACCAATACACGGATGATCGCCTGCGGCGTCAGCGCCGCCGCCATGCTCGCCTGTGCGGGGGCGCTAACGCCCCCGGCTCTCGCGCGCACTCCGGCCCCGGCCACGCGGCCAGGCAGCTCCCAGGCACCGGGCAGCAGGCAGCTGGCAGACAGCGCCGCCCCCTTCGCCAGCCATGGCGCCCGTGCCCTGGTGGCAGGCCCGAGGCGACTAACCCTCCAGGTCTGGCTGGCTCCCCGGACCGCCGCGGCGGAGAGCTACGCGACCGCGGCAAGCACGCCAGGCACCTCGCGCTTCGGGCGCTACCTGACCCCGTCGCAGTACGCGGCCCGATTCGGCGCGACAGCACGGCAAGCGGACGCCGTCGGGGCGTGGCTCAGGTCGGCCGGCTTCACCGGAGTCACGACGGATCCGCAGCGCACCTACGTACGAGCGACCGCGCCCGTCTCGGTGATCAACCAGGCTCTGCACGTCCAGGTCAGGTACTACGCCCAGGCCTCGCAGCGGCAGGCAGGACCGTACGCGCTGCGGGCCAACGACCGGCCAGTATCCGTCCCCGCGTCGCTGGCAAGCAGCGTGCTTGGCATCACCGGACTCGACAACGCCCGGCCCGCGATGACCTGGAGCTCTCCGGAGGGGCCCGCATCGGGCCTGGCCAAGCTCCCGCCCCCGGCGCCGGGCGCGGGACCCTCGTTCCCCTGCTCGGCCTGGTACGGCCAGCATTACGCCAGCCACCTGCCGCGGATCTACGGGTCCAGCCAGTTCCCGACCCAGGTCTGCGGCTACAGCGCGGCGCAGCTGCGCGGCGCCTACGAGTACGACCCGAAGTACACGGGCCAGGGCCAGACGATCGCGCTCGTCGAGCTCGGGCTCGTGCCGTACATGTTCCGCACGCTGCAGGACTTCACGCGGTTTAACGACATCGCCTCGCCTGACGCCACGAGGTACCGCGAGCTGTCGATCGGACAGGGCGACGACTGCGGCACGCCGTTCGACGTCGAGGAGCAGATGGACGTCGAGACGACCTACGCGATGGCGCCCGGCGCGACCCGCCTCGTCGTTGGCGGTGACAGCTGCGACAATGGCGACTACGGCCTGCAGGCACTGTTCAACGCGGTCGCCGTGATCCTGGACGGGACCGGCAGCAAGCCACTGGCCTCGATCATCTCCAACTCGTGGGAGGGCTTCGCTGAGAACCAGCCCGCCGAGATCGACGGCATCGAGCACTCGCTGCTGGTGCGGGCCGCCGCGGAGGGGGTCGGCATGTACTTCTCGGCTGGCGACAGCTCCGGCATCCTTACCCCGGCGAGCGACCCGTACGCCATCTCGGTCGGCGGGACGACCCTGGGCGTCAGCAACCAGGATTCCCGGCTCTTCGAGACCGGCTGGTCCACTGGCATGTACACCGACCCGAGCGGCGGCTGGCAACTCCAGGGCGAGCAGGGCGGCACGGGCGGCGGCCAGAGCGAGCTGTGGGCACAGCCCGCCTACCAGCACGGCGTGGTTCCTGCCGCGCTGGCCCGGGCCGCGGGCAACCGCGCCGGGCTGGTCAGGACCGTGCCCGACATCAGCGCGGACGCCGACCCGTTCACCGGGATGGCGGTGGGCACGATGACGCTCAGCTCCGCCGGGCAGCCCGTCAGCTACGCCACCATGCCCACGGGCGGGACGAGCCTGTCCACGCCGCTGGTCGCAGCCCTCGTCGCGGATGCCCAGCAAGGGATGTCCCGGCCGTTCGGGTTCCTCAACCCAGTGCTTTACCGGCTGGCGGGGACCCGGGCGCTGCACGCCCCGCAGCCGGTCACCGGCTCCACCCCGAGCAGGTACCGGGCGATCGCCTGTGGCGCCGCTGAATGCGGCGTGCTGTCGCTGGCGAGCCTCGACGATCAGAGCTGGAGTATGTCCGGCTACACCGGCCAGGTCACCACCAGCGGCTATAGCACGATGACCGGGATCGGGACCCCGAACGGCAGCCACTTCATCCCCCTCCTGCGGCGGCTCGAGGGGTAGCTACCGGTATCCGCCGCGTTCGTGGCTGGCCCGCCCGGCCCGGGCAGGCCAGCCACTGGCTTACCGGGGGCCTGGCTAGCCGCAATAAGCTTATATACATACAATAGATATATGTCTACAAGTAACCGGCCGTGGCTGATCCTCGGCATCTGCTGCATGAGCCTGCTGATAGCGGGCATCGACGTCACCATCGTCAACGTCGCCCTGCCCGCGATCAGGCACGGGCTGCACGCCTCGCTGAGCGGCCTGCAGTGGTCGGTCGATGCGTACACGCTGGTGATCGGCAGCTTCCTGATGGCGTCAGGCTCTGCCGCGGACCGGTTCGGCAGGCGGCGCGTCTTCCAGATCGGCCTGGCCCTGTTCACGCTCGGGTCGCTGCTTTGCGGCCTGGCCTCGAGCACTACCGAGCTTGTCGCGTTCCGCTGCCTGCAGGCGCTTGGCGGGTCGATGCTCAACCCGGTCGCCTTGTCCATCATCAGCAACACGTTCACCGAGCGGCAGGCGCGAGCGCGCGCCATGGGCATCTGGGGAGCCGTCTTCGGCGTGAGCCTGGCTCTCGGCCCGGTGGTGGGCGGCGTGCTCGTCACCGACGTGACCTGGCGGGCGATCTTCTTTATCAACATCCCCATCGGCGTGGCCGCCATCGTCTTGACGCAGCTGTTCGTCCCCGAGTCCAGGGCGGAGACCGCCCGGCGCTTTGACCCGTGGGGACAGCTGCTTGTCATCGTCATGCTGGCGACGCTCACCTACAGCGTCATCGAGGGTCCCTCCAAGGGATGGGACTCGGCGACGATCGTCGCGACGTTCACGATCGCGGCGGTCGCCGCGGTCACCCTGGTGGCGGTCGAGTCACGCCGCCAGCAGCCGCTGCTTGAGGTCCGGTTCTTCCGCAGCGTCCCGTTCAGCGGGGCCAGCCTGATCGCGGTGCTCGCGTTCGGCGTGCTCGGCGGCTTCCTGTTCCTGAACACGCTCTACCTGCAGGACGGGCGGGGCTACAGCGCCCAGCAGGCCGGCCTGCAGACACTGCCCATGGCGGTGATGATCTGCCTCTTCGCCCCGGTGTCTGGCCGGCTGGTCGGCAGCCGGGGGCCTCGGCTACCGCTTGTCCTGGCCGGGGTCGCCATCGCCGCGGGCACCGCCATGCTGCTCGGCCTGAGCGACGGCACGTCAACGCCGTACCTGCTCGCCAGCTACGTGGTGCTCGGGCTCGGCTTCGGCCTGGTCAACGCCCCGATCTCCAACACGGCCGTGTCGGGGATGCCCAATAGCCAGGCCGGCGTGGCCGCGTCGGTCGCTTCGGCCAGCCGCCAGACCGGGTCCGCGCTTGGGGTCGCCGTCACCGGGTCCCTCGTCGCCGGGGCGTCGGACCCCCATCTCGCGTCGGCCAGCCACGCGGCCTGGGGGCTGCTGGCGGCGTGCGGCCTCGCCGTCGCCGCGATCGGCTACGCGTCCACCGGCCGTCGCGCGGTGGCCACCGCCCAGCGGGTCCGGGCCATACTGGATAACGATGCGCCCGTCACGGACGTGACCGTCCCGACGTTCTCGGAAAGGGAGGAGCGGGCCGATGACGCCACGCGCGAGGGCCGATGAGAGCGATGCTGCTCCCGACGATGCCGACGCCCACGGCGAACACGCCGCCCGCGCCTGGATTGTGATGCGGGACCTGGTCGGAAGCCAGCCCACCAGGGACCGCATGCGGGCCGCGCTCGACCTGGGACGCGGCAGTGGCCGGGTCAAGTCCCTGATGTGGCTGGCCGAGGGTCCGATGTCGCTGAGCGGGCTGGCCGAGGCGGTCGGCGTCGATGCGCCCTATGCCACCCTCATCGTCGACAGCCTCGAGGAGCGCGGCCTCGTCGAGCGCCAGCCTGACCCCGCCGACCGTCGCCGCAAGCTGGTCACGCTGACCCCCGCGGGTAGCGAGGCGATCGAGAGGCTGCTGCGGATCGAGCGAGAGCCGCCGCCCGGCTTCGCCCGGCTCAGCCCGGCCGAACTGAAGACCCTGGAGTCCCTCCTGCTGCGGATCGCTGTATCTCCCCGGGGGGACGACCCCCCTGTTGACCCCCCGGCATAGGGGGAAGACCCGGCTACTGGGGTGGGGATTGGCCGCTTACCCCTTCGGGGCCGTTTGCTAGCAGTGCGCGGAAGCCGTCGACGTCCAGGATCGGGATGCCGAGCTCGACGGCCTTGTCGTACTTGGAGCCCGCGCTCTCGCCCGCGACGACGAAGGACGTCTTCTTGGAGACCGAGGACGCGGGCTTCCCGCCCGCCAGCCGGACCGCCTCGGCCGCCTCCTCGCGGGAGAATCCCTCAAGCGTCCCCGTGATCACCACGGTCACCCCGGCGAGCAACCGCCCGCTGGCGGCCGACGGGTCCCAGTCGGGCGTCGCCAGCTGCACCCCCGCCTGGCGCCACTTGTCCACGATCGACAGGTGCCAGTCGACGCTGAACCACTCCACCACGGAAGCCGCGATCGTCGGCCCAACGCCCTCGACGATCGCGAGCGCCTCAGGTGACGCCTCGGCGATCGCGTTCAGCGACCCGAACGCGTCCGCGAGCGCCCGCGCCGCCGTCGGCCCGACGTGCCGGATGGACAGCGCGACCAGGATCCGCCACAGCGGCCGGGTCCTGGCCTCCTGCAAGTTCAGCAGCAGGGCCTGGGCGTTCGCCTTCAGGCCGCCCGCCTTGTTCACGAAGAACGGCGACCGCGACAAGTCAGCCTCTGAAAGGGAGAACAGGTCACCCTCGTCGGTCACCAGGCCGTCGTCGAGCAGCGCGCCGACCGCCTCCCAGCCGAGCACCTCGATATCGAGGGCACCCCGTGAGGCCAGGCCGAAAAGCCGCTCCCGCAGCTGGGCCGGACAAGCCCGGGTATTGGGGCAGCGCCAGTCGACCTCCGCCTCGTCGCGGCGGAGAATCGTGCCGCACGACGGGCACGAGCGCGGGAACTCGAAGGCCCGCTCCGAGCCGTCCCTCTTGTCAAGGACCGGACCGACCACCTCAGGTATGACCTCCCCGGCCTTGCGGAGGATCACCGTGTCCCCGATCAGTACGCCCTTGCGCCTGACCTCGTCCTCGTTATGCAATGTCGCGCGCTCGACGGTCGATCCACTGACCACAACCGGGGCCATCACCGCGAACGGGGTGACCCGGCCGGTGCGGCCGACGTTGACCTGGATGTCAAGCAGCTTGGTGTTGACCTCTTCCGGCGGGTACTTGTAGGCGATCGCCCAGCGGGGCGCCCGGCTCGTCGCGCCCATCGCCTGCTGCGTGGCGATCGGGTCGACCTTCACCACCACGCCGTCGATCTCATACGGCGGCTCGTGCCGGTGGGCGGGATCGGAGTAGTAGGCCACGTACTCCTGGACCGATCCGAAGTCGTCGGCGACCTGGTACCGGTCGCTGACCGGCAGGCCCCACGACCGCAGCTTCTCGTACCAGCCCGACTGGGTGTCAGGCGCGCCCTCCAGGTGCCCGCCGCCGACCCCCGGCTCAGAGGACGAGCCGCTGATCTCGCCCGCCCCCTCGATCCTGCCGATGCCATGCACGATCGCGTCAAGCGCCCGCGAGGCCGTGACCTTGGGGTCCTTCTGCCGCAGCGACCCGGCCGCCGCGTTGCGCGGGTTCGCGAACGCTTGCTTGCCCGCCTCCTGCAGGGCCTCGTTGAGCCGCTCGAAGGCGGCCTCGGGCAGGAAGACCTCGCCGCGCACCTCAAGCAAGCGCGGCGGCTCGCCGTCCCCGCCCAGCCGATTGGGGATGGAGGAGATCGTCCGGATGTTCAGCGTCACGTCCTCGCCGGTCCGCCCGTCGCCGCGGGTAGCCGCCCGGACCAGCCGCCCGCTCTCATAGACGAGGTCAATCGCCAGCCCGTCGATCTTCAGCTCGCACAGGTACGGCCCGGTCCCGCCGAGCTTGACGGCCCGGTCATGCCATCCGTCCAGTTCCTCCGGCGAGAACACGTTGTCGAGCGACATCAGCCGCTCCAGGTGCTCCACCGGCGTGAACAGCGTGGACAGCGTCCCGCCGACCTTCTGCGTGGCCGAGTCAGGCGTCCGCAGCTCGGGGAACTGCCCCTCGAGCGCGTTCAGCTCCCTGATCCCGGCGTCGTAACGCCCGTCGTCGATCGTCGGCGAGTCAAGCACGTGGTACCGGTACTGGGCGTCCAGCATCTCCTCGTTGAGCTCCGCATGCCGGCGGCGGGCCTCGTCAAGCTCCATAACCTCTGCTCCTCCATGATCTCCGGCAGGATCCGGGCCGCCTCGCGGCACCGCTTGAGCACGGCCCGCGCGGCGGCGGGTGATGCCCCGGCGAGGCCGCAGGCGGGCGTAATCACGACCTGGGGCGCGCAGCTGGCCGGAGAAAGTCCCATCCGCCGCCAGGCGTCCGCGACCGAGCGCGCCACGGTAGCGTCCGTCGCCTGCTGAGTATCGGAGGCCTGGGAGGTGATCCCCACCAGCAGCCCCAGCCCGGCCTCGGCCGTCTCGGCCAGGGCGTCCCAGGCCTCGCCCTGTAGGCGGCTCAGGTCAAAGGAAACAGCGTCAGCCTCGCAGCCCCTGATTATGCCGAACGGCACGCCGTCACCGCAGCAGTGAACCACCCGGTACTGGCTGACGGCGGTGAGCACGGCCCGCAGCCGCTCCCTGACGACTTCCTCTTCAACGGCGCGAACGCGGGAAAGCCCGCTGGCGGTCGGGACCGAGCCCTCGATGACCGCGGGCAGGGCCGGCTCATCGAACTGCACGACGATGCTGGCGCGAGGAACGCGCTTGGCGACCTCGGCGACGTGCGCGGCGGTTCCCTCGGCCAGCGAGGCGGCGATGTCCGCGACTGCTCCAGGGTCCGCTAGGGCGGGCTGCAGCGAATGCGGCTGCTCCAGGGCCGCGGCCAGCGTCCACGGTCCCGCGACCTGGAGCTTCAGCAGGCCGGAGTAGCCGTCGAGTACCTCTTCTAGTGCGTCAAGATCCTGGGAGAGCATCGAGCGAGCACGCCGCATGTCCCGGCCCGGACGCTCAGGTGACAGCCGCCAGCCCCGCGGGGTGGTCTCGGTGGCCATGTCAATGAGGAGGGCCGCCGCGCGGCCGATCATGTCACCGCCGGGGCCGCGCTCGGGCAGCTCGGCCAGATGCGGGAAGTCGGGGAGCTCGGCGACGATGGTGCGCGCCGCGTCCATCGGGTCGGTGCCAGGAAGCGACCCGATCCCGGTCGCGACGCCTGGTTGCCAGGGGTATCCGCTGGCGGGGTTTACGGCACTGTTTTCGGCCACGCTGTCGAGTCTAGGGCTTGTCGGCCGGGTGCTCTCGGAAGGCAGCCCGCACGACATGCCGGTGGCCCGCAGGCTCGGTTCCCCGGTTCCCCGTCGAGCCTTGCGGGCCACCTCCCATCGGCGTGCTCCCCATTGAACTCGCCTCCTGAGTTTGTGCCTGTCTTCAGTTTGTGGTTGTGGTCAGGTGTCGGTGCCCTCCCACCAGGGATGGTCAGGCGGGCTGTCGCGGTCATCCGGCTCCTGACGGTCGGGACCGCTCACCGGCGGCCCGATGTCGAGCTTGTCCTTTGGGTCCATGGGGGGCCAGTGTTCCCCGAAGGACCGGGAAGCCAGGAGGTTCGCGACTCCGGGGAGCGCCATGACGATGAGGAAGCCGACCCCCACGCCGATGGCGAAGAAGATCCCGATGATCGTGGCCACCCACTCGAACGCGTTCATCCGTCTTGCCCCCGCCCGTGCCCGGACTGCGGGTCTAGATACTCGAAGTGCCACGTACGCGGGCCGTCCCGGTGGCCGACCCCGGTCAGGTGACGGACGCCGCCGGTTCCGTTGCCGGGCGGCGGGCCCTTGATTGACTTTTTCTTATCCTCATGCTTCGAGGCCCAGCACACGATCAGGAAGATCCCGATCAGGGTCCCCGCGATGAACACGATGATGAAGAGCATCGCGAAGATCGGTAGAGCGCTCATGGGTCAGCGCCTCCTGCCCGTCCTGCGACGGTCGGCGAGCGACCGCCGGTCAACCAGTTCCTGCTGTACCCTCCAAGCGAATGAGTTGGTTTGCTCGGCTGGTGCCTGCCATGGGGACCTATCACCTGAGCCAACCCATCCATCTTGTTGGGACAACTATCCCTAAGATGCCCGACACCGACGTCAGTGAAACCCAGATCACACCCAACTGTCCGGAAAGTTCCGTCGCTTCCATCCATGCGGATTATTCTGCCCGTAGGACTTGTTGGTATGAGTGGGACAGTCTATAGTACATCCGGGCGGCGCAGGACGAACCGGGCCGACACCAGAGACTCAGGGAGCGAGCGAGGCATGACCGAGCCGATGTACCGGCAGATCGCCGATGACCTCAGGGCACGGATTGAGTCCGGCGCGTTTGCCCAGGGCGCGAAGCTGCCGACCGAGAGCGAGCTGCGAGTCGGCTACGGTGCCGCGAGGAACACGGTCAGGGAGGCGGTCAGGCTGCTGGCCAGCCGGGGACTGGTGGAGAGCCGGCCGGGGCTAGGTACCTTCGTGACGCGCCACGTCGAGCCATTCGTCACCACCCTGGCAGCTGCCCCACTGCCCGGCGGACAAGGGGCACCGCTCGCGAGCGGCATCGGCGAGGACGACGGGTTCGCCGGAATCAGGGCGCAGGGCCGGACGCCATCCGCGTCAGGCCCGCAGGTGATAGTCGAGCCAGCAGCGGACAGCGTTGCGGTAAGGCTAGGCGTCCCGTCAGGGGCGCAGGTGGTCGGCCGACGGCGGGAGCGATACATCGACGGCAGGCCCTGGTCGTTGCGGACCTCGTACTATCCGTTCGAGTTTGTCGCCAAGGGCGGGACCGACTTGGTACGGGCCGAGGGCCTTCCCGGAGGTGCCGCGGCCTATCTGGAGCAGCGACTTGGCCTGGTCCAGGTCGGCTACACCGAACACATTCTGGTCCGTCCGCCAATGGCCGACGAGGCCAAATTCCTCGAGCTACCAGACGATGGGCGCGAATCGGTCCTTACCGTCGTGCGCACCTGTTACTGGTCGGCGGAATATGGACTCGCACCCTTCAAGGTCACGGTGACCGTACTGCCCGCCGACCGTGTCGTCCTGGTCATTAACTCCGGCGTCGTGCCGGGCGGGACGGCGCCCGAACCAGCGCCCGGCGATCACGCTGACTCGGCGGTGGCGTGACCATGACTCGGCGTGGCTTGACGATCTCAGCAGAAATGCCTTCAGGCCTGAGCTGGCGTGCCCCAGCGCGCGGCATAAGCCAGCCGGTGCGGCTTGTACGGCGCGGGCTCCGAGCGCAGGCCTCCCCACTTGTCCGTGCGGCGGATGCTCCAGCAGATGGCCACGAATCCCCCGAACAAGATGCCCGAGACGGCGATGACGGCGGCGATAGCGATGAGAGCGGCCATGGTGGCCTCCATACTTCCTTGCGTCCCGCGACCCCGCGGGTCCCCGATTACGTTCTGCTCGACTCGGCCAACCGTCCGTACAGGCAATCCGGACTATCCTGCAGATCTGGCTCCAACCAAGCAGCCCTACTGCTAGACTCAGCCCGATCCACCTGGCCATCTGGCCGGTCCAAGTCATCCCAACCTATGGGATGTATGCTACGGTTTTACCACCTGAAGGTGGGTACAAACCAAACAGGATGAGATATTTGGATTGACTTACCCATCCGGGTGGTTGGGATCTTAGGGAGGTGCCATGCCCCAGCCGATGTACCAGCAGATCGCCGAGGATCTGCGCAAGCAGATCGATGCGGGGATCCTCAAGTCCGGGCAGCAACTGCCGACTGAGATCCACCTGCGGGACCAGTACAACGCTTCACGGAATACCGTGCGGGACGCCATCAAGCGGCTAACTAGCCTTGGCCTAGTCGAGACCCGCCCAGGGGCTGGCACTTACGTCACTCGGAAGGTCGACCCGTTCGTCACGGTCCTCACCGAGGACCCGGACACCGGCTACGGCGGCGGCGAGGGGGCAGCCTACCTGTCGCAGGTGAGCGCGGCCCACCGGAGGCCGACAGCCGGACCGATCCGGGTCGAGCTGAAGCCGGCTGCCGAAGAAGTCGCGCTACGGCTGCGCATCAGCCCGGGCGATCAGGTCGTGCTCCGACATCAGGACCGGTTCATCGATGAGACTCCGTACTCGCTGCAAACGTCCTTCTTCCCGTTTGACTTCGCCACCAAGGCTCCACGCCTGCTGATGGCGGAGGACATCGCGGAAGGAACGGTTCGGTACCTAGAGCCGGTGCTGAGCATCCGCCAGTCCAGCTATCGGGACTGGATCACCGCTCGGGCCCCGGATGAGAACGAGCAGAAGTTCTTCGACATCCCCCACGACTCAACGGTGTTCGAGATCTTCCGCTCAGCCTTCGACCAGGATGGGAACGCGTTCCGGGTGACGGTCACGGTCTTCCCCGCTGACCGGAACCAGTTCATCGTGAATGTCGGCACGCCGCCGAGGGCGACGTACGACGAGCAAAGCGAGATGAGCAAGCAGGCCGACCCGGTCAAACCACCGGTGCCTGGGCTGGCCCAGCCACACAAGGCGTAAAGTAGCCAAGTAATCGTCCTGTGATCCAGGCGTCACACAAGGTAACGCGCCTCCCGCTACGTACCAGCGGACCGCGGGGTAAACGCTGGCTTTCATTCCGAGGACACCGAACTTCCGAGGACACCGACAAAAGTGTTGGCGACACTCACCGGGCGCGCGCGGGCGCACCTCGGCCTCATCCCAAGCGGAGGGCGGTCCACCGCCTGGTGGGTCCTGCGCGACAACAAGCCGTTTCGGCTGTACTTCTGCGGAAGCGTCGTCTCCGACCTGGGCACATGGCTGCAGAACACCGCCCAGATGTTGCTGGCCTATCAGCTCGCCCATTCCGCGCTCATGGTCGGCCTGGTCACCTGCGCCCAGTTCTCCAGCCCGCTCCTGCTCAGCCCGTGCGCTGGCGTGTTCACCGACCGGTTCGGGGGTCGGCGGATGCTCGTTGGCGCCCAGGTAGCGGCGGCCTTGATCGCGGCGGGGCTGGGAGGGCTGGAGTTCGCGGGCCGACTGACCGAATGGCCGCTGGCAACAGGAGCCTTCCTGAGCGGACTGTGCTTCACCTTCGCCCTGCCCGCTCGCAACGTCACCGTGCGGCGGCTGACGCAGGGGGCTGAGGTCAAGCCCGCCTTCACCATGGACTCGGTCTCCTATAATCTTGGCCGGGCCGTCGCCCCGCTGACGAGCATCGCACTGGTCCGCTTGGCCGGGTTCGGATGGGCCTTCGTCGCGAATTCCGCCTCGTTCGTGATCTTCACCGTGGTCCTGTGCCTGGTTGGCGGGTACGGCCACGTCGAGCGAGAACGCCGGTCTCGGCTTATAGACGGCTTTCAGATCGCCACAAGAGAGGGCAGGATCCTGATCCTGCTGCTCATGGTGGCTGCGATCACCCTCGCCGACGATCCCATCCTGGTCCTCGGCCCCGCCCTGAGCACCCGACTGCACGCCTCGGCGGAGTTTTCTGGCTGGTTCATCACAGCTCTTGGCTTCGGCAGCGTGCTCGGCTCCGTGAGGCGGTCCAGGCATCGCCCGTCACTGCGGCTTGCCGCCACAGCGCTGGCCATTCTCAGCCTGTTCATGGTGCTCTTCGTGGGGACGCAACTGGCCTGGATGAGCGTCTTGGCCGCCTTCGGGGCTGGTGTGAGCTGCCTGATCGCCAATGCCGCCACCCGTACCCTGCTCATTGAGGCGGCAGGCCCGGAGCGGGAGGCCAGCGTGATGGCCATGTGGGCCATCGCCTGGGCCGGCAGCAAGCCGTTCGCCTCGCTCATCGATGGCTCGCTCGCTGGTGTGGTGGGGGTTCGGTGGGACGGGCTAATCCTCGCCACCCCGGCACTCATCCCGATCATCGTGATGTCTCTCGTGCCTCAGCTGCAAGGCAAATTCCATCCACGCGCTCAACCCGCGACTGGACCCCAGCCGGCCCTGGAAGTCGTGGGCAGCTGAGCCGCAGCCGCCCCACGCGGCACATGCATATCTGTCTATATATAATCTGCGGCGCGAATCAACGCACAACGGCCAAGTGCCATTAGCATTGAGCCACCTATCTGGACGGGAGACGTGGTGGCTCAACAGAAGTTCCGGCGGGTCGCGGCCGATCTGATGGTGAAGATCGAATCCGGCGAGCTCGCGGCTGGCGCAAAACTCCCCAACGAGCTGGAGCTAATCGAGAGCTACGGGGAATCTCGCGGCACCATCCGTGACGCTATCGGGCTGCTGGAGCTGCGAGAACTGGTGGAGCGCAAGCCCGGCCAGGGCACGTTTGTTACCCGGCGGATCAAGCCAATCGTGACGACGCTCTCCCAGGACCCGGAAACTGGCCGGGCTGGAGGCGACGCGCCTGGAGCCTACCAGGAGTACCTCGATACCCTTGAGCGACGCAAGGAAGAGGCCTTCGGCACTGAACCCCAGTTGCAACGTCTCCGTGCGGAGCCACGCAAGTCCGCCCCATCAGTAGAGCGCACGCCAGCGCCCGGTTATGTGGCCGACCGTCTGCTCGTCACCCCCGGAGATCTTGTCGTGCGGCGGTATCAAGAGTTCTGGGTCGACCAGACCCCGTGGTCCATCCAGACCACCTTCTATCCCCTGGACCTCGTGGAGCGTGGCGCCAAGGACCTCCTGAAGGCCTCCGATTTCGCCGACGGGGAGCTCGCCTACATCGCGCAGTCGACCGGGCTGGAGCGCTGCGGCTACCGGGTGCGGATCCTGTTTCGCGCGGCCACTCCGAACGAGGCTGGCTTCTTCCAGCTGCCCGGGGACCATAGCGTCCATGTCGTCTCCCTCATCCGGACCGCCTACGAGGACCAGCCGGGGCGTGGCCCCTATCCGTTCCGGGCGAACTACACCGTCTTCCCTGGCGACCGTCACCAGTTCGTCATCAACTCTGGGAAGTTCCCCGACGAGCCGGTCAATCCAGCCCGCGACTCGTGAGCAGCGGCGCCGGGCCGGGCCGGGTTCAAGAGACATCTGCCACTGGATCTGGCCATTGGCACATGCCATTCGCATGTGCCAATGTGCAACATGCGCCACTTCAGTTTACGTCAGCACCAAAATGTTTGCTTAAGTTAAATTTCGATTGAAATAGACTGGTGACAAGTTAAGCACTTGTAACTCATAATCGGAGATACGAAGGAACGGCGAACCCTACCCCGACCACATCCCAAATCAGGTGTTGTGCAAGGGTCCGGGCCAGCGTCCGTTCGCCCAGCGCAGACTGTCGGACAACATCTGATTCGGAGGTGAACGCCATGGCCAAGTTGCATGCACGCCCTTCCCTGCAGTACCGCTACGAGCACTACGACCCCCGCTTCTAGTGGGTCGGTGACCGATGGTGCCATCGCATAGCCCGCGACCGTGTTTCGGCCGGCGCGTGGCATATGCGGGCACCATCTGCGTCGCCAGAGAGTTTGACGGCCGCACGTTGGGACTAAATGCCGATGGCGCCGGGATTCCGTTGGATCACTTTGGATGTAAATGATCTTCTCCCGCACTACTGGCGGCAGGATGTCATGGCCGCATCGCGTGCGGCAGATTGTCGAGACTTCCCGTGTACGCCTGTCTTGTCACGAGAAGCGCCCGAGGTCCGGTCCATTCCCCGCGGGCGTGTCCACTCCCATCAGGTACGCCAGCACCTGCCATGGCTGGTCGACCTTTACCTACACCCGTTTATCCAACTTATAAGCGAGGCCTGGCAGGAACCCGTCGTACCGGCGACAGACGATCGCTACAGCGTGGTCCTCAACGTCCAGCGTGGCCGGTCGATGCGGTTCGAGTGCCACGTTGACTCCAACCCTCTTAGTGGCCTGCTCTTCTTCACCGATCATCCGCAAGGCGGCGAGCTCTGCTTCGCCCGCAGCCCAGCCGCGTCCGGCATGGCCGGAATCGACGAGGATTGCTCGGTCATCCACCCACAGACGGGTCACCTGGTCTTCTTCGACGGCCGAACTCACCCGCATTACGCCCGGCCGCTGCGTGCTGATACAGACGTCCGGGTACTGGCCGCCATGAACTATTACACCAAGTCCTTCCCTGAGTCGACCCGCCCGCAAAGGCTAAACCGTCATCTCTATGGCGACCCCGTCTTATCCGTGTACTCTCGCCTCAAAGGGGTGTTTGTCAGGACGGGGGCACGCGGTGACTCAGCCGTTGTACCAGCAGATCGCCGACGATCTGCGGAAGCAGATCGACGCGGGAACCCTCCGGCCGGGCCAACTATTGCCAGCTGAGGTTCACCTGCGGGAGCAGTTCAACGCCTCACGGAACACCGTACGGGACGCCATCAGGAGGTTGACAGGTCTTGGCCTAGTCGAGACCCGGCCAGGAGCGGGAACTTTCGTATCGCGAAAGATCGACCCATTCGTGACTGTCTTGACCACCGCGCCGGAGGTCCCCGGCCCCGGTCCGGACCTCGCCGCTCACGAAAGCGCGGATCCGGAAGGCGCGGCCTACCTCTCCGCGGTGAGCAAGTCGCACGACTGGGCTACTGGTCCGGTCCGCGTCGAGGTGAAGCCGGCCCCTGAAACGATCGCCTTGCGACTCAGGCTAGCGCGGGGCGATCAGGTTGTGCTCCGCCACCAGGTGCGATACATCGACCAGACCCCATGGTCGGTCCAGACCTCCTACTATCCGATGGAATTCGCCAGCAGCGGCAAGGCTCCCCGCCTGCTCATGGCCGAGGACATCACAGAGGGAACCGTCCGCTACCTCGAGGACGCGCTAGGTCGCAGGCAGGTCGGTTACCGAGACTGGATCACGGCACGCGCACCAGATGCCGAGGAGCAGCAGTTCTTCGGCATCCCACACGTTTCCCCTGTCCTTGAACACTTCCGCACCGACTTCGACCAGGGCCAGGCGCCGATGCGCGTCACCGTGACGGTCTTCCCAGCCGACCGCAACCAGTTCATCGTGAACTCCGGTATCGCGCCCAGCCCGAGCTACGACCAGGACGGAAACGCCTGAGGTGTCAGGCCGTGCTTCCTGTCAGAGCGGCGGTGCTCGCGATCGTGCCGCTGCCAAGAACGGTGTCACCGGCGTAGAAA